>Ga0181516_10002132_pt1 | contig 14372 bp, 11 predicted proteins | sample PEATcosm2014_Bin_25_FD_121104 | JGI IMG/M metagenome (GOLD analysis project Ga0181516, IMG submission 121104) | Peatland microbial communities from MTU Mesocosm Facility, Houghton, MI, USA - PEATcosm2014_Bin01_10_metaG | ecosystem: Environmental > Terrestrial > Soil > Wetlands > Peat | place... | reverse complement strand
TGCCGGAGGATTTCCTGCCGATCGCGGAGAAGTACGGCCTGATGCAGCAGCTCGGCCGCTGGGCCATGGACACGACGTGCCGGCAGATGTCGCTGTGGCGGAGCGCCGGCATCCAGGTCCCGGTGGTGGCGGTCAACGTGGCGCTGGCGCAGATCAAAATGGGGCGCGAGTTCGTGCGCGATGTCCTCGACAGCATCACGCGCTGGGGCCTGGAGCCCGGCGACATCGAGCTGGACGTGACCGAGCTGGTATTGGCGCGATCGACCCTGGCGCAGAGCAACGTGCTCGATCAACTCCGCCGGGTCGGCGTCGGCATCGCCATCGACAATTTCGGCTCGCAGTACTCTTCGCTCGACTACCTGCGCACCTATCGTGTGAGTCGCCTCAAGATCGCGCGCGGCATGATTGCGGCAGCCGATGCCGAGCCCGGGGGGGTGGCGATGGTGCGTGCGATCCTGAGCCTGGCCGGCGAGCTTGGCATCAATGTGGTGGCCGAAGGCGTCGAGACCGATACGCAGCGCAAGCTGCTGGTACAGGCAAGCATGCATGCACAGGGGCAGGGATTCTTCTACAGTCGCGCCGTGCCGGCCGACGAAACCGTGACGATGCTGCGCGCCGGTGTGATGCAGCCGGAGGGGTCCCTCGCCGAACCGAGCGCGGATGCCAAGCACGCGAGCGCCGGGATGGCAAACGCGTAGCAGCAAGCTGAGGATCAGCGCTGAGCTCCTAGCTGCCGCCGTCGGCCTTGAATTCGGCGGCGAAGTGGCGCGCGAAGGACTCGCTGAACAGATGCGGCAGCTCGCCGGCGGCCATGTCGGTGATGCTCTGGAATCGCTCGCGCAGGGCTGCGAGTTCGGCATCACCGAGCGAGCGTTGCGCCGCCGCCGGCGCCAGCGCCTTGGGATCGAGGCGTGCCAGGAATTCCGCCAGTGCGGCCCGCAGCGCACGCGTGGCCGCCAGATCATGACGGCGCGTGCTCGCCAGCGTCTCGCGCAGCCACTGCACCGCATCGAGCTGGTGCGCGTCGTGTCCCTGCAGCAGTCGCAGCAGCAGATCCTCGACCGGCAGCCCGGTGAGTCCGATGCGCTGCGGGTCTTCGCGGCCGACTTCTATCCGGTTGCGATCCCGCATGTCGCGCTGGGCCAGCGTCAGTCCCTTGAGACCGACCAGCGCTTCGCGCAGCATCAGCCCCACCAGATGCAGCAGCCGCGCATGGCTGTCGACGCTGAATGACTTGGAATCGACGCCCGCGCCCCGGCAAAACGCCTCGACGGCGGCTCCCGGGTCGCTGCCGCGCGGCTCGGTACGCCCCGTCGGCGCCGGGGCTCGCGCTGCCCGCAGCTGATCGCTGCGATCGCTGTTGTCGAAGGCCAGCAATCCCGGATCCACGGTCAGGAACGAAGGTTGACTGGAGTCCGGCCGCAGCAGGTCGCCCATGCTGAAATCGGCGTCGATGTCGGCCGCTGCGGAGGCCGGCTGGCCGCCTGCGCCCCGCGGATTGAGCGGAAAGACCTCGCTTGCTTCCGGCGCGTCGGCTCGCTCGGCGTCGATGCTGACGCTGATATCGTAATCGCCGAGCCGCAGGCGGTCGCCATCGCGCAGCACATGGGTGCCCCGGCGGCCGAGCGCCTCGTTGCCCTCGTTGATGAACACGCCGTTGGTACTGGTGTCGAACAGGTGGAACGCGCCTTGGCGGAACTTGACGCGTGCGTGATGGGCGGAGAGGTAGCGCTGCGGATCGGGCAGCACCCAGTCGTTGTCGTGCGCGCGACCGATGCTGCCGCCGCCAACCCCGATCACGATGCTGGCACGCGAGCCGAGCTGCGTGCGTTGCTCGCTGAGGATTGTGAGCTTCAGGGCCATCTTCGAAACCCCACTCTGGAGCCTACCCGGACATATAATACGGGCCGATGGCAGCGAATCATATTTTCAAGATCATCTTCGTGAATCAGGGCAAGTTATATGAAATATATGCCCGCAAGGTCAGCCACGGTACGCTGTTCGGATTCGTCGAGGTCGAGGAGCTGGTATTTGGCGAGCGCACGTCGGTCGTGCTCGATCCGGGCGCCGAGCAGTTGAAGACCGAATTCACCGGGGTCACCCGCACCTACCTGCCATTGCAGTCGATCGTGCGCATCGATGAGGTGCGCAAGCAGGGTACAGCCAAGATCGTGGCGCTCGAAGGGGCGAACGTGGCGCAGTTTCCGATGCCGTTGCTGCCGCCTTCGGCGGGAGATCCGGGGTCAAAGAAGACTTGATGCTGGCGCTTCCCGGCTCGCAGGCGCTCTCTGCATTCCGACTTGACCGACTGCTCGCGCGCCTCAAGGCGGTCGAGCCCTCGGTCAGCGCCGTGGACGCGCATTTCCTGCACTTCGTGCAGTCCGAGCGCGCGCTCGATGCGGCCGAGCAGGCACGCCTGGTGCAGCTGCTCGACGATGGCGGCGAACCGCCATCCCCGGCCCGCGCAACGACCGCGGCCGGGACGATGCAATGCTGGGTGGTACCGCGCTTCGGTACGGTATCGCCCTGGTCCAGCAAGGCCACCGATATTGCCCGGGTCTGCGGACTGTCCCCGGTGCAACGCATCGAGCGCGGTATTCTCTACCGCATCGCCGCCGACGGGCCGCTGACACCGTCGGTGCACGCGCGGCTCGGGGCGCAGCTGCATGATCGGATGACCGAAACGGTGCTCGCGAGCGCGGGCGAGGCGAGCGGCCTGTTCGCGCACGCCGCGCCGCGGCCGTTGCGCTTCATTTCGCTGGCAGGCGGCCGCGCGGCGATGGACGAAGCGAATCAGCAGCTCGGTCTGGCGCTGAGCGCCGATGAGATCGATTATCTGCTCGCGACTTTTCGCAACCTCGGCCGCGACCCGAGCGACGTCGAGCTGATGATGTTTGCGCAGGCCAATTCCGAGCACTGCCGCCACAAGATCTTCAACGCCCAATTCGTCATCGACGGCGTTGCCCAGCCGAAATCGATGTTCGACATGATCCGCAACACCCATGCCCACGCGTCCGAGGGTGTGTTGTCGGCGTACCGTGACAATGCGGCGGTGATCGTCGGCAGCGAGGTGACCCGCTGGTTTCCCGATCCCGACAGCAGGATCTATCGCGGCCACGACGAGGCGGTCGATATCCTGATGAAGGTCGAGACGCATAATCACCCGACGGCGATCTCGCCGGCGCCGGGGGCAGCAACCGGTTCAGGTGGCGAAATCCGCGATGAAGCCGCCACTGGCCGCGGCGCCAAGCCCAAAGCCGGCCTCACCGGTTTTGCGGTGTCGCACCTGCGCATCCCCGGATTCGAGCAACCGTGGGAGCAGACTATCGGCAAGCCCGATCGCATTGCCTCGGCGCTCGAGATCATGCTCGAAGGTCCGATCGGTGCGGCCTCCTTCAACAATGAATTCGGGCGTCCGGGCATCTGCGGATTCTTCCGTACGCTCGAAATGGCATTACCGGGGGCGCAGGCCGGCAGCACGCGTGGCTATCACAAGCCCATCATGCTCGCGGGCGGTCTCGGCAATATCCGCCGGTCCCAGGTCGAGAAGGCGGAGGTCTCGATCGGCGCGGCGCTGGTGCTGCTCGGGGGACCGGCGATGCTGATCGGCCTGGGCGGCGGCGCGGCATCCTCGGTGGGCAGCGGTGTCTCCAGTGCCGAGCTCGACTTCGCTTCGGTCCAGCGCGCGAATCCCGAAATGCAGCGTCGCGCACAGGAAGTCATCGATCGCTGCTGGGCACTCGGTCCGGACAATCCTATTGAATTGATCCACGACGTCGGCGCCGGCGGCCTGTCGAACGCCGTGCCGGAGGCGGTCGCACACAGCCGGCGTGGCGCGCGCGTGGACCTGCGGGCGGTGCCGAATGCCGAGCCCGGCATGTCGCCACTCGAGATCTGGTGCAATGAGGCGCAGGAGCGTTACGTGCTGACAGTCGCACCGGGCTGTCTGTCACGCTTCCGCGCCATTGCGGATCGCGAGCGCTGTCCGTATGCGGTGATCGGCGAGATCACCGGCGATGGCCTGTTGATCGTGCGCGATCCGCGCTTCGCCAACGAACCGGTGCACTTCGTACTCGAAGTGCTGCTCGGCAAGCTGCCGCGGATGCGACGCGATGTACGCCGCGCTCGCTCGGTCAGCAGCGCCCCGGATTGCGACGCGCTCGATCTGCCGACCGCGCTCTATCGAGTGCTGCGCCTACCCGCGGTGGCCGACAAGACCTTCCTGATCACGATCGGTGACCGCAGCGTCGGCGGCCAGATCAGCCGCGATCAACTGGTTGGACCGTGGCAGGTGCCGGTGAGCGACGTTGCCGTCACGCTGGCCGACTATCACCATCTGCGCGGCGAAGCGATGGCGGTCGGTGAGCGCACGCCGGTCGCGCTGCTGGACTCGGCCGCGGCGGCGCGCCTCGCGGTGGCGGAAGCGGTCACCAACGTGCTCGCGGCCGACGTCGGCGCACTATCCGACATCAGGTTGTCGGCCAACTGGATGGCAGCCTGTGGCACCGAGGGCGAGGATGCGGCGCTGTATGAGGCCGTCCGCGCCGTCGGCGAGCAGTTCTGCCCGCAGTTGGGGCTCGCGATCCCAGTGGGCAAGGACTCGCTGTCGATGCGGACCGCCTGGCAGGACGCGGGGGCGCAAAAGTCGGTGGTTGCGCCGGTGTCGCTGGTGGTGTCGGCATTTGCGCCGGTAGGCGACGTGCGCCGCACGTGGACTCCAGTATTGCAGCAGGATCAGGGGCCGACGCGGCTGCTGCTGATCGATCTGGGACGCGGTCGCAATCGCCTGGGACTGAGTGCGCTGGCCCAGGTGTTCAACCGGATGGGCGGGGCACCGGCCGATGCCGACGATCCGGAACTGCTGCGCAGCTTCGCGGCGGCGATCATCGAGTTGCGGGCACGCGATTGGGTGCTCGCCTATCACGATCGCTCGGATGGCGGCCTGATCGTGACGCTGATTGAGATGGCGTTTGCGGGCCATTGCGGCCTGGAGGTCGAGCTCGCGCCGGCGATGGGCGCGGCGACGGCAGTGCTGTTCGCCGAAGAACTGGGCGCGGTGCTGCAGATAAGGCGCGAGCGCGAAGCAGATGTACTGGCGTTGCTGGCGCGGCATGGACTGGCCGATTGCACGCACGCGATCGGCGCGCCGAGCACCAGCCTGCGGATTCGAATCCGCGCCGGCGGAGCGCTGGCGGGCGGAGCGCTGCTCGATGAGGATTGGCGCGATCTGCGTCGCGCCTGGTCGGAGACTTCCTACCGTATGCGGCGAATGCGCGATGACCCGCAATGCGCCGACGAGGAACTCGCCGCGCAGCTCGATGCGTCCGATCCGGGTTTGTCGCAGCACCTGAGCTTCGACCCGGAACGCGACATTGCGGCACCGATGATCGCGCGCGGGGCGCGTCCGCGCGTCGCGGTGCTTCGTGAGCAGGGCGTCAACAGCCACTTCGAGATGGCGGCGGTGCTCGACCGCGCCGGGTTCGAGGCGCACGACGTGCACATGTCGGATCTGCTGGGGGGCGCGTGCGACCTGGCGGGCTTTCGCGGCCTGGTGGCCTGCGGCGGCTTCTCCTATGGCGATGTGCTGGGCGCGGGCCGCGGCTGGGCGCGGTCGATCCTGTTTCACGAGCGCACGCGGCTTGAATTCGCCCGCTTTTTTGCACGCGCGGATACGTTCTCGCTCGGCGTCTGCAACGGCTGTCAGATGTTCGCGGTGCTGCGGGAGCTGATACCTGGCGCCGAGCACTGGCCGCAGTTCCTGCGCAATCGCTCGGAGCAGTTCGAGGGCCGAGTCAGCCTGGTGGAGATTCTCGAATCCCCCTCGGTGCTGTTGGCGGGGATGCAGGGTTCGCGGCTGCCGGTGGCGGTCGCGCACGGCGAGGGGCGTCCGCGTTTTCGAGCGGCGAGCAGCCTGCAGTACTGTCTCGATCATCGACTGGTCGCATTCCGCTACATCACCAGCCGCGGGGAGCCCGCACAGAGCTATCCGGCCAATCCGAACGGCGCGGTGCACGGCATCGCGGCGCTGACCACCGCGGACGGGCGCGTGACGATCACGATGCCGCATCCGGAGCGCGTCTACCGCAGCGCGCAGAATTCCTGGCGGCCGCGCGATGCAGGCGAGGACAGTGGCTGGATGAGGCTGTTCCGCAACGCGCGCGTCTGGTTGGGCTAGGCGCCTGGCCCCTCGATGCTGCTGCCGCTCGAGTCCGGTGGCGCGCGACGCACGACGATGGCCTGGCGCAGGCGCGCGCGACGGACGAAGCTCTCGTACAGCAGATCCTTGATCACCTCGAGCAGCAGTGCGGCCTGAAATTCGTCAATCGGCGGATAATTCGGCGCGGCATCGGCGTCGGTGCCAAACAAGACCCGCTTGATCGGGCTGAACATCTCGACATCGAGCTCGGCCATGTCGCGCACGTTGTTGAGCTCATCGAATACGCGCAGCTTGCCGGAGTCGCCGAGATTGACGAACACCGCCTGCATGGTGCGGCGGCACATGGTTGCGAAGGCATTGAAAAGACCGTGCGAATAGCACAGCAGCGTCTCGCCAAACAGCGTCTCGATCTCGGCCGGCAGATCGGCGAAGTCGAATCGCTCGCGCGGCCGCTCGATCTCTTCGAACTGTGAGGACAATTCGATGCGCTCGGGAGCGTATTCGCGTACGTGCGTGCGCATGAAAACCGGCGAATTGCAGGCATCGCAGCGGAACATCAGGCCGGTTTGTTTCGGTCGCGTGGCGGCCAGATCGGCAAACGCCGGGGAGGCCAGCGGCGTCAGGTGCGCGAATACCGAGCAGTGCGGGCAAGTCAGCGCGAGACTGGCGGCCTGGTCGGTGTGCAGCCGATCGTGGGTATCGATGTAAATCGACATGGTTGCGATCGAGTCTAGCTGAACAGTCAGGGCAGCACGATCTGGCAGATCGGGCGTTACATAATCAACGTGTCAGCTTGCGGTACTTGAGCCGATGCGGCTGGGCACCATCCTCGCCGCGACGACGGCGCAGATCATCGTGGTAGTCCTGGTAATTGCCTTCGAACCAGACCACTTCGGAGTTGCCTTCGAATGCCAGGATGTGGGTGGCGACGCGGTCGAGGAACCAGCGGTCATGCGAGATGACGACCGCACAGCCGGGAAAGTTCAGCAGCGCGTCTTCGAGCGCCCGCAGGGTCTCGACGTCGAGATCGTTGGTGGGCTCGTCGAGCAACAGCACGTTGCCGCCAGTGCGCAGCACCTTGGCCAGGTGCACCCGATTGCGCTCGCCGCCCGAGAGCTCGCCGATCTGCTGCTGCTGCTGCGTGCCCTTGAAGTTGAAACGGCCGACGTAGCCGCGCGATGCGGTCTCGTAGCCCTCGACGCGGATGATGTCCTGGCCGCCTGAGATTTCCTCCCATACGGTCTTCTTGTCATCGAGGGTCTGGCGCGACTGATCGACATAGGCCAGCTTGACGGTCGGACCGATGCGGATGCTGCCGCCGTCGGCCCGCTCCGCGCCCGTCAGCATGCGAAACAGCGTCGTCTTGCCGGCGCCGTTGGGGCCGATGATGCCGACGATGCAGCCGGGCGGCATGCTGAAATTGACGTTGTCCATCAGCAGCCGTTCGCCATAGCCCTTGGACAGTCCGGTGACCTCGATCACCAGCTCGCCGAGCCGCGGCCCCGGCGGGATGTAGATTTCGTTGGTCTCGTTGCGTTCCTGGAACTCCTTCGATGCGAGTTCCTCGTAGCGCGCCAGGCGTGCCTTGCTCTTGGCCTGCCGCGCCTTGGGATTCGAGCGCACCCATTCGAGCTCGTGCGCCAGCGTCTTGCGCAGCGCCTCGCGTTCCCGCTCTTCGAGCGCCAGGCGCTTCTCCTTCTGTTCGAGCCAGGAGGAGTAGTTACCTTCCCATGGAATGCCGTGACCGCGGTCGAGCTCGAGGATCCACCTGGCGACGTTGTCGAGGAAGTAACGATCGTGCGTGACCGCCACCACGGTGCTCGGATATTCCTCCAGGTAGCGCTCGAGCCAGGCGACCGACTCCGCATCCAGGTGGTTGGTGGGCTCATCGAGCAGCAGCATGTCCGGCTGCGAGAGCAGCAGACGGCACAGTGCGACGCGGCGCTTCTCGCCGCCGGAAAGCTGCGCGATCTTGGCTTCCCACGGCGGCAGCCGCAGTGCATCCGCGGCGATCTCGAGTTTGCGCTCGAGCTCCCAGCCGCCGGCTGCATCGATAGCGTCCTGCAGTTTGGCCTGCTCCTCGAGCAGTTTGTTCATCTGGTTGTCGTCCATCGGTTCGGCGAACAGCTCGCTGATGCGATTGAAGCGTTCGAGCTGGGCGAAGGTCCCGCCGACACCCTCGATGACGACCGTGCGCACATCGTGTTGCGGGTTGAGCTCCGGCTCCTGTGGCAGGAAGCCGATGCGGATGCCCGGTTGAGGCCGCGCCTCGCCATCGATGTTGCGATCGACGCCGGCCATGATTCGCAGCAGCGAGGACTTGCCCGAGCCGTTCAGACCGAGCACACCGATCTTTGCGCCCGGAAAAAAGGACAGACTGATGTCCCTCAGGATGACGCGCTTCGGCGGCACCACTTTGGAGACACGACTCATCGTGTAGATGTATTGGGCCATAAGAACGCGCATTATCGATGAATGCGCCGCTACCCTGCCACTGGCGTGTGCTATCTTTGGCTCTCGTTCACTAGCCCCAAGCTCGAGCTCAAAGGGACGCGTTGAACGCCACTGGCCCTGAAGTTGCGGTCGTGCTGGGTGAGCGCCTGGCTCGCTATGGCTTTCCCGACGGGCATCCATTCGGTCCCGATCGGCACGGCGCCTTCGTGCGCGAGTTCCAGCAGCGCGGGCTCGAATCGCGGGTGCAGGTGCTCGAGCCGCGCGATGCGCTGGTCAGCGAGCTGCAATTGTTTCATACCCCCGAGCACATCCGCTTTGTGATGGAGCGTTCACAGGCAGGCGGCGGCTGGCTCGACGGCGGCGACACGCCGGCGTTCCGCGGCGTGTTCGAGGCGGCGCAGTGCGTGGTCGGAGCGAGCCTCACGGCGACCGAGTGGATGCTCGAACGGCAGCAGCGGCGCGCGTTTGTACCGATCGCCGGCCTGCATCATGCTTCGCGCCGCAGCGCCGCCGGTTTCTGTGTCTTCAACGACTGTGGGGTCGTGATCGAGCACCTGCGGCGCGATCGCGGCATGAAGCATGTCGCCTACGTCGACATCGATGCGCATCATGGCGACGGCGTGTTCTATGGCTTCGAGGACGATCCGGGCGTGGTTTTCGCCGACCTGCACGAGAGCGGACACAGCCTGTACCCGGGCACCGGCAGCGCCTCGGAGACCGGCAGCGGGGAAGCCGTCGGCACCAAGCTCAATGTGCCCCTGCGGGCCGGTTCCGGGGATACGGAATTCCACGCCGTCTGGCCGCAGGTGCTCGCGCACGTGGCGCGCTTCGAGCCCGAGTTCATCATCCTGCAGTGCGGTGCCGACAGCATTGCGGGCGATCCGATCACGCACCTGCAGTTCTCGACCGCCTGCCATGCGCGCGCGGCGGCGGATCTGTGCGCGCTGGCCGATCGGCTGGGTCACGGCCACGTGCTGGCGCTCGGCGGCGGAGGCTACGATCGCGGCAACCTGGCACGCGCCTGGAGCGAGGTGGTGCAGTCCCTGCTCGGGCCTTAGAGCCCCGGGTTGTCACGATCGGGTACAATTCGGGCCAGTCCCATCCCATCCCGGATTGATATCAAGGCAGCTGCCGCATGTTTTCGAGCCGATTGCTTCTCAAGGATTTCGACCCCGAATTGCAACGCGCCCTCGACGGCGAGCGCGCGCGGCAGGAAGATCACATCGAGCTGATTGCGTCTGAGAACTACACCAGTCCGCTGGTGCTGGAGGCGCAGGGCTCAGTGCTCACCAACAAATACGCGGAAGGCTATCCGGGCAAGCGCTATTACGGCGGTTGTGAATTCGTCGACATCGCCGAGCAGCTCGCCATCGACCGGGCCAAAAAGCTGTTCAATGCCGACTTCGCCAACGTGCAGCCGCATTCCGGCTCCCAGGCGAATGCCGCGGTCTACCTGGCGCTGCTCTCACCCGGTGATTCGATCGTGGGCATGAGCCTCGATCATGGCGGCCATCTGACCCACGGCGCCAAGGTGAACTTCTCCGGCAAGCTGTTCCAGGCCCATCAGTACGGCGTGCACTCGGATACCGGGTTGGTCAACTACGAGCAGATCGAGTCACTGGCGCGCGAGCACCGTCCGAAGATGATCGTGGCTGGATTTTCGGCTTACTCGCGGGTGCTCGACTGGCCGCGTTTCCGGGCAATCGCCGACAGCGTCGGCGCGCTGCTGTTCGTCGACATGGCACATGTGGCGGGACTGGTTGCCACCGGTCACTACCCCAGCCCGCTGCCCTACGCCGATGTGGTGACCACAACGACCCACAAGACGCTGCGCGGCCCGCGCGGCGGACTGATCCTCGCGCGCGCCAACGACGCCATTACCAAGAAACTCAACTCCATGGTGTTTCCCGGCACCCAGGGCGGACCGCTTATGCACGTGATTGCCGCCAAGGCCGTCGCGCTGCTCGAGGCGCTGCAGCCGGACTTCAAGCAGTACCAGGCCCAGGTGCTGGCGAATGCGCGCGCGATGTGCGATGCGCTGGTCAAGCGCGGTTTCAACATCGTCTCCGGCGGTACCGACAATCACCTGTTCCTGTTGAGCCTGATCGGCCGTGAGATTACCGGCAAGGATGCCGATGCAGCGCTGGGCCGGGCACATATCACGGTCAACAAGAACGCAGTGCCGAACGATCCGCGGCCGCCCATGGTCACGAGCGGCCTGCGGCTCGGCACACCGGCCTCGACCACGCGCGGCTTTCGCGAAACCGAGATCCGCCAGGTCGCCGATTGGATCGCCGATGTGCTCGATGCCGGCGGCGCCGACGACGTCGTGACGCGCGTGCGCGGCGAAGTATCCGCCCTGTGCCGGCGTTTCCCGGTATACGGGGACTGAACGCAGCGCGGGGCTGGCCGCAGGGTTCTCGGGCGAGGCAACGCGGCTCGCGTCCATTACTGAGACAGGCTCCCAGTGCATTGTCCCTTTTGCGCCCACATCGAGACCAAGGTGACCGACTCTCGGCTGACGGCAGATGGCCGCCAGATCAGGCGCCGGCGCGAGTGCTTGAGCTGCGGCGAGCGCTTCACGACCTTCGAGACCGCCGAACTGCTGATGCCGCGTGTAGTGAAGAGCGATGGCAGTCGCGAGCCCTTCGACGAGCACAAGCTCGGCAGCGGGATGACCAAGGCGCTCGAGAAGCGGCCGGTCAGTTCGGAAGCCATTGAGGAGGCCGTGGGGCGCGTGTGCCACAAGCTGCGGGTACTCGGCGAACGCGAGGTGCCGGCGCGCACCATCGGTGAGCTGGTGATGGAGGAGCTGCGCCACCTGGACGAAGTGGCCTACGTCCGCTTCGCCTCGGTGTATCGCAGTTTCCAGGACGTCGAGGCTTTTCGCGAGGAGATCGAGCGACTGCGTCACCATCGTCGCCGGCGCGACAGCAAGCTGGAGCAGGATCAGCTGCCGCTGCTGCCCGGGCTGGACGCGGCCGCTCGCAAGCCGAAATAAGGGATTGCAGGTATCCGCCGCCATGCGTCGACATATCTTCGAACGCCATTACGTCAATCGCGGCAGCTGGTTGCGCGCTGCGGTGCTGGGCGCCAACGACGGCATCATCTCGGTGGGCAGCCTGCTGACCGGAGTCGCAGCGGCGCACGCTTCGACCCACCAGATGTTCGTGACCGGCATTGCCGGGATGGTCGCCGGCGGCATGTCGATGGCAGCCGGCGAATACGTGTCGGTCAGCTCTCAGTCCGACAGTGAGCGCTCGGATCTCGAGCGCGAGCGACGCGAGCTGGAGAGCGATGAGGTCGCGGAACGCGCCGAGCTTGCCGGCATCTACGTACAGCGCGGGCTCACGCCTGCGCTCGCGCGCGAAGTCGCCGTGCAGCTGATGGCGCACGATGCGCTCGGTGCGCATGCCCGCGATGAGCTGGGTCTGTCGAGCACGCAGTTGGCGCGACCGCTGACCGCAGCCGCAGCGTCGCTGGCCAGCTTCACGGTCGGTGCCGCCTTACCGCTGCTGCTGTTGTGGCTGGCGCCGACCGAAGCGCGCGTGCCCGTGATCGTGATCGGCTCGCTGCTGTCGCTGTCGGCCCTCGGCGCAGCCGCGGCGCGTGCCGGCGGGGCGGCGCCGCTGCCGGGTGTGCTGCGGGTGACGCTCTGGAGCGCGCTGGCGATGGGGCTGACGATCGCGATCGGTACGCTGATTGGGGCGCTCACGTGAACGGACAGCCGGAGCGTGGATCCGGAGCCCGCACCGTTGCCCGCAAACTGGCATTGCAGGCGCTCTATCGATGGCAGCTCAATACCTGTCCCTGGCAGGATCTCGAGCAGGAATTCGCCGGCGATCCGGACATGGTGCGTGCCGATGCCGAGTACTTCCGCATGCTGATCCAGGGCGTGTGCGATCAGCGCGAGGCGATTGATGCGGCGCTGGCCCCGATGCTCGACCGCAAGCCGGCCGATCTCGATCCGATCGAGCATGCCGTGCTGCTGATCGGCAGTTACGAGCTGCAGCATCGCCCCGAAGTGCCATTTCGGGTGGTCATCAACGAAGCCGTGGGGCTCGCGCGCCGCTTCGGCGCCACCGATGGATACAAATTCGTCAATGGCGTGCTCGACCGAGCAGCGCGCCTGTGGCGCGCGCCCGAGCACTGAACACCCAATGACGGAAACGGACCTGATCCAGCGCTTCTTCTACGGGCTGGGCGCCGAGCGTGACGACGTGCGGCTCGGCATTGGCGATGATGCGGCGTTGCTGCGCGTGCCGAGCGGGGAGGAGCTGGTGCTCACGACCGATGCCCTGATCGAAGGCGTGCACTTTCTGCCGGGTGCGCCCGCGCATTCGCTCGGACATCGGGCGCTGGCGGTGAATTTGAGCGATATCGCTGCCATGGGGGCGACCCCGCGTTGGGCTTTGCTGTCGCTGAACCTGCCGCAGGCCGATGAGGCGTGGCTGTCGGCTTTTGCTGCGGGCTTCGGCGCCCTCGCGCGGGCGCACGGCGTGGCGCTGGTTGGCGGCAACCTCAGCCGCGGGCCGCTGTCGATCACGGTGCAGATGGCCGGCAGCGTCCCGGACCGGCAGGCTCTGCGGCGGGACGGTGCGCGCCCGGGGCATGCGCTCTATGTCAGTGGCTGCATCGGTGATGCCGCGGCCGGATTGCAGGTACTGCGCGGCGAGTTGGCGGTCGATGCCACCTCGGCCGATTACCTGCGGCGCCGCTTCGAATACCCGCAGCCGCGGTTGCAGTTGGGCGAGGCGCTGCGTGGGCTGGCGAGCGCCTGCATCGATGTGTCCGACGGCCTGTACGTGGATGCGCAGCGTCTGCTGCGCGCCTCGGGCTGCGGCGCAACCGTTGAGCTCGAGCGGTTGCCGCTCTCCCCGGCACTGCGCCAGGCCATGGGCGATGCGGCCTGGCAGCAGGCGCTCGAGGGTGGCGAGGACTACGAACTGTGCTTCTGCGCGCCCGTCACGCACGCCGCGGCGATCGCTGCGGCGGCTGCCCGCAGCGCAACTACGATCAGCCGCATCGGCGGCGTCGAGGCGGGCGCTCGGATCGAGCTTCGCGCGGGAAATTCGGTGATGCAGTTCTCGCCTTCGGGCTTTGATCACTTCCGAGCGATCCGCGAGGCGGATCACAGTTAACCCGCGGTGCCGCGCTTATCCTGCGGGCCGGTCCCGGGAGTTCTCGAGTCGATGGCAGCCACTTCATCGAACAGCGCAAACGCTCGCAGTATTCCGGAACGCATCGGCAAGTACTTCATAATCAATGAAGTTGGCCGCGGAAGTACCGGCACCGTATACCTGTCGCACGATCCCTACTACGGGCGCGACGTCGCCATCAAGGTCTACAACATCGAGGCCAGCGGCGATGGCGAGCACGCGCGCATTGCCCGCAAGATGTTCCTGTCCGAGGCCCACATGGTCGGGATGCTGCAGCATCCGAACATCCTGCCGATCTACGACGCCGGCGAGGAGGGCGGCCACTGCTACATCGTGACCGAACACGTGCACGGGGCACGCACGTTGGCGGCGTATTGCCGGCCCGACAACCTGCTGCGCCTCGACGATGTGGTCGAAATTATGTTCAAGTGCGCCAAGGCGCTGCACTATGCACACACGCGCGGCGTGATTCATCGGGACATCAAGCCCTCCAACATCATGCTGACGACCGACAGCGACGTGCGCATCATCGATTTTGGCATCGCACTGGTCGCCGGTTCGGATATTTCGCGCATCGAGGGCATCGCCGGCTCGCCCAGCTA
>Ga0181516_10002131_pt1 | contig 14372 bp, 16 predicted proteins | sample PEATcosm2014_Bin_25_FD_121104 | JGI IMG/M metagenome (GOLD analysis project Ga0181516, IMG submission 121104) | Peatland microbial communities from MTU Mesocosm Facility, Houghton, MI, USA - PEATcosm2014_Bin01_10_metaG | ecosystem: Environmental > Terrestrial > Soil > Wetlands > Peat | place... | reverse complement strand
CTGCTTCCGCTAAAACCTTGTCGCCCATCATGCCGCCGATGACTTTGAACTTGTCGTTCTTCTTGGCGAAGTCAACCGAAGCCTTGGCCGCGGCAATAGGATCCTTGGAATAAGCCAGAATGGTCGGGCCATGCAGGAATTTTTCCAGAGCGGCGAATTTGCTGCCCTCGATGACATGCTTGACCATCTTGTTCTTGGCAACCTTCAGGCCAACGCCATCTTTGTGCATCGCGACGCGCAGATTGCGGGTCTCAACGGCGTTTAGGCTAAGCTGTTGGTTGACGATGATCAGTTCCGAATGCTTGATGTCGGCATCGATCTCGGCAATCAGCTTCTCTTTCGCCAAACGGTTAGGGCTGTGGTGCTGCTCGCTCATTTGTGTCGCTCCTTACAAGTCAAAACAAACGCCACGCAAAAACGCGGCGGAAAATTTCAGTGCTGTCGATGTGAGATAAGATGAGAAAAACTGCGCGAGAAGAGCCGATAGCTCTTGAACGCCTGTGCAGTTTTATCCCGTCTATTGCTGGCAAATTTAAGCTTCCTAGGAAGCGCCTGCAGTCTCCGACAGGTAGTCGCCCCGACTGATTTCTCGTTGAGGCAGGGGGTTTCTACCCTATGAAGGCCGGATAATGCAAATAGAATCTCTTCATTAAGAGGCTTTAACCAAAATATCGACAATAAAGTGTGGAAATTACGTCCCACTCCCGCGCGTTTGGTTCTTCAGGTCAGGCATGGGGTGGCTGAGGTCGCCGAGAAGTTCGCGCCATATGGTTTGTTCCTGCCCAAAAGTGGGCGTCGCGCGATCAACGGGAGAGGCATCCGCCGCCTTCGACAGATCAAGATTTTTGGCTGCCGTGACGATTCCCTTATCGTTGAAATCGATCTCGACCGCTTGCTGTTTCAGCACTTCAGGCGCCAGAAATGAATATTGCTCGGTCTGACGGCCGACATAATACCAGATTTTCTCATCGAACGTGCTGATCGAGGTCGGCGTGCCTAGTTTTTGTGCCACTTCTTCACGCGTGGTCGTGCCCGGGGTGATCTGGGCAAGCGCTTCCGGTTCGAGAATGTTGCCTCGATTGGCGACAGTCGGTTCGCAAGCCACAAGCAAAGCGGCGGCAGACAAAAGAAGGAGGCGTGAGTTTTTCATATGAAATGGGAAACGAGGCATTCAAACGTTACAGGCGTTATAACCTCACAAAAGCTTTGCGTGGTCAAGAGGGATGCTTGCACTCCCTAAAAAACATCCAGTATACTGAGCGAAGAATTATTTTTCTGAGGATTATCAAAATGAATGCACCCGCTCCCGAGTTTTCCCGCATTGTCAGCGTTGCACGCATTTCCCCGACGGGTGTCGAGAAACTGCTGGAATCGAAAGCCGACGAACGCATAGCGCTGGCCAAGCGTTTTGACTTAATCGATCTGAAGGTCTTGAAGGCGGAACTGACTTTAACACCGGGATCGCAGCAAACCATCAACGCGACGGGAACGATCCACGCCGATCTCGTCCAACGCTGTGTTGTGACTCTCGAGCCCCTTACGACCCATCTTAATCTGAACGTCGATGTCGTTTTCATTCCATCCGGACGCGAGAGAGACGTCGAATCGACGGATCCGCAAGAATTGGACGATGAATTCGAGTTCTTTTCAGAAGGCAAAATCGACCTTGGCGAAATGGTTGCCCAGCAACTGGGCGTCAACATCGATCCCTATCCCCGAAAACCCGATGCCGCGCTGCCTGTCACCGAATTTGGCGTTAAAGTCGAGAAGCCGCGCCCGATGGCGGCATTGGCCTCTATCGTAAAGAACAAGAAAAATAAAGATAAAACAAAAGATTAGATCTCGTTTCGTCTTTGCTGCTTGCATCCGGCAAAAAAAGGCTTTAAGTAAAGGCCGTCGCGCGTTGCTTGGTTGGAACGCGCTTTATTATTTGCTTTGTTGTGAGTCAAGAAAATGGCCGTTCCAAAACGTAAAACCTCGAAATCAGTGCGCAATATGCGCCGTTCGCATCACGCCCTGTCGGCCACGAATTCGGTCGAATGCCCGAATTGCGGCGAACCCAAGCTTCCCCATCACGTCTGCGCCGCCTGCGGCCATTACGACGGTCGTTCTGTCGTTAAGTCGAAGACGACGGTTTAATCCGCGCATGCGCGTGGCCTGCGTCCGTTCAGTGAGGCCTTGATGACGATGAGCGCTCCTTTGAAAGCCGCGAATCCCAATGTTATTGCGTTGGATGCGATGGGCGGCGACTATGCGCCTGCCATCGTCGTGGACGGGGCGGCTTTGGCTCACGCGCGCATTCCCGATATCAAATTCATTTTTTGCGGGGATGAGGCTCAAATCACGCCGTTGCTCGCCGCGCATCCGGACTTGCTGCCTTGCAGCGAAGTGCGCCATACGGTCGAGGTGATCTCTCCCGATATGAAGCCGTCGCTGGCCTTGCGTCAGGGGCGTGCGACGAGTATGCGTTTTGCGATCAACGCCGTTGCAGAAGGCAACGCCAGCAGCGTTGTTTCCGCAGGTAACACGGGCGCGTTGATGGCGATGGCCAAATTCGTCCTGCGCACTTTGCCTGGTATCGACCGTCCTGCGATTGCCACCGTCATTCCCTCGCAAACCGGTGAAACGGTGATGCTTGATCTCGGCGCGAATATCGAATGCGACGCCGAAAATCTGGTGCAATTCGCCCTGATGGGCGCGATTTTTTGCCGCACCGTTTTGGGACGCAGCGAACCTTCGATTGGCCTTTTGAATATCGGCACCGAAGAACTGAAAGGCCACGATGAAGTCCGCATCGCTGCTTCGATCCTGCGTGACCGCCCCATTCCCGGGCGCTTGTATGGCTTTGTCGAAGGCAATGATATCACGGCAGGAACGGTGGATGTCGTCGTCACCGACGGTTTCAGCGGCAATATCGCTTTGAAAACGATCGAAGGGACAGCGCATCTTTTCTCCCATTATTTGCGGCAGGCTTTTACCTCGTCGCCGCTCGCGCGCCTTGGTTATATGCTGTCGCGCGGTGCGTTTAAACGTTTGAAGAAACGTATCGATCCGCGCCGCTATAACGGCGCGATGTTTTTGGGCTTGCAGGGCGTCTGCGTTAAAAGTCACGGCGGCACGGATGCCGAAGGTTTTGCCAATGCCATCGGCGTCGCGCATGATTTGGTAGCGCGCGGCTTTAACGAACGCATTGCCGAAGAACTGGCCGTCCAATACGGGCTTAGCGGCGCGGCCTCTGCGCCTGCGGGCGACGTGTTATGATCCGCGCGGTCGTCCTCGGCTGCGGCTCTTACTTGCCCGCGCAGGCTGTGACGAATGATGCCCTGATCAAGGCGCGGAATCTCGACACGTCCAGCGAATGGATTGAACGCCGCACCGGAATTAAACAACGTTACTTCGCAAGCGCGGGTGAAAAAACGTCCGATCTGGCGACCCATGCGGCGCGCGCGGCTTTGGCCGATGCCAAACTAACCGCCGACAAGATCGACATCATCGTTCTGGCGACAACAACGCCCGATGACACTTTTCCCGCGACCGCTGCCAAAGTTCAGGCGAATTTGGGGATGGAGCGCGGGTTTGCTTTCGATGTGCAAGCCGTGTGTTCGGGCTTCGTTTACGCGTTGACCGTTGCCGATAACTTTATCCGTCTGGGGCAGGCGCGCCACGTGCTGGTGATCGGCGCCGAGACCCTTTCGCGCCTGCTCGATTGGAACGACCGCACGACCAGCGTTTTATTTGGCGATGGTGCGGGCGCGGTTGTTCTCGGCGCGCATGAAGGGCAGGGGACAAACGCCGATCGCGGCATTCTTTCGACCCATTTGCATTCCGATGGACGCCATTATGGTTTATTGCAAACCGATGATGCCGGGCTGATCCGCATGGACGGCAAGGAAGTCTTCCGCCATGCCGTGAATAATCTTTCTTCCGTTGTCGACGAAGCCTTGGCCGCCACCGGTTTAAAACCGGAAGAAATCGATTGGCTGGTTCCGCATCAAGCCAATCAACGCATCATCGACGGCACCGGAAAAAAGCTCGGTTTGCCCGAAGAGCGTGTCGTTTGCACAATAGGCAGCCACGCCAATACCTCCGCCGCGTCCATTCCGCTGGCGCTCTGCGTCGCCGCGCAAGACGGACGCATCAAACGCGGACAAATCGTCCTGCTCGACACGATGGGCGGCGGGTTTACTTGGGGCGCGGCAGTTGTCCGGTGGTAGATGCCACTCTTTCCTGCGTAGCTTTAGGAAGGTGCGTTATTGGGGGTGTGGTGCTGCAGCCGCTAGCCGTGTTTCTATCCTGAACCTAGGGTCATTTTGCGCAAGCGCATGTCCTGTCTGTTCAGCAGCTCGTCGTCTAGCATATTCTTTAGGGTCGAACATCAAGCGATTGTTCAGATCCGGCTCTCTTTTTAATCCATATCTTTCGTACAACTCTTGTTCTTCCGACATGCGACTCACCCCATTTGTTAGCATTAAAGATTCGCGTCTCGAGATGGGGGATTTCTAGCGCGTTTTATTACTTGCACAACAAGAAAAGTGAGGACAAAAGCGAAAAAAATTCTGGACAGAAACAGTTATGGTTAACTTGTTTTTTTCGAATCACCGCAGCAGGAAATGCAGGGCTGTATCACCGTAATATCTCGACACAACGATCTCGCAGCCGGGCATCGCTTCAAACGCTTCTTTCTTCGCTGTTTCCGCGACAATCACGGCATGGGGCGATATCCAGCCCGCCGCATCAAGAGCGGCAAAGGACGGCGGAATTAAATTTTTACGATAAGGCGGCGCGAGGAAAATTAACTTGCAGGGAGAAGGCGCTTGTGGCGGCTGAGTCGCATCAGCCGAAAAAATTTGGCATTGGTTAACAATACCCAGGGTTGCAGCGTTCTGCCGCGCGATTTTTAGAGCCTGCGCATCCTTGTCGAACAAAGTTGCTTGCGCTGCGCCCCACGAGATGGCCTCGAACGCCAAGGCACCCGTGCCGCAGAAGGCATCCAGTACATGAATGTCGCTTTCGAACAAATCGCCGACGCCTTTGCCCCAATCACGGTGGGCGAGGATGTTGAACAGTGCTTCGCGCACGCGATCCATCATAGGCCGCGTCACCAGACTGAGCGGCGGTTCTATTTTACGACCTGAAAGTGAGCCTCCGACGATACGCATTATCTGTAACTCCTGAGCGCCATCATTTTTATCTTCTCTCTATCACTTTCTTTACGTCTTTCCAACGCATCGCGCCTGTCACGTGCAAAGCGGCAGCGTAGGCTATGCCTGATATTCCAATCAACGCGCCTAGCCCGACGATCTCTGAACCAACGCCGGTGAAGTTCATGACGTTCCAGCCATAATGCATCAACAAGGCGCTCACCACAGCCATGACTGCGGCGCAGCCGACGATCTTTTTAACGCGCGCAGGCAATTTCGCGTCGCCGATGGGGAAATTCTTGCGGCGCAGATGGTAGTAATGCAGCCCTGCATTCAGAGTAATGGCGAGGCTGTTGGCCAGCGCGATGCCGATATGTTGCAAGGGTCCGAGCAGCAGGATCGACATAAAAACATTTGCGACCATAGACGTCATCGCGGCTTTGACGGGCGTTTTCGTGTCATGACGTGCGAAGAAGTCGGCAGCGAAAACCTTGACCAGTAAGAATCCCGGAATGCCGAGCGCATAGGCTTGCAAAGCTTGAACCGTCGCAATCGTGTCTTCATGCTTGAACGCGCCGTGCTGGAATAAAGTCTGGACAATCGGCTCTGCGATGACGATCAGGCCGACCATGGCGGGCAGGCCGAGCAGCAGGGAAAATTCAATCGCGCGGCTGTTGAAGTGGCGGACTTTGTCGTCGTCTCCCGCTTCGACATGGCGCGACAACAAGGGCAACAAAGTCGTCGCAACGGCGATGCCGACAATACCCAGCGGCAGCTGGTTCAAACGGTCGGCATAAAACAAATAAGACACTGCGCCCGTCGGCAAAGTCGAGGCGAGAATGGTTGAGATCAGTAGATTGATTTGCGCCGCGCCCGCGCCAACCGCGCCCGGCCCTATGCGGCGGAACAATTTGCCGCTGGCTTCGCCCAATTGCGGGCGGAGCAGGGGGATTGATGCTTTCGCCCGATAGCAACTGATCGCCAGCCACGCGCATTGCACGACTCCCGAAATCGTCACCGACCAAGCCAGCGTATAACCCACATGCCAATGAAAAATCCGCGCCGCGAATAATCCGGCGATCAAAACGATGTTAAAGGCAATGGGAGCCGCCGCGCCCGGGCCGAATCTTCCCCGTGCATTCAAAACGCCGGTTTGCAAGGCCGTGACAGAAATCAACGCGAGATAGGGAAAAGTGATCGTGCTGAAATCGACCGCGAGCCGATATTTTTCTGCATCGCGTTCGAAGCCGGGCGCAAGGACCAACATCACTTGCGGCATGAATATCATCACCACGACCGAGAACGGGATCAGCGCGGCCAGCAGCAGCATCAAAGCCTGTCCGGCGAATTGCTGCGCGGCATCTTCGCCGTGGCGTTCTTGCTCTGTTGTATAGAGGGGCACAAAGGCTGCCGAAAAAGCGCCTTCGGCGAACAGGCTGCGGAATAAATTGGGTAAACGCTGCGCGACGAAGAACGCATCCGCGACCGGCCCTGCGCCCAGAAAGATCGCCGTTAAAGAATCGCGGATGAATCCGCCGAAGCGGCTGACAATCGTCAGGCTGCTAACGGTAAAAAGCGAACGGGCAAAATTCGGCTTCATGGATTCCACACCAGCTGATACAAAACGCATATGGCCAAAGACAGGCACAAAGCGGGTGCGAAGGGAAATTGTTTGTCTTTGCTGACACGCCGCCAGATTAAATTGAAAAGAAGGCCGATCAGGCCTGCAGCTGCCAGAAACCACGGCGCTGTATGCGGGTGCAACCAAAATCCGGCGGCGGCGAAGAACTTCACGTCTCCCAGACCTAGCATCTCGCGTCCGCGCCATTTGCTGTAGACCAGCGCGAAAAACAGGCCCATTGCCAGCAATATGGCGGATACGGCCATCGCCAGATAAATATCATCGCCGCGCATCCACACGAACAGGAAGCCGAACACGCCGAGTAAAATATTCAGGCCGTCGGGAATAATGCCGAAGAAAAAGTCTATCAGGGCAATCGCGGGCAACAGGCCGATGCCGATACACAAAGGCAATGCCGCCCAAGACCAATCCTGAAAATACATCGCCAGAAGGCCGAGAATAAATCCCGCAATCTCGCAAGCCGGTTGTTGCCACATGCCTTTGCGCAAACCGCAGGGGCAGGGGAAAGCCAGCGTATCCGGCCGCAGCAGCCAGCCAACCAGCGGCGAAAGCTCACGCCATGTGAAATACCGGTAGCAATAAACGCATTGCGGCTTGTGATCTTCCCCAGGGAGCCGATCGGCTGAACGCCAGCCAAACGCTAGCGCCAACCCGGCAGAAATCATTCCCAATGCGCCGCCAGCCAAAAGATGCAGAGCATTGGCGATGATGTGGTGATGATGATTGTGCATGAGAAAGAAAGAGCAGGGGCTAAGGGTTCTGGGGAGGTGTTATCGGGTATTTTTGTGGGAAAGTGAAGTGAGAACCGCATAAAAGGGGTTATGTGCGTTGCCGTCCATCGCTAAGGGGGAATAGACAAAAAACGGCTCGAAGGAGATACTCCTTCGAGCCGTGATGGGGATGATAGGTAAGGTGAAGCTAAACTCTACCTTTCAAATGTGTGCAAAGCGGCCTTCCGCGCTTGTGTAATTGGCGTAACAGGCGAAGGGGCATTGTCATGTTGAGCTTTAGGTTCTTTGTCGCTTTGTCTAGCTTCTGCAAAAATACGTGCAGGATCCTTTATGCTTTGGGGAACCCGAGCCATATCGATGCCATCGAACAAATGACCAAGGACAGGATCGATGTTTTCTTTTGCATCGACTCTATACATGGAAGAAAAAGGCACCGCGCTTACCGTTTCTATCGCTTCGGGGAGAAATGCAAAATCATTCATGGTCGTCCTCCATTGTCTTAAGAATAGCTTTCATGCGTTTGATGTGCTCGGGCGCTTGGTTTTCGTCGTATCCCAATACGCTTTTATCAATATCTGAGAAATATGCGTCACAAACTTCATGTAGCTCTTTAATTCGAGGTTCAAGGGTTGCCCGTATGTCGGGATCGCATTCATTTAGGCCCGCTTCCATTCTTCTAAGCTGTTCGTAAAGGTGAACCTTCAATTCCTCATCCACATTTCTCTCAATTTTTAAATCTTCAAAATCCTTCATAATTTTATAAATGGTGTCTTTGACCACTGGCCATTGGTCGCCGTTGCCCATTTCCTGTCCGGCGACAAGGAGGGCGTTGCGTACCAGAAAAACCATCTGTTCTTCGTTCATTGCCGTGGTGGTCATATCGTTCTCCATACTTAAGATCGTACCACAAAATCCTGAAACTAATTAGAGGAAAACGCTTGTGGCACAGTCACTTCTTAGCATTTCTATGTTTAAAGAACGCTTAATTATAGACAACATTTTATGCGATAGTTTGAAAGCCTTATGCGGAATTAACGCAAAATTACTTTCATGCCCCCATAGGGTTTTTGTTAACGGATTCTTTGCCATATGCGGGTGTTTTTCCCCATCTGTTCCTGAACCAGGTCATCTGGCGCTTGGCGTAATTGCGGGTCATCTGCTGCGCTTTGACAATTGATTCCTCAAGATTCGCCTCGCCGCGCAGATGGGCGGCGATTTCGCGTACGCCCAGAATTTTCATCGCGGGCAGGGCAGGGGACAACTTGCGCGCTATGAGTTTCTTTACTTCCTCAATCGCGCCGCGTTTGATCATCAAATGAAATCTTTTATCGCAAGCCGCATAAAGTTCCTCGCGCGGCGGCAGCAACAAATGACGTTCAATAGCAAAATCTTTCCCTAAACCCTCCGGCCCCGTCTTCTGCCATTCGGTTAAAGGTTTTCCCGTATGCTCGACGACTTCATAGGCACGGATCAATCTCTGGCGGTCATTGCGGGCGATGCGGGTGGCGCTGATGGGGTCGAGCGCAGCCAAAGCCGCGCGGAATTTTGCTTCGCCCCATTCGGCATATAAATTTTCGGCCTTTGCGCGTGCTTCGTCGGGAATAGGGGGAATGTCGGCAAGGCCGCCGAGGATGGCTTCGAAATATAGGCCTGTTCCTCCCACCAGTAGCGGCGTGTGTCCGTTGGCAAGCGTTTCGTCAATGGCAGCGCGAGCCTGCGTCAGCCATTTTCCAGCCGAGGAAGCTTCGGCAGGATCGGTTATTTCATACAGCAAATGGAGAATTTCGGCGCGGTCTTGCGGTTCCGGCTGGGCCGTCAGAATAGGCAATCCGGCATAAACCTGCATGGCGTCGGCATTGATAATGCAGCCGTTTCTCTGCCGCGCCAGCCGCATCGCCAATGCCGATTTTCCTGATGCGGTGGGGCCTCCGATAAGAATGATAGATTTCTGCGACATAGAAGCGAAGCTGGGGGTTTTCAGTTGGTTTCGAACAGTCTATAGTTAACCTGTAATTCTTAAAAATAAGAGGGAAAAATGGGATTAAGCCTCACACATATCATTTTGCTGCTGATCGTCGTGTTGGTCGTTTTCGGCGCAGGGCGGTTGCCGCAGGTCATGGGCGATCTGGGCAAGGGCGTGCGCAACTTTAAGGCCGGCTTGAATGATGAGCCCGCAAAACCGGCTGAAAAGCCTGAAGATCCCAAGCTTCCGCCGCCCAGCGTTTAAGGCAGGCCTATGCTGGATATAGCTTGGCCCGAAATATTGGTCATCGGGGCGGTGGCGTTGGTCGCCATCGGGCCGAAAGACATGCCCAAAGTTATGTACGCCATGGGTCGCTGGGCAAGCAAAGCGCGCCATTTCGCGCAGGAAATCCGTCGCATGTTCGATCAAGTCTCCTATGAAGCCGACATTGCGGATAAAATGAAGAAAAACGAACCCCCGCCCCCGCCTGAGGGTCCGCATGACCCCGCCTGAAACCCTCGATCCCCTGAAACAACCGCTTCTTGCGCATCTTGTCGAATTGCGGAAAAGGCTGGTTTATTCGCTGCTGGCGATATTGGCGGGGTTTGCCCTGTCTTATTGTTTTGCGCCGCAGATTTACGAATTTCTGGTGCGCCCTTTGGCGCAGGCCGCCGGAGGCGAACATCATCGCCTGATTTATACAGGTCTGACTGAGGCTTTTATCACCTATATCAAGCTGGCTTTGTGGACGGGGTGCTTTATCGCCTTTCCCGTTATCGCCGCGCAAATTTGGATGTTTGTCGCGCCGGGCCTTTACCAAAATGAACGCAAAGCCTTCCTGCCGTTCCTTGTTGCGACGCCGGTTTTTTTCCTGATAGGCGCGTCTATGGCCTATTACGTCGTGTTTCCGATGGCATGGAAGTTCTTCCTTAGCTTCGAGATGCCCGGAACAACCGAGAGTTTGCCGATTCAATTGGAAGCCCGTGTCAGCGAGTATTTATCCCTATCGATGACGGTGATCTTTGCCTTCGGGCTGGCCTTTGAATTGCCGGTGATCCTTGTCTTGCTGGCGCGGGCGGGCGTCGTGTCCGCCGCAAAATTGTCGTCTTTCCGGCGCTATGCTATCGTCCTGATCTTCGTTGCCGCCGCCATTTTGACCCCGCCCGACCTTGTCAGCATGGTCAGTTTAGCGTTGCCGATGATGCTGCTTTACGAACTCTCCATAATTGGGGCAAAGTGGGTGGAGAAGAAAGAATAACCTAAGGAAAAGTCTTTATGCACGATATACGTTTTATTCGCGAGAATCCCGAAGCGTTCGATCAGGCGATGAAGCGCCGCAATCTGACGCCTATGTCAGCAGAAATCCTAGGGCTGGACAGCGAGCGCCGCGCCGCGCAAACGGAAATGCAGGAATTGCAGGCCAGGCGCAATGAGGCCTCGAAGCAAATCGGCGACCTTAAACGGAAAGGCGAAAATGCCGACGCGTTGATGCAGCAAGTTGCTGCGATGAAGGAACGCCTCACCAATCTTGAAGACATGGACAAGCTCTATGCCCGCCGCGTGCAGGAAGTCTTGAGCAGCATCCCGAACATCCCATTGCCTGAAGTGCCCGACGGCAAGGATGAACATGATAACAAGGAGTTGCGTCGTTTTGGCAAACCTTCCCTCATCAATAATCCGCGCGAGCATTTTGAACTCGGCGAAGCTCTTGGCCTGATGGATTCGGAAACGGCGGCCAAATTATCTGGCGCGCGTTTCACGATTCTGAAAGGCGCTTTGGCGCGCATGGAACGGGCGCTGGGCGATTTTATGCTCGATCTTCATACCGAAGAATTTGGCTATACCGAAGTTTCTCCGCCCTTGCTGGTTAAGGACGAGATTATGTACGGCACAGCGCAATTGCCGAAATTCGTCGATGATCAATTTACGGCTTCGCGTACCAAGTCGCGCGACGAATTGCTGCATGAAGCTTTATCTTATGCCGAAGCTTCTGAACTTGAGGGCTTACAAACGGGCGCTTTGACCCTTGCCGACGCTGTTGCCAATGCTTTATCGCGCGCGCCGATCAAGGAAGATTTGTGGCTTGTCCCCACCGCCGAAGTTCCCCTGACCAACCTTGTCAACGGTGCGATCGTCGAACGTGAGAAATTGCCGATGCGGGTGACGGCGCGTACGCCTTGCTTCCGTTCCGAAGCGGGCTCTGCCGGTAAAGACACACGCGGCATGTTGCGCCAGCATCAATTCTATAAGGTTGAACTGGTCAGTATCACGACGCCGGATCAATCCGCTGCCGAACATGAACGCATGACGGAATGCGCCGAAACGGTTTTGAAGCGTTTGGAACTGCCGTTCCGCACCATTATTTTGTGCACCGGCGATATGGGCTTTGCCTCGCGCAAAACTTATGACATCGAAGTGTGGATGCCCGGGCAGAACACCTATCGCGAAATCTCCAGCTGTTCGAACTGCGGCGATTTTCAGGCGCGCCGCATGAACGCCCGCTGCCGCACCGCTGGCGAAAAACAAACTGAATTTGTCCATACGCTGAACGGCTCCGGCCTTGCGATAGGCCGTTGCCTGATCGCCGTCATGGAAAACTACCAGCAGCCGGACGGATCGATTGTCGTTCCGGCGGTCTTGCGCAAATATATGGGCGGATTGGAGAAGATAGGATGATTTTCCCCAGCATGAAGCAAAAGAGAAATCTTTCGGTTGTGTTGCTTGTGTTTCTTTCCGCTTGCACCTTTATGCATACACCATCGCCTTATCTGCCCGACCGGAACGGCATTGAAGTGGGAGAGACGATCACGGTTCACGGTAACGAAAACGTCTATACGATTGCGCACGAACATAACGTGTCGATGCGCGAGCTGATTGCTTTGAACGAGTTGAAACCGCCATTCGAAGTCCGGCCCGGGCAGAGTTTGGTTTTGCCCGCAGGCGGTTCGAGTTTTGCGGGCGAGATGAAGCCGCCCGAAGCCGCGCCTTTGGCTCCGGTCGAAAAGAATGTGTTGGCTCCCATCACGCCGCCTGCCGTGTCGTCGCAGCAGTTGGAACCTATAGCATTGCCTCCGGTGTCACAGGCTCCAGCGTCCGCCAGCGCTGCGCCGCAATCTTTGATCGCGCCGCCGCCTGCTGCCACCGCAAATGTGCAACCCGCTGCGCAGCCCGCAGTCGTGGCCGATCAAGTACAATCCCTGAACCGTCCGTCGCCTGCGCCAAAACAAACGGCAACGACAATGGCCTCAGCTGCGCCAGCTTCATCGGCAGCAGAGGAAGCCTCCATCACGATGATCTGGCCGATCCAAGGCCCGATCTTGTCGAGCTTTGGCTCCAAAGGCGCGAACACGCATAATGACGGCATCGATATCGGCGCTCCCAAAGGTGCGCCTGTCGTTGCGGCCGCGCCCGGCACTGTTGTTTACGCGGGCGATGAAATGAAAGGCTTTGGCAACCTTGTTCTCATCCGGCATCAAGGTGATTGGGTCACGGCCTATGCCCATCTTGACCGCGTGTTGGTGAAAAAAGATTCCATCGTCGCACAGGGCGACATGATCGGCACGGTGGGTAAGACAGGAAATGTCCCGTCGCCGCAATTGCATTTTGAAACGCGGCAAAGCGGGAAGCCTGTAGACCCCGCGCAAGTGATTAAGAACGCGCCGTAACCAATTAGAATCCGTAAATAACCGTATAGGACTGAGCGATCTTAGCTTTTGGTGTGCCGGGCCGGACCAGAGATGCAGCTGCCTTGCGATAAGTTGCCAGCCCATCTTCGTGGTTATGCTCGTAAGCTGTTATAATTTCGCCAAGTTGCTTGGGCGACATTTTTACAACATTTGCAAGGAGCATTTCTCCGGAAGCAAGAGGCTCAATTGTAGCATCGCGTCTGATGAATTGAAGTAAGTCTGGATTCTCGGCACAGGCTTGCGCCATTTGTTTGACAGATATTTTTCCAGAATTTGTGATCTCTGCTAGAAAATTGTTACCTTTTCTATAATCCGCAACGAGTTTAGGAGATGTAACTTCCGCCGCTTGAAGCTCTTTTTCCGATACGGGAGGAACAACAGGGCGATCATTGCTGCTACTACTCATTGCGGCACCCCGAGTTATGCCAATGGTCTTTGTCTCCATGGAGGTTCGGCTATTTTTGCAGGGAAGCTTATTGCAGTCTTTATTTGTTCTTGTGTTTACTGTATTTTGATTTGTGTTAGCGACCGGATCGCTAGGGCTTTGCCCCATGGCTACACCGCCAGTCATCGGCAAGAATAAAAGATTGGCCGCCATATACATAGTTAAACTCTTCATATCTGTAACCCGTCAAATTGTTGAAATACGATGACGCACATATAACATATGGCTCGGATTTCCTCCAAGTGTGGAAATACTTTCATCAATGGCAAAGTGGGAAGCCTGTGGATCCGGCGCAAGTGATTAAGAACGCGCCGTAAGGCACTAATATATAATAATAACATACTATTGCTTGCCAGTTGCATAACTTGTTTTGTTTCAAGTTCAATGCGGCTCCGTGTATAATCTTTGAATGCACTCCAACTTTCGGGTGACTCAAATGGACAAGAAAACGCCAGAACAATTATCTGCGGTATCGGCGTCGGTTCAGGATATGTATTTGAGGGATCGCGAAGCCATTAAGGTTGCTATCACCGACGATTGGAGATCGATTAGTGAAATCGCCAAACGCACTGGTATAAAAAATCCTATGAAAATTGCCGATCATTTGGGCAAGATACTGAAAAGTGGCGAAGCCGAAACGAAAATACGACCAACAGTGGGCAGATCCAGTTCGCGCACAATATCGGTCTATCGATTGAAGCAGGCTCGTCCCAATTAATCCGGCGCTTTATTCTGTTCACGCGTTTTCAAAAACTTTACATCGG
>Ga0181516_10002127_pt1 | contig 14394 bp, 8 predicted proteins | sample PEATcosm2014_Bin_25_FD_121104 | JGI IMG/M metagenome (GOLD analysis project Ga0181516, IMG submission 121104) | Peatland microbial communities from MTU Mesocosm Facility, Houghton, MI, USA - PEATcosm2014_Bin01_10_metaG | ecosystem: Environmental > Terrestrial > Soil > Wetlands > Peat | place... | reverse complement strand
GGTCAGGTTGGTGCCTCCGATCTGGCCGAAGGTTCCGGAGCTGATGGTTGCCGTCGGCGTGCCGAAGTTCGGGTGGTTGAGCACATTGAATGCTTCCAGCCGGAGGGCCATGTTCAGCCTCTCGTGGATGGGGAAGATGCGCGAGAGCTGCGCATCCATCTGGAAGGCCGGAGGTGCGCGGAAGGCATTTCTTCCGGTGTTTCCGTAGGTCCCGGTGGGCGCGGTGGCGAAGGCGGCCTTATTCAGGTACTGGCGGTTGGCTGCTCCCTGTCCGGAGAAGAACTGCGGCACCTTGGCATAGATGGGCTGTCCTGGAACCAGGTTTGCGCGGTCGTTGTTCACGTCGGTCAGCGAGACGTCGTTGGACGATCCCGAACCGAGCGTGACGGAGAAGGGCGCGCCGGTCTGGATATGGATCAGAGGAGCGATCTCCCAACCGTTGACCACAGCCTTCTCCAGCGTGTTGCCGAAGGAGAAGTTGCTTCTGGCGACCACCACGAAGTTTTCGATGTGGCGATAGTCGAAGCCGCAGGGGCCGTAGTCGAGCGATGGATTGTTGGGGTTTTCGACGTTGGTGGATGCGATATCGCCCTGTTCGTCGACGATGTCCAGGCACTTGGAGTAGGTCCAGTTGGCGAGCATGCTGAAGGTCGAGGAGAGCCGGTGATTCAGCGATGTGATAAGGCCGTGATAGTTGCCCATTCCGCCGTCGCCGATCAGGACGGAACCGCCTCCGCCGTAGGAGTAGCCCAGGCCGGAGTTTCCCTGGGAGGGAGTGCCAGTGGCGTTGGCCGCACCCTGGAGCACAAGCAGGGACCGCGCCTGGTAGTTGGAAGCGGTGGAGCAGGCGCCGGTGCCCGTGCCCGCTATGGCCAGGTTGGTGCCCGGAGCAATGCAGCTTCCGGCTCCGCTCCAGTTTCCGGGAATGTAGACCACGGGGTTCAGAGGCAGGCCGAGCTCGATGTGGGAGGTCTTGCTTCCGATGTAGTCGAACTGGAGCTGCCAGCCGTGGGGAAACTCATGCTGCACGCTGGCAGTCCATTGCATGGTTCGGGCCGGAAGGAACTTGCTGGGCTGAACGATGTACTGCGAGTTGGGGAAGAAGTGAGTCTGGCCGGGAACGTTGATCCCGGGCTGCGGGAAGGGGCTGCCGCTGATGGTGCCGGCGTTGGCCAGGGCCGCGGGGATGTTCCACGGCGTGGTGAACGGGGTGTATCCCGCCGAGGACTGGGTGATAGCGGTTGCGAACGGCGGATTCTGCTGGTTGCGCTGGCCGGTGAAGAACTCCGGCTCGTTGTAGATGTACTCCGCTCCGCCGCGGATGACGGTCTTGCCGTTTCCGCTTACGTCGTAGGCGAAGCCGAGGTTGGGGTCGAACTGCCAGACGGAATTCTGGGTGAAGGCGCGCGGAACGCCCGGGTCGCCGTAGAACAGAGCGCCGGCGGGCGCGCCGTTGGGCGTCGAGCCATTGCTGGGGAAGGCCAGCGGCCCTCCGCTGTAGACAGTGCTGAACTGGTTGGCGAGAAAGGCGCTCTGGCTGAAGACAATGCCGCGGTTCTTGGTATCGACGGGCTCAAACTCCGGCGACCAGCGCAGGCCGGCGACCAGGGTAAGCTGCTTGCTGGCGTGGTAGGTATCCTGGAAGTAGAGCGAGGGGATGGGAGCGCGCAGGGCATTGCCCTGGAACTTGCTCTGCTGGAAGGGGGCCATGGCGCCTTGCAGGAAGTCCAGCGCCGGATCGCCTGCCTGGGTGGTGTTGCAGTTCGGATTCTGGGTGCAGTTGGTCTTGCTTCCGTAGGGTCCGTAGGAGCTGTAGGAGCTGTTGAAGGTGAAGATGCCGTTGGACTCGTAGGCATTGGTGATGTTGAGCTGGTTGCGCACGAACTCGCCGCCCATCACCATCTGGTGCTTGCCGTGGACGAAGGTGAGATCGTCGTCGAGGGCGAGGGTGTTGTCGTTGAAGTGGGCGACGGAGTTGGTTCCTCCGCCGATGGTGAACCCTCCGGTGCCTCCGCTGCTTGCGAGTTGCAATCCGTTGGGGACGGCAACGCTGATCTGCACGCCGAGGGTGGTGGCGTTGATGTCGCTCGCGTTATAGCCGCGGTTGTTGACGCGGCGAAGCACGGTGGCATGCGCGGAGTTGACCAGGTTGGAGTTGATGGTCCAGTTCTCGCCCAGGGTGACACTCTGGACGCGCTGCAGCGGATTGCCCGACTGTGCAGTCACCAGGATGTTGGTGGGAGAGTAGAACGACGGGAACTGGTAGCCGTCCAGCAAGTAACGACCATAGAGGTTGTGGTTCGCGTTGATGTTGTAGTCGACGCGGGCCACCAACTGCTTGTCGTAGACGTCGTTGGGCACGGCGAAGATGACCACGCCGCAGCCCTGGGTATCGACCGCCGGATTCGGGGTGGGAAGATACTTGAGCAACGCCAGGGCCTGGGCGTTGTAGGCAGGGAGATTGGGAGATCCGGGATTGTTGAGTCCGGCTGCCGGGTTGTTGTACTGGTTGCCGATAAGCTTGGCGCCGGTGAGAGGATCGAGCACTTGCTGGTTGGCGGAACTGCAGTTGGGGCCGGCTGTGACCGAGTAGTCGCCGTTCAGGTTGGCGGCCGTGGGAACGTGAGCTGTGGTGTTCGCGCTGAGCTGCTTGGCCACGGAAAACTGGTAGCCCGCGAAGGCGAAGAGCTTGTCGCGCAGGATCTTGCCGCCGAAGGTTCCGCCGTACTGGTTCTGGTGGAGGATGTCCTTGGAGGTGCAGGTGGTGGCGGGCGCGACCGGGGTGCAGGTGGCGTAGAAGTTGGTTGCGTCGATGAAGTTGTTGCGGATGAACTCAAACGCCGAGCCGTGGAAGATGTTGGTGCCGGAGCGTGTGACCACGTTGACCAGGCCGCCGGAGTGCATTCCATCCTGCGCGCCAAGCACTGACGTTTCCACGCTGAACTGCGAAACCGCGTCAGGGAAGGGGAAGGGCAGATTGGTGTTGCCCATGTAGTCGTTGTTGTCGCCGCCGTCCAGCCGGTAGAGGATGGTGTTTCCCTGGCCGCCGGCAACGGAGATGGAGACCGATGCGTAGGAATACTTGCTTCCGTTGGCGAAGTCGCCGCCGCCCGCATTGGTCGCGCCGCCGGAGAGCTGGATGAGGTCGGTCATGTGCCGCCCGTTCAGAGGCATCTCGGTAAGCTGGGTGGAGTCGATGGTCTGCTTGAAGGTGGCGTCCTCGGTCTGCAGGGCGATGCCCTCGGACTTCACCTCGACGTGCTGCTCCTGGCTGCCAACGGTCATCTTTACGTTGACGGCGATATTGCTGCCAACCTCCAGCGTGTTGCCGCTGCTGGTGTAGGTCTCAAACCCTGCCGCGCTGACGGACACCGCGTAGGTGCCGATCGGGATGTTGGGGAAGATATATACGCCACTGTTATCGGTGTGGGCGGTTTGCTGCACTCGCGTCGCGGCCTCGGTCAAGGTCACACTTGCGTTCGCAATGACCGCGCCGGTCGCGTCCGAGACCGTGCCCTGAATGGTCCCGGTTCCCGCGACCTGCGCGTGAACCGCGGCCGCAAAGAAGAAACAGAGGACGAGGGGAAGAAGGTGTCGGCGCAATCCAAGTCGCCGCAGCATAGGGAAAGTTCGCATCGATTAAGCCTCCGAAGATGGACCACGCAGCCGTGCCGCCGGTATTACTGCCTCGACTTTGCCCAGGAGGGAACAATGTGTCGGCGGTCACTGACTTTTTATGTGAAATGTAGAGCGAAAGAGAGATTGCTCCTTCCACTGTGGAACTGTCAAGTACCTAATTGGTAGCGTGGAAGTGTGTGTAGCCAACTCATTCGGTGCCACTTGGGGATTGTGCGGTCGAAAGTCCCCAGGGTCTCCGACATACGCGCTACTCACGGCCAGGCGGCCATCCGGTAGGACCACTCCACTGCAATAAGGGAATGATTTACCGACGGAAAAACCCGAACTTTCTATGTGACTTTGCTCTCGTAGCGGGCGTGTGTCCCGGAAGTAAGACCCCGCGGCGCTGTAGGCGCGAAATCAATCTCGCTGCAGAAAACACCCCGCCGTCGCTTACAGCATCGCCTTCGCCTTCAGCACCAGTTCCACCGCTTCCTCCGCCGTAGCCGCCACCGCGCTCAGGTGTCCCATCTTGCGCCCCTTGCGCGGACGCAGCTTCTCATACAGGTGCAGCCGCACTCCCGGCACGGCCAGCGCTGCGTCGAAGTTCGGCACGCGCGGCGCGGGCTTCTTGTTCAGCCCCTCCGGCCCCAGCCACAGATCGCCCAGCAGGTTCGCAATCGCGCAGGGCTGCACCGCATCCACGCTGCCTAGCGGCAGGTTGCATACGGCGCGCACCAGTTGTTCAAACTGGCTGGTCACGCAGGCGCGTTCGCTGGCGTGGTAGCTGTTGTGCGGACGCGGCGCCAGCTCGTTCACCAGCAGGCGAAAATCTTTGGTTACAAATAGCTCCACCGCCAGGATGCCTTCCAACTGGAACGCCTCCGCAATGGACTGCGCGAGCTGTCTCGCCTCCGCCTCCAGCGCGCTCGGCAGCGGCGCCGGAATCACGCTCCACGTCAGGATCTGGTTGTCGTGGTGGTTCAGCGCCGCGGGATACACCTTCACCTCGCCGCGCGGCGACCGCGCCACCAGGATGGAGATCTCGCGGTCCAGCTCCACCGCCTGCTCCACCACGCCCGGGCCCTCGCCCAGCGCCTGCCATGCGCCCTGCATCTCCGCGTCCGACCCATGGAACGCGGCGTCCGCGGCAAAGCCCACCTTGCCCTGCCCGCGCCCATCGTAGCCGCCGGTCGCACTCTTGCAGAAGCAGCGCCCGCCCAGTGCAGTCACCGCCGCGCGCAGCTCCTCCAGCGAAGCTACAGCGCGATACGCGCCCACGGGAAAGCCATTCCGCTCCAGCCAGTTCTTCTGCGCCACGCGGTCCTGGATCACCGCCAGCATGGACTCGCTCGGCCGCACCGGCGCAAAGCGCGACGCCGCATCCATGCTTGCCGTGGAGATCTGTTCAATCTCCAGCGTCACCACATCGCATCCGCGCGCCAGGTTGGCGGCCTCGCGGCTGTCATCCCACGCGGCCTCAATGCAGCCGTCCACAATAAACCGCGCCGGGCACGCCGGGTCCGGGTCCAGCACGTGGATGCGATAGCCCATGCCGCGCGCGGCCATCGCCGTCATGCGTCCCAGTTGCCCGCCGCCAAAGATTCCAATCGTTGCACCCGGCAGGATCACCGGCACCAGCCCAGGATTCACGCGCTAACCTCGCCGTCCACTTCAATCGTCTGCGCCAGCACCTCGTCGCGCCGCGCCGCGCGCCACGCCACCAGCTTCGCATGCAGTGCGGCATCGGTCGTCGCCAGCATCTGCACCGCCAGCAGCCCCGCATTCGCCGCGCCCGGAGCGCCAATCGCCAGCGTGCCCACGGGCACACCCTTCGGCATCTGCACAATGCTCAGCAGCGCATCCATCCCCTGCAGCGCGGTCGCGGCAATCGGCACGCCCAGCACCGGCAGCACCGTGTTGGCCGCCACCATGCCCGGCAGATGCGCCGCGCCGCCCGCGCCCGCCACAATCACGCGCAGCCCGCGCCCGGCCGCGGAGGTCGCATACTCCACCATCAGCTCCGGCGTGCGATGCGCAGAGACCACACGCACCTCGTGCGCCACGCCAAACTCGCGCAGCATCTCTACTGCCGCGCGCATCGTCGCATAATCGCTGCGGCTGCCCATCACCACCCCGACGAGCGGCCCAGTCTTCGCCTCTTCCTGCATGGCCCGATTATACGGAAGCCGGCAGCCTCGACGCCGTCTGCTGTCACCGCCGCCCCACCAGCACATCGATCGCCAGGTGAGCCACCGTCAGCAGCCCGCCAAATGCCGCCGCCACACCCTTCAGCCGCTGCACCGCGCGCTCATGCTCCAGCACGCGCCCCTCCAACTGCGCCAGCCGCCCCGGCTGGCCGTTGCCGCAAATATCCTTCATCTGGCTCTTCAACACGCACAGGTCCGCCAGCACCTGCGCTTCAAATTCAGACATACATCTCCTCACTGCTTAACACCGATTTACACCGGTCTTCGACCACATGAACCAATATGGACGCGTCATTCTGACCCGATTTTGGGTCAGAATCTCAGTCGTTGGATCGCCGCCGAAATAACATTGGGACTTATTCAGACATTCCTTAAGCCTTTCGCTGGTGCCTCCCTAAGCCACAGGGAGGTTGGTGAAAATCGCCGCGGAGAGGCGCGAATAGAGCGGCGCCCCCGCCGCGTCGTACATCCTCACGTAGAACCGTTCCGCCTGCGCCGCCCGCGGGATCGCGAAGCTCCGCTCCGGGCTGCGCAGCACCAGGTCGTCTCCTCCGCCCGTGCCAAAGTTCCAATCCCGCCGCCGCACTTCAAAGCCGCCGCCTGCGGGAGCGTCTATGCCGGCATCGATCTGGAGCGCAGTAGTCGTCGCGCTTACCACCGCCAGTAGTTGCAGGTTGGCGAGCCCCGGCGCCGGGCCATCCGCCGCCGTCGCCGGCAGCAGAGCATCCGGAGCAATCGCCTCGCTCAGCGTCACGCCCAGGCTCTCCGCCCAGTCGTTGGCAAACGCCACGCGATACTCCAGCACCTCCGGCACCGCATGTCCATTGGCGATCGTCACCGTCCGCACCACCACGTTCAGCACCGCGCCGTTCGCGGTCACGCTCAGCACATCGCCCGGCCACACGTCCGTCGCCGGATTCACCGTCGCATAGCTACCCGCAATCGCCGCCGCCCGGCTGGTCGCCAGCGCCAACACCGCCTGCGCCGCGGCCTCGCAATCCGCACTGCATCGCGCTGCCGGACGAACTACTTTGCCCAGCCAGCGCGCCGTTCCCGGCATGCCGCCCGCCGCCTCCGCGGCCACACTCGCCGCATCCTGCAGCCGCGCCACCGCCCGCTGTCGTGTGCGATACAAAACAAGTACAATTTCCCCGGTCACCGGTACCCGGCCCGCAAAGAATGTCACCTTTCCAGTTACAGACACGGAACAGTCCACACCCTCGCCCGCAATTCCTATCAACCGCGTTGCCGTCGCGCCTCCCGGAGGCGTGCTCGTCACCCATGCCGAGCCGCTCTGCGTCACCCGCACCGAGCCCACGCTGCCGCTCAGCGCCACGCTGTCCACCGCCGCAAAGGTGCAGGTTGCGGGCGATGTGGCCACCACTCCGTCGTACAGCACCGTCGCCGGCGTGTTCGACGCGTTACCCAGGTCGATCAGGTCGAACACCACCTGCATGGGCGCCGCCACCAGGCCGCCGCCAAAGCTCTCCAGCGCGCCATCCACCCGCGCATAGTAGGCCTGCAGCACGCGCTGCATCTCCGCGCAGTGCAGTCGCAGGCGCAGCGTGTAGGCGTGCCCGTTCAGCAGCGTGTAGGCCGTGCCCACCTCCGCGCCATTCACAAACGGCGCGACGACCGTTGTCCCTCCGCTCTGTCGCACGTTGTATCCGGCAAAGCAGTTCGCGCGCAGCGTGGGGCCGCTGTACAGGCCGCACAGCACGCCATCGGAGGGCCCCGTCAGTTGCACATCGCCCGCCTCCACCACCAGCGAGCCGCCCATCTCCACCTGGTCCAGCGCAGCCAGCACCGTCTGCCCGTCCGCGCCGGTGCCGCCGCCCAGCGTCAGCCCGCCCGCGCCCAGCGCGAGGTGCGACCCCGGGTCGGCGACGCTCCACACCGCCGCATTCAGCGCCGCCTGGTTGAAGCTGTCTTCGAGCAGCGTCGGCTTCGTTACGTGGAACGGATCCTGCGAAAGCTGGAACACCGTCGTCGTCCCATCGCCCTGGAACATTTCGGTTACAAATTCCGCCGGCTCCAGCGCTCCGCTCACGGTCACGTCGTTGGCCAGCTCCTTCACCATCGCCGTTCGCAGCGCCGCGGCCTGCAGCGTACCGCCGGCTGCGCCGCTGTCGAAGTCCAGCGCGTGCGTCACCGTGCCCACCGGCTGCAGTTCGAGCGCGCCACCCAGCACCCGGTACGCGGCATACGTCGAGCCCGCAATCCCCGCGGCATTCACAGACCACGCGGCCGTCGCCTCCGGCTCAAACACGCCCACCGGATTGCCGCCCGCCACCCCCGCCGTCGTCAGCACACCCGCGGCCACGCGCGTCGTCAGCGCATCCAGCAGCGTGCCCGCCGCCACCGCAAAGCCCGCTCCGGTCAGCACCATCGTCTGCTTGTCCAGCAGCCACTCGTCGCTCATGGCCGCAAACGCCGTGCGATACACCGGCCCGGCCAGCCCCGCACCCGCATACTCCGCCACCGGCTCCGTGGCCAGGTACCCGGTAAACAGCAGCGTTCCGGCATCGGACGCCACCACCACGCGCCCGCGCCGCACCGGCACAGGCAGCGCGGCACCGGCACCGCCGCCCAACAGCAGCGTCCCCGTGCAGCGCGAGGGCGCATTCAGCGCGCGCTCCACCCGCAGCGGAGCCTCTGCGCACAGCGCGCCGCTATAGTCCACCGCGCCCGCGCCGTTCAGGTTGTCGATGCTCAGTTTCATGCAACCTCCGTGGTTACAATTGGAGAAAGTCCGCGCATGGCGCGCACTTCGCTCACCGTCAGCACGCCCGCCTTCAGCAGCTCGGTCTGCATCTGCACCTCCTGCATCTCGTCGCGCGTCTCCAGGTCGTTGAAGGTGAACTCGAACTCCCGCCAGCCCAGCCGCTTGGCAAACAGGTCGCGCGAGATGTGTTCCGCCACCAGCTTGGCCACCGGAACCACCGCGCTCTGGAAGGCCTCGTCCGCCATCTCGCCCGCGGTGGAGCGGTTCACATCCTTCTGCAGGCCCAGCATCATCGGCGGCAGCTCAAACGCATTCGCAATCATCAACAGCAGGAACTCCTGCCACTGCAGGCGCAGGTCCGCGTCCGTGCCGCCGGCAAAGCGCAGCACCTCCGGCTTCTGCTCGCAGCTCAGCAGCGGCACCTTGCCCGTGCCCTCAATCTCGTCCTGCCACCAGCGGATCAGGCGGTCGTGCTGCTCCGGTGTCGCCTCGTTCAACCACAGCGCATACTGCACGACCGAGTTCGAAGCCAGCCGCCCCGCGTAGCGATGCGCGCAGAGAAACTGGTTCACCGTCTCGAACGCAACCTCCAGCCGCCCCAGCCCGAACGGCGTATGCGTGCGCGGATTCAGCCGCAGATACATCAGCTCCGCGTCCAGCATCGGGATCAGCTTCTTCATCCCCACCCCGCCCGCGGACTGCGCATAGCGCGGCTTCGCCGGGTCGCCGTCCCAGGTCACGTCGATCTCGATGGTGGCGCCGTCCACCGCCCACAGATGGAACGGCCGCGCCGCGTCGCCGGTCGCCTCCATCTCCACCGCGCCAAATCCGCCGACCAGGATGTCCTCAATCACCTGCTCAAACAGCGTGCGAAAGCTGTCGCTCGCGTTCGGCTCCTCCAGGCAGCGCCGCAGCGCCTGCATGCGCGCGTCCGCGTCGGCCACGTCGCCGGACGCGTACCCGCGCCGCAACGCAATCTTCCAGTCCATGCTGGCGATCTTGTCCTTCACCACGTTGATGGCGCGCCGCGCCACCGGCGTCTCGGCAAACTTGCGCAGGTTTGCGGGCGTCGGCTTGGGCGTTGCATTCTGCCGGCCCTGGCCCATGCTCAGCGGGCTCAGCACCGCCGGCAGCATCGCGGTCTTGCGCGCTCCCTTGCCCGCGTCCGCCGCAGCTGCTGCCATCTGTTCGCCTCCTGCCAACCGCTGCCATGCATTCGTCACTCTCGTTCGAAGACCCACGTTCCCACCCCTTTCCATCTTTGGTTACAAATAAAAATTCCACTCTTGATTCGCAGGACATAGCGTCCAACATCGGTTACAAAATAAAACAGGCACAGCCAACTTCGCTGTGCCTTGCCACAAATCTCTCTTTATCCGGACCAACCTCTATATCTAGCCGCGCGCCTCCGTGGTCGCTTTGCCGTATCTCACACCCGCAACTCCACCCTCGCCGTCTGTGCCGCGCGCGCCAGGTCGCTCGTCGTCAGCACGCGGATCGCCGCGCTCTCCATTGCGTCCACGCCAAAGCGGTATCGCTCCGCGCCCTCGCCGGCTTCTTCCGTGGCCACGCTGCGCAGCGGCTCCACCACGGCGGTCAGCTCCAGCGTCGCGCCCTCCACCCGGGTCACGCCCTCGCGCAGCCGCGGCGCGGAGTAGGCCAATCCCTTCGCCGCCTCCACATCGCCCTCCAGGCTCACCGCCTGGAACATCCGGATCACGCCGTTCGGCCTGTATCCGCAGTCGATCTTCATCGGGTCGCCCGCCTGCGTGTACAGGCTGGCGGCGATGCGTTTGCGCATCAGCGCCCACACCCCGGCGCGCTCAAACTCTGTGCGCATCGCGGCCGCAATCGCCGCGCGCCCCGTGCGCCGCCGCTCCTGCTTCACCCGCAGCGGCTCCACGTAGAGCTGCATCAGCAGGTCCATCTCCGCGGCCACGCTCTCCGCCAGGCACGCCCGCGCCTCCGTCATCTGGATGGAGTTCGAGCACGTATCCTCCAGCAGCGCGATGATCGGCTTATAGCTGGCGGCGCCCGGGTTATAACTCGCCGCGCCCGGCTTCGGCTCCGTCGCACCCAACTGCAGCCGCGCCGCTATCTCCGCCTCCAGCGACTCCAGCAGGCCCAGGTCCGCGCCGGCGTCCATGCAGCGCACGCGGCTCCAGTCGCGGGTAAACCGCACCTGCGGCACCGCAGCGCCGCCCACCTCGCGCAGCAGCACGCCGATGTTCGTGAACTCGCCCTTCACCACGTCCGGCACATACCGGATCAGGAAGAACTCGCAGGGTATCCGTTCGGAAATCGCCGGCCTCCTTTCAGGCCCCAGGTCCGTGATTCAACGTTCAACTAGAAGAAGCAATAAGCAATTCACCAACCATTCGCTGCCTCTAGGCCTCGCTCTGACAACTGACTACCGAATTCCTCACATCACAAATCGTCCCATCGTTCCTTCTTCAAACTGCCTTGGCACCGCGACGCTCGCCTTCGTCTCCCACAACGGGAACGGTTCCCGATTCGAATCCCGGAACGCCGCAATCAACTCCCGCACGCGTCCGCGCCGCGCCAGCATCTGTTCCATCAGCCGCTCCATCGCCGCCGTCTCGCCGCCGTACCACTCCGGCGGAACATTCTCCGCAATGCCCCACAGCGTCTCTGCCGCCATACTCTCCACGCGGCTCAGCCACGGCTCAAAGCTCTTCCATCCGGTCACGCGCGCATACACGCGATTGTGGTTGAACACGCCGCGCAGCGGGCTATCCGGAAACGTCCACTCGCCTGCGTTGAAGCAGAATCCCTGGTCGATGAACGTCGCGCGGTAGAGCCGTTCGCGCGGCCTGCGTTCAAACACCGCCTGCCGCCCGTTGCAGTTGCCCGTCCACTTGTCCAGCGCCAGCATCCCGGCAAACTCCGCCAGGTTGCGCACCTCGTCCAGTTGCGACTCCGGCAGGTAGTCCACCACCTGGCCCGGCATCAGCCCGCCCACAAACCGGCTGCCAAACTGCAACCCCGCGCGCAGTGGCTCCCGCCGCCCGTGTCCCTCCACGTGCATGCCGGGCGAGTTGGCAATCAGCCACTCGGTCACCTCCACCACGTCGCACTGCGGCACGCGCAGCCCGGCGGCCTCCGCCAGCCGCGTGGCCAGCAGCTCGTTGGCCAGCACGCGCAGGTGCTGCGGATTGTTCTGGAACTTCACCACCCACAGGTGGCCGTCGGCGCCCAGCATCAACTGGCTCTGCGCACCGCCCCGCATCCTCCGCACCGCCTGCACTGCCAGCACCGCCACGCGCTCCACTCCTCGTCCTCAGAAGGATACTGCACGCCTCGCCTGGCCATCCTCACGCCCGCCTTCCGCCTCCCCCGCCCTGCAGCTCCCGCCGCACTGCCTGCGCAATCGCAAACGCCATCACGCAGTCGTCGTGTGCGCCGTGGGCCGCGCCCTGCGCGCCGTTGGCGTGGTTCACAAACGTGCGGCACTCCTGCAGCAGGCGCTTGCTGCGGAAGGCCGCCGGCGCCTCCGCCAGCAGCGCCTCCAGGCCGCCCACAATCGCAGGCTTGGAGAGCGCCGAGGTCAGCCATCCGGGCACGCCCTTCTGCTCGTACACGCGCTCCCACGGAGTCTGCCGCTCCAGCAGCGCCAGCACCGTGTGGCCGTGGTTGTTGCGCTCCACCACCAGCAGCGCCGGCCGTCCTGGCACGCTGTACTCGCGCGCCAGCTTCACCGCGGCCTGCGTCAGTTCCTGCGGACGCATCCTCTGCTGCATCTCCGCGCACTGCATCCCGGTCGCGCGGTCGATCACCTGCACCACCGCAAAGTCGCCCCGCGCGCCGCCGCCCGCGGGATCCACGGCCACAATGTAGTCGTGCCCCGGTTGCGCCGGCAGAAAGATATGCGTCCGGTTCCGCTCGCGCATCGCAATCGGCGGCTCCACATCGCGCAGCCGCTGGTCCAGCGCGTCGGTGTCAAAGCAGCAGTCGCCGGTGGTGCGGAAGCACAGCTCCGGATCCTCCGCAAACTCCTGCGCGCGCAGCCCGCGGTAGCTGGAGTCCAGCATGCGCCGGTAGCCGATCTGCCCGGCGCTCAATCCATGCCGCCGCACCAGCTCCGTCTCCTCCTCGTTCCAATCTGTAACCGGAGCAGCTACATATTCATCCTCCAGCCACCAGGGGAAGAAGTGCTGCACCATGCCCTTCTCCGCCGCCTGCTGCCACTCCTCGTAGAAGCAGCCGTAGGCGCCGTTGGGCGTACTCTCCAGCACCAGCTCGCCGCCCGGGATCAGCGCGGCGCGCAGCCCCGCCAGCGTGGCCGCCGCGTCGCCTGGCCAGCGCGACACCTCGCTCAGGTGCATGTTCTGCACCGTCAGCCCGCGGCCGGCGTTGTCGTCCGCCGCCGTCAGCACGCGGAACTCGCTGTCCAGAGCGGGAAAGATCATCTGCCCCACGTTGGCGCGGCTGCGTTTCAGCTCGCCTCGGCGCAGCTCCTCCGGCAGGCACTCCCAGAACCGCTGCACCATGCGGAAGATGCTCTGCGCCGCCTCGCGCGTGTGCGCCACCTGCACCGTCATCACGCCGCGGCCGGTGATCGTCTTCAAAAAGAATCGACCCGCCACCCACGTCGTGATGCCCATCTGCCGTGCCTTCACCACAATGTTGTGCTGCTTGCGCCTCTGCTCGAACTGCCGCTGCGCCGCGTTCGCTACCAGCGGGCTCTCTGCACCGCTGCGATCGCGAATGCGCAACAGCCTGCGCGCCAACGCCGCGGCCGGGGTCTCGTCGTTTGGCCCACCCGGCCGCGCGTCCAGACCCCGCCCCCACTCCAGCAACTGCTCCTGACTGGTCGTCCCCACGTGCTTCCCCTTCTCGCATGCACTCGCCACAGGCCGCTGACCAGGGTGCCTCTATGCCCGCATTTGGATAGGCCTGCACTTCAGTGCCGGCATCACTCACACCATCCATGCGGGCTTTAGCCCCTGCGAGTTGCTCTTCATCTTGTTCGACAATCCGGGGGCTGAAGGCCCGACACAAGGTCCGCCCTCCAACCCCCGGGGAGTCTAGTTCTGCGTGTAATACACCGCCAGCGAACCCACCTCCGCCGCCGGCCCATTGCCTGTATTCGTGTTCGTCCACTGCGCGGCCAGCGCCGCGTTGAAGATCAGCGGCGATGCGCGGAAGTAGCGATACCCGCTCCAGTACGTCGTGTTGTCCGGCGCGCCCGAGCTGAAGTACCGCGCAATGCCATACTCATCCGTGCGCGCATGGAACTGGTCGCCGTAGAACTGGTTGCCGAAGAAGTCCTCCGTGCCGCCGTACTGGAAGTTGGTGCCATCCACCGTCAGGATCGGATTCGCCTCCAGCCAGTGCGGCTCCACCGCGCCAGGAGCATCGGAGACAAAGTAGATGCTCTCCAGCTCGCCCGCTCCGCTCACCGCCGGCAGCAGGCTCAGCGTCGTGTTCGGCGCCAGCGCTGCCAGGTTGTTCACCGCCATGTGGAAGACGTTGCGCGTGGCCGGATAGCGGCCCGCAGGCGCAGCACCCGCGTAGTACTCCACCTGCGAGTAGTACACGATGTTGGTCGCAGTCGTGTTGTTGATCGTGATCGCAATGCTGCTGTTGTACTTGATGTAGATGCGCCGCGATCCGCTGTTGGTCCCGGTGTCGCCGCCGGACGTAATGCTCAGGTATTTGCTGGCGAACAGGTCCGCCGTGCCGGACGCATTGTCCGCCGTCGTGTATCCATCCCACAGCAGGAACAGACCCAGCGGGCAGGTGTAGCTCTGTCCGTCCACCGTAATGGTGATGGTCGTGTTCGCGCCCAGCGGCAGGATGTTTGCCTGTCCGCCGTAG
>Ga0181516_10002126_pt1 | contig 14395 bp, 17 predicted proteins | sample PEATcosm2014_Bin_25_FD_121104 | JGI IMG/M metagenome (GOLD analysis project Ga0181516, IMG submission 121104) | Peatland microbial communities from MTU Mesocosm Facility, Houghton, MI, USA - PEATcosm2014_Bin01_10_metaG | ecosystem: Environmental > Terrestrial > Soil > Wetlands > Peat | place... | reverse complement strand
TCAAGATCGCCGCCCGCCTGGCCGGCAATGTAATCGAGCGCCGCGCCAAGCCCGGCAATCAGCGCGACCGCGGGAGTGTAAGCGCTCTCGCCCTTGGCCGCGTTCTTGCGCTCCTTGCGCAGATCGAAGTAGTAGCGCGGATTCTTCGAGGTCTCCATCGCCGCCCACGCCTTCTCGCTCACACTCAGATAACTCAGCCCCGGCGGAATCATCACAGCCTTCTGCGATCCGCCAATCAACACGTCGATCCCCCAGCCGTCCACGTCGAAATGCGTGGTGCCGAGGCCGGTAATTCCGTCCACCACCAGCAGCGCATCCGTCTCGCGAACTAACTTGGCAATTGCTTCCACATCGTGGCGCACCGCCGTCGAAGTCTCTGTCGCTTGCAGAAAGACAACCCGATGCTCGGGCTTGAGCGCGGCCTTTACAACTTCAAGGTCGAAGGTCTGCCCATAGGGCGCTGTGACCACGTCCGGCTCGCAGCCAAATGCCTTGGCCAAACCAACCCAACGCTCGCCAAACTTTCCGGCGGAAAGCACCAGCACCTTATCGCCCGGAGAGGTAAGATTCGAGACCGATGCCTCCATCGCGCCCGTGCCGGAAGACGACAGAAGCAGCACATCGTTTTTGGTGCCAACAAAAATCTTCAGCTGCGCCAGCACCTTCAGGAACAAAGCGCGAAACTCAGGCGTGCGGTGGTGAATGTCCGCTGCCGCCATGGCAAACTGAGCCGCCGGCAACAGCGGCGTCGGTCCGGGTGTAAACAAGCGCGTCTTGCGAATCATTTTTCTCTCCTCGTATATCGGGGCACAGGGGGCAGAACAATGGCCCCGGCTAGCTCGATCAATCACAGAATACACTTTAATGTGAATTTTGTGAATAGTGAGCTGTGAAAATCTTCTGCTACGCCCAAAATGGGACGAGTTGTCCATTTTGGCATCACTTTTGGCATTGTTCATATAACCTAGACGGCATATTACTTTGAAGGTATAATTGACCAATGACATGCGCTTTGGGGAGCGAATAGAATGGCCACAAAATGGAGAGATATTCGCAAGACGCTTTCGCCTGAGGCCGAGGAGCGGATTCGACAGAATGTAAAGAATGCAGTTGCCGTGATGACGCTCTATCAGCTGCGCGAGGCACGAAACCTGACCCAGGTTAGCCTGGCAAAGGTTCTCAATGTAAACCAGGGCGCTGTGTCGAGGATGGAGAAGCGCACCGATATGTACGTCTCTACCTTGCGAAACTTCATTAAGGCGATGGGCGGACAGCTCCAGGTCAAAGCCGTGTTCCCCGAAGGCGAAGTGCAAATCGAACAATTCGAGAGCCTGGCGGAGTCCCAGGAGAACTCACTAGAATTGATGCATCCCTAACCCGAGCCTGAAGGCGCTTCCGAGGGATCCACAAGAGGACACAATGACCGAAGCAGGCGCACTTGAAGCCATCATCACTCAGCAGATCGTAACCGCCATGAAGGCCCACGACGCGGTTCGCACCGGAACGTTGCGCCTCATCAAGAACGCGCTCAAAAACAAGGCCATCGAAAAGCGCGCGCCGCTCACTCCAGCCGAATCCGAGCAGGCGCTGGCCACCATGATCAAGCAGCGCCGCGATTCGATCGATCAGTTCACGAAGGGCAATCGTCCCGAGCTGGCCGCGATCGAAGCCGCGGAGATTGTCGTCATCGAGGAGTTCCTGCCCAAGGCCCTCGACGAAGCCGGCCTGCGCGCCATTGTCACCGAAGCCATCGCCGAAGTCGCCGCCTCATCCGGGCAGAGGCCGACGCCCAAGGAAATGGGCCAGGTGATGAAGGCCGTTCAGGCGAAGCTGCAAGCAAGCGGCTTACGAGCCGAAGGGCGCGTCGTCAGCGAGCTGGTCAAGAAGGAACTGGCAGGCTAGAAACCTGCCGACGCATGATCGCGGCGTTACACGGACAGGCGTTGTTCGCGGCGGCGAAGTCAATCGCAAAAATACGGGTCGGCATCCTCGCCCTCACCTGCGAGAGTGTCCGATTCCATTTCCTCGTTGACTTGCGCTGCGGCCCGGATTGCGAGCGCCGGCGGCTGCTGAACCCTTTTGACACGTTTCATAGCCAGAGCGGCGACGCGATTCTCAACCAGTTCCTCCATCGACCCCGCCCGCGGCAGCAGCGCATAGACCAGGTCGCAACCAAGCGCGTTCGCGACGTTGCGCAGGCTCTTCAATGTAATGCTGTCGTTCGCCTCCGCTTTCTCGAACTGCAATGGAAGCTGGCGGCTGACGCCCAGAATCCGGCCCAGTTCTCCAGCTGAAACACCGAGAGCCTCCCGAATGGCGCGAATCCAACCCTGGCGCGGCCGTGAAACTTGCTGAGCTGAACGGAATCCCTCAAGACTGAGGTTCAGCTCCGTGGCTCGAGGACTTGTCACTCTCTTTTGCATCATTTAGTGTTCAATTCACGACAATCTAAATATAGTCGAATTCCCTCAACCAAGCAATTCAGGAACTAGAAATTGCCTATGTATAGATTACCGATCAGACATTCATAGATGACTATGTATAAATTGCCATTACCTTCAGATGCCTGACGAAAATCGTCGGCTCCTGTTCCTGCCAGCCCGCGTGGATGCAAGACGCAATCGGACCTGCATGGAAGCGGGCCCGATTGGCATCGCGGTTTCCTTTAAGGCGAAAATTAATTGGTCGGGGCTGGTGGCGCGGCCGGGGCAGCGGGTTCGGCCGGGGCTGGTGGTGCGGTTGGTGCAGGCTCCGCAGCTGGAGCGGCGGGTTCGGCCGGGGCAGCCGGCGCGGCGGTGTGATTCCTCGACAGTCCGCGAACGTAGCTAACCAGGCCCCATACTTCCACATCCTTTGCCCGGCCCGCATCCTCGGGCGGCATCTTATCCTTGCCCTTGCGGATAATGTCGAAAAGCTCTTGATCCGATTTGCCGCCCAGCGTCTTGGGGTCGGTCCAGTCGGGCATGGTCAGGGCCATGTCTTTGGCAAGGTCGGTTTTGCCATCGCCGGTTTCCCCGTGGCAAACGACGCAGTCGACGGCATACATCTTCTTTGCTTTCTCCTGGGAGACCGCAGTCGGTCTCACGGGGTTTGAGGAGCCGGCGGCCTGTCCCGCGGCCAGAGTTGGAGCGGACGTGTACCCAGCCGCAATTACAAATAGGACTGCGGCGGAAAGGAGCAAACAAGACTTCAAAAACGGCTTCAGCATGGTAGCCTCCGCAGTTGCAGGTGTCGGTAAGAGCGCCTTGCAGCTGATTCACTTTATCGCCCGAATTATAAGCCAATTGGCTGGATTCGGCTCAATCGATCTTCTTCAGCCATAGATCTCGGAACGAAACCTTGCAGGGCACACCCTCAATTTGCAGGCCGAACAGCCCGGAGACATTGTTCGACGAAGCAGGATCGTCGTCCACCAGCACGGCCATCAGCTGGCCGTTCAGAATGTGCATAATCACGCCTCCACGGGCGACGATGGTGTACTGGTTCCACTCTCCGTCCTTCACAAGCGAGCCGAGGGTAGCGCGGTCTCCGATGACGCCGACGAGCTGAGGAAACTTGCCTGGAAGCGCCTGCACCACCTGCCCCCGCCACGCGATGATTCCCCGCGAAGTGTTCTGCGAATAGAGCTGCCCGCTGTAATTCTTTGCGCGCTCACTGACCGGATACCAGAAATCCGCCTGCGGCCCGATCATCACCCAGCGCGGGTCCAGCGGCGGCTCGCCTTTGCCGGCCGCACGGCCCGGTGGAATGCCGGTGCTGCTGCGGTATTGGACGCCGCTTCCTCCGCCCCACTCCACCTTGATTTCGAGCTTGAGATCGAAGTCTTTCGCCTCGACGCCGTGGTACACCAGGAAGCTGTTTCCCGCGTTTTTCTCCGCAGTCGACTGACCCACAATGGCTCCATCTTCCACGCTCCACACGCCGGGCCGACCGTCCCACCCGGTCAGTGTTTTTCCATCGAAGAGCGACGTAAAGCCGGTGTGATCGGAGAAGTCGATCGGGTCCGGCTCAACATACACTCCGTTCCTCTGGCCGGAAATACTCGGCTGAACTTTTTGCAGCGCGGCGCGATCCGGCGGCGGAGCGGTTGGCGGCTGGGCTTGCGCGATTGCATTCGGAGTCGCCCTCAGCAAGAGCATGATCGCGGGAATCAAGAACGCAACGCTACAGTTGGTCAGAAATTTGCTCATGCGCGATCCCCACCTGGATTCCGGTAAGCATTCTAGCTCAAGAATCGTTCAACCGATTCTAGCGCGACTCTCCAGGGGCTAAAGCCCGGCGTCTATTTTGCTGCGTTTGCGGCACGACTGAAGTCGTGCACTGACACTCGCCGCGGCGAGCGGCTTTTGAAACATGCTTCTAGACAAGCCCTAGGCCGCCTTCCGGCACAGGTACGAGCTTGAGCAGGCCAAGTTCGCCGGCCAGCCGCTCCAGTTTGGCGCGAGTTGCGGGCGGGGGTGGAACCAGAGGCAGGCGCACATGATCCGAGCAGCGGCCCATCAGGTTGAGCACCGTCTTGACCGGGCAGGGGTTGGAGTCCCAGAAGTTGGCCTCGATGAGCCGGGCGTAGCGGCGCTCGATTTCGCGCGCGTCGGCCCAATCGTCCACGAGCGCGGCGCGGATCATGCGTCCGATCTGCGCCGGAATCTCATTTGCCGCCACGCTGATCAGCCCGTTCGCGCCCACGCCGATCGACGCCAGAGCCATGTTGTCGTCGCCGGAAAAGATCTTGAATCCGCGTGGCAGCGTATGAACCAGTTCGGCAATCTGCGGCAGCTTACCGCTTGACTCCTTGATGGCCTGAATATTCGGCGCCGCCTCAGCCAGTCGCAGCACGGTCCCCGGCTCAAGGTTCACCCCCGTGCGTCCGGGAATGTTGTAGAGCACCACCGGCAAGGGGTCGACAGCTTTGGCAAGCGCGAGAAAGTGCTGGAACTGCCCCTCCTGCGAGGGCTTATTGTAGTAGGGATTGGCTGAGAGCACCGCGTTCACGCCGCGAATTTGTTTGAGCAAACTTGCGTTGCGCACCAGCGTCCGCGTCGAGTTGTGTGTGCAACCGGCAAACACCGGCACCTTTCCCGCAGCCGCCTCAGCCACAATGCAGACTGCGCTCAGCCACTCTTGCTCGTCCAGCGTGGCCGCCTCGCCCGTTGAACCACAGGCCACCAGAAAATCGATTCCAGAGTCGATCTGCCAACTGACGAGCGCCCGCAGCGCCGATTCATCGATCGATCCATCCGCCCGAAAGGGCGTAACAATAGCTGTACCGCAACCCGTCGTATCCATGATGAGAAAAGTGTATACCGGGAAGACAGGGATCAGGGACCAGAGATCGGGAAACAGAAATCAGCGACGCCGGGTGCCGCATGTCTCGCGTTTGGGACCTGGGTTGCACGAACCTACTGTCCAAGATCGAAGCGCTTGTAATTTCAATATGGACCATTTATTATGGACCATAGAGGAGATCGAATGCCGGCGCCCGCAAAATCCGAAGAGACGATTGGCGTTACTGCCTTCAAATCCCAGTGCCTTGCCTTTATTGACAAAGTGGCACAGGGCAAGACTGGGCGCGTCGTGCTTCTCAAGCGCGGGCGACCCATTGCTGCCATCGTTCCGATAGCTGAAAACGCAAAGGACTCCTTCGATCTCTGGGGTGCCATGCGTGGGACGGTCACTGTCGCGCCGGGGGTCGATCTGACCGAGCCGACGGGCGAACGCTGGGATGCGGAACTCTGACATGGCCGGCCCGGTTCTGCTGGACACATGCGCAGCCATCTGGTTGATGAATCGAGCCCCGCTCTCGCCAGCCAGCCGTGCCGCAATTCGCGCCGCACAAACCGCCAATCTCGGCGTCTATCTCTCTCCGTTCACCGCCTGGGAGATTGGAACCTTGGTCGCGAAGGGCCGCATTCACCTCACGCTCTCGCCTGAGGTCTGGTTCGATAACGTGTTGGCACTACCGGGAGTGCGGCTGGCGGCGCTCACTCCTCAACTTCTCATCGGCTCCACGGCATTGCCCGGAACACCGCCCGCCGATCCCGCGGATCGCATCATAGCCGCCACGGCCCGGTTTCACAATTATCGCGTCATCACACGCGACACCAAGCTGCTGGCCTATGCCGCGCAAGGCCACATCCTGGCCACGGCCTGCTGAAACGCCGAATCGAAGGGCCTCTATTTCACGCGCTTTAGAACGATATCCATCGCGGGACGGTCGCCTGCCTGACGTGTCATCTTGATCTCGTCGCCGCTGATTGCGCCCTTGTAGACGAAGCGAATCTCGTTGTCGTTAAACTTCATCACCTGCACGAACGAAATGTTGTCTCCATCGATCTTGCCTTCCGAGATATCGCCATCGCCGCGCGGGCTCGAGACTTTGCCGGTCAACGTTGCGCCATCGACGTGAAAATCGAAGTTCAGCGTTTGCGCGCCTCGCGGCGTTGTAAAGTCGGCAGTCCACTTGCCGTTGAAGTCGGCGGCAAGCGCGGTTATTGAACCGAGCGCAAGGAACAGAACAGCGAGCAAGCTTTTGCGAATCATGTTGTAATTCCCTTCAATTCAGCAATCATTTGGCGAGGGAAATCCGCACCCGCCCCATGCAATGAGTGACGAGAAGAGAATCGTATAAGTCTCAAGAATTGGCTTATCGGGAAAGGACAGACTGAAGCCTATCGCCGCGAGATTGCCCTGAATACGCTGGTTTGCGCCCTGCCTGATTTCCTGGTTGCGTTATCGCCGCGACCTGCGCCTCCAAAGCAGCAGGGAGACCAACAAGAAAAAGACCACGCCGGCGGTGATGCGAACCATTTCGGAATGTTGCATGGCAGCCTCCCGCTTAAGCCCAAGCAGGCCTTCGGCTCGAAGCCGGCTATCCTTCCAGACCGGCCCGCTGAACCTGCTCGACCTGCTTGCCGTAGCGGCCCAGCAGCGCATTCCAGCGAATGATGGCGATTTCTTCAAGCATCTTCATGCCGTCTTTCAAGTAGCTCATGCGGGTGCGTTCGTCGTGGGCCCAGCTCACCGGCACCTCGACGACCTTGTATCCGCGCTTGAGGGCGATGAATAAGATCTCCGGATCGAATCCCCAGCGCTCGATGGTCTGCAGTTGGAAGACGGTCTGTGCGGCGGAGCGCGTGAATGCCTTGAAGCCGCACTGCGTATCGGCAAAGCGCAACCCCATCACTGCGCGAGTAACGGCGTTGAAGCAGCGCCCGAAAAACTGCCGGTAAAGGGGCTGGCGGTGGGTCTGGCGGCCTTTTTCCAGCCATCGCGACCCAATGGCAATGTCCGCGCCGGCAGCAATGGCGGCAAAGAGGCGCTCGGCCTCCTCGATGGGCGCAGACAAATCGGCATCGGTGAACATGACCACTTCACCGAAGGCCTGTAGCAGCCCGTTGCGCACGCTGGAGCCCTTGCCGCGATTGCCGGGATTTTCAATCATGCGGACCTCGGGAGCATCGGCAGCAAAGGCTTTCACGAGCGCCGCGGTGTCGTCGCGAGAGCCGTCGTTGACGACAATGACCTCCGCCCGCCAGCCGTGTTCGCGGACGCAGCCTACCACCGACCGGAGCGCGCCGACGATGCGGGCGCTCTCATTGAATGCTGGAATTACGATGCTGTAAGTTGGGAACTCGGTCACGTGAAAGGCCACCGCCAGTCTGGGTTCCGGCCTTGACCGGCATGATTTCAGATTCTTCCGATTTTAAAGAGCAGGCTCTGCATATCATAATCCGCCGCTGGCGCTCGCCCCGCCCAATCTCCAGCCGAGGGCTTTTTCGGCGTTCTTCGCGGCGGCCAGACGATCAATTCCCACAAGAAAGGCTTCTTTTTCATCCTCTTAGGGCCAAAATCCGTTTATTCTGTGAGCGGAGGCCTTTGGCTTATGACAAAAGCAGACCTGGTGGAGAAAGTCACCGGACTGGGCGATCTGACGCGCCGCGACGGTGAGGTCATTGTTGAAACCATCTTTGGGTCCGTGATCGGGGCGCTGCAGAGTGGCGACAAGATTGAGATTCGTGGCTTCGGGTCTTTTCGCATCCGCCAGCGCAACCCTCGCATTGGACGCAACCCAAAGACCGGCGAACGCGTAGAGGTGCCGGCGAAACGGGTGCCCTACTTCAAACCATCGAAGGAGCTTCGCGACCTGGTGAATCCGCATGAGGCAGCTAGCGCCTCCTGATGGAGCGCGCGGACGCGAGGCTTGGCGAGACGATCCCCTGCACCGAGTCCTGGCGGATACCGGGAGAATTCGCGGATGCCCTCTCAACAAACCAGATCTGCCGGGCAAGAGTCGCTTCGCGCTGCGCGCTCCTGGCTCGGCGGACAGGTTAAGAATCCTATTGACTTCTTTCGTTGGACATTCACAAGAGCCGCATTGCCGTATTGGAGCATCTTCTTTGCCTTGCTGGCGGGAATGTCGCTTCGCTTGTTCTTCGTCCTCGTGTATCCGGAATACGACGGGGACACGGGCGTTTACGGAACCATCGCAAAGAACATACTTCTGGATCACGCCTATGCGCTGGATAAGCCTTTCCACCTGACGCTCATCCGCTTGCCTGGTTATCCGCTGTTTTTGGCGCTCATCTTCAAAGTCTTCGGAATGGACTGCTATGGCGTCGTGCGGCTCATTCAAGCGGCCGTCGACCTGGCATCATGCCTGCTGATTGGCGGATTCGTGCGCGATCACGCGTCAAGCCGCGCTGCCCACTGGGCGCTCTGGCTGGCCGCTCTCTGCCCTTTCACGGCCAACTACACCGCCGTCCCGCTTACTGAAACGAACTCGATTTTCTGCGTTGCGCTGGGGATATTTGCCAGTGGCCGACTTATCGCACAAATCCGTTCGCGAGGCCGCTTTCGGTGGATGTGGCTGGCGCTCACTTCAGCCGCGCTGAGTGGCGCGATTCTGTTTCGGCCTGACGGAGTTCTGCTCTCAGCGGCTGTGTTGCCGGGCATCTGGTGGTACACACGGCGCCCGTCGGCGCGGGCCTCATTGCCTTCGGCGCTGGCATGCGCATTACTTGCCGCTCTTCCACTCGTTCCGTGGACCATCCGCAACTATCGCGTCTTTCGTGTTTTTCAACCTCTGGCTCCCCGCTATGCCACCGATCCCGGCGAGGACCCGCTGCCTGGCTATGTTCGCTGGACAAAGACGTGGCTGGCTGAATACATATCATCGCCCGAGGTTTACTGGAGAGGCGACGATATTCCGATCGATGTTCACCTGCTGCCCAGCCGCGCCTTCGATTCTTCAGAAGAATATCGCCAGACCGAAAAGCTCATAGCGGATTACAACGTGGACACCACCATCACTCCGGAGCTCGATGCGCGCTTTGCGGCACTGGCCGAGCAACGTGTGAGGCACGATCCGTTGCGGTATTACCTGATTCTGCCGCTGACGCGCGTGGCCGATATGGCTTTGCGCCCGCGCACCGAACTTCTCTCCGACGCACTGCCCATTCGCTGGTGGGAGTGGAGCAAGCATCCAGCCGGCTCGCTGATTGCGTTTGGCTACGGATTGCTGAATGCTGGCCTGCTGGCTCTGGCTGCAATTGGATTCGTGCGCCGGCGCATACCGTTCGCGGCCATGCTGGGCGCGTACATTGTCTTCCGATGCCTGCTGCTGGCAACCATGGAAAACGCCGATCCTCGCTACACGCTGGAGTGGTTTCCGATTTTGATTGTGGCCGCTGCGGTTGCGATTGCGGCGAGCCCGGCAATTGACACCGAAGAATTGCCCCGCAACGTTTATAGTGCCAGTGCATGAAGCTTCCTCTATCGCGGAAACGCTGGATTATTTGGATGGCACTTGGCGTGTTGCTCCGCCTGCTGCTGATCGCGTTTCCGCGGCCATCCGACGATGACACAGGCGTCTACTTGGAACTGGGAAGAAACCTGCTGCTCCATGGCGTTTATGGCATGGCGCATGGAACGATGGTTACGCCGAGTCTCTTCCGCTTGCCTGGATATCCGCTGATTCTGGCGGTGACCGAGCAGCTTCTTTCAGGAATTTGGCAGCATGGCTGGATCAATGTTGTCTATCTGTTTCAGGCAGCCGCAGATTTGGCCGGAGGACTCCTGCTGGCGGCCTTCGCTCGCCGGTTTCTCTCAGATCGCGCTGCGGAAGCGGCGTTGGCGCTGGCCATGCTTTGCCCTTTCACGGCTGCCTACGCGGGAATTGCCATGACCGAGTGCCTGTCAGTCTTCGCGGTTTCGCTCGGCATCTATGCGGCGGGCCGGGCGATTGCCGCTGCGCGGACAGATGGTCGCGACACGTGGGTGATTGCGCTGGCTGGCTGCGCCGCTGGCCTGGCCATGCTGCTCAGGCCGGATGGGGCGCTTCTGTTTGCTGCGCTGGCTGCGGGGCTCTTTGCGTATACCGCCGCGGCTAGTCACGGATTAAGACTGAGACTGCGATCGGCGACGGCTTCCACAGCGATCTTCTGCGCTGTGGCTCTTCTTCCGCTCGTGCCCTGGACCGTGCGCAACTGGGCCGTCTTCCATGTCTTTGAACCTCTGGCGCCGCGTCACGTCAACGATCCTGGCGAACGCGTGAACCTTGGGTTTTACCGCTGGATGCGGACCTGGTCGGTCGAGTACTCGACCACCGATAGTGTCTTCTGGAGCGTGGGCTCTGAGAATATCGAACTCGCCGATTTGCCCGCGCGCGCCTTTGACTCGCCGCAACAGATAGAGGAGACACGGCTGCTGCTTGATGAGTACAACCGATGGAACGGCATTTCGCCCGAGCTCGATGCGCGTTTTGCCGCGCTGGCGGCCGAGCGCGTCCGCGCACATCCGCTGCGCTACTATCTCACACTTCCAATTCTTCGCGTGGCGGACATGGCGCTTCGCCCACGCACCGAGGCCTTCTATCTGGATATCTCCTGGTGGCTCTGGAACGAGCATCCCGGGCAGACGATCGTCTCTGTCCTTCTCGGCCTGATCAATCTGGGCTACGTGGCCCTGGCGGCGTGGGCGTTTCTGCGCGGGCGCGTTCCGTTGGCCTGGATGCTGAGCGGTTACCTGCTGCTTCGCTGCCTGTTGCTGGGTACGATGGAGAACCCCGAGCCGCGCTATACGCTGGAATTCTTCCCGATCCTGATTGTGGCCGCCGCGGCGGCAATTACGCCGCGACCCAACAACGCCGTCGATCCGAACTAACGCGGGCGGATGCCGATCACGCTCAACATGCGTCCGGCGTGGCCATGCGATGCGCGATGAGAGAAGAACAGATCGGGTTGGCAACTGGTGCACCCACCCACTAAATGAATCGCGCTGGGCATCACACCCGCCGCGAGTAACTGACGGCGATTGGCTTCAGTCAGATCAAGGTGCAGGCTGGGTCCCATGGGCGAGTGGCCGGGCGCGCGCTGGGTGAGAAACAGCATGGGATACTTTGTGCGCACCGGATCGCTATCGTAGACCTCCCGAAATAGATCGCTCGCGTAAGCAAACTGAGACTCAAAGCTGGAGAACACTTCTTCGCCGACGGCGTAGCAGCAGGCGCCAATGCCTGGACCGATGGCGGCAATCAAATCCTCAGGCCGTGAGCCGAATTGAAGCCTCATCCGGCCAATGCCGGATTCGACGATGCGCTTCACCGTGCCCCGCCAGCCGGCATGGAACGCGGCAACCGCGCGGCGCTTGCGGTCGGCCACCAGGACGGGAATGCAGTCGGCTGTCATAATCCCGAGCAGCAAGCCGGGCTTATCGGTCATCAAGCCGTCGGCTCTACATCCCGGTGACAAGGCTGGGGCGGAGGCGATAACGAGGACATTGGAATGAAACTGGCGGACAGTGATCAGCGGCGTGCTCGCGTCTCCGGTGATTGCTTCTGCCAGAAGCTTGCGATTTTGGGCCACTGCCTCGCGGTCGTCGCCGACTGAGAAACCGAAGTTCAGCTCGCCGGGCGCGTCTTCAGCGCTGAATATCCGGCTTACTCCGCCTTTGCGGGTGCTGAATCCGTGCCACAGCCATGGGTACTTGTTCCAGCCAGGAACCGGCAGCCATTGAACGCCGTTCGCTGCCACGTTCGGAGTCGGCGCGGCCTGAAACAGCTCGGCCCTTGACAGCCTCTTCTTCGCAACCCGCTCAAGGCGGGCACGCCGAGTGACTCCGGCAGCATTTCCGCGAAGGTTGCGTACCAGGCCGGCCTCTTGGAGCAACGCATCTGTGCTTTGCACGTCCGAGTCTGAATTCGAATGCCCGATTGGGATAGAGAGCTTCGCCATCTGTTGCTGATTTTAATTGCCGGGAATTAGGAGCACATGGGCCTGCCTTCCGGCAGGCCCGCTCGAGAGGCATTTGAGGGAGGAGGGGCAGGGGGTTTAGAGGGAAGAGATCCCGTAAAGGATCCTCAAAAGGAGTGGATACCTTTGTGGTGGGACTAACAACGGGGAAGCCTCTGCTTGTTACTTAGTCAGATGCGGAACTAGGGAAAAAGTTGCGCGTTGGCGGTTTCTTGCTGCGAATTTTTCAGAGGCTTTGGTCTTTGCCCACCCGGCCCCTTACCTCTCTGGCACCTCCGCGGACAAAAGAGCGCGAATCAACTTGCATGGAATGAGCGTGATTGGGCAAGCTCTAAAGTGTGAAGTGGTGGCAATCCATCATCCTGATTGGAATCGGGCTATTGGGAATCGGCTACATCTGGCTGCACCGGGTGGAGCTAGGACTGGCGCGCTCGACGAATCTTGAGACCGAAAACTATTCAACCGCCGAGCCGGCTGCCTCGATTACCCACCCCGCCCGCATCACCTGGGAAAACGTTGACCGCAGCCCCGACGGGTTCAAGGTGGAGATGCCGGCCGGCATTGAGGAACTTGAGGTTGCGGCTGGCAACGAGCGCGGCGGGGCAGATCAAGTCAACATGATTCTGTCCAAAATGAACGCCGAAATCACGTTTGCCGTAGCCTGGGCCGACGACCCGCCCGTGGCGCGAGTCAACGATCGCAGCGCCGGCAGAATCCTCGATATGGCGCGGGACGATGCGATGGCCCGAACGCAAACGGCGCTGACCACTGAAACTCGAAACATCGTCGGCGGCTTTCCGGCGCGGGATTTTTCAGCCCGGAACACAGCCGGCGGGGTCATGACTTCGCGGTTGATCTACGTCAACCCGAGGCTCTACATGCTCATCGCCGCATTCCCCTCGGAGAGCGCTCGCCGCGAACAGGATGTGGCACGATTCTTCGACTCGTTTGCGATTGTTTCCTCGGACAGAGTTCCCGAGACGCTGCCCCCGGCACCGGCGCCGCGATAGATCAATCGTTCTTAATGCCTTACTTTAGTTTTCGCCGGCCAGCGGTTCCGCTCGTGAAGCTTAAAATCCAGCCGACAAAGTGGATATGCGGGAGTGTACATTCCCCTCCCTCATCATGGGGTAAAGCATGTCCATTGCCGCGCTTTCCACCGCTGGATTTTCGCAATACATTTCCGCATCGAGCAACGTTTCCGCCTCACAGCAGGCGATGCAGACGTTGCAACAGAGCCTGGCCTCGGGGAATCTCGCCGCTGCCCAGAGCGCCTTCAATACCTATCAGCAACTGAATCAGAGCCCTTCGACTGCGAGCGGGAGCACTTCCTCGTCGAGCGCGGGAACTCCTTCGCAATTGTCCACGGATATGACGGCGTTGGGGTCGGCCATCGGCTCAGGCGATCTGTCGACGGCGCAGTCGGCTTTTGCCACAGTGCAAAGCGACTTGAAGGCTACCCCTTCGCAGGCAATCACAAACGCGGAAAGCGCCGTGGCGCAGACGGTGCAGTGGGTGGAAGACCTGCTCACACTCTCCAGTTCGAATAACAGTTCAACCACGCCAGCGGATCCGACTACCTCCATGCTGGATAGCGCTTATGGGATCAACCCCTCTTCGACGGCGACAAACCCTACGACTGCCATGCTGGAAAGCCAATATGGCGACGGCGCAAGCGCCACAAGCGCCAATAGCTCCGGGAGCAGCGCCTCCAGCACTGCCACAAGCGCAACCACCGGCAACATAGGGAGCGGCGCGAGCGTCAACGTCTACGCATAGCGGAAAATCCTGCAATACTGGGCGGCTCAGGCCGGCGATGACTTTGGCCGCACGGCCTTCTCGATCGCTCGAGTAATAAGCCCGACGGGCAGGAACCTAACCATGAGAGCGGAGATTTTGCCGCTGAAAGACGGCAGGATCGTCCGCTTTCCGCCGGCCAGCGCGGAGATTGCCTTGCGCGCCACTTCAGGAGCGAATTGAACCTGCTTCTTAAACGCCTCGGCGCGGGCAACGTCAAAGAACTCGCTGTCGGTTGACCCTGGGCAGAGCGCCGTCACCTTTACTCCGAAGCGAGCCACTTCAGCCGCCAGACCAAGCGCAAAGAAGCGGTCGAATGCCTTGGTTGCGGAATAGGTGGTTAGGTAGGG
>Ga0181516_10002125_pt1 | contig 14396 bp, 31 predicted proteins | sample PEATcosm2014_Bin_25_FD_121104 | JGI IMG/M metagenome (GOLD analysis project Ga0181516, IMG submission 121104) | Peatland microbial communities from MTU Mesocosm Facility, Houghton, MI, USA - PEATcosm2014_Bin01_10_metaG | ecosystem: Environmental > Terrestrial > Soil > Wetlands > Peat | place... | reverse complement strand
GCGGCTTCGCACCAGAGTAGCCCGCGAAACGCAATCGGGTCCGGGTTCCTTAGGGCGCAGGCGCGAGCGATGCTCGGGTTCGCTCGGCAATCGGCATGGACCCCGCATTCGGCCAACCGGCGCACGACGATGGTAAGGACCTGGGCTGGGCTGCAGCTGCCGGCTTTCCACGCTTGGCGCTGCTGCAGGAGCTTTCCACCATCGGGCGGGACGTACTCGGAGGAAAAGGTGTCCAGAGGAAGCGGATCGGCGCTGAGAAGCTGCGACGATTGGGAGATGCGCAAATCGACCAGCTCGAAGGAGTGCGCGATCTCCGGCTCAAGCACAAAGGTCTCCGGCCGGCAAAGAACATAGGGCCGCACTTCGATCTGCTCGCTCGTGCCATGGGTCACCGGATCGCTCCGAAGTCCCAGCGGGACACGAAACACCCGCGGAGTGAGCACAAGCTCGGGCGCGGGCGCGGGGCCGGACCGCGCCCAGGGATAGTCGCCCGGTCCAAACTCCAGTTCGGGCATGTCTGGCAGCCGGCGGCGGCGCGACGCCATGATCAGTCCTCGTTGACCCGGCGACGCTCGCGTGCGCGCCCCATCGCGTCGCGCCAATCGACGGCCATGCGAAGGCACGCATGCAGAATCGGCCTCGACTCGTCGGCAGCGCTGCTCGCCCTCGTCGAGCGCGAGTCATCCATCCGGGTCGACGCTCATCGCTCGAACTCGGGCATCCGCCACGACCAGTCGGCCATGAAGGCATGGGCCCACGTCTGAACCACGGGGCCCCCGTCCCTGGCAATCCAGCCGTCGCGGGTCGCGACGAGATCGACCTTCTCCTCGCCCTCACCGTACGTGAACGGATGCACGTAGCCCGCGCGCTGGTAGCCGTTGAGGGAAGCTACCTGCTCGTCGTTCCACGGAGCGTCGAGGCGCGGCAGGACTCCGCCCTCACCCGTGCTGTCTTCTGCCTCCGGCATCGTCATCGCCTCCCTTCAGAATGCTGCGCCCGCGAAAAGAGCGCGAGCAGCGGCCGTGGTGTGTTCGGACAGGTCCTCGAAGCTCTCGCCGCGGCACTTCGCCACGGTGCGAGCTACGTGGGCCACGAAAACAGGCTCGTTTCGGCCGTACTTTCCGCGCCCCAGCGCGCGCCACTCCGGGAGATCCCGCGGCAGAAGGAACGGGGCGTCGGTCTCGACCAGAAGTCGTCCCCGGGGCACGAGCTTCACCAGCTCCCGGAGATGGCTGCCGCGGCGATCGTCGCAGATCCAGCCCGTGATGCCGATGTGCATGTCGAGCGCCAGGTAGCGTTCCAGCGTCTGGCGATCGCCCGTGAAGCAGTGAACGACCCCGCCCGTCAACTTCGGGCGCCAGCGACCAAGAAGCTCCGCGAAGTCGTCGGACGCGTCTCGGTCGTGCAGGAACACCGGCTTGCGCACATCGGCCGCCAGCTCCAATTGCTCGACGAAGGCGCGTCGCTGCTCGATCGGCGGGGAGTAGTTTCGGTTGTAATCGAGCCCGCACTCCCCCACGGCAACCACCTCGGGTCGCATCACCATCGCTCGAAGCTCCGTCAGCAGCGCGGGCGACAGCGAGCTGGCATGGTGCGGATGCACCCCCGCGGTCGCGAAGAGGCGAGGGCGTCCCACTCGGTCGGGCTCCGTCGCCAACCGGCACGCCTCCTGCGATCCGGGCACCGTCGTCCCGGTCACCAGGATGGCCACGACCCCTGCGTGGGCTGCCCGCGACAGAACGGCGTCCATGTCCTTGCGGAAGACCGGTTTCGTAAGGTTGGCGCCAATGTCGACGAGCGAGACGAGCGATGTCACGTGATGGGATCCTCGAACGCGTCGTTATACGTGCCGTCGGACGCCAGCGCAAGAACCTCCGAAAACGCCAGCTTTGCACGGGCAGACCGGGCGAGCTAACGTCGCGGAACGCCGAGTGAGTTTGCGTTTTTCGGTGCTCGCGTTATACTAAACGTCAAACATCGGAGGCTTTCATGTACACGTGCGACGAATGCGGCAGGAGAATCATGGCCGACGGAACCGGACGCGATCCTGTTCACGTGCTCAGCCGGCGAGGCGTACTTTGCTCCGGATGTCTGCGGAAGCCCGACCCGCGCGAAGCCGCTCTCACTCCGAGCGTGGACCGCCGGGCCGCCGCAAAGGCGCGCTGGGCCGCCATGCCGGCCAAAGAACGGGCTGCGTGGATCGCCAAGATGCGCGCTAGCCAAGCCGCTCGCGGCGCCGATGCGGCCGCAGACACCGTCTGAAGAACCACCCGTAGACCGAAAGACCGAGACACCCATGACCACCGCCATTCGTTTGGAGGAGCCGATGCTCGTCACCGAACAGCTGAACGAGGTGAGCGCTGCGCGCGCCGCACAAGACACCAAGCCCATTCGTGACGCGGTCGACCGTGTGAGGCAGGCCCTTGATCGGTACGAGCGCAGTGCCGTCGAGCGGGCGCAGCAACGGCTGACGCGCGTGATGCTCCAAGCCATCGGCCACCAGCTCACCGCGATGATTCCCGCCGAGCACGAGACCGAGGATGCCGCGCGGCTGCGCGAAGCCTTCGCTGCTTTGGAGCCAATGCTCCTGCCACCGCCGGAGCTACCCGCCGCTGCGGCGCCGCTGGTCATCGCCGTCGTGGAGCCCGAGCCGCCGGCTCCGCCGCCATCCGCGACGGCTGTGCGAAGCGTGCCACGACCAGCGCCGTCACCGCAGACCGTTGCGCAGGCCGAAAGCCTCCTCGCCGAAGTCCGCGATCTCGCCGCCGGGTGGCGGACGTGCCCGAAGCCTCGGCTCCATCATCAGCTACAAGCCGTCGCTGCGGAGATGCGCCACCTCCTGACCGTCTTTCCGCGCGATCATGAGCTTCGCTGGGCGCTCGAAAAGCTACCCACGACCCTTCATCTCCTCTGCAAGGAGGTGGAGGTCACCGAGTACATCCACGGCATCTCCTCCGGAGCGGTGGGAGACTGGCTCAAGATCGCCACCATCCACAGGCGCGCCATCGCCAAGTTCGACCGGGACGCGGATGAACCCATCAGCGTGGCGCGCGACGCCGCCCCCAAGGCGAAACGAACCGGTTTCGCCACACTGGGGGACAAGCTCGGGGACGTCCTGGGCCCGCTGGCGGCAACAGCTACGCCCGAACAGGTCGTCAACGAGAACGCCCACCGATGGCCTGCTCTGCGGGCGATGCTCCAAGACCGGCCAGTCCTGCTCATCGGTGGGATCGTGAAGCCGGACCGACTGGACACGATTCGCTTGCGGACTGGGGTCTCGGTGGACTGGCTCCCGATCGACCGTGGGGCCAACGGCGATGCGGAGAGCGCAACCCGACGCATCGAGGCCGGCAATGTCGCGGCCTGCATCATCGCTCACAAGTTCATCGGCCACAGCGACTGGGATCGGCTCGACCGAGCCTGCAAGTCGAGCGGGACGCCGTACGCCCATTGCGGCAAGGCCGGAACCGCCGCGGTCGAAGAGGCCTTCGATCGACTGGAGAAGCGGCTCGCGCGGGGCGAAGCGCCCTAGGCCTCGCCGACCGTTTAGGATCGGCAACGAGGTCTCCCGGCTATGAGCCCTCGTACGGAATCTGTCTGGCGACACGCACGACGCCATCGAGCAGCTGCGCTGCGTTGCGCATCTCGTCGCCGTTCATGCGGTTCTCGGTGTACAGGCGCTTGGCAACCCGCTCTATCTTCCGCAGACCGTCCTCTTCGATGATGAAGAACTGCGGCTCGGACGCCCCATGGCTCGCGATGCTACCACGAGCGTCCACATTCAGTCGTCCCCGGGCTGGCGCTCCTTCGGTCTCTCCTGGGTGGGCGCTGACGCGGACGTGGCAGCAGGCGGTGGTGGCGGCACTGCCGCTCTCGGGACTGCCGCGGGATGTGGCGGCTCCGCCTTGGGTGTGGCGATTGGCGTGGTCGGCACCACGGGGGGCTCGGGTTTGGGCGGCACCGCCGCGGGCGTTGGCGTCACCGCCACCGGCCTGGCGATGGGCATCGCTGCGTCCACCATTCGTACACCCGGCCGCGGCATGGCTGCGAAGATGTCCTCGATCTTCTGCGCTGCCGCCCTTGCCTCTTCGGGCTTGGCGATCTCGCCGGCCTTCGGAAGCGGATCGGGAGGGTCGCCCCGGTGCCGACGCGGTCGCCTCACGGGCGTCACCCCGTCCATCCAGCGCATCTTCCACCGGATGAGCGCCATGTCGGCGATGTCCTCGCAGTTGTCGATGACCGAATTCCACTGCAGCTCGTCGAAGTCGAAGGCGATCGCTTCGTGCGCCAGATGCCCCTTGATCGCGTCGCCCATGAACTTCGACCAGGCCGCCTGGGCGGGGCCGCGTGCCTCCTCGCGCAGCCGCTTGTTCGACGTCTCCAGCGCGCCAAGCCGCTCCGCGGCCTCGGCCATGAGCTTGGCCGTCTCCTCGCGATTGCCTCGGCCCCCCTCAAGAAGCTTGACCATCTCCTGGATCTTGTCCTGGAGCTTCTGGCTGTCCGATCCCGACATCGTCGTGTCCGTCGTGGACTACCATGCGACCGCGCTCGCGTCCACAACTGTCCGACACCTTGTATAACACGCAGCGGCGTGCTCGTTGCGGTTGTCCTCGGGGAGCGCCTCGGCTAGGCTCGTGTCGTCATTGTCATCGTTCAGACAGCCTGATGCCGACCAAGATCGAGTGGACCCAGAGCGATGACGGCGTGTCCGGGGAGACCTGGAACGTCGTCCGAGGCTGCTCCCGCGTATCACCAGGATGCGGCGGCGCCGCCGGAGTGGGCGGGTGCTACGCCGAGCGGCAGGCGGCGCGTCAGTCGGGCCCGGGCGGCGCGTACGAGGGCCTGGTGCGCCTCGGCAAGCAGGGCCCTCGCTGGACCGGCAAGGTCATCCTCGTACCCGACAAGCTGCTCGCGCCGATGTCCTGGAAGAAGCCGCGGCGGATCTTCGTGAACTCGATGTCGGACATGTTCCACGAGGAACTCTCCAACGAGGCGATCGCGACCATCTTCGCAGTCATGGCCGCCTGCCCGCAGCACACGTTCCAGATCTTGACCAAACGCGCGACGCGGATGCGAGAGTGGTTTGCGTGGCTCGACAGGGAGAGCCTGACCTGCAACGCCGGGCGCGGCATGCCCCACGTCGGTCGTTGCCTGGTCGAGGCGCAGCGGGTGTGCGATCAGCACGTGGACTACAAGGCGTGGGCCCCACTTCGTGAAACGACGGCCATCATGGCCGCCCCTTGGCCACTCCCCAACGTGTGGCTTGGCGTGTCCGTCGAGACCCAGGCGTACGCCGACAGTCGGCTCCCTGAGCTGCTTCGCTGTCCGGCGTCGGTACGGTTCGTGAGCTACGAGCCGGCGCTGGGGCCCGTGTCCTTCGCCCAATGGCTGCGGCCCGGTTGCCGGTGGACCGGGCCCGTGCCTCCGCACTGGCTGGGCGCGCACAACCCCAGGTCGTGCTCGAACGACGAGCACCGCGGTCCCGCGCTCGACTGGATCATCGTGGGCGGAGAGAGTGGCCCGGGAGCACGGACGTTCGACGTCGAGTGGGCCCGCAGCGTCGTGCGGGAGTGCGAATCGGCGAAGGTCGCCTGTTTCGTCAAGCAGCTCGGCAGAAAGCCCGTCACCCGCAGCACGGCCGCGCCGCACTTCGAGGTCCCGATGGCGCTCGTCCACCGCAAGGGCAACGACATGGACGAGTGGCCGATGGAGCTTCGCGTCCGGCAGTGGCCCCACCCAGGAGCGTGACATGCCGTCCCCGACGTGCGGCCAGTGCGGCGCTGAGCTGAGCGACAAGACGACAGCGCGCTATGCGGTCCGAATCGAGCCGAGATGGATCGCGCGGTTTACCTACCCGACCGGGTCCGCCGACAAGAGCTGGGAGGCCTCCGAGGGCATCGCGATCGCCTCGCACTGCAAAGCCATCGTCGGGGACATCCCGTACCTATGGTCCTCCAAGGACAGCGCGGTCTTCATCGCCGACAAGGCGGGCGGGGCGTGCGTCGGGATCTGCGATGGCTGCGTGCCCAAGGCGCCAAAGCAGACGCGGCGCAAGAGCGCAAAAAAGAACGAGGACCTGGGCGAGGAGGACTGACGCATGCGCGTCCTGCAGGAATTCGTGGCCAAACTGTCGGGCGGCATCTACGAGGTCTCCTTCTCGCGTTTTCCGAACGGCCACGGCGTCATCGATCGCGTTCTTCGCGTCGACCGTGTTCTCGTCGATGAGTGTGCCCCCGACGAGGAGCCGGACGAGCGCGAGCGCCGGGTCGACGTTACGACCCTCCTGCCCGAGACGACGCGCAACGCGATCGAGCACGCGGCCGACCGACTCTGGGAAGACTACTGGACCTGCGATCCACGAACGCACATGCCGTGAAGAGCGGGTGACCAGCGGGCATGGACTTGGTAGGTTTCGGAACATGAGCCGGCGGCGCCGCCCCGAACCCACTGAGCTGACCCTCGTCATCGCGGGACCAGCTCAAAGCGGGCGCTCGACCGTGGCCTCCATCGCCGCCGCCGCGCTTCGCGATGCGGGGGCCGAGGTCGTCGTTGTCGACGACGACGACGCCAGCCGCTTCGGGCCGCTCACAGGGAAGAGGATCCGGATCGAGGTCCGCCAAACGGCTGCCGGCACCCCTGCTCTCCGGCTCGTGAAGTAGCCGCGCGCGCGAGCTTCGTGGTACCCTTGCGGCATGGCCGCTCGACGCTCTCGACGTAGCTCGCGCCGCTCTCGGGCCGGACGCGCCAATTTCGTGTCCTCCCGTCCTTGGATCGTCTACCAGCGCTTTCTCGGCGTACCCAGGTACGTCTCGCGGTTCAGCAATGCGGTTCGGGCACGGTCGCGAGCGCGTGAGGAGGGTGCCATCGTGGCGCACGTCGACGAGCTGAGCCCCGACATGCGGCAGGCGCTCGGCCTGCGCGGTTGAGAAGAGCCATGACGCATCTGCCCCTTCGCATCCTGTTTTCGGGCGCCTCGGCGACGATCGTCGTCGCGCAGCCCTGGGATCACTGGGGATGGTGGCTTCTGTTTTTCGGCGTCGCCTTCGCGGCGACGGTGAGCGCGGACCGAACGCGCAGCCGTACATGAGGTGAAGAATGTCTGGCCGGCCCCGCATCGTGACGTTCTTCGTGATTCAGGTCCCGCCGGGCTTCAAACCACGCGCATGGGGCAAGCGGTACCGCAACACGTACGGGTTCGACTACGACCACAGCCCACCCGGGCCGACCGAGCTTCTCGTCTGGCCGAGCGAGATCCCCGCGGCGGTGCTCCGCCGCAACCTCCAGGCGGGAGGCGTCTGTTTCCGTACATTTCGCGGCAATCCCGAACGGATGTTCAACGTCCAGGGCTGAAGCGGTAGCCAAGTCGGACCCAAGTCGTGGTACCCTCCTCATCAAGGAGGTCCCGCCCATGAGTGAGAAGCTTCTGCGTTGGCGTCTGGCCAACCTGGTTCGCCGCTGCGGCAAGGGCTGCAGTACCTAGCCGTCGCGGGGTCATCGCTTCGATGCTGCTCTTGCTCTGGATGCTCGCAGTCTACGGACTTGCGGACGTCATCGCGAAAGCAAGGATCGGTGCGCCCCTGCGGCGGCTGTTTCCCGTTTCACGGCCTGACAGACCCGGCGTGGATGGCCAGGTCGTCACCTTCGCCCACCTCATTCGTTGCCCCAAGTGCGTCGGCTGGTGGGTGGCCGGCGCACTGACGTTTCTACACCTGGGGCCCGCCGAATCGCTGCAGGCATTGGGGGGATCGATCACGTCGGCGCTCCTCCGAGCAGGGCTCAACGCCTTCGCCGGAGCGGCCTGGTGCTGGATGTTGCACGTGGTGCTCTGCAAGCTGGGCGCCGAAGAGCTGTAAAGGGTCGCAATATGGCAAAGCTGGATGGCAAGACCGAGATCGTCAAGGCTGCGCTCAGCAGCGGCTTTCAGTACGATCCGCGCGCCAAGCACGCGTACAAGCTGCCCAACATCGAGACGTGGCGCCTGGACCTCGGTGGCGCGCGCACGGTGCGCCTGGAGCGGCGCAGCGTCGGGACGTGGGCCGGCTACAGCGAGCCGCTCTACTACGGCCAGGTGGCATCGGCCGAGTTTGCGAAGCACTGGATCGAGTGGGCCGCCGCCACAATCCGGGCGGGTCGAGCCGCGGGCCCCGAGCCTCGGCCTGTGCCCACCGAGAAGGAGCTGAAGAAGAAGGAGCAGCAGCGCGTTCAGTCGACCCGCGAACATGAACGCAAGCACGGGCGCGGCTTCTACGTCACCAACCAGAACGCTGCCGGGAGTCTGACCAAGCCGCGCATCGCCAACCATGGGCCGTACGCCACGCTCGACGAGGCGATCGACCAGGCGAGACTGACCCTCCGCGAGTACCTGCAGATGAAGTTCGGGTACCTCCTGCCCGTCGAGGTCGTCGAGGGCGCCTCCCGCGAGAAGGTCGAGCACGGCGAAGGACACACCTGGTGGATCAACGGCAAGTACAAGGGGCCCGCCCCCGATCCGCGCCAGCTCCGCATGTTCGGGAACGTCCAGCCCGTCGCCAAGGCCATCCGGAAGGCGCTGACGCCCGAGCTGCTCCACGAGCCGTATCGGAGCCGCGTCGCGTCGGGGCGCTGCGATCCCGTGACGGGCCACTGCTACGTCGCGAGCGAGGCGGCGTACCACCTCCTCGGCGGGAAGGCCGCCGGCTGGACCCCGATGTTCATCCAGCACGAAGGAGCCCCCCACTGGTTTCTCCGGGGGCCGCGGGGTCAGGTGCTCGACATCACGTCGGCGCAGTTCAAGACCGACGTGCCGTACAGCGCTGCCACTGCCAAGGGCTTCCTCACGCGAGAGCCCAGCGCGCGCGCTCGCACCGTCATCGAGAGAGCACGCCGCGTCGCGCGGTGACGCGGCGTCGTACCCCACCCGCTCAGTGCGCGGCTGCCATCTTGGCGGCGGTTGCTGCCCTCATGCCCTTGGCCTGGGTGACGAGGCTCGCCGGCACGCAAGTCGGGGCGCCCATGACCGGCGGCGTACCCACGCCGCAGAGCATCGGCGCGCCGCCGTCGGCCACGCCCGCATCCGGGGCCGGGGGCTGCACGTAGTAGTTCAGGATCGAGTCGAGGACGTTGAGGAGCTGCGACAGGGCGATGCTGTCGCACGCGGTCGCGATCGCGTCAGGCTGGGTGACTCCCTGGAGCAGCTGTTCGAAGACGCACAGGGCGATCACGGTGCCCGAGGTCTGGGTCTGCGAGCCGCCGCCGTTCGACCACCATGAACAGCCAGCGCCCATGATGACCGGCTCCACTGCTTCCGGCTCGACCGACTCCTGCGACGCGACCTGCGTCACCTGCGCCGTCGTGGCAGCGCTCGAACGGTGCCGGACGATGGCCGGGGTCACGACCACGCCCAGCACGGCCACGAACGCGAGAGCGCGCAGAAGGTCCTTCCGGATGAAGCCGGCCTGGTTTGCCTTCGAGGGAGGCGGCGCCGCTGCGGCGGCCGCAACGGCATTCAGGTGCGCCCGTACCTGCCCCGGCACGACGACGTGGGCATGAACAGCCATCGCGGGCACCGAGCCAGCGAAGAGCGCCGTGATGCCGAACATCACCGCGTAGAAGACCGTAGCGCTGTTGAGCACCAGGGGGCTCTGCGACGCGAGGTAGGATACGATGCCACCCAGGAACGTCGCGGCGACCGTCAGACTCGGGAGCCACGTCTTCGGGGTCACCCAGCGACCCAGGAAGGTCCCCGTCTGGACCATCTGGGTGATGAGGCCGAGCAGAGCGCTGAGGACCATCGTCACCGCAGTGGCGGTCGTCAGCACAGGCGGCGATGGCGTGACGACGGTGGCCTGAGCGAAGGCCGGCGAGGCCATCACGATGAGGACCAGGGAGACCATCAGGAAGGCGAGTACCCGAAACAGCTGTCGTCTACGGCTCATGCCACACACGTATCAGAAGACCCGTGTCGGAGCCAAGAGGAAGCCGCTTGCCGTTACACGATGGTCACGTCGGGACGCGCTGCGCCATCGAGCGCCGCAAGGACTTCCTGAGCCCTGATGGGCGGGCTAGTGGTCCATCCCGCAAGTCCCGCCAAAAAACCGGCCGCCGGATCGCGTAGGACACTCACCATAATGCGCGCGAGACGGCCTGTCCGGCCATTCGTCGCTCGAAACAATCGACCATGACGCACTTGACGTGCGGCTACACTGCGGCTACAGATAGGGACATGAAGCTCATCAACCTTAGCGCCTCGGAGTTCGACGTCGTGAACGCCCGCGGCTATTCGGTCGCGTGGATTGCTCGTCGCGACGGCGGTCTCCGACTCATGTCCACGTCGGCGCCGCTGACGGACGCCGAGCGCGGGCAGCTCGCGGTCAAGTGCGCCCTTCTCGCGGGAGAGGCGGTTGCGCCGTGAGCGAACTGGAGACGCTGGCGAAGCGCATCCAAGAACTGCGCCGCGAAGCCCTATGCGACGAGCGCGACCTGACGCCCCAATCAAGCGAGTTCTTTCTGCTTGCGCTCAGTGCACTGGAGCAAGCGCAGCGATACCTCATGCTGTCCCATTACGCGGAGATGCAATCCCGATGAGAACGACTGAGCGGCTCACGGACGGCCAACTGCGCGCGCTCGTGATGGTCGCGCGCGCTCGCGCAACGTCCACAGGCAAAGCCTACGTCAGCGGGCGCACCGTCGCGTTTGATCACCTCGTCCGGGTCAACGCGAACGCGGTCGCCAGCCTGAAGAAACTCGGTCTCGTCGAGACATGGGTTGAGTACCACCCGCCGCTGGACGCAACTTTCCGCGTGGATCTTACGGCCGCCGGTGGCTGCACGCTGAGCAAGGAGAGCGGCAGGTACACTTTCACGCCGGCTGAGGTCGACGCCTACGAACGCGAGATGGCGCGCATCCAGGCGAAGGGACGGCAGCCATGAGCGGCCATCTGACCGGCTGCACATTTACGTGTCGAAAGTGCGGGGGCATGTACCAAGGTGAACGCGCGGCGAACGGCTCCAAACCCCGCCTGTGCGACCTGTGCGAGCGCATCCAGTTTCTCGTGGACCGGATGCCGAAGGAGGATGCGGCTGGTGTTCGTGTCTCGCGGACGCTGCCTGACGTGCCAAGGTACCGGACGTGTCGCGACAGAGCCCTGCTCCTATGACGGTGGGCGTGTCGAGTGCCCGGACTGCCGCTCGCTGGAGTACGCATGACGTTTTCCAAGAGGGTGTTGGCCGAGGTGAAGGCGCGACTCAAGGATCTCGCCGCGTCGGTCGAACTAGCGCAGGCGTCCCTGGAGTCGCCGTCTGACGGAGACGACGCTGAGCAGATACTGGCTCTGCTCGACGAGCTGCGGATGGACAGCCAGTTTCTGCTCTCGTTGTGGATAGACGAGCAGTACCGGTGCTGGCCAGAGACGCAGGTCAGCGACGACCCGAGGCGGTCGTGACCCGCCGCCGCCCCCTGGTCCACCTCTCCCTTTCCCCGGCCGCCATCGCGCGCCTCGCGGAGATCGCAACGCGCTGCGGCGAGACCCGCAGCGGAGTCGTTGAGAAGCTCATCCGCGAGGCTGAGATGCCCCGCCCGAAGATGGCAGGAAAGCCGCAAGGCTGACTCCCGATAATGCGCGCGAGCACTACGGAATTAGCCGAAACGGAAGGAGTCAAGGGACCATGTGGCAGATAGAGCAAGAGCGGTACGTCGGGGGCAAGACGCGATGGCAGCCGGTCAAGGGAGAGCGCTACGGGCGCCAGGAGGACGCTGAGCAAGCCAGGCGCACGCTAGTCCGTCGCGCCCTCAGGGACGCCGCTGGGAGCAACCTGCCGCGAACGTCGCGGTTTCGTATCGTGCCGGTGGTCGAGACGTGTGCGGTGATGCAATGACCGCCACCCTCAAGCGCTCGGAGCTGTCCGTGGCCGATGACGTGACGTGGGACATCCACTCTTACCCGGCCGGCGTGGACATCGTGTTCCACAAGATCGCCAAGGAGTCGGTGCCGCTGGCGACGCTCATCCTCGACTTTGGGGACATGGCCACCTTCCTGCGCGACCTGACGACCAAGCAGCCGGTCAACATCAGGCCGACCGCCATCGATCACCTCAAGGCTATCCGGGACGGCCTACCTGTCCGCGCCGGAGGTATGGGCGGCGACCTGCCGTTCGAGCTGGCGATGCCGCCGCGTACCGCGCAGCAACTCCAATTCATGCTGGACGAAGTGATCGGGTTGCTGGAGACGCGGCGATGACCACGAATGGCGAACGCCCGTCCAGCGAGTTCTCGTACGTCGAAATAGCCGTTGCCAGGGCGGAGGGGCGATTCCGAGTAGATGACTCCCACCTTGGCTGGATTACTCCTCGGGCCACGGACCGATGCGTGTGCGGGCACGTCTACAGCGTTCATGGGATGCGCGGCGACGTGCTGGCGTGCAGCGTCGTTAGTTGCGCATGTGGACCAGGGTGCATCCACGAGGGCTGGGTGGCGTGGGATGCCCGTCCTGGGGACGAGCGTGCGGCATCGCGCGGTCAAGCTATCGCCTTTCTGCGGAGCCTAGCGGCTGGCTCCGATGGCGTTACGATCTACCAGGACGTTATCGACCACATACTGGCCGAGGTGGATGAGTTGAGAGCCGAGTTGAAGGCGGTGCGCGCCGCCAATGGCGACATCAATGCAGCCCTCGCCCGCAAGGCAAACGATCTCCAGGTCGAGCGCGACGCTGCGCGTCGAGACCTTGAGGGCACTGAGGGGACGGCGGCCCTCACCGTCGCTGCCCTGGATGAACAGGCGAAGTCGGCGCGGTCTTTGAGGGAGGTGCTTGCCGAGGCGCGCATTGAGTACGACGCCCTGCCGGAGCACGTGCGTGCGGTGATTCGGCAGGGAGCAGCCATGCGGCGCCTGTTGGATGAGCGGCTCTACGGCGACAAGCGATGACCGAACGCCAGCTCTCGCTGCTCGCCCGCGTCGCCCTACAGTCGTGCGCCGAGCGCCTCTTCGGGGCGGATCGTCGGGTTGCCTGGAAACTTGTCGACGCCGGCCTCGTGACGCATTCCGTACACGGACAGCTCGACTACTTCGCGATCAGCGATCAGGGGCGAAAGACACTCACTGCTCTGCGCGCCGGGAGGATTCGATGACGAAGATTGGTGAGCGCACCGAACACTGGCCGGAAGACGCACCGTGTTACAAGTGCGGCAAGCCGGTAGGGCCACCCTGGTCGGACAAGCTCATCCCGGTCCGCCCGGTCTGCCCGGTGTGCGCGATGGACAACATTCGGACCGCGCTCGACCTCTACGAGCCAAGGCCGAAGCCTCCGACAAAGCGTTTCATCTGACTGTCGGAAATGCGCGCGACGGGCCGTTTCCGCCCAGGCTGTACCGCCCAACAATCGTACGGGACCCCCTGGACACGGTATATACCGGGTGTATAGTGAAGGCATGAAGGCAACAACGAAGACGGGGCGCGAGATCGAGCGGGCGGCGGCGGCGAGGTTCGACTATGCCGCCCTTGGCATCGACGGCGCGCGAGTCTTCTACAACCCCAATCGCCGCGCCTGGATGATCGAGCTGGACACGGACCCCGCGCAATACTTCGTGGCAGAGCGCGGCGAAGACGGCGCCTTTCACTTTGAGGACGTGACATGACCGCAGAATATGAGGCAGCGGCGAGGCGCTATCACGAGCTTCGTGCAACGGACAAGGCGGCCGCCGAGGCGCTGCGGCAAGAGCTTGTGGCCACATTCACGGCCTGCTCAGGTCTGGATGGTGCGGATCGGTTCTACAGGGCATGCGCGTACTTTGCGCCCCGCGTGCGAACCGGGAGGCGCGGCCGATGAGCAAGCCAATCAAGGGCACGCTTGAAGACGTGTTCCGAAAGGAACACCGACGCAACCGACCAGCCAAACTATTGACCATGAGCCCGGAGGCATGGGAGCGGCTCGACCTGATCGCCTCGCGTGCGGGTCTCAGCCGGTCAGCGTGCGTCGAAAGTCTCGTACGAGCGGCCGAAGTGCCGCGTCAGAAGATGGCCGGAAAGTCGCAAGGCTGACTCACCATAATGCGCGCGACGTGAGGACGACTATGTTGATCAGGAACGACACGTTGTGGCAACTGCGACTCGGCTCCCTCTGGATCACCCGCGTCAAACCGCGTCGGTGGGAGGGACAGACGAAGCCGGGCACGTTGACGGTGTGGCTCGGGCGTCGGTTGCTCGTGTCGAAACTGTCGTAACGAGACAGTGGAAAGTGCGCGCGACGGAGAAGAACATGACGGAAGAGAAGAGCGTGGCGGAGTTGTGGCTGGAAACCGAAGAGGCAGAAGAGGCGGCAAAGAAGGCCGGCGAAGCCTACGCATCCGCCAATCAGACATACGCCGAGGCGAAACGGAAGTACCAAGAGGCGGTCCGAAAAGTCGGGAAGTAGACGCGCTCCCATG
>Ga0181516_10002124_pt1 | contig 14396 bp, 11 predicted proteins | sample PEATcosm2014_Bin_25_FD_121104 | JGI IMG/M metagenome (GOLD analysis project Ga0181516, IMG submission 121104) | Peatland microbial communities from MTU Mesocosm Facility, Houghton, MI, USA - PEATcosm2014_Bin01_10_metaG | ecosystem: Environmental > Terrestrial > Soil > Wetlands > Peat | place... | reverse complement strand
CGTGCGACTGCTTCCACTCTGGAAAGCGCTCTCGGTGGTCGCATATACACGCGAAGCACGGCCAGCAGTGGTCGTGCGTCCAGTTTTCATTTGGGCGATTCCACTGCTTCCAAACGAATACGGCGTCACGCCAGAATCCCAGGCGACTCTGCCAATCCTGCGAATGTTGCTCGAATTCTCTTTCTCTCAAATCGCGCATTGACAATTCGACCAGGGACACACTTCGAAGTGTGTGACCGGAATTCTAACTCACTGATCCCGCATAGCCTTAGCGAATATCTCCATCGAGATCAGCCCAGCCCTCAAACCCGTACCGCCCAAACCACATCCAAGTATTGGTATCCGGGGCAGGGGGTCACTTCCACTTTTTTGGAGAGACCATGACAGACCTCAATTCAGTACGACGATTCGCTCATCGTTCAAACAGGGATGGAACCATCGATTCGATCTGTTCGATTTGCTTTGCTACGGTTGCATCCGCGCACAATGAAGAGGCCTTGGAAAAGGCCGAGCTCAAGCACGTCTGCGACCCAGGCAAAGTCCACAAATATAGGAGATCCCCGCACGCGGACTAGCCGCCGGCCTAAGAGATCCGCGCATCTCCCGCGCCTGAGTGGGAAAGCGCGGACCCCCACCCGCCTCCATCCATATCTTCAAATCTGCACAAACCCGGGTGCCCCATGTCTCGATTCTGAGACATGGGAAAGCACGAACCCCACTCGTCCTTGCTTTGTATCAGGGCACGACCTCAGTCGTGCCTCTGCTCAACTCACTTTTAGAATTGTCACCGGGAACTCGCGCGTTTGGACCCGTCGCGCCGTGGGGCGCAATGGGGCAAGCGAGCCGAAAGCTCGCTCGCCGTGGTGGGGACCTGCTTCTGCATTTTGGGAGGGAGCAGGGGCCTTCTAGGCCCCTGAAAAAGCCTCTGAAAAGGAATCCCGGCTTTAGCCGCGGGCACTCGGCCTCGGATCTCTCGCCCCTCATGGCTGATCTAACAGCTAAAAGCTCGGGCCTGTGCGAAGCGCGTCTGCCGCGCCGCAGGTGCTTGTCAATAGGCAAACCCCAAAAATAATTTTCCCGATTTTGCAACCGCCTTTTTACCCATCACTTAGAGCCAAAGATTTTTTGATCGATTTTGCGTATTAATTAGCTCGATTAGCGCACAATAGAGGAGTAGTCAAAAAACAGCCGAGGGCATGGGAGCCAAATCCCATGCCCTTTTGCTTTTCAGCGCAAATCGATGGAGAGGAAAGGAGTGAAAATGTCGTTTTCGTCAAACCTTCGCCAAAATCCGCGCACCACCTGCACTTTTACTCATTCCAAACAGGTTATCGGCGGCGCGTGTACACACCCCTCCCCTACCCCCTTCGCTCCCTCTTCGCCCCATTCGCACCGGTTTCAGGGCAGTTCCCCATTGCGCAAGGCGCGCATTTCCCGAGTCGTCGGAGCCACGCGCAGCCATTCGCTGGACGCGCAGTCCCCGCAGGTGCCCGCTTACACCGCTGACCGCCGCGAACTGCTGACAAGTTTTAAGGCGCGCAGCGCGTCTGCCGCACCGCGGGTGCCCGCCAACTCCGCTAGCTCCGCTAACACCGCTGGGGTTAACCCTGTACCGCTGTATGCGAGCCCCGCGCAAGTCCTTCCACAGCACCAGTTGCCACACGGGAATTTCCGAGTTAGCAACGACACTTTTTCCTGTATCCCTGTACGACTCGCGACATGCGCGAAGCGCAATTCGCCGGTCGTGCAGTCACCGCGCAGCGGAGTTGGCCCCACCGCAGGCGGCGGCCTCCAGCATCGTGCTCACCAGCGCCAGCGGCAGTCCGACCACATTGAAGTAGTCGCCTTCAATCCGCGGAATCCACTTCGCCGCCCGCCCTTGAATCCCGTACGCGCCGGCCTTGTCCATCGGTTCGCCGCTGGCAACATAGGCTGCAATTTCGTCGTCGCTCAACGTCAAAAACCGCACGCCTGTCACCTCGGCCGCCACCTCCGCTCCGCGCGCTGTGATCACCGCAACGCCCGTCATCACTCGATGCGTTCGCCCGCTCAAGAGCCGCAGCATACGCGCCGCATCGGCCGCATCCTCCGGCTTGCCGAGAATCTGTCCGTCCACTTCAACCGTCGTATCCGCGCCCAGCACCACGGCTTCCGCATCGCCCAGCTCATCGAACACTGCCTGCGCTTTTTCGCGCGCCAGCCGCACCACATACGCAATCGCATCCTCGCCCGCGCGCGGCTCTTCAGCGATATGCGCCGGCCGCACCTCAAACGTGTATCCCGCCTGCGTCAACAGTTCCTTCCGTCGCGGCGAAGCCGAAGCAAGAATCAGCATCTGCGCCCTACACCCTCAGCCCCACATGCAGGCCGCCGGGCGTCGCCACGCCCCAGGCCATCGCCGGCGTATTGTGCGCCAGCCCAAATCGTCCATCCGGGCCAAGGAGAATGATTCCGCCATGACCGCCCAGCCGATTGAAGAGGTAGCTGATCGCCTCGCGCGCCGCGATCTCAGGCGCGGTCCCGGCCGCCACGCGATCCGTCGCCCATTTGCCCAGCACCAGCTTCATAATCGGCTCGCCCCAACCAGTCAGCGAAACCGCCGCCGCAAGATTGTCCGCATAGCAGCCGCACCCGATCAGCGACGAATCGCCCACGCGCCCCGGCGTCTTGTTCAGCGTGCCGCCAGTCGACGTCGCCGCTGCGAGATTGCCAAATGCATCGAGCGCCACCGCTCCCACCGTGTCGTGCGAGTACGTCGTTCCATCCTCGTTTCGGTCAATCGGAATCGCAGTCTCCGGGGCCTTATCGTCGCGCAGTCCGGAAAACGTGTCATCGCTCAAGCCGGCCGCCTGCCGCGCTTTGGCCTCTGCCAAACGCTCGCGCTCGCGATCCAGCACCAGTTCTGCATTGTCGATCAGTTCCATCCCGTGCGCATGAGCAAAGTCTTCTGCGCCTGCGCCCACGAAATACACATGCGGGCTCTGCTCCAGAACCAGCCGCGCCGCCTTGATCGGATTGCGCAACCGCTCCACACACGCAACACCGCCGGCCTTCATCCGGCCGCCGTCCATCAGCAGCGCGTCCAATTGCACGCGTCCATCCGAAGTGAGGAAGCTCCCGCGTCCCGCATCAAATGTGGGATCGTCTTCGAGAATCGTTACGGCCGCTTCCACGGCGTCGATTGCCGCCGCGCCCTGCGCCAGCATCGCGTGTCCCGCCTCGAGCGCCCGGCGCACTCCAGCTTCATGCGCTGCCTCGGCGTCCTTGGGAATCGCCCACGCGCCGCCATGCACCAGCAGCGTGGGATCGTGTGTAGCCTCTTTTGTCACCTGATCATGGTAGAGCATCCGCCGCAGCCAATTTGTGGCCGATCGCTTTCAGCCGTCTTACGTCTTAGAGGACGCCGGCGATTTTGGCCAGCCACGCCTGCTTTTCAATATCAGGAAGAAAGCTGGCACGAATCGAATTGGCTGCGAGTTGGCGCAACTCTTCGCGAGTGAAACCCTGCTCGGTGTGGGCCAGCAGATACTCGTTGGCCACATCGGAGCCGAAGAATGCCGGATCATCGGAGTTGAGCGTCACTAGAAGTCCTTCATCAAAATAGCGGCGCAGTGGATGCTCCGCAAACGAGGGACAAACACCGGTACGCACATTTGACGTTGGATTCAATTCGAGAGGAGTGTTCCGCATTTTTAATTCCTGGACGAGAGCCGGATCCTCAATCGCCGACAGCGCATGTCCTACCCGTTCTGACCCGATTGCCAGAGCTTCCCAGATCGCTTCCGGTCCAGTGGTCTCGCCCGCATGGTCGGTCAGTCTCAACCCCGCCGCGCGGGCCTCGACATAAATCTCCCGAAAAGGCTCGGACCCGCGCTGTCGCTCGTCGCCACCCAGCCCGATCCCGATAATCGACGGATAAGAACGACGCATCTCCGCCGCTTTCCGAAAAACGCGCTCGGCCTCGGGCACAGTGAAGTGGCGCACTGCGTCAAAGATCCAGTAGACGCTCACGCCCAGCTCGCGCTCGCCTCGCTGCCGCGCGCGTTCAAGCCCGGCGAAGATCGGTTCAAAGCACGAAGGATCGTGATTACGCCACATATAGATGACGCCGACCGAGATGTAGACCTCCGCATGCGCCACGCCCTGCGCCGCCAGCGCCTCAATCATCCGCCAGGCGATCAGCTCGTAGTCATCGGGGTGAACAAGTTGGCGAGTGACGGCTTTGAACGCCTCAATAAACCCGGTGAAATCGGTGAATTGGTAGAGCGCATCGGCCTTGGTCTGAGTCATCGGTCGCGCGTCGTGGCGCGCGCTCAGCTCCACCAGCGTCGAGGGCTGCACCGTGCCCTCGAGATGCAGATGCAACTCGGCCTTGGGCAGCCTGCGAATGAAGCTCTCAATTTCGGATGTCATAATCTTCAGCGCCGTCCGGCAAATTCCGACCGGTGGCGGCTGTATAAGAAATAAATCACCAGCCCGATGGCGAGCCAGATGACGAAGCGCCACCAGGTAAGGATGTCGAGGCCGGCCATGAGCAGGAAACAGAAGAGGACGCTGAGCGCCGGAATGATGGGCCCGAGAGGAACGCGGAAGCCGCGTTTGCGTTCCGGCTCGCGCCAGCGCAGCACGATGACGCCGATCGAAACGAGGATGAAGGCAAACAGGGTGCCAATGTTAGAGAGGTTGGCGAGGGTGCCGATATCGAAGAGGCCGGAGGGGATGGCGACTACAAATCCTGCGACCCAGGTGGAGAAGGCAGGGGTGCGGTAGCGCGGATGAACGCTCGAAAAGATCTTCGGCAGCAGGCCGTCGCGGGACATGGAGAACCAGACACGGGACTGGCCCAGCTGATAGACCAGGAGACTCGAGAGCATGCCCATGAGCGCGCCAAAGAGGACGACGAGCCTGACCCAGTGGAGCGAGCGGCCGCCGGGAAGCAGGGAGAGCTTCTTTAGGGCGTTGACCACGGGGGCCGCGTCGCCCACCATTGACTGCCAGGGAACGAGGCCTGTAAGGCAGACGGCGACCGCGACATAAAGGATGGTGCAGACGATCAGCGTGGCGATGATTCCGATGGGCAGGTCGCGCTGCGGATTCCTGCATTCCTCAGCGGCGGTCGAAACCGAGTCGAAGCCTATATAAGTGAAGAAGATAATGGAGCCGCCGGTCAGGATACCGCTAAATCCATTGGGCACGAAGGGGTGGTAGTTGCCGGGATGGATGAAGCTGATTGCGGCAAAGACGAAGATCAGGATGGCGATAAGCTTGATGCCCACCATCATGTTGTTGGTCTCAGCTGACTCGCGGATGCCGCGGACAAGAACGACGGTGAGCAGCAGAACAACCAGGAATGCCGGAATGTTGAAGCCGAAGTGCCAGCCGGGATGATAGAGCCAGTTGCCGGCCAAGTCCTGCAGGCCTTCGGGGAGATAAGCGGGTGAGATCCAGGTGGCTGGCGGATGCAGGCCGAACCAATCAAGCAGATCTACAATGTGGGCGGCGAAGCCGACGCTGACCGTCATATTGGAGCCGGCATACTCCAGGATCAGGTCCCAGCCGATGATCCAGGCGATTAGTTCGCCCATAGTGGCGTAGGTATAGGTATAGGCCGAGCCGGCGATGGGAATCATGGAGGCAAGTTCGGCGTAGCAGAGGCCGGTGAGCGCACAGACAAAGGCGACGAGGATGAGAGAGAGAGCGATGGCGGGGCCAGCGCCGGGGCGACCAGCCATGGCGGTGTGGTGGATCAGGTAGTCGCCGAGCGGGGTGTTGAGGATGCTGGAGGTGTCGAACTGCTCGCCGGAGATGGCGGTGCCGATGACGGTGAAGATGCCGGAGCCAATGACCGCGCCGATGCCAAGCGCCGTCAGCGACCACGGGCCGAGGGTCTTTTTGAGCCTGTGCTCCGGCTCTTCCGAATCGCGGATCAGCTTATCGATGGATTTGCGGGCAAGCAGTTGGCTTGGCAGCTCGGTTCTCCTCGTCTTTCGGATGCGGAATCCGGTACAGAAGGGACGTTTCCGCTGAGTCCATTCCCGTGCTTGGATGAAGCCTTATCGGGAAGTGTACATGATGGGATTTGGACGGGAGCGTGCGGAATAGGACGCGGCGTACTGGAGAAAGAACGTCAGGTGAGGCGGCCAAAAAACAAAAGCGCCGAGCCGCTGATTCACAGGCCCGGCGCAGTTCGTTTGGTTCGCAAGCCGCTTAGCGCTTCGACTGGCCGCGTGCCAATTTTTTCAGCTTCTTCTTGTTGGCGCCGCGCGGAGTGGTCCGCTTGGCCTTGGGTGCGGCCTTCTTGCGGGCTGCGCGTTTCACCTTTTTGCGTTCCACTTTGTCTTCAATCTTTTTTGTATCTGCCACTCAAAAACCTCTTTCATCCAAGTTGCCGCTGTGTATCCCGAATACCGGGTGATGCGAGCTTTATGGTAACAAGAAATCCAGCCCCAAGATAGCCACGCAACTCTTCCTCGATGTTTGAACTCGGCATGAGCCTATTGGCCCAGCCCCGATACCGGCTTGAAATGCATCGGGACCCGGCTGCGACATTGCTGTGAAACTCGCGCAAACCCAAGGTCTACGTTGCTCAAACGGGCGATAATTGGGAGACAACGCTGCGCTCGGCGACTTAAGCAGACGAGGCGAATGCCCCAATTCAACGGCGTTAAGCTGAATGCTCAACCGCAAGTGAGATACAGCCGTGGTTGCCTCCACTACACATACCGGTCAATGGATAAATGATGAGGGCGCCGAAGTGCGTCCAGGCCCATTGAGTCGGCTCACCCGGCATTGGTGGAGCCGTGTTGTGCTGGCTGCGTTGGGATGGACGGTGGTCGGAGTGATCTTCGCACTGCCCGCCCTCGGTTCCAAGGAGTGGCGCGATGATTTGCGCACCTATCTCGCGCAATTTTGGGCGTGGGGCCTTTTGACCCCAGTGATCATTGCGATCGATCGCCGCCTGCCGTTTTCAGGAAAGCAACTGGGAAAGCGGGTCGCCGCGCACCTCGGCCTCAGTCTCGTATTCACCGAATTCTACTTTTTCCTCTTTACTGCGATGCGCGCAGCTTTCGGCGTCACCCCGTGGACTTCGCTGCGGCTTTCAAATTTCTTCAGCCCGTCGGTGGTCGGCTGGCAGATCTGGAGTTGGCTTGTTTACCTGGTCATTGCCGGGTCGATTCAAGCCTATCGCTATTACCAACGCTACGTGAGCAGCGAGCTGCGGCGCGAAGCGCTGGAGCACAGCTTTGCCGAGGCGCGGCTCAATTCACTGCGTATGCAGCTCGATCCGCATTTTCTGTTTAACGCGCTCAATACCATTTCGTCCCACGTGGAACGCGACCCCAAGCTGACGCGCCGCATGATTGAGCATCTCGGCGATCTGCTGCGCTTGTCGCTCCAATCCAAGGACAAGCAGGAAGTTCCGCTGGCCGAAGAGATGGCATTTCTAGAGCACTATCTCGCAATCCAGAAGATTCGCTTTGGTGATCAGCTCAAGATCGATCTTGAGATTGCGCCCGAGGTGCGCTACGCCGCCGTTCCGTCGCTTGTTATTCAGCCGCTGGTTGAAAACGCGATTCGCCATGGCATATCGCGCCGCGCCGCTGGCGGAACAGTGACGGTGAAAGCTGGCTCCGAGGGTGGAAGGTTGGAGATTCGCGTGCTGGACGATGGCATCGGTCTGCCTTCAGGTTGGTCGATGAACGCTTCGGCAGGATTGGGCCTGTCTATTACGCGCGAGCGAATTGCAGGGCTTCATCCGAATGGCGCGAGCCGATTTGAAATGCACAATCGCGAGGAAGGCGGTGCGGTGGTCGAAATCTCCCTTCCGTTGCGCGTGATTGGAGAGGATTCAATTGGGAGCGCAAATGCCTGAAGCCATTCAAGTGCTCGTGGCCGACGATGAGACACCCGCGCGCCAGCGCCTCATCGACCTGTTGCGCAAAGACGCACAAGTCACCATCATCACCGAGGCTGCTGATGGCGAGGCCGCGGTGGAGGCGATTCAGAAGCAGCGTCCCGACCTGGTCTTTCTAGACGTGCAGATGCCCGAACTCGACGGGCTCGGCGTTATTGACGCCATTGGTGCAGCAGAGATGCCTCTCACCGTATTCGTCACGGCCTACGATCAGCACGCGCTGCGCGCCTTTGAGGCCAATGCACTCGATTACCTGCTCAAACCCTTCAGCGACGAGCGTTTTGAAGCGACCATGGCGCGGGTCAAGGCTCGGCTCGATGAGCGCAGCATCAAAGAGTTTGGCCAGCGCGTTATGCGTCTTGTGGCCGGCGCTCCCGCCGCCCCTGAGCGTCGTCTTGATCGGCTAGTCGTCAAATCCGGAGGCACCACGCGCTTCATCCGCGTAGTCGATATCGATTGGATCGAAGCGGCCGGCGTGTATGTGACCCTGCACGTCGGAGGCAAGGAACTGCTCTATCGCGCCGCGCTGAACGATCTGGCCGAGAGGCTCGATCAGCGGCGCTTTGTGCGCGTGCATCGCTCCGCGCTGGTCAATCTCGAAAGCATTGTCCAGTTGGAGCCAATGTCGCACGGTGAATTCGAGGCAGTGATCAAGAACGGCTCCCGCACCCGCGTCAGCCGCACCTATCGCGCCCTGCTCGAGAAGCGCCTCGGCCAGCCGCTTTAGCCGCCGTGCACATACTGATTCACGCCCGGACGGCTTATGCGATTCAATGGTTATACGAGACGCGGCCCACATACTTGGGTAACCGGGCAAGATGTTATTTCTAATGTCGATTCCGCCGCAGCGGGATTAAGATTGGCCCATGAATGCGGTGGGTGTTGCACTTCCTTTTCTTTCTGTAATTCTTTTGCTGCTGGTGCTCTCGAGGCTCATCGTGCGTGAAGCCGGCGCAAGCCGTCAGGCCGAAGAATTGAGCGGAGGTACGCTCGAATTCGCGCCCAATCAAAGCGCCTTCTGGGGCGTGTATCTTTTCATTGCCTGCCTTGCTTTTCTGGTGATCGAGAGCATCGTCGGCCTGATCGAGACGGGCAACGGCCTGGTTCCAGCAGTCCTGTGCATCGGTTTTATTCTTCTTTTGCTGTCTTCGTTTCCGGGATCGATTATCGCGGACAGCAATGGGCTCGCCCAGAGCTATTGGCTCACGGGCAGCAGGCGCATCCCGTGGGACGACGTCTGGAGCGTGTCGGTCGAGGAGAAGCGGGGACGGATAACAATCCAGAGCAAGCACAGCACCAAGATTGTTCACACGCGTCAACTGCCCGATCGCACTCGCTTGCTGTCGGAGTTACAATCGCATTGCCCGGACAGGATGCCCGGTGCACGCCGGATCGTGAGCGCGCCTGTCTCGAGCTAGATCTTTTGCAGGTTGGCGAACTTTTCCATCAGCTTCTTTATGCCATGGCGAGTGAACATCACTGTCAGTTTGGTGTCATCACCGGCGCCCTCGCGCAAAATCACCATTCCCTCGCCATACTTGGAGTGCCGGACGCGCTGGCCCTTCTGCAGGCCTGACGCGCCGGATGGCTCGGGGAGATCCATTGCCGGCCGCCCTGGCTTGCCGTTGCCAAACTTTCCCGGTACGGCCCTCCCTCCAAAGAAACGCGCGATGTTGTCGATCGAAGTCGGCGGAGGCGCTTCCCCGCCTCGGCGTTTTGGATTTGAGCCTTGGACTGAGGAAATGCGCGGAGCCTCCTGGCTCTCGTCTTCGTAGTTGTAGTGACGGCTCTCAATCTCGACGGCGGACGCATTGCGGCGGCTCGAGCCGTAACCGTTGCGTGCGCCCGCTCCGAAGCTGTAGGCAGGCGTCGACCAGGCAGGCGATCGGCCCCCGAGGTTCTCGATCAACTGGCTTGGCACTTCCTCAAGAAATCGCGACGGAACCGTGGACTCGGGCGCGTCGTTGCCATAGCGGCGGCGATAATGCGCGCGCGTCAGAACCAGCGTGTTCATGGCCCGCGTCATGCCAACGTAGCAGAGACGGCGTTCTTCCTCGAGTTCCTCGGGATTCATCAGCGTGCGCGAATGAGGGAAGAGCCCTTCTTCAAGGCCGGCAAGAAAGACCAGCGGGAATTCAAGGCCCTTGGCAGCATGCAAAGTCATTAGCGTGACTCGCGCCTCGGGATCGTATTGATCTGTGTCCGACGCGAGTGCAGCGTGGTCAAGAAACTCGGCGAGGGTTTCGCCGCGCTGCTCGGCATCATGCGCGGCATTGGCCAGTTCCTTCAGGTTCTCAATGCGGCTGAAGGATTCGGGCGATGCCTCGGCCTCGAGCGCCTTAATGTAGCCGGTGCGGTCAATCAGGAAACGGATGAGTTCCGGCAGCGTGGCAGCGTCGCCCGGCGATCTGAAGGGCTTTTCGGACTGTTCCCGACTTGAATCGGATTCGGAGGCAGCTTGAGAATCGTCTTCGGGCGCCGAGCCAGTCGGCTGATCTAGCGTTTGCTTCGGCATTTTCAGAAACGGCCGTTTGGTTTCCGCGGCAAACGGAGAAAAATGGGATGCGTCGAGCAGAGGAATCTGATTTTCGTTGTCGCCAAAGCTGAAGTCGACTTCGCTTCCTTCTCTGGTGTCGCTTTCGTTTTCCGCTGCCGCGCCAAAACCGAAATCGGTGTCGCCGGTATCGACCGCAGACTCGGCGATGTCGGCAGAGAGCTTGCCGGCAAAGTCGGGATCCATCATGGCCTGCGCATCCACAATCAGTTGCCGAAACGACTCGAGCGCCATCATCGCCCGGCTGGGAACAAGGCGGTTGGCGATGGCAGCAGCAATCGCTTCCCATGTCGATACGCCGGTTTCAAGCGCAAGCCTCTCCAAAGTCGCGAGCGTCGTCGCTCCGATGCCGCGCGCCGGAGTATTGATCACGCGCTGCAGCGCCATTGAGTCGTGCGGATTGCGCACCAGGCGCAGGTAACCGAGCAGATCTTTGATCTCGGCGCGCTCGTAAAAGCTGAACCCGCCGACCATGGTGTAGCCAATGCCATAGCGCCTTAGAGCTTCTTCTACCAGCCGCGACTGCGAGTTGGTGCGATATAACACCGCGCACCCTTGTGCAGTGCTGTTGGATTCCGGCGCATTCGATTCGCGCAGGAACGCCTGAATCCGATCGGCAATAAACAGCGCCTCATTTTCGCCGTCAGGCGCTTCGTAGTAACCAATCAGGCTGCCGCCCTGGCGATCGGTCCAGAGCTTTTTACCCTTGCGGCGCAGGTTGTTGGCCACCACTGCTCCCGCAGCTTCAAGAATGATCTGCGTGGAGCGATAGTTCTGCTCGAGCCGGATAATCTGCGCGTTGGGAAAGTCTTTTTCAAACTCCAAAATGTTGCGAATGTCGGCACCGCGCCATGAATAGATGCTTTGGTCCTCGTCGCCCACCGCGCACACATTCTTGTGTTCGCCGGCCAGCAACTTCATCAGCTCATATTGCGGCCGATTCGTGTCCTGATACTCATCCACCAGCAGGTAGCGATAGCGGCGCTGATAGCGCTCGCGGGTCTCAGTTGAGACTTTGAGCAGGCGCACGGCCTCAAGCAGCAGATCGTCGAAGTCGAGCGCATTGTTCTTTTTCAGCTCAGCCTTGTAGCCCTGAAAGATATGTGCGATGCGCTCACTATTTGGATCCTTCGAGCCGAGGTAGTACTCCTGCGGATCGATCATGTGGTTCTTGGCCCATGAAATCCGGCCCAGCACGGTGCGCGGCGTGAGCTGTTTTGTGTCCAGCCCCATGCGCCGCATGATCTGCTTCACGATGCCTTGCTGGTCGTTCTCGTCGTAGATGGCAAAGGATCGCGTGAGGCCGTCGTTGCCTACCTTCAGCGCTTCGATGTCTCGCCGCAAAATGCGCACGCACAGAGAGTGAAACGTGGCGATCAATGGCTTGGCCAGTGAAGCGTGGCCCAGCAAACGGTCTACGCGCTCACCCATCTCGGCGGCAGCCTTATTGGTGAAGGTAACGGCCAGGATCGAATCGGGCGCTATGCCTTTCTCCTGAATCAGCCACGCGATGCGACTCGTAATGACGCGGGTTTTGCCCGAGCCTGCGCCGGCAAGAATCAGCAGCGGCCCGTCGGTCGCCTCGACGGCGGCGCGTTGTTCGGGATTCAAATTGGCAAGGAGCGGTTGCACGGCGCGGGTCCAGGCGGGAAGGTTCCTTCACCAGTTTACCTGCCGTGGGCGTTCGTTGCATGAGCCGCGACGAGCTCCGCTTGCCGAGCGCATCACTTGCGGCAATCAAATCAGCTCGGTTTCGCAAATCAGATTGGTTTCGGCGTTGTGTTCTGCGCCGATGTTACGTTGTCGGGCGAGTCAGAGAAGGACTTGTTCCCGCCGTAGGCATACTTTTGAAATCTCGAGCCGACTTTGCGGATCGCATCTTTCGCGCCATCGTCCCAGACGATCTGCGCTTCGCCGTTGATATAGTTCCACGTGCCGTGCACCTCGTGGAGCGAGCGCATCGCATTGCCGTCGTCTTTGAGCGTGATGATGAAAGTGGAATCGCTGCCGTTGCCCTCGCCCACCACCCAACGGCCCACAAACTGGCCTCGCGCCGGCTTGGAGCTGTCATACGACTCTGTTCCAGCTGTGTATTCGGTCGTCCCGGCCAACTCAACGCGCGCAACGTCTGCCAGGTTGAATACCTGGCGATGGCCGTCTTTGAAAACGATGACGATGGTGCCCGGCGCGCCTTTTGCCGCCGGAGGCGTCTTGGCGAATCCACTCGAAAGCGCGGTGAGGAACAGGGCCAGAATTCCAGTAAGGACGAAGAATCTACGCATCAGGATCTCCTTGCATTCGCGGGCGCAGCCGTATTGCAGCCAGCCGCGATGTACAGATTTACGTCAGCATGGCCAGATTTGTTCCAACCCAGGATGCTGCTCAAGCTTTTTTTGCATGGATGGCGCGCTGTACACAGGCGCGTAATCAGTTGAGGGCTATGCTTAGGCCATCATGTCTTCTTCCAAAGTTTCCCGGCGAGTGGCTGTTTATTGTGGTTCGGCGGACGGGAGCAATCCGGCATTTCTGGCTGAGGCGCGGGCGCTGGGCGCGGCGATCGCTGCGGCCGGCCTGGGCCTGGTCTACGGCGGCGCGAGCGTGGGGCTGATGGGCGCGGTGGCCGATGCGGCGCTGGCCGGCGGGGCTGAGGTGATCGGAGTGCTGCCCGAGATTCTCGCGGGCAGCGAAATCGCCCATGCGGGCCTGACGCAGCTCGAAGTGGTGAAAACGATGCACGAGCGCAAGGCGCGCATGGCCAAACTGGCGGATGCATTTCTGATTTTGCCGGGCGGCTATGGCACGCTCGACGAACTGATGGAAATCATCACGTGGAAGCAACTGCGGCTGCATGGGAAGCCGTGCGTGTTGATCAATACGGCGCGCTATTGGGACGGACTGCTGACGTTTCTCGATACGACGGTGACGGCCGGGTTTCTCAAGCCGGAGAATCGCGCGCTGTTGCAGGTGGCGGCGAACTCTGCCGAAGCGGTTGCGCTGTGCGGGGACTGACGCGAGTCGTACAGGAATACGGGAAAAAGTGTCGTGGCTAACTGGGAAATTCCCGAGCGGCAACTGCTGCTGCGACTGGGTTTGGGTGCGGCTCGCATACAGCGATACAGCGTTAACTGAAACTGCGATGCGCCCCTGCGGGGACTGCGCGTCCAGCGAATGGCTTCGCGTGGCGCTGAGACCTCGGCAAATACTCGCTGCGCCCAATGCGGAACTGCCCTGAAAATGGAGCGGACCGGGCGAACATGGAGCGAAAGAGGAGGGGGAGGGGTATGCACACGCGTCTTGAATAAAACATTTAGAATCAATAAATGCTTCGGAAACCAGCGGGTTTTGGCGAACGTTTGACGAGAACGACATTTTCACTCCTTTCCTCTCCATCGATTCACTCTGAAAAGCAAAAGGGCATGGGATTTGGATCCCATGCCCTCGGCTGTTTTTGACTACTTCTCTATTGTGCGCTAATCGAGATAATTAATACGCAAAATCGATCAAGGAAAATTCGTAATGGAATCAATGGGTTGCAAATTATTTTCAGAATTTGCTATTGACAAGAATTTTAGAGGCCAGCTCCTAGCTTCTAGCTCTAGCTCTAGCTCTAGCTCCTAGCTACTAGCTACTGGCCGCGGATGCGCCCGTCTCCAGGGCGGCGGCTTCACGGATCCTGATCTCTACTGACTATTCTCTAGTCCCTGTTTTTTCACTTCTGGTGTTCGAAGGTCAGCGATGCGGAGTTGATGCAATAGCGCAGCCCGGTCGGCCGCGGCCCATCGGGAAAGACGTGGCCGAGATGCCCTCCGCAGGCCGCGCAGGTGACCTCGACGCGGCGCATGCCGAAGGTGTTGTCCTGGTGCTCGCTGATGGCCTTCGAGTCCGCGGGAATCATGAAGCTGGGCCAGCCGCAGCCGGAGTCGAACT
>Ga0181516_10002123_pt1 | contig 14399 bp, 12 predicted proteins | sample PEATcosm2014_Bin_25_FD_121104 | JGI IMG/M metagenome (GOLD analysis project Ga0181516, IMG submission 121104) | Peatland microbial communities from MTU Mesocosm Facility, Houghton, MI, USA - PEATcosm2014_Bin01_10_metaG | ecosystem: Environmental > Terrestrial > Soil > Wetlands > Peat | place... | reverse complement strand
GTGGAGGTGGCCCTGGCCGACGGCACCCGGCACAAGGCCAAGCTGGTGGGGGTCGCCCCGGAGAAGGACCTGGCGGTGCTGCAGATCCAGACCAAGGGGCTGAAGCTGCGGCCCATTCCGGTGGGCAGTTCCGCCGACCTCCAGGTGGGCCAGAGCGTCATGGCCATCGGCAATCCCTTCGGCCTGGACCAGACCCTCACCCTGGGCGTGGTGTCGGCCCTGGGCCGGGAGATCCAGAGCGCCACCCGGCGCCGCATCAGCGGGGTGATCCAGACCGACGCGGCCATCAACCCCGGCAACTCCGGCGGCCCGCTGCTGGACAGCGCCGGGCGCCTGATCGGGGTCAACACGGCCATCCAGAGCACCTCCGGCAGCTCCGCTGGCATCGGCTTCGCGGTGCCGGTGGACACGGTCAACCGCATCGTGCCCCAGCTCATCGCCCGGGGCCGGTCGGTGCGGGTGGACCTGGGCTTCGATCCCATCCCCGACGCCTGGGCCGCCAACGTGGACCCGGACGTGCCCAAGGGCATCATCATCGGCCGGGTGCGCCGGGGCGGCCCCGCGGACCAGGCGGGCCTGAAGGGGCTCACCCGCCAGGACCGGGGCTGGCTGCTGGGCGACGTGATCCTCGGGGCCAACGGCCAGCCGGTGCGCGACATGGACAAGCTGCTGGACCTGGTGGAGACCGAGGCTCCCGGGAGCACGGTCACGCTTGAGGTGTACCGCCGGGGACAGCGCATCCATGTGGCCCTGAAGGTGGAGGCGGGCGGGGGCTGATGGGCCTGGACGTTCCGGTCAGGCCGAGCGCCGCCGCACCAGCCAGCCCCGGATAACCTTGGGCAGGTGGAACCCGGTCATTTTTGAATGCGCATGAATGGTAAATTGTTCCTCTTACGGGTAAATCTAGGCCCCGGCTATCTCAAGCGCAAGGAGACGTCATCCCATGCACCGCCCCGCTTTGGGGAGATCCACACCGCAGCGAAGCAAAGGTGCGGATCTTACCCAAAGCGAACGCCGGGCCGGGACCCGAACCCTGGCGGGCGGCCCTGGCGAGGAAGGCGCTCCGGCTCAGGCCCCTGCGCTTGGAATAGGCATCCACCTCAGCCACCAGGTCTTCGGGCATGGTGATATTGAGGTGGGTCGCTCGTCCGCTCTCCACTTCCACGGCGACAGCCAGGAGGAACGCCGCACCCTTCGCGTCCTCGTGAGCTGTGGCGGCGTAGACGCGGCGCATCGGTCAAGATTCCCGCCGTCCCTAGACCCGCTCGAACACCGTGGCGATCCCCTGGCCCAGGCCGATGCACATGGTGGCGATGCCGGTCTGGCGGTTGTCGGCCCGCATCTGATGCAGCAGGGTGGTGGTGATGCGCGCCCCGGAACAGCCCAGGGGGTGGCCCAGGGCGATGGCGCCGCCGTTGCGGTTGACCTTGGCCTCCAGCTGGTCCAGCAGCTTCAGGTCCTTGAGCACCGGCAGCGACTGGGCGGCGAAGGCCTCGTTCAGCTCCCACAGGTCGATGTCCCCGGGCTGCATCCCGGCCCGGGCCAGGGCCTTGCCCACCGCCGGCACCGGGCCGTAGCCCATGATGGAGGGGTCCACCCCGCAGGTGGCCATGGCCCGGATCCGCGCCATGGGCGCCAGCCCCAGGGCCCGGGCCCGCTCCAGGGACATCACCAGCAGCGCCGAGGCCCCGTCCGACACCGCCGAGGAGTTGCCCGCGGTGATGGTGCCGCGCTTGGGATCGAAGGCGGGCTTGAGGGCCGCCAGCGCCTCCAGGGTGGAGTCGCCCCGCACCACCTCGTCCCGGTCGAACAGCCGGGGGAAGCCGTTCTCGTCGTGGCCCTCCACCGGCACCAGCTCGGCCCTGAAGCGCCCCTGCTCCTGGGCCTCCCAGGCCTTGCGGTGGGAGCGCAGGGCGAACTGGTCCTGGGCCGCGCGGTCGATGCGATGCAGCTTGGCCAGGAGCTCGGCGGTGAGCCCCATCATGCCCGAGGCCTTGGCCACGTGCTTGCTCAGGGCCGGGTTGGGGTCCACGCCGTGGGTCATGGGCAGGTGCCCCATGTGCTCCACCCCGCCCACCACGAACACCTCGCCGTTGCCGGTCATGACCGCCATGGCCGCGGCGTGCAGGGCGCTCATGGACGAGCCGCACAGGCGGTTCACGGTCTGGGCGCTCACGGTATGCGGCAGTTCGGTGAGCAGCGCGGCGAAGCGCGCAACGTTGAAGCCCTGCTCCAGGGTCTGCTGCACGCAGCCCCAGATGACGTCCTCGATCTCGCCGGGGTCCACCTGGGGGTTGCGCCGCAGCAGGGCGCTGATCATCGCCGCCGACAGGGTCTCGGCCCGGACCTGGCGGAACATGCCGCCCTTGGACCGGCCCATGGGCGTGCGCACGGCATCGATGACGACGGCCTCTTGCATCGGTCAACTCTCCTCAGTGGGGTTGGTGGAAGGCCGCGCCGGCCTGGGCCAGCTGCAGCATCTGGGCGGTGGGTTCGTAGAGCCGGCCCAGGGCCCGGTGCCGTTCCGCGCTCTGGCACAGGGCCTGGAGGCCCACGGCGTCGGCGTAGCGCAGGGCGCCGCCCCGGAACGGCGGGAAGCCCAGGCCGTACACCAGGCCGATGTCCAGTTCCGCCGGGGTGCCGACGATCCGGTCCTCCAGGCACCTGGAGCTCTCGATGATCATGGGCAGCAGCATCCGGTCGACGATGTCCTGGTCGCTCACCGCGCCTGCGCCTTCCCGGCGCTCCGGGGACACCAGGGCCGCGACGATGGCGGCGGCCTCGGGGTCCGCCTCCTTTTTGGGCACGCCCTTCTTGTCCGGCACGTACTTGTAGAAGCCCTTGCCGTTCTTCTGGCCGAAGCGGCCGCCTTCGAACATGGCCTCGATGGCGGTCCGGCCGGGGTGGGCCATGCGGTCGGGATAGGCGGCGGCCATGACCGAGCTGGCGTGCCGGGCGGTATCGATGCCCACCACGTCCAGCAGGTAGGCCGGCCCCATGGGCCAGCCGAAGCGCTCCATCACCTGGTCGATGCGCGGGAACTCCACCCCGTCCTCCACCAGGCGGAGGAAGCCGGCGAAGTACGGGAACAGGATCCGGTTCACCAGGAAGCCCGGGCAGTCGTTGACGACGATGGGGGTCTTGCCCAGGGCCAGGGCATAGCCCACGGTGGCGGCCACGGCCCGCTCGCCGGACCGGGCCCCGCGGATGACCTCCACCAGGGGCATCTTGTGCACCGGGTTGAAGAAGTGCATGCCGCAGAAGTTCTCCGGGCGCTTCAGGGCCCCGGCCAGCCGGGTGATGGAGATGGTGGAGGTGTTGCTGGCCAGGACCGCATCGGGTTTCACCTGGCCTTCCAGCTCGGCCAGGACCGCCAGCTTGACCTGCTCGTTCTCCACCACCGCCTCCACCGCCAGGTCCACCTCCCGGCAGTCGCCGTAGCCGAGGGTCGGCCGGATCCGGTTGAGCGCCTCGGCCATGGCGGCGGGGCTCAGCCGGCCCCGCTCCAGCCGCTTCACCAGCAGCTTGTCCGCCTCGCCCAGGCCCAGGGCCAGGGCGGTTTCGGCGATGTCCTTCATGACGATGGGGGTGCCCTTCACCGCGGACTGGTAGGCGATGCCGCCGCCCATGATGCCGGCGCCCACCACCGCGGCGGCACGCACCGGGGCGGCGCCCTTGGCCAGCTTCCGGGCGGTTCGGGCGACGAAGTGGTCGGCCAGGAAGATGCCCACCAGGTTGAAGGCGGCGGCGGTCTTGGCCATGCGCACGAAGCCCTCGGCCTCGATGGGCAGGGCCTCGTCCCGGCCCAGGCCGGCGCCCTTCTGCATGGCCTCGATGGCCGCCAGCGGGGCCGGGTAGTGGGGCCCGGCCTTGGCGGCCACGAACGCCTTGGCCCCTTCGAACACCATCAGCGCCTCGGTGGGATTGAGCTTGAGCGGCGAGACCTTCTCCAGCCGCCGGGCCCGCCAGTCCCGCCGCCCGGACATGGCCTGGCCCAGCAGGTCCAGGGCCGCCTCCCGCACCAGGCCCGGGGCGACCACCGCGTCCACGACCCCCAGCTTGAGCGCGTCCCCGGCGCCGTACTGCTCGCCGGAGGCGATCCACTCGATGGCGTTGTCGGCCCCGGCCAGCCGCGAGAGCCGGACGGTGCCGCCCCAGCCGGGGAAGAGGCCGAGCTTGGTCTCGGGCACGCCGATGCGGGTGCCTTCGGCCATGACCCGGTAGCTGGCGGCCAGGGCGAACTCCAGCCCGCCGCCGAAGGCGTAGCCGTTGATGGCCACGACGCTGGGGAAGGGGAAGTCCTCGATGGCGGAGAACATCCGGTCCACCCGCAGCAGCCACTCGCCGAGCCGGGTATCGGCCTCCCTGAAGTAGCCCGGGAATTCCGTGACGTCGGCGCCCACCACGAAGCAGTCCTTGGCGCTGGTCACCAGCAGCCCCCGCACCCCGGGGGTCCCCTGGAGCAGCGCCACCACCTCGGCCAGTTCGGCCAGGGTGGCCTGGTTGAACTTGTTGACCGAGTCCTCCTTCAGGTCGAGCCTCAGCTCGGCCACGTCGCCATCCAGCAGGAAACATTGCATGGATTTGCCTTCGAATCGCATGGGCCGCGAACTCCTATGGTGAATGGCCGAACCGGGAAAAAGCCTCGGCCAGACAGTAGCACAGGAGGAAAAAAAGGGGTGATCGATCTTGGGCCCTGCCCGGCATGGATCCGGGGCGATTCAAGCTCACTGGCCGGATCGAAGCACTTCCCCCGCCCACAGTCGCCGCAGGAACTCCAGCGCGGGCAGCACCAGGATGCCGCCATCCAGCAGCCTGGGCCGATCCTCCAGACAGACCAGGATGCGCGGGCCGACCCCCGGATGTTCGACCTTGATCTGTTCAAGGCCGTCCAGATGCTGGGGCCGCACCCGCTCCGTGGCCTTCACCTCGATGGCCGCCTCCATGTCGCCAAGGATGAAGTCCACCTCGATGCCCGAGGCCAGCCGCCAGTAGCGGATCTCGTGATGGCGTCCCGAGTAGTGGGCATGGGCGTGCAGTTCGTGGCACAGCCAGTTCTCGAAGGCCTTGCCGAAGATCTCCTGGCCGGGCTCCAGGCCCCGGCGGCGGGTCAGGGCGTTGACGCAGCCCACGTCCCGGAAGTAGAACTTCGGGGCCCGGACGACCCGCCGTTTTTCCCGCTGGGTATAGGCGGGCACAACGCATCCCAGCAGCGTGTCCACCAGGATCTGGTAGTGCTCCTTCACGGTGGGGGCGGAAACACCGCATTCCCTGGCGATATTCTCGTAGTTCACGATCTCCGTGTCCCCCAGGGCCGCGGACCGGAGGAAGTCATTGAATGCAGTGAGATTCCGCACCAGGCCCTCCTGGGCGACCTCCTGGCGCAGATAATCCTCCACGTAGGCCCGAAGCATCGGCTCGGGGCGTTCGGACAAGAAGTGCCGAGGCAGCACCCCGTGGCGGCAGAAGCGCACCACATCGGCCTGATCGCCCACTTCGGCGCTGGTCAGGCCGAACATTTCGAAGCGGAGCGCCCGGCCCCCCAACAGGTTCGCGTGCCCGCGGCGCAGCTTGCGGGCGCTGGACCCGCAAAGCCCGAAGACCTGGCCATGCTCCACCATGAGGCGCTGCACTTCGTCCAGGAGCTGGGGCACCTTCTGGATCTCGTCGATCAGCACGATCCCGGGCCGCCGGGGCAGCGCCAGCAGCTCTTCGCCAAGGCTCTGCGGGCTGCGGACGAAGCGGGCGAAATCGGAACTCTTGAGCAGGTCGTACCGCGGCTGGCCCGGGAAACGCTCCAGCAGGAAGGTGGTCTTCCCCGTCTGGCGGGGCCCCCACAGGAAGAAGGTCTCGGCCATGTCGGCGGGAATGGGCAGGCGGCGCTCGAACATTCCAAGATACTACTTTGGTTTATCCGGATAATCCAAAGCGTTATTTCGGATTTGAATGAATGGTTTCCCGCGCCTGCCCCTCTATGCTGTCCCGCTTTGTGGAGTTACGGACCGCAGCGCAGGTCCGGAACGTCACCAAGCGACCGCCGGATCGGAACCCGAGCGGTGGGCTAGAGGTTTCCCTTCAGCCCGATCGCCTCGGCCGCCGTGCGCATGCCCTCGATGGTGCTCCCGGTGAGCGCCGCGACCTCCACCCCGAGCATGGCCGCGCCCTTCTCGATCACCCCCCGGTCCACCCCGGCGGCGAAGGACTTGTCCTTCCACTTCTTCATGACCGACTTCACCGGCAGGTCCAGCACGCTCCGGGACGGGCGCACCAGCGCCGCGGCGGTGACCAGCCCGGTGAGCTCGTCCACGGCGAACAGGGTCTTCTCCATGGTGCTGAGGGGCTCCACATCGCAGCAGATGCCCCAGCCGTGGGACACCACCGCCCGCACGTAGTCCTCGGGCCAGCCGTGCTGGTCCAGGATCTCCCGGGCCTTGACGCAGTGCTGCTCCGGATAGCGCTCGTAGTCGAGGTCGTGGGCCATGCCCACCAGGCCCCACCGGTCCTCGTCCTCCCCGGCCTGCCGGGCCAGGTGGCGCATGACCGCCTCCACCGCCAGGGCGTGGCGCTGGAGGCTCTCGCTGGGCACATACTCCACCAGCAGCTTCCAGGCTTCTTCGCGGGTCGGTGTGCGGCGCATGGATCCCCCACTTTGTGTTAACAGGTTCATTCTACATGGGGCTGCGACTCAGAACTCGATGCCCTTCTGGGCGCCGATGCCCGCCTTGAAGGGATGCTTGATCTCCTTCATCTCGGTCACCAGGTCCGCGGCTTCCACCAGGGCCTCCGGGGCGCCCCGTCCGGTGATCACCACGTGCAGGCCCGGCCGCTTCCCCGCCAGTCCCGCCAGCACTTCCTCCACGGGCAGATAGTCGTGGGCCAGGACGATGTTCAGCTCGTCCAGCAGCAGGAAATCCAGGTCGGGGTCGGCCATGCGTCCCAGGGCCAGCTCCCAGCCCGCCCGGGCGTGGTCCAGGTCCCGCTGGCGGTCCTGGGTGTTCCAGGTGTAGCCCTCGCCGCAGCGGTCCCAGGTGAGCAGGGGGGACCGCAGCAGCGCCTCGGCGGTGGCCATGTCGCCCTTCACGAACTGCACCACCGCGCACTTCATGCCGTGGCCCAGGGCCCGGAGCAGCATGCCCAGGGCCGCGGTGGTCTTGCCCTTGCCGCCGCCGGTGTGGACGATGACCAGCCCCTTGGCCCCGGAGGCGCGGGCCACCTTGGCGTCCATGACTTTCTTGAGTTTCGCCATCTGCCGGCGGTGGGTTTCAGGATCGGTCTTGGGGATCATCTGGCAGCTCCAGGGTGAGGGCCTCCGCCACCCGGGCCCGCACCCGGAACACGGCGTGGATCAGTGCCGGGGTGAGCACCTGCTCCGGCGGTCCGAAGCCGGCAGCAGCGCCCCGGTCCAGCACCAGCACCCGGTCGAAGCCGAGGGCGGTGCGAAGATCGTGCAGGCTCACCACCAGGGTGCCGCCCCGCAGGGCCAGCCCCCGGGCCAGCTTCAGCACCTCCAGGCCGTGGCGCACGTCCAGGCTGGCGGTGGGTTCGTCCCACAGCTGCAGGGGCGCGCCGGTGGCCAGGGCCCGGGCCAGGAACACCCGCCGGCGCTCGCCGCCGCTGAGCTGGGTGATGGGGCGGTCGCGCAGATCGGCGATGTCCAGGGCGTCCAGCGCGGCATCCACTTCGAGGCCGTCGTCGCCCCAGGCGTGGCGGCCCTGGGCCACCACCTCCCGCACCGGGAAGGCGAACTCCGCGTGGCTCTCCTGGCCCACCCAGGCCAGGGTGCGGCCCCGCTCCAGGAAGGGGATCCGGGCCAGGTCCCGGCCGTTCCACCGGATCCGCCCCTGGGCCGGGAGCAGTCCGGCCAGCACCTGCAGCAGGGTGGACTTGCCGGCGCCGTTGGGGCCCACCACCGCCAGCATGAGGCCGGCCTCCAGGTGCAGGGACAGGTCGCGCAGGCGGGTGCCCAGGGTCAGTCCTTCAGCTTTCAGCATGGGGTCCGCCGCAGCATCCAGAGCAGGAACGGGCCGCCCAGCAGGGCGGTCACCACCCCCAGGCGCAGGCCGCCGGGGAGGAAGCGGGTGGGCAGGTCGCACAGCAGCACCAGGGCGGCGCCGCCCAGCATGGACAGGGGCAGCAGCCGCCGGTGGTCCGGGCCGAAGCCCAGGCGCAGCAGGTGCGGCACCACCAGCCCCACGAACCCCACCACGCCCCCCACCGCCGTGGCCAGGGCGGTGAGCACCGTGGACAGGCCGATGAGCTGCCAGCGCAGGCGCCTCACGTCCACCCCCAGGCTCTGGGCCGAGGGCTCGCCCAGGCTGAGCAGGTTCATGGGCCGGCCCAGGGGCAGCATCAGGGCGCAGCCCAGGACGATGGCCGGCAGCCCGATCCACACGTGCTCCCAGGTGCGGTTCTCGATGCCGCCCATGAGCCAGAACAGGATCTGGCCGCTCACCTGGAACTGCCCGGCGGACAGGGCCAGCAGGAAACTGGTGCCGGCCCCGAAGATGGCGTTCAGGGCCACCCCGGAAAGCAGCAGGTGCTCGGGGCTGGCGCCCCGGCGGGCCAGCATCACCACCGCCCCGGTGGCCAGGAAGGCGCCCAGGATCGAGGCGCCGGGCACGATCCACAGGCTGGCTGCGGCGCCGCCCAGGGCCAGGGCCGCCACCGCCCCCAGCGCCCCGCCGGCGCTGACGCCCAGCAGCCCGGGGCTGGCCAGGGCGTTGCGGAAGAAGGCCTGCATGGCCACGCCGGAGGCGGCCAGGCCGGCGCCCACGGCGATGCCCACCAGGGTGCGGGGCATGCGGATGTCCCAGACGATGGTCCGGGACAGGGCGTCGCCCCGGCCGGCCAGGGCCCGGAGCACTTCCATGGGGCTGAGGTTGGCGTCCCCCAGGGCCAGGGAGGCCAGGCAGGCCCCCAGCAGGAGCAGGGCGAGGCAGGCGGTGGCGCCCAGGGTGCGGGCCTTCACCGGAACGCCTCGGGATGCAGGGCCCGGGCCAGGGCCTCGTAGGCGTCGAGGCGGGCCTGGCTGGTGGCGGCCATGAGGGCGCCGGGCAGCTGCACCACCCGGCCCTCCTTGAACGCCCTCATGAACTTGTACGGGGCCAGGTCCTTGAGCTTGGCCTGCAGGTCCAGGCCCGGCTCCCCGGGCGCCACCAGCACGTCCACCTGCCAGGTGAGCACCTTCTCGTTGGGGGTGGGGACGTGGCCCTTCAGGCCCGCTTCCGCCGCCACGTTCAGGGCCCCGGCGTGCTCGCAGAGGTCCTGGAAGGTGGTGCCGGCGCCGGCCGTGAACGGGTAGAAGCCCACCGCCAGGACCCGCACCGGCCGGCAGCCCTTGAGGCGGGTGCCCAGGGCCTTGACCCGCGCCTGCCATTGCTTGATCAACTCATCCGCCCGGGCCTCCCGGCCCAGGGCCCGGCCGATCCTGCGGGCATTGCCGTACAGTTCCTCCAGGGTGTCGAAGTGGTCCACTTCCAATGTTTCCACATTGGCCCGGCGGAGCAGGACCACGGTCTCGGCCTGGGTGTAGGAGGCCACCAGCACCAGGTCCGGGCGGAACCGGAGGATGTCCTCCGCCTCGCCGTTGCGCAGGCAGGGATACTGGGCGTTCGCCGCCGCGGTCGGGCTGTAGCGGGGATCCCGGGCCAGGTGGCTGAGGGCGGCGATCTGGCCGGGGGCGGCGATGGCCGCCAGCAGGTCGTCGGTGCCCACGGTCTGGCTCACCACGCGGGACGGCGCGGCGCAGTGCCCCGCCCGGCCCGCCCCGAAGAGGGCGGACAGGGCGAGCAGGAGGACCGGCAGGACTCTCATCTGCTAGAAACGGTAACGCACCTCCAGGTCAACCGTCGCCGGTTGCGCCGGGTACCCGAACGACTGGGACGCGTCGTTCTGGAAATCCCGGGTTCCCGCCAGCCATTGGGCCTGGGTGGTGTTGGGTTGCATCAGGTTGTTGCCGCGCAGGGTGAAGGTGAGGTCCTGGCGCGCCGACCAGATCACCGCGAGGCTCAGATCGTTGTAATGTCCATTGAAACTCATCCCCTCCGGCAGGGCGGCATCGTAGTGCGGCCCGGTCCAGGACCAGTTCCCCTCCAGGCGGAAATCCCCCAGGACCCGGAAGGCGTTCGCGCCCAGGGTCTGGAAGGGACTGTGAAAGGCGCTGGCGGTGCTGCTGAGCTGCTGGTCCGCCGGGGCGAGGAGGTTCCGGGCTTCCTGGTTGCGGTAGAAGGCGGTGACACCCCAGCGGGAGGTTGCATACCCGCCTTTGAGTTCCGCCGACTGCACCCGGATCTGGTTGCCGTTCAGGTAGATGCCCGAATCGTACCCCCATGCCGGAAGATAGACCCCGCCGGCATAGGAGTAGTACACCATGTTCGCGTAGAGGATCCTGGACAGGAGCAGGCCGGCCTTCCAGGGGCCCGACGCATAGTCCAGGCCGGCCTGGGCGGTCCGGCTCCGCTCGTTGTGCAGCTGCTCGCCACCGTACTGGGCGTTGAAGATGGCATCGTAGAGGAGAGGATTGCTGAAGCCGGTGCCGACGCTGGCGAAGGCGCGGAAGCCCTCGGGCAGGAGCCAGTTCACGCCCAGCTTGCCGGTGGTCTCGGTGGTGTCGTCCAGGCCGGTCCCGCCCTGGGCCGGAGGCACGGACTCATGGTCGTGCTCGGTGCGCAGGGAAGCTGCCACTCTCAGGTTCCTGAACAGTTCCCTCTCGCCTTCGAGGTAGACGGCCAGATGCGTGGCCGTGGCGGAAAGCTGTTCCGTGTCCAGGAGGTTGGGGCTGGAGCCGTATTCGTTGGAACCATCCAGGCCGAGGGTCAGGGAGGCGGTGCCGGAAGGCTGCCAGCTGACGTGGCCGGTCACCTGGTTGCGGCGGCTGGTGTAGGGATCCAGGGCCAGGGCGGTATTGGCATCTGGTTCCATGCGGTTCTGCAGCACCTGCCCCAGGGTCAGTTCTCCCGTGACATCCGGCGCGAATTGGGTCCGCAGGGTGCCGTTCACGATCTGGGTGCGGTTCTGGTCTTGCACCCCGGGGTTGAAAGCGCGATTCCCCGGACCGAATTCGACATACAGGATGGGAATGGGCACCCCAGAATAGGTGTTGAAATAATTAAAGGTGACCAGGGTATCGGCGCTCACCTGCCGGCCGGCGCCCAGGAACAGGCCCGTGCTGCGGTACGGGTGGTCCGGATCCAGCACCTGGTCTTCCCTCTGGGCCGATGCGGCGACCCGGACCCAGCCCCGGTCCCAGCCATAGGCACCCCCCAGGAAGCCCCGGGCGATGCCTTCGGTGCCGACGGCGGCCCGGACCTCGCCGGAAACTCCGGCGGGCGCGCTGGCCGCGGAATAGAGGGCCACGGCGCCGCCCATGGCGTCGGAACCGAAGCGGGTGGAGCAGGGTCCCTGCTGGACCTCGATGCGGTCAAGGCCGGCCAGGCTGATGAGGGCGGCGTTCACCCCGCCCAGGCCCGTGGCGTCGTCCAGCCGCAGGCCGTCCAGGGTGATCACCGTGTCCTGGGCCCGGGTGCCGCCCAGGCTGATGGTCGTCGAGGTTCCCACGCCGCCGGAGGTGTATACCTGGCCCGGCAACTGCTCCTGGAGCACCTGGGCCAGGTTGGTGGCGCCGCTCTGCTCGATCTTGGCCCGGTCGATGACCAGGACCGGGTTGGGTGTCTGCTCCAGCGGCACCGGCAGGGCCTCGGCGGTGACCGTGACGGTGGCCGAGGCTTCCGCCTCGGGCCTGGGCGTGTCCGCCGTGTCCACGGCGGCAGCGCCCCAGAGGCTGGCCCCCAGGGCCAGAATGAACGTGATCCGGGTTGTACCCATGACATGCTCCGCGCATGAGACCGGAGGACGGAGCGGCTGGGCCCGGAACGGGCAGACCCGCCCTGCCCCCACGGCAGGTTTGGGAAATGCAGGACCGGTCTCCGGGCTCGCACGCGACAGGCACCTTGCAGTGCCTCTGGATCCTTCCCGGGGAAACGCCCCAGTGGCTCCAGCGAGGTCTCCCGGCTCGCAGGCCGAGGTGCATACCGTTGCGGGGCAGCGCAGGAATCTCACCTGCTTCCCGAACATCCAACATGATGTAGATTCAAAGCATCCCAGAAGCCGGCGGCGAGGGCAAGGTGCGGTTGTGGAAGCAGAGCACCCCCCGCCCGGCCTGGTAGACCTCCAGCTTGGACAGGCCGTAGGGCTGCCAGGCCAGGTCCAGGGCCCGGTCCAGGGGGAGGCCCAGGTGCTGGGCCAGGATCGCCCGCAGGACTCCGCCGTGGGCCAGCACCAGGGTGACCAGGTCGGCCCGCCAGGTGCCCTCGATGGCCCCCCGGGCCCGGTCCGCGCAGCGGAAGAAAGATTCGCCGCCGCCGGGCGGGACGCCCCGCACCGGATCCCGGAAGAACGCCTCCGCCCCCTGGACCTCGGCCCAGGGCTTGCCGTCCCAGAAGCCGAAGGCCTGCTCGGCCAGGTCCGGCAGCACCCGGCACTCCACCCCCAGGTCCCGGGCATGGTCCCGGGCCCGGCCCAGGTTCGAGGTGAGCACCCGCTGGATGCCCAGTTCCAGGAGCTCCGCCTTCACCCGCGGCCAGAGCGCCTGCCCGGCCTCGTTCACCGGCAGGTCCAGCCGGCCCAGGGGGGCGCCGCGCAGGCCGGCGTCGGTGGGACCGTGGCGGAGCAGGTACAGGGTGGTCATCGGGCGACCAGGACCAGCAGCACGGCGGCCTCCACCACCTGGTTGCCCGCCCCCAGGAGATCCCCGGTGTAGCCGCCCATGCGGTTGCGCAGGTACAGGATCCAGGCCAGGACCGCGACCCCGGCCGCGGCCGCCGGCTGCCAGAGCTCCCGGCAGCCCAGGGCGTGGGCGGCCAGGGTGGCCAGCACCGCCAGGACCGTGGCCAGCGCCAGGGGCAGCCGGCCCACCCCCCGGCTCACGGTGCTGCCCAGGCCCGCGGCGGCCGGGGGCAGCGCCACCATCACCACGGGCATGGACCACCGGCCCCAGGCCATGGCCAGGGGCAGGGCCACCAGCGCCCTGCGGTCCAGGGCCACCAGCGCCGCCCAGCGGAAGGTCAGCACCGCCCAGAGGGTCATGGCGCCGTAGGCGCCGATGCGGCTGTCGCGCATGATCTCCACCACCCGGGCGGTGGTGAGGCCGCCGCCCAGGCCGTCGGCGGCGTCGCTGGCCCCGTCCTCGTGGAAGCCGCCGGTGAGCAGCAGGCCGAAGGCCACCGCCAGCACCGCCGCCACCGGGGTCGGCCACCAGGCCCGGGCGAGGGCGAAGGCGCCGGCGGTGGCCAGGCCCACCAGGGCCCCCACCAGGGGGAACCAGGCCACGGCCCGCCCCAGGTCGGGGCCCTGGGTCGCCGGACCGGGCACCGGGATCCGGGTGAGCAGCCTCAGGGCGGCGACCAGGCTCCTGGGCATCAGACCGTGCCGGCCTTGCTGACCCCGGCGCCGCTGAAGGTGGCCATCTCCCGCATGACCGCGCAGGCGCTGCGCAGGATGGGCACGGCCAGGGCGGCGCCGGTGCCTTCACCCAGGCGCAGGCTCAGGTCCAGCACCGGCTCCAGTTCCAGGATCTCCAGCAGCCGGCGGGCGCCGGGCTCGGCCGAGCGGTGCGACCAGACCATGAAGTCGCGCACCCGGGGCTCCAGGGCCAGGGCCACCAGGGCCGCGGCCCCGGCGATGTAGCCGTCGACGATCACCGCCCAGCCCCGGGCCGCGCCGGCCAGCATGGCCCCGGCCATGGCGCCGAACTCGCAGCCGCCCACCGCGGCCAGGACCCCGATCGGGTCCCCGGGATCCAGCCGCTGCCCGGCCAGGACCGCCTGGATCACCGCCAGCTTGCGCGCCAGGGCCTCGCCCCGGATGCCGGTGCCCGGCCCCACCGAGCGGGCCGGATCGATGCCGGTGAAGGCGCTCACCAGCAGGGCGGCGATGGCCGAGTTGGCGATGCCCATCTCGCCCAGCCCCAGGAGCGCGAATGGCCGCGCCGGCAGGGAGGCCACCTCGTCGATGCCCGCCTGGAGGCAGGCCTCGGCCTGGGCCCGGGTCATGACCGGCCCCTGGCTCGGGTCCCCGGTGCCGCGCATGACGTTGCGCTGGCCCACCCCGGGGAAGTCGCAGGGCACCGCCACCCCCACGTCGATGGTCCGGTGATTGATACGGTTGGCCCGGCACAGCACGGAGATGGCCGCGCCGCCGGCGGCGATGTTGGCCACCATCTGCGGGGTCACTTCCGGCGGGAAGGCCGAGACCCCCTGGCGGGCGATGCCGTGGTCCCCGGCGAAGGTGAGGATGAAGGCATCCGGGTCCGGGGGGCGAGGGTCCCCGCAGATCCAGGCCATCTGCAGGGCCAGGGATTCCAGCCGGCCCAGGCTGCCCTGGGGCTTGGTGAGGTCGTCCAG
>Ga0181516_10002122_pt1 | contig 14412 bp, 11 predicted proteins | sample PEATcosm2014_Bin_25_FD_121104 | JGI IMG/M metagenome (GOLD analysis project Ga0181516, IMG submission 121104) | Peatland microbial communities from MTU Mesocosm Facility, Houghton, MI, USA - PEATcosm2014_Bin01_10_metaG | ecosystem: Environmental > Terrestrial > Soil > Wetlands > Peat | place... | reverse complement strand
TGTTCCGCTATCTCGTCGGCCATTTCTCGGCGATGCATCAGCACAAGGGACCGCCCGGTGCCTTGCCGGCGGAGCGGGAACGCATGTGGCGGGATGCCATGAACAATCCCGACTACAAGATGTATCCGCACGTCTACAATCTGATCGCGCAAAAGGGCCAGCACATGCCGCCGTATTACAACGTGCTGGTCGATCCGTTCGACTCCGACGCCGCGGTGCAGAAGAGCGAGGCGGAGTTCGAAAATATCAAGGTTCCGACTTACACCGGTTCCGGCTGGTACGGCTACACCTACAAAACGCATTTGAATGGCTGCCAGCACTGGTACCGCAACATAAAAGCGCCAAAGAAGCTTCGTCTCGCCGGGCCGGCACATCTCGAACGGCCGTATCACACGTTCCACAACGAAGTACTGCGCTGGCACGATCATTGGCTCAAAGGTATCGACACCGGCATCATGGACGAGGCGCCGGTGCATTTCTGGGTGATGGGCGCCAACGAATGGCGCACCGCGAGCGATTGGCCGCTGCCCGAAACGCAGTGGACGAAACTTTATCTTGCGAGCTGGGAGCGGTTGAAAAACGATACGGCGGCGCCGTCGAGCGCGACCGAAACGCAGCCGCCGGATTCGTTCGTGCAGATGCCGCTTTCGCAAACGACGACGATCCAGCGCCTACGCTACATGACCGATCCTTTGGCGCACGACGTTCTGGTCGCCGGTCCGATCGTCGTAACGCTCTATGCGGCGATCGACCAGGACGACACCAACTGGATCGTGATCTTGAAGGATGTCGGCCCCGACGTTTCGGTCATGAGCGTGCGCGAGGGCGAGCGCGAAGTGCCGAAAAATCTGCACGAGCGCGAAATCACGCGCGGTTGGCTCAAAGCCTCGCACCGCACGGTCGATCCCGGCCGTTCAAAGCCTTGGTGGCCCTGGCATCCGCTGACGCGCGAAGCGCAGAAGCCGGTTAAGCCGGGAGCGATCGAGGAATATCAGATCGAGGTGATGGCAACCGCGAATCTGTTTCGCAAAGGGCACCGCATCTGCCTCGATATCACCAGCCTCGATCTGCCGACCGGTGTCGCCGGCGCGACCAACGCCGAGTATGTCCCGTACCATATCTGCTCGAGCCAGACGGTGCTGCACAAGGTCTATCATGACCTCAAGCATCCGTCGCATTTGTTGCTGCCGATTATTCCGCAATGACTTGATTGGAACTCGGCGATTTGCACGGTTCCGCACCGATTTAATTCCCGTTGAAAATCGCGTCATTTTAAGTAATGTCGTCTTGAGGGCTTCGACCTGCATTATTGCTGGCTTCGGGCAACCGCTAGGCCCCGCCGCTGGATCGGGCTGCGCCGGTCACCGCTCGAAGCACGCGAGCGATTGGGGGAACTTTCATGACCGCAGCTGCGACGCAGATTGTGATTCGCCACCTAAGCGGGTCCAAGACCAACCAGATTGAGCAGTTCAATCTCGACGGGCTCAGCGAAATCACGCTCGGCCGCGATCCCAGTTCCAGGATCGTCTACGATGTCGAGCGTGACGACGCCGTCAGCCGCAAGCACGCCGTCATCCGTATCAAGAACGACAAGGAACTCTACTTCCGCATTGCCGATCTCAACAGCAGCAACGGCACGTTGTTGAATGGCGACCGTATTTCCGGCGAAGTCGAGCTGTTGCCCGACGACGTCGTGGAACTCGGGGCGGGCGGTCCGAAATTCGTCTTCGACGTCCAGCCGCGGCCGGCAAACCTGCCGGCACGCACGCGGGCAATGTCCGCGATGAGCGCGATCGAAGCGGCCGCGACCCGGATCGTCGGCTCCAGTGAAGTTCCCGAAACGACGGAGGTCGCCGCCTACACCGAAACCGCGCAGCGAACCGCGGTGAGCGATCCCTCGGCGATGGGCAAGGTGCCGGTCGGCAAGGCGACTATCCTGCGTATGATGACCGAGGAGCGCAGCAAAGGCCGGCAGGTCTGGATCGCGGCGCTCGCAGCGGTGGTCTTGCTTGCCGTCGTCGGCGGCGTCGCGCTGTATTGGCACGGCCAGACCGTGTCCAATCAGTTGGCGCAGCAGCTTGTCGAGCAGGAAAAACTTGCCGCGGCCAATAAGCGCGAGGAAGAGGAGAATTTGTCCAAGCAGATGGGCATCTCGCCGGCCGACATCAAGCGGCTCGGCGAATCGACGGTGTTCGTCCGTAATCAGTGGCAGCTCTACGATCGCCAGACCAATCGGCCGATCTATCAAAAGATGGCCAACGTCGACGGTGAATGGCTGCCTTGTTATGTGCGGATGGATGACGGCAGCATCGTACGCTGGCTGACGCTCGATAACGACAAAGACAACAACTACCAGCAGATCGGCGGCGGGCAGAATGGCAGCGGGTTTGTGATCGGAGAACAGGGCTTCATCCTGACCAATAAATTCATCGGCGCCGGCTGGTCTTCTACCTATGAGGATTTCTCAAACACCGGCGGCGCGCGCGGAGCGGTCTGGAATTTCGAAGAGCGCGGCGGCCGCTACCCGACCAAGCAGGGGGTCGATCTCGAACAACTCACCAATTGGGTCCCCGAGAGTGGCGGCTGGATCTTCGAGGCCAATCGTCCGTTCTCGATCTCGAATGACTTGCGCGAGTTCTTCGGCCGTAACGAACTCCTTACCGTGCAATTTCCCGGAACCAGGATCGACATCAATGCCAGCCTGCTGCGGACCTCGATTGAAGCCGATGTCGCGGAGATCAAGATCGACGTCGGCGAGCCGGTGACAAAACTGGAACTGGCCGACGATTATACCGTACAGGTGGGCGAGAAGGTCATTCTGCTCGGCTATTCCGAGGTGTCGAACAAAACCCGCGCCAAGCAGGAAACCAATGAAGGCGGCATGGTGCGCACGCAGGACATCTACATTCCGGAGCCCACGGTGACGGAAGGCGTCGTCTCGCTCTTGCCGGCAAAAAAGGACCAGCAGGCCAACGCCGACGTGAAGACCTACGACACCGTCGGCAACACCTATCAGCTTGACATCTATGCGGGGCCGGGATCGAGCGGTGGACCGGTGCTCAATTCCGCCGGTAAGGTGATTGCGATCGACTCGCTGCGCTCGAGTTCGGCGCAGCATGTTGCCTTCGCGGTTCCGATATCGTACGTGCACGAATTACTGCAGCCGCAACGCAATGTACAATAAAGGCGCTTGGCGATATTCCTGAGCACACTTTGCGGTCCGGCGCCGCCGGGCAGCGACGCACTGAGTAGTCAGACATGGTTCGATCTCTGCCTGCGATGCAAATCATCGGCGCCATGCGCACCGACCCCGGTTTGGCGCGGGAACTGAACGAAGACACCGTGGCCTGGGTCACGCCGCAGGACAAGACGATCGCCGATAGTCGCGGCAGCCTGGCTTTGGTGGCGGACGGCATGGGCGGCCATGCCGCCGGCGAGGTTGCAAGCGCGCTCGCCGCCGACGTGATCCGCCGCCTCTATTACGATCTCGAAGGTCCAGTGCCGAAAGTGCTGACGAGTGTGTTTGCCGCGGCCAATCGCGCGATCCTCGAATACGCCGCCGAGCACCCTGAATGCAAAGGGATGGGCACCACCTGCACCGTGCTGGCTTTTCGCGACCGCCAGGCCTGGCTCGGCCACATCGGCGATAGTCGCGCCTATATCTTGCGCGATCGCAAACTGGTTCAGCTCAGCGAGGATCAAACGCTGGTCGCCAAGCTGGTGCACGACGGCACGCTGACCCAGGAGCAGGCCGACCGCAGCCCGATGCACAATGTCATTCTGCAAGCGCTCGGCACCAGCCAGCAAATACGGCCGATGATCGGCGCGAAAGGCCTGCCGCTCGAATTCGGCGACGTCCTGATCCTGTGCTCGGACGGGGTCTCGGGACTGGTGCCGGACGCCAAGATTGCCGAGCTCGCCGGCCGGCTGCCGCCTCAGGAAGCTTGCAACGCTCTGATCGAGGCGGCGCTCGCCGCCGGAGGCCACGATAACGCCTCACTGGGTGTTTTCACTGTCGCGGAAGCGGCCGAACCGAAATCAGCTCCCGAGCCGACCACCCGCCGCATCAAGATTCCGATCGAAGCCGGTCCGAAGCCCGACGCCGCCGGGCGGCCGAATGACGCGGCCAACGGGATTTCCTGACCAAAATGGAAAAAGCGATCGGCCAGTACGAAATCCGCGAACAGCTCGGCGAAGGCGGCATCGGGCGGGTCCATGCCGCCTACGACACTATTCTTCAGCGCGAAGTAGCGCTGAAGTCGCTCAGGCCGGAGCTGTTGAGCGATACGAATTTCGTCGAGAGATTTCGTGCCGAGGCAACGAGTCTCGCGCGGCTCAATCATCCCAACATCACGACGATCTATTCGCTTATTCCCGACGGCAATAACTTCTACATGGTCATGGAGCTTGTCCGTGGCCACACGCTTGACGACATCATCAAAGAGCGCAACGCGCCCATTGCGGCGCGCGAGAGCCTCGCCATTATCGCGCAGGCGGCCGACGGGCTTGCTTACGCCCACAGCATGGGCGTGATCCACCGCGACATCAAACCGTCGAACCTGATGATCGCGGAGAACGGCGTGCTCAAAATCATGGATTTCGGCATTGCGCGCGTGCGCGGCACGCAGCGGCTGACGCGCAGCGGCAGCATCGTCGGCACGCTTGCTTATATGGCGCCGGAACAATTGCGCGGCGAAGAGGGCGATGAAACCTGCGACCTCTACAGCCTCGCCATCGTGCTCTACGAGATGTTGTCGGGCGCGCCGCCGTTTAGCGCGAGCAGCGAATACGACCTGATGCAGGCGCAGATCAACCAGCGGCCCGACCGCTTGATTCCGCGGGTACCAGGTCTCGATCCGCGCGTGGAGAGCGCGCTATTGAAGGCCCTGTCGAAAAAGCCGGCGCAGCGATTTCCGTCGACCCGGGCGTTCAGCGACGCGCTCGGCGCCTCCTCGCTGCGGATGGATGCGCCCAAGATCTTGCACAACGACACGCGGCTTCTGGAAACGCCGGCAATTCCCATCGAGGTTGCGCCGGTCCACCAGTCATTGTGGCAAAAGCTGATGGCCTTGCCGTCGGGTCTATCGCCGTTTTGGGACCGGCTGTCGCCCGACATACGCGCCGCCGCGCTGGGCGCCGGCGGCGCGTTAGTCATCGGGCTGTTGATACTTAGCTTTATGGTCTTCCACTCATCGAAGGCGCCGCCCGTGGTTGTCGCCGTGGCCAAGCCGGTCGCGATTGCCCCGGTCGCGCATACGCCTCTAACAACTGCGCTGACGTCGGCGGCGCCGCAGATTTCGGCGGGCGGGGTGCCGGGAAATGTTCCGCCTGCGGGCCCGCCATTGAGTTCATTGAACGACATTATCGCCGCGGCCAATCGCGGCGATGCGGAGGCGCAGAACGCGTTGGGCGTGAAATATGCAAAAGGTGAGGACGGCTTGCCGCGCGACGACACCAAGGCCGTCGAGTGGTATCAAAAAGCCGCCGATCAGGGCAACGCCAAAGGCGAGACCAATCTTGGTGATATGTATTTTTTCGGCCGCGGTGGTCTCAATAAAGATCCCACTCAAGCCTTGTCCTGGTATCTGAAAGCCGCGGATCAGAATTTCCCTGATGCGCAATACCGGCTCGGTTACATGTACGAGAAAGGCGTGGGCGCCACGCAGGATGTGCAGCGCGCGGTGAAGCTCTATCGTGCGGCGGCCAGTGAGGGTTATCCGGACGCCGAGAACTTGCTCGGCATTCTGTTGGCGACCGGGAGCGACGGCGTGCCGCGAGACGATGACGAGGCGGTGGTCTGGTATCGCAAGGCTGCCGACCAGGGATTCGCCAAGGCGCAAAAGAATCTCGGCGACATGTATTTCTTCGGCCGCGGCGTCGATAAGGACTACCAGCAGGCAATATCCTGGTACACCAAGGCCGCCGATCAGCAATTTGCCGACGCCCAATTTCGGCTGGGCTTCATGACCGAAAAAGGCCTGGGAACGCAGCAAAGCGACCAAAACGCGGTCGACCTTTACCAAAAGGCAGCACGCAACGGCAGCGTCGACGCGCAGCACGCCTACGACCGGCTGAGCCCGAAACTCAGCAGCGGCGCCACCAATAATCAGTAATTTCCGATCTTGACCGGCCCCGATCAGCGCGACGGCGAAAAGCTCGGCTCGTCGCTCGACGATGGAGGCGGGCCGCTCGACGATCCGCCGCTCGGTCCGCCGGATGAGCCGCTCGGTCCGCCGGACGAGCCGCTCGGCCCGCCTTTGGGCGGCGAATCCGTGGATGCCGATTGCGGACCGCTGCTACCCGAACTGTGCGAGCCGCTATTGCCGTTGCTACTGCCGCTATCGCCGCCGTTTGTGCTCTTGATGCCTTTGCCGTTCTTGTTATCGGAGGCCGAATCATCGTCCGAATCGTCGTGATGCGACGACGATGGATGCGACGAGGGATGATAGCTCGGCCCGCGGTAACCGTAGCCGGAGCCCCCGATAGCACCGCGGATGATGCCGTCGATATTGAGCTGTGCCGAGGCCTGGGTCGGCAGCGCTATGACGCAGCCTGACGCGAATATAACAGCCGCGCATGCGGCAATCGAAGATTTGGCGAGCGAAAACTTGCCGAAAATGGGTGTGCCGGTCTCGCGCATCGAACTCTCCCGAGCGGAGCCAAGATTTGGGCCCCAGTGCTGGCCCGCTGCCTGCTGAATGTTGCCTGATGAATCGGTTTTCCGCAATGAGCAGGGCTTGCCTGTGACGAGCCCCGCTTGTATTGGCCGAAAAAGGCATTGGGGGTACTCTATTTCCCGGCCGGGGGCGGCCGCGGGTTCAAGAATGCGTCATTACGGGGTGGATCGACGCTGATGCCGAAGATCAGCATTTCCTATCGCCGCGCGGATTCCGAGGCGATGACCGGCCGGATTTTCGACCGGCTCTCCATGCATTACGGCAAGGACGCGATCTTCCGCGACATCGACAACATTCCGCCGGGCATCGATTTCCGCGTCCATATCAACGAGACGCTGCGCAAGACCAACGTCCTGCTTGCCATAATCGGACCGAACTGGGTCGGCGCGTCGGGCGGCGGACCCGGCCGAATTCAGCAGGAATCCGACGCGGTGCGCGTCGAAATCGAGACGGCGCTGCGCCGGCGTTTACCGCTTATTCCGGTGCTGATCGGCAATACCATTATGCCGGGCTCCGATCAGCTGCCGCCGAGCTTGAAGGATTTTGCGTTCCGTAACGCCGTGAGGGTCGATACCGGCCAGGACTTCGACTACCACATGGAACGGCTCATCCGCTCGGTGGACGCGATGTTGAGCCAGGCGCAGAAGTCGCCGCCGAGCGGCGAGACTGCGAAAGCGGACACCGGCTCCAGGCAGGCGATTTCCGGCGCCGGCGATCCGCAACGCAAGTCCACCGGTTCCCGGGCGGCGGCGATCGATCCGGTCGCCGCCGGTCAGCTAAGCAAAGAACGCGCCGCGATATCGGTGCCTGTTCCGCGCATTTCGCCCGAACTGCTATGGCCGGCGGACCGGCAGGGGCGAATGCTTCGGCTGGGAATCGCCGGTGCAGCCGCCCTTGTGCTCATCCTTGCGATCTTCGGCGTATTCCTGCGCGGCTCCGGCGGCAATGAGGATCGCCTGCTTTCGCTCACCGGACATACCGGTCCGGTGAGCACGGTCGCCTTTTCCCCGAACTCCGGGTTGATCGCGGCCGGCAGCTCCGACAAGTCGGTGTTGATCTGGGATTCCGGCTCCGGCCTTTTGCGTCAGACGCTCAGCGGCCAGTTCGACGCAGTTTACGCAATCGCATTCGAGCCGAACGGCAAGCGCATTGTTTCGAGCGGCAAGGACGGCGTCATTACGATCCGGGATACCGACACCGGCCAGCTTATGGTCCACGCGCTGCGGCCGGAAATGACTTATGGCTGGGACGTGCTGCCGTCGGTTTTGTCGCTGGCGGTCTCGCCCGACAGTTCGGCGATCGTGTCGGGTTATGCCGACGCCACCGCCAAAATCTGGAGCGACAGTACCGGGGCGCTGTTGCATACTCTCAACGGTCACGGCGATGCGGTAACGTCCGTGGCATACACTCCCGACGGCAGAACCATCGTGTCTGGAAGCGCCGATGGCACGGTGCGAACCTGGGACGCGGTTTCGGGAAACCCGCTCCGGACGCTCAAGGGCGCTTCCGGGCAAATTCTGTCGGTCGCGGTCTCACCGGACGGCAAGCAGATCGCCGCGGCCGGCAGCGGCGATGCTGTGGTGATCTGGAACGCGACCAACCTGCAGCAACTGCAAAAGCTTTCGACGCAGTTGAGCGCGATCAACGCGCTTGCCTTTGCCCGTGACAGCCGGCAGCTCGCCGTCGGGGGAAGCGACACAAGCATCCAAATCTGGGATGCCACTGCCGGGCAACTTCTGCGTTCGCTCGCCGGGCATTCGGAAAGCATCAGGGCGCTCGCTTATTCACCCGACGGCCGGCGTCTTGCCTCGGGCAGCGACGACAGAACGGTAGGCGTCTGGCCGGCAAATTAATCTAGATTGCGCGCGATTCGCTTTGCTTCGTTCGCGGGCTGTTCATGGCTACGCTGCAAAACATACCCGTCATCGATCTGCGCGACGGCGGTGCGGCGCGCCATGCACGGCAAAGCGCCGACAAAGCGCGTGCGTTGCGCGACGCCTGTCTCGGGTTTTTGCCGCGTGCGACGTTGCCGCTGGTGCCGGTACTCGATCGGATCTCGCGGCATTGGCTGGCGCGGTCGAGTTCGCCGTATCTGCCGGAGATCGCCCAGATCGCCGACGCGCTCGGTTTCTCCGGCGTGTGGCTGCTCAATGCGTCCTATCAATGGGGCTGTACCTCGCTTGCGCGCGAAGAGAAAGGCGTACCCTGGCTCGTCCGGACACTGGATTGGCCTTTTCCCGGTCTCGGCCGCTATGCCGAAGTGGCGCATATGCGGGGCGCCGGCGGCGATTTCTTCAGCGTCACTTGGCCGGGCTATATCGGCGCGCTCACCGCGATGGCGCCGCTGCGATTCGCTGCCAGCGTCAATCAAGCACCCATGCGCCGCAATACGGAGCATCGCTATCTTCGCGCCTATGACTTTGCCGCCAATGCGTTCGCGATTTGGCGGTCGGATGGCCTCATGCCGTCCGATCAATTGCTGCGCCGGGTGTTTGAGCGCTGCTCCGATTATCGCGCCGCGCGGCGCATGCTGGAAACGACTCCGGTGGCGCGCCCGGTGATTTACACGCTGGTTGGCTGCGCCGCGAACGAACGTTGCGTGATCGAGCGCACCGAGACCGACTTCGTCACGCGCGAGGACGAAACTTGCGCGGCCAACGACTGGGTGCCGCGTCGTCCCGGTTGGGAAGGCCGCATCGGAACCCGTCGTTTCTTGTCGAGTTCCTTTGCCGACGCCGCCAGCTACAGCCGCGCGCGCTGCGAGGCGCTTAAGAATTGGGATGGCGCGCTGGGGGCGCCGACTTTCGAGTGGGTCAGCGAGCCGGTGCTCAATCCATACACGCGGCTCGCGGTAGCGATGTGTCCCGCCGCCGGGATTATGAGGGTGGTGGGCTATGACAAGACGGACGCCACCGTAGCGGAGCCGGTCACACTGGCGTGCGAGATTCCCGGGCAGCCTATCGCGAGTGCCAATTGAAAAGGCGCGTGGCGGCTCCGGAAAGCATTGCAGCAAGCGCCCTCGCGTCGCAAAAAATCTTTCAATATCAGTGCATTAATCGAAAACAGCTAATCTGTGTTGCCGATCACATCCCGCAGCGCAAACCGGGCCTAGATTAAAATCACAATCACCAGCCGGGAATGGAGCGAGCCATGAGCACCACCACAATGACCAGCTTCCCAACGTATCGCAGGTCGCACTGGGGTCAGTTTAAGAGCCGCGTCGCCGAGTGGCATCGCCGTTCGCGGTCGCGCGACGAGTTGCAAGGTTTCAGCGACGCCGACTTGCGCGATATCGGAATCTCCCGCTGCGACGTGCATCATGAAATCCACAAGCCCTTCTGGATGGCGTGATCGCTAGAACCGGTTAGCCCGCGCCATATCAGGCCACGCGGATGGGTCGCCCAGCGATGGGCGGCCCATTTTTCTTTTACGCCCGGCTGCGCGTTTGCAGCCGGTTCGGCAATTTGGGTAGCATGTCCCGATAACAAGCGGCCGCAGCGGCGGCCGCCGGGAGAAGGAAGACGCCTAAATGCCGAAGATCAGAACCGCCGATGGCGTGCAACTCTACTTCGAAGAGGCCGGCGCCGGCACGCCGGTTGTTTTTGTGCACGAATTTGCCGGTGACTACCGCACCTGGGAGCCGCAGATGCGGCGGTTCACGCGGTCGCATCGGTGCGTGACATATAGTCAGCGCGGCTATCCACCGTCCGACGTGCCGAACGATCCGGCGCGCTATGGTCAGGATATCGCTCGCGGCGACGTCATCGCGATCATGGATGCGCTCGGCATCGCGAAGGCGCATGTGGTCGGTCATTCCATGGGCGCCTATACAGCGCTCCATGTCGGCATCCGCCATCCCGAGCGCTGCGTTTCGGTGACCGCGGCGGGTTGCGGTTGGGGTTCGCTGCCAGATCCCGCCGCGCGCCAGGCGATGCGCGCGCAAGCCGCGGAAACGGCAAAGATGTTCACCGAGAAAGGCATGGCCGCGGCCGCGGCGATTTACGCCGATACCCCGACGCGCCAAGCGCAAAAATATAAAGACCCGCGTGGCTATGGCGAATTCGCGCGGATGCTCGCCGAACATTCGGCGCAGGGCCACGCGCTGACGATGACGATGCTGCAAAGCAGGCGCCCGACGCTGTGGGACTTGGAGGCGGAGTTGAAGAAATTCTCGGTGCCGCTTCTGGTGATTTGCGGCGACGAGGATGAGACCTGTCTCGACGGCAGCGTGTTTCTCAAGCGCACCGCGCCGACCGCGGCGTTGTTGGTAATTCCGCGCTCCGGACACACCATCACCAGCGAAGAGCCCGCCGCCGTCAACGCCGCGCTGGCGGAGCTATTCACCGCCGCCGAGGCCGGACGCTGGCTCGCGCATAAGCCGCCGGTTTGATGAGCGGGCCGGGCGGGACAACGTCTAGTCGGACGGTGCCTTTCGCCGCCCCGTTTCGGCATCCGGCATTCGCGGTCATCTGGACGGCAACGTTGGTCTCCAACGTCGGCGGTTGGATGTATAGCGCCGCATCCGGCTGGCTCATGACGACCCTCAATCCCGATCCATTGATGGTGGCGCTGGTGTCGGCGGTCAGTTCCCTGCCGATCTGTCTGTTCGCGATTCCGGCCGGCGCGCTGGCGGATATTTTCGACAAGCGCAAATATCTGATCGTCGTCGAGATCCTGACGACGGCGGTGTCCGCGGTCTATGCCGTGATGGTCGGGCTGGGTTTGGCGACGCCCGGCAATCTGTTGCTGTTCACGTTCCTGATCGGCGCGGCCGGCGCTTTGACCGTTCCGGCTTGGCAGGCGGTCGTGCCGCAACTCGTGCCTAAGGACGACCTGCCACCCGCAATTGCCGCCAACAGTGTCGGCGTGAATATCTCGCGCGCGCTGGGTCCCGCGCTCAGCGGCGTGACGATTTCGGCCTACGGCATCGTCGCGCCGTTCTGGCTCAACGCCATCTCCAATCTGGCCGTCGTCGGATCGTTGCTGTGGTGGCGGCCGGCGAAAAAGCGCGGCACGCTGTTGCCGGCCGAGCGGTTCGGCCAAGCCATCTTGGCCGGGCTTCGCTATGCCAGGCACAATTCGCATCTGCGGGCGACGCTGATACGCGCGACCGGGTTCTTTCTGTTCGCCAGCGCCTATTGGGCGCTGCTGCCGCTGGTGGCGCGTGAGCAAATCGTGGGGGGACCGGGGCTCTACGGCGTGCTGCTGGGCGTCATCGGGATCGGTGCCGTGGCCGGAGCGTTTTTCCTGCCCTGGCTGAAGGGCAAGCTGGGACCGGACCGGCTGATGGCGCTGGGCGCGCTCGGCCAGGCTCTCGCCATGGTGCTCTATGGTATCGCCCGCGAACCGGCGACGGCGTTGGTCGCGAGCGTGATCGCGGGGGCGTCGTGGATCGCTGCATTGGCGACGCTGAGCGTATCGGCGCAGGTTGCGCTGCCGGATTGGGTGCGGGGGCGGGGCCTTGCCCTCTATACGACCGTATTTTTCGGCTGCCTTGCGCTCGGCAGCGCGGTCTGGGGTGAAATCGCCGGCCTGATCGGGCTGCCTGACGCGCACTTTGTTGCCGCAGCCGGTGCCGTCGCCGCCATCGCGGCGACCTGGCGATGGAAATTGCAGACCGGCGCGGGAAGTGACTTGACGCCATCGATGCACTGGCCGGCGCCGCTGACCGCGCAGACCATCGGCAGCGACCGCGGTCCGGTCCTAGTGACGGTCGAGTACCACATTCGGCCGGACGACCGCGAAGCGTTCCTTGACGCCCTTGCCCGACTGGAACATGGCCGGCGCCGCGACGGCGCCTATGCCTGGGGTGTATTCGAGGACGCAGCGGAACCGGGACGCATCCTCGAAACTTTCCTGGTCGAATCGTGGATGGAGCATCTGCGCCAGCACGAGCGCGTCACCAACGCCGATCGCGTGATGCAAGACGCCGTGCAAAAATTCAATTTGACGGGGCCGCCGAAAGTGACGCATTTCATCGCCGCCGAAGCGTAAAGTGCGGCCGGCGGCGACCGGACTTGTTTCTACTTTTTCGCGCTCGGCATCGCCGCCGACAATATCGATTTTGCGATCGCGTCCCACGCCAAGTTCTTCATCGCCACCAAGGGTGGATTGTCGAGCACGGCGACGCTCTCGGCGCGTTGACTGCAGCCGGTCACCAGGACCGAAATCTTGATGTCGCCATCGGTGTAATAGACGTCGCCCTCGCCATTGTGGCCGTCGGCCGTCGGACCGATACCGGTGACCTCATAGATCGTCTGGACCACTCGCGCAGCGTGGAGGTCGGCGGTGAGCAAATCGCGGTCGGCGTCGATATCCGGCCCAATGTGATGGGTCACGCGCGCGTCGTCGCGGCTAAAGCCGACCCCGCGGTCGAACGTAACAGCGCCGAGCCACACCGCGCGGCCTTCCTGGCCGCGCTCGAGCGCGCGCCAGAAGCGGACATGGTGGCGGCGGTCCGCGCTGATGCCGACCGGCTTTTCGAACGCCAGATCTTGCCGCTTGCCGTTGTAATACAGATGGCTGACCGGCGCGTCGCGATACGGCCTATCGAGCAGTACGCTGCCGACGATCTCGATGCTCGATCGCAGCGTGATCGGATCGGCCGGATACCAGCCTGCCGCGTTCATGGCGCAGAGGATATCATCGCGCGATCCGACCAATCCGACGTTGATCGGATCGCCCGGAATGCCGCTGGCCGTGCGCGTGACCATGGTCAGCCCTTCAAGACCGTGCTGGTGCTCGTAATGCCGCCAAGTCAGCGGCAGGACGACATAAGCCAAAAGAAAATACAGCCCGGCGATCATGCCGCCGGCCGTGATCAAAAGTGCCCCCCATTTGATGTGATGAGCGCGAATCTGCATCGTCTGCCGATCACCGGGCCACGGCGGTCCGGATCGATCTCTTCAGGGACTTGGGCGTGCGGCCCGGACCGCGTAGCGCGGCTTGCAGGTCGCGCAATTGTCTTTTGGCGGCAACCGTCGCTTGGGTCTCGATGCAACGATACTTTTCGATCAATGCGCGACCGAACGGCGTGAGCACGGCGCCGCCGCCCTGCGCGCCGCCGGGTTTTTTGGCGACGACGGCTTCGCGGAAGCAGCGATTGAGATCCTCGACGAGAAGCCACGCACGCCGATAAGACATGCCGAGCGATCGGCCGGCTTGCGAGATCGATCCGGATTTATGGATCGCTTCAAGAAGCCGGATTTTGCCGGGGCCGAGCGCCCGGTCCGCGCCAAAATCGACCCGTACCGTCAGCCGAACACCGTTCATCGAAATCTCGCGTCAAAGAGCGCCGCTAGAGTAGCATCGAAGCCGAATTGCCCTGCAATAATTTGCGCAGCCGCTGCGGCGTGACTGGAAGCTGCGTGACCGCGCCAGGCTTGCCCAGGGCGTCGTCGATTGCCGCGGCAATGGCGGCGCCGACGGCATTGGCGCCGCCTTCGCCGGCGCCTTTGACGCCAAGCGGGTTCAACGGACTCGGCGCGTCTTCAGTGATCAGCACATCGATCCGCGGAATTTCGCGCGCGGTCGGCATCAAATAATCCGCGAAAGTGACGCAAAGCGGCTCGCCGCGCGCGTCATAGAGGAACTCCTCGAACAGCGCGCCGCCGAGGCCCTGCGCCACGCCGCCGGCGATCTGGCCGTCGACCAGCATCGGGTTGACCGCTTTGCCGATGTCATAGGCGACGAAGTAGCGCTCGATCGCGACCGCGCCGGTATCGCGGTCGACGCG
>Ga0181516_10002121_pt1 | contig 14422 bp, 14 predicted proteins | sample PEATcosm2014_Bin_25_FD_121104 | JGI IMG/M metagenome (GOLD analysis project Ga0181516, IMG submission 121104) | Peatland microbial communities from MTU Mesocosm Facility, Houghton, MI, USA - PEATcosm2014_Bin01_10_metaG | ecosystem: Environmental > Terrestrial > Soil > Wetlands > Peat | place... | reverse complement strand
CCTTTTCTGCGAAAATGATCAGCCATGCCAAAGCGAAGCGCGGGCCTGCTCATGTATAGAAACACCGGTGCGAACCTTGAAGTCTTCCTGGTTCATCCGGGCGGACCCTTTTGGGCGAAGAAAGACTACGGCTCCTGGTCTATCCCTAAAGGCGAGTATCAAGAAGGCGAAGACCCTCTTGACGCCGCCCGGCGCGAGTTCCACGAGGAGACGGGATTCACGGCACAGGGGATGTTTCTGGAACTAGGCACCATCAAACAGACGGGCGGAAAGACGGTAACTGCATGGGCTGTGGAGGGAAACTGCGACCCCCAACTTTTGAAAAGTAATCTGTGTAAGGTCGAATGGCCGCCACGCTCGAAGCGTCTGATTGAGATACCGGAAGTTGATCGAGGCGGCTGGTTTTCGGTTGCGGAAGCGACAGAACGTATTCTTAAGAGCCAACAGCCGCTGTTGAAAATTCTTGGCATTCGCCTGGAGCAGAACTGCAGCTCGGAGTGAACTGCCGCGTGATCCAGCAGCACTCATGCGGCGCCGAGACTCCATTGGCCAAATCCCGACCGGGCTGGAGCACGCGAAATCCCGTGGCCCAGATCGGGGAGTTGGGATAAGCTCTCTTGCAAAGCAGAAAGTCCCGTGGGGAGGACGCTGGCCTATGACTACGCTTACAACGAATTTGCCATCCGGAGTTCTGGCTCGCTACAAGGAAGTTGCGGTAACTGGCGCGGGGCTGATTGGAATCTCATGGGCGGCTCTGTTTCTCGCAAACGGTTTGCGAGTGCGAGTTTTTGATCCGCGTCCGGACCTGGAGAAGGCTGTGCGCGACGGGGTGACGAATGCTTCGCACGCATTGCGTGAGCTTGGATATTCGACTGACGGAATCGAGGAGCGTCTGCTCATTGAACCCGACCTCGAAGCGGCAGCCAGAGACGCAGATCTCGTGCAGGAATCGGGTCCGGAAAACATTGACTTCAAGCGTGAGTTCTTTACCAAACTGGAGCAGTTCGTAAAACCAGACGCATTGATGTTCTCTTCCACTTCCAGCCTGCGAGCTACCGAAATTGCACGCGACATGAAAAACCCACGGCGAATGATGGTTGGTCATCCCTTCAACCCGCCGCACGTCATGCCGCTGGTAGAGATTGTCCCGGGGGAGAAGACCTCACCCGAGGCTGTGCAGGAAGCGCTCAGTTTTTATCGCGCATTGGGAAAAGCGCCAGTTCTACTTCATCGAGAGATCAACGGTTTCGTAGGAAACCGGCTGCAAGCGGCCGTGCTGCGCGAGAGCATCTACCTTGTTCAGCAAGGCGTGGTTTCCGTGGAGGAGTTGGATACACTGGTGACGAACTCGCTGGGCTTGCGCTGGGCCACCGTAGGACCGTTCAAGGGCATCCATCTCGGAGGCGGTCCTGGAGGGATAACCCACTTTCTGAACCACTTGGGAGCGATGTTCGAAGGTTTGTTTGACGAACTTGGCGAAGCACACATTAATCCAGAGACCATCGCGCAACTGGCTCAACAGGCGGACGTCGCGTACGGTCCGATGCCGAATCCAACTATGGCGAGTGAACGTGACCGCAAGCAACTGGGGATATTGCAGAGTCATGCAAGGGTCTTGGCAGAAAGGAAGTAGGTGCCTTGGAAGACGCATCGTGGGGGTCGAAGTTCCGGGCGGAGGTATGTTCGGCAGAGACCGTGGTGGGGCGGCATGCTAAACTCGCACATTGAACTCCAACGGGTGAGAGACCGATGCTGAAGACCGGAATCGCGAGCGGAAGATCGCGTGTAGCGGTCATGATGTTGATTTTTGCCCTGCTCGCGTTTACCACGATCCGCACTTCGCCTTTAACCACGGGGCTCGAGCCCGGCGCATCGCTTTCGAAAACTACTCCCAAACAACGCTATCTTTCGGTCACGGAAATCGACTGGATGATTCCGGTTGTAACTCAGCCGACGATTGTCCATTTTGATTTTGAGGAGGTAATTCCCGCCGAGCCCGATTCCCTCCGTGGTGCTCAATTTTCCGGGCGTTATTTCAGTCTCCCTCCTCCCGCATAGCTTCCAGTTGCTGATCTTTTTGGGTCTCGCAAGATCATGGTTCGATTGTTTCCGGAACTGCGGCGGCATCGCTTTGGGTCAAACTCCAGCTGTCGCACTGTAAGGTAGCTGCTGCCGTGCAGTGGAGCTACCCAATCCAGACTGGATGTAGGCTGAATGAAAAATAGAAAGTTGCAGGTCCTGGCTGTTGTCCTCGCACTCATAATCCTGGGCGTCGTGGCGGTCACATTGCCGTCACGGCACACGCGGGATGCGGGGCCCACCTCGTCGCTTCCGGTTGCTGCCACGGTGGCCGTGGAGCGCGCAAGCGTTTCCAACACGCTGTCTATCGCTGGCGAGTTTCTGCCCTGGCAGGAAGTAGAACTGCATGCCAAAGTCGCTGGCTACATCAAGAAGATCAACGTAGACATTGGCGACCGGGTGCGCGTCGGGCAGACCTTGGCGGTACTTGAGGTTCCTGAGTTAAACGCGCAAGTGGAAGGTGCTGCCGCCGGAGTGCGCCATAGCAGCGACGAGATTAAGCGTGCGGAAAACGAAGTGACCCGTGCGGAAGCAGCTCATGCCTCGGTGCACGCAGCATATGAACGGCTGCACCAGGCTTCATTGGCCAGGCCAGGACTCATCGCCGAGCAGGAACTTGATGATGCTTACGCGAAAGACCGCACCTCGGACGCGCAAGTGGAAGCGGCCAAGTCCGGCCTCTCCGCATCGCTCCAGCAATTGCAGGTTTCCAAGGCGGCTCACCAGCAAGTCACAGCCATGCAGGAGTATTCGCACATCATCGCCCCCTTTGATGGCGTGATCACGTCACGCTACGCTGACACCGGAGCGCTGATTCAGGCGGGAACGTCCAATGCGGCCTCTGCGCCGGTGGTGAAGGTGGCAGAGGTCAACGTGCTCCGCTTGCGCATACCGGTTCCGGAATCGATTGCTGCCGGCGTGCGGGTGGGAGATACGGTACAGGTTCGGGTGCAGGCCTCGGGCGAAAAGTTTCCCGGCACGGTCGCACGCTTCACTGGTTCACTGGACCGCTCCACCCGCACCATGCAAGTAGAGATCGACGTGCCCAACAAGGACTACCATCTCTCGCCAGGAATGTTTGCCGACGTAACATTGCAGACGCAGAACCGTCCGAACGCGCTGACTCTGCCGGTGACTGCGGTGCATCGCAGCTCTACTGCAGGTGCCACCGTGCTGGTGGTGGATGCTTCCAACCACGTGCAAGAGCGCACAGTGCAAATTGGTGTGGAGGACGCGACTCGCGCGGAGATACTCGGCGGCGTCAGCGAAGGAGAGCGGGTGATCGCCGGCAACCTGGCGGCCTACCACGCAGGAGAAGCGGTACAGCCAAAGCCCAGCCGGATGGCAAATGCGAAATGGGTGAATGAGGGGGGAGACCAGTAATGTCGGGCTTCTCAATCAGGTACCCATTTTTCATCATCATGCTCTGCCTCATCATTCTCGTGGTGGGCGTAACCACGGTCGTCCGGATGCCGGTGGACCTTTTCCCGAATATCAACATTCCAGTTGTGGTGGTCGCCACGTTTTACTCCGGCATGCCGCCAGAGCAGATTGAAGCGAATATCACCAATCCTTTCGAGCGTTTCTTTACGCTCGGCAGCGGGATCGATCATATCGAGTCGCGCTCACTGACCGGTGTGAGCCTGGTCAGAGTTTACTTTCAGCCTGGGACCAATCCTGACGCGGCGGTCAGTACGATTTCAAACCTCGCGATGGCACAACTCAGGCGTCTGCCTCCGGGAACGCTTCCTCCGGTGGTGCTGAAGTTCGATGCCTCCAGCCTGCCCGTCTGCCTGATCACGCTGAAGGGCGAGGGGCTTAACGAAACGCAGTTGCACGATCTTGGCCAATTCAACGTTCGCAACCAGGTGGCAAATGTACCGGGTGCGTCTGTTCCGCAGCCTTTCGGCGGAAAGTACCGGCAGATTCAGGTTTACGTGGACCCCGTCAAACTGGAAGCACACCAGTTGAGCCTGATGGATGTAGTGCACAGCGTCAATGAAGCCAACACCATTCTGCCCGCTGGTGACGTGAAGATCGGTCCCAAGGACTACAACATCTACACCAACAGCCAGCTACCCACCACAGAAGAAATCAACCGGCTGCCACTAAAGAGTGAAGGCAACGCCGAGGTGATGGTTGCCGACGTGGGCTACGCAAAGGACGCGGCTGCCATCCAGACCAACATCGTGCGCGTCGATGGCCAGCGCTCCGTCTATCTTCCGATTCTTAAACAGGGCGGCAACAGCAACACGATTTCCGTTGTGAACGGCATTCGAAAAGACATTGGCGATCTGCTGGATGTTCCGAAGTCGCTCGTCGCCAAAGTCGTGTTTGATCAATCCGTTTTCGTGAAAACGGCGATCTCTAACTTAGGCAGAGAGGGTGGCATCGGTCTGGCGCTCACCGCAGCCATGATCCTGCTCTTTCTCGGCAGCGTGCGAGCCACTTTCGCCGTCCTGCTTTCGATTCCGCTCTCGGCGCTGGCTGCATTCATGGTAATCAACGCAAGCGGCGGGACAATCAACACCATGGTTCTGGGCGGCCTGGCAATTGTCTTCTCCCGTTTGATCGACAACTCGGTCGTCGTATTGGAGAACATTTTCCGTCACCTTGAAATGGGCGAGGCGCCGGCCGTGGCCGCAGAAATCGGGGGACGTGAAGTTGCGCTACCTGTTCTGGCTGCCACGTGCACAACTGCCATCGTCTTTTTTCCCGTCGTCTTTCTTTACGGTGTCAGCCGCTTCCTGTTCATCGCGCTTGCTGCCTCGGTCGTGTTTTCTCTTTTCGCTTCCTACCTGGTTGCGATGAGCGTAGTGCCTCTGTTCTGCGCCAAGTTCATGCGCCACACGGAGGCGGATCAAGAAATCGGACAGCGCGTCTCTTTCTTCAAGGGAGTTGTTCTAGGCTTTGACCAGTTGTACAACCGAATGCTGAGCCGCTATGACATTGCGGTGGGGCGCGCGCTCATGCGACCTGTCGCAACGGTGATCAGCATTCTCGCTTTCTGCGTGTTCAGCCTGGCGCTCTTTCCGCTGCTCGGTGTTTCCTTCTTCCCGCGAACTGATCCCGGTCAGTTTGTTATCAACGTGAAGGCTCCTACAGGCACACGTTTGGAACTGACAGAGCAATACATCAAGCGGGTGGAAGAAGACATCCGGGAAGTCGTTCCTGCCGAAGACATGCAAATGATCGTTTCCAACATCGGCATAACCCCAGACTTCTCTGCCATGTACACCAGCAATTCCGGCCAGCATACGGCGTTCGTCCAAGTGAGCCTGAAGAAGGATCACAAAGTCGGCAGCTATGAAGATATGCGTCGGGTCCGGCAGAAGCTTGCTGACGACTTGCCCGAACTCAACACTTACTTCCAGGCTGGCGGCCTTGTTGACTCGGTGGTGAACATGGGACTGCCTGCCCCGATCGACATCCAGGTAAGCGACAACGATATGCATGCTGCGTATCGCACCGCATCCGAGTTGGCGCAGAAGATTCGTGCCGTGCACGGAGTCAGCGACGTTCTGATTCCGCAAGACCTCGACTATCCAGGCATTCAATTGAACGTGAATCGAGAAATGGCCGGACGCCTTGGACTCAGTTCCCACGAAGTGGTGAACAACGTGATCACCGCGATCAACTCGAATGCCATGATCGCCCCGAGCTATTGGGTGGATCCCGCGAGCGGCAATAACTACATGCTCACCGTGCAGTATCCGGAAACTCAGTTCAAGTCCATGAATGACCTCAAGGAGATTCCGTTGCGAGCGGGTAAGAGCGTGAACACCGCGGAATTGCAGGCCGTCACAGGGGTGACGACGATGAACACGTCCACCGAGGTGGACCATTACCAGTTGCGCCGAGTGATCGATGTTTATGTTTCGCCCTCCGGTGAGGACCTGGGCCACTTGGCTAATCAGGTCGACAAAATTATCCGGAATACTCCGACTGGTGCGAATACACGGGTCACCATGCGTGGCTCGGTGGAAGGCATGCGGCAGTCATTCAAGAGCTTTGGCATTGGCCTGGTGCTTTCCGTCGCGCTTGTCTATTTGATTCTGATGGCGCAATTTGCTTCCTTCAAAGACCCCTTCCTGATCCTGCTGGCAATTCCGCCAGGACTGTCCGGTGTGCTGATTTTCCTGCTGATTACTGGCACGACGCTCAACGTGATGTCGCTGATGGGAGTGGTTATGATGACGGGCATCTCCGTGTCAGACAGCATTTTGATCGTTCAATTCGTGAGCAGCTTGCGCAGGGAAGGTCTGCCGCTCATCGACGCACTAAAGATGGGATGCAAAGTGCGTTTACGTCCAATTCTGATGACGACATTGGCGACGATCCTCGGACTGATTCCGATGGCGCTCGCGCTTGAACCTGGCAGTGAACAATATGCACCACTGGCCCGTGCTCTTCTCGGCGGATTAAGTGTCTCGGGGTTGTTCACCGTCTTCCTGGTGCCGGCCGCTTACCTGCTGATCCATCGCCGTAAAGACGAAGCTAGCGAGGTGAAGGCCTAATGCGGGGTTCGAAGATTACTCTCTGGATGGGATTGGTGCTGCTGTGCAACGGGGCCGTGGCCCAGGTGCCCACTCCTCAAGTCCAACCGGTACGACTCACTGCAAGTGAGGCCGAACAGATTGCGATTCGAAGTAATCCAAACATCAGCGTCGCCAGGCTCGCGGCAATGGCCAGCGTCGAGGTGTGGCGTGAGAATCGCGCGGCATTGTTGCCATCGGCGTATTCAAATCTCACCGCGGTTGATACGAACAATGGGAATCGCATCTCGGCCGGTGCGCTGAATAATCCGGTGATCTACGAGCGCGCCGCTTACGGTGCATCGGTGGCTCAGTTGATCACTGATTTCGGAAGAACCAGGAATGTAGTGGCCGGCGCGCGATACCGCGCTCAGGCGCAGGATCAGATATCGTTTGCTACGGCGAATCAGATCAGGCTGGCGGTGGACCGTGCATTTTACGGCGCGATGGGAGCTTCGTCCGTGCTGAACGTGGCGCGGCAAACCGTGGCGTCGCGACAGTTGCTGGTGGATCAGGTCAGCGTGCTGGCGCAGAACAAGCTGAAGTCGTCACTGGACTTGTCCTTTGCAACCACCAACCTGGAACAGGCACGTCTCTTGCTGCTGGATGCTGAGAATCAGTACGAGAGCGATCTCGCGGTGCTCGCCGAACTTCTCGGTTATCAGGAAGCACCAAACTTCGAGTTGGTGGACGATTCGCCGGGACTGACTCCGCCATCACCGGATGTTGCGGCGTTGGTTTCTGCCGCCTTTATCCAGCGCCCTGAGGTGAAAGCGCAGGATTTGCAGATTCAAGCGGGGAGGAAGTTGCAGAGCGCGGCGTGGGAGCAGTCGCTGCCGAGCATTCGTGCGCTGGGTGCGGTTGGACAAGCACCGGTTCGCGACCCTCACATTCCCTCCTGGTATGGCGCGGTCGGCGTCAATGTTGAGATTCCGATTTTCACGGGACTGCGCATCTCCGCACAGACTCAGGAAGCGAAGCTCCAGACAGAGGCGGAGAATGAACGGCTCACAGGGCTGAAGAACTCCATCAGCCGCGATGTGCGCACCAGTTGGCTGGCGGCGAATAGTGCATTTCACCGGCTCAGCGTGACCGCCGCTTTATTGGAACAAACCCGTCTCGCACTCGACCTTTCACAGACGCGCTACAAACTCGGGCTCGGCTCCATTGTGGAGGTGAGCCAGGCGCAGTTGGCTGAGACGGAAGCCGAAATTGAAAATGCGCGCGCCCGCTTTGATTACCTGCTGGCACAGGCGGTCATTCGATTCGAAACGGGTTCCATGTAATTGCCCGAAGGTTCGACACGGTCGGCAGCCCGGAATGAAACTGCGCTTATCAATTCCGCGAATGGTTCTGCGCATTTTGAAACTTGCGCAAGAAGCGACACTTTCCCTGCGGAAAGCTGGTAAGTTTCTTTCCGCGCAGTCAGAACACGGAGCGGAACTATTGGCTCTCCGCACGCCTGCGCGCAATTTGTCAGCGAGGTTTCGCATGCTGTCGAAGTGTCTCAACCCGCATTGTTCCGCGACTTTCCAATACATGGATCAAGGGCATCTGTTTCGGATTGATTTCAATGACGCAGCCCGAAAACACATTCCCGTCAACAGGCAGAAAAAGGCGAACCGGAGCAAGACCTATCCCATCGAGCATTTCTGGTTGTGCCAGGAATGTTCGGAAGCAATGACAGTGGCGTTGAACGATCAAGGTGAGGTCCAACTGGTCCCGCTGAAACGCCCGGGGCTCCATCCGACTGCGGCGTCCGTGCGGCAGCCACTTGAATGTTATGAAGCAGGCGCGTCATAGTCTGCGTCAGGCTGGACGCTTGCCATCCACAATCACAGTGCCAGGTGTCGATGCGAAAAACTGGAACGTGGGACGCGTGTACTGGCCTGTTATGCCATAGTAACGAATCCGCAGCAGCTCCCAGAACATCTTCACGCCATCAGTGATTGGATTGACTTTGGAGCGATCGTCGTTCGCCCACTCTACGGCGACCTCCTGCATTGCAAGGCCGAACTTACGGGCGATGAAGAGGATTTCAGGATCGAAGCCCCAGCCCTCGATCTGCTGCCGGGTGAAGATCACTTCCGCAGCTTTTTTTGTGAAGGCCTTGAAGCCACACTGCGTGTCCTTGTATGGCAACCCGAGAGCAACGCGCATCACGAGATTGTAGGCGCGCCCCACGAATTGACGGAGCCAGGACTGGCGTTTTGTCTGAGTCTCCGCCAACAGCCAGCGTGAGCCGAACGCAACCTCCGCACCCTGGTTGATGGCATCAATCAGCTTCACGGCTTCGTAAATTGGCGAGGAAAAATCGGCGTCACTGAACAGCAGGATATCGCCGCGTGCATTCAGCATTCCGTTGCGCACGCTGTAGCCTTTACCTCGATTGCCGGGGTTATCCAGCAGCCGAAGTTCCGGAGCATTGACCATCAATCGCTTAACAATGTCGGCGGTGTCGTCGCGCGAGCCGTCGTTGACCACGACGATCTCGACCGACCAGCCCTGCTCGCGCACGAAGTCCAGTGCCTTCTCGATACCCGGGCCGATGCGCGCGCTCTCATTGAAGGCCGGCAGAATGATGGAATATAGCAATGACATATTTGAGGTTGGACGCCTTCAAATTGTAATGTAGTTGTCATTGCAAATCCTAATAAAAACAGAGTCACGCGAAGTGCAGTGATTATGCGGCGTTTTCGCGCAGCGCGAGCATGGCAAAGAACTCGCTGACAATGGCTCCGTCCCAAAGTCCACCCTCTGCCTCTGACTTCATGGTTTCGTGCGCCTGCTCGTGGGAGTGAGCAGCTTTGTAGGGGCGCTCTGTGCGCAGAGCATCATAGACATCCACTACTTGAAGAACGCGAGCGAGCAGTGGAATCGACTCGCCTTCGAGCCTGTCCGGATATCCAGTTCCGTTCCAGTGCTCGTGATGATGGCGGATAATCGGCAATACCATTCGCAGAGAGCGCAACGGCTTGCAGATGTTTTCTCCGATGGAGGGATGCTGCCGCATCAACCTCCACTCTTCGGGAGAAAGCAGGCCATGCTTCTTTAAGATCTCATCGGGGATGGCGATCTTGCCGAGATCGTGAAGAAAGCCTCCACGGCGCAGTGCGAGTTGCTCGTCCTCTCCCAGCCCCATGTATCGTCCAAGCTGGCTGGCGTACTCGGCGAGACGCTCACAGTGTCCCTCGGTATATGGGTCGCGCGATTCGACGCTTCTGCCAAGCGTGCAGAGAACGGTGTCAGCGTTTTCCAATTCGTCTGTGTAATCTTTCACGCGCAGGAGAGACGCGGCGCGCGCAAAGAGCTCGACCGGAAAAATGGGCTTGTTCAGGAAGTCGTCTGCTCCGGCCTCAATGCCGCGGATTTTATCTTCGCGGTCGCTAAGGCCGGTGATCATCACGACCGGGATCAGGCGCGTCTCGGGCGAATCCTTCCACTCGCGGCAAAGTTCATAGCCGCTCTTGCCTGGCATGATGACATCCAGCAACACCAGGTCTGGCGGTGTTGCCCGCATGATCTGTTCGGCAGCAGATGCGTTGTCAGCTACCATCACCTCATAACCTTGACGGCTAAGTAGTTCGCGCATGAGCAGGGCGTTCTCGAGATGATCATCCACAACGAGGATGCGTTGTGTGCGACGCCTAATAACATCTGTCATTGAAAGGTATGAGCACTGAATCCAGACGAATGGTTGCATGCATAAAGACGATTGCGGAAATAGTGCAGCAAGGGTAGGCTGCTTTGCATGCTGCTTGAAAATTTTCAGACGAGATCGTTTCCGGCGAAGTGCTGCCTGATTGTGTTTTCCATGCTGGTTTTTGCAACGTTCGCGAGCGCCGCAGCCGCGAAACCAAAGGTCCATGTCATCAGCTTTGGCAAGACGATGGTGGTCAAACTTTTCACCACTCCTGATGAAGATCGCTCTGAACCTTTGCGAGTGCGCGCTCTCATGGTGGACGCGAAATTCAAAGAGTTCATCACCGGAGAGATGCACGAGGTAACCGAGCGTTTGTTTGTGGTGCGTCGCGCTTACCGCCTGAACAACAATTTGCCCGCCGACGAAACGAAGAGTCCAAACTGGGTGTGGGAGCGCGGCGGATGGCTGATGGTGGACCGCTTAAGTGGCCGTGTTTCGCAGGTTTCTCTCTATGAGTTCGATTCCTTCTACTCGCACGCAAGTTGGTTCCGCGACTACTCCGCGTATTGCGGCGTGAGCGACAATGGAGAAAAACTGAGCGCCGTGGTGATGCAATTGGGACGCAAAAAACCGGTGCTGAAAAAAGATCTGGGCGCGGCGAGCCAGGGTGAGTCGCCAGACTCCGAATGTGACGCGCCGACTTGGGAGAAAAAGCCTACGCGGGTGACATTTCGGCCAAAACACGGCGAAAAACAGGCTTTTTCGATCTTCGGACACGCATGGGATGCAGCACCAGGCTCCGAAGAGGAGTAAAAGAGCGATTGACTCTTGTGGTAATCGTTTTCGATGTCGATGTTACATATTAGTCAATGAGTGAGGCGAAAACCGGAACGATTGTCACTTCAGTTATTTTCCTGGATATTTTGTTTACTGAAAGGTAAAGCGGGCCAGAGATGGCCCGCTTGTTTTGAAAAGACGAACTGTTGCCCCAGAGGATCCCTACATTCCCGGCGCCGGGGGAGGCGGAGCGGGAGCCTGAGCCGGAGGTGGCGGAGCCTGATCCGGAGGCGGCGGAGCTTGCGGAGCAGGAGGCGGATTGTGGGCGACACCCGGCTTGTCGAATTCGATCTTCAAGCTGCGGTTGGCCGTGACGTACACCTTCTCCTTCTGAACATCGTTGCCGATGCGCTGCTCAATGACGTACGTGCCGGGGGCGAGATAGAAACGCTTCATATCTTGAGCACGTCCGGCGAATGCGCCGTTGATGTAAATCTCCGCATGGGAATCCGGGCTCTTGATCTTCACCTCACCGAGAGGCCGACCGTAGCCGTAGCCGGGGCCGTAGTAACCGTACGGACCGCCGTAGTAGCCGGGACCCCATCCGTAGGGTCCCCAGTATGGGCCTCCCCAACCCCAACCGCCGCCGTAGAAGCCGAGAGCGATGCGCGGACCGGCGAAAGCCGGAGCGGGCATGATGGCCAGCATTGAGAGGGCGAGTACCCCGAAAAGAATTACACGTGAGAACCGTGTGCGCAGCATATGCAGACTCCTGTGAAATCCACCTACGCTCCATTGCCTCGGGCTGAGAGGAAAGTTCCGCGAACTCATCCCCACCAATCACTGCCCTGGGCCGGAGCGCTTGAGGTTCCCGACAATGCCGGGAACGCTACCCGGTACGGGTGACACTCGATTGAACCCGGTGGCAGGTTAGTAGTTTCGTCAGGGACCGAGAAAAATTCAAGCCTGAAAACTTTCAAGGTGGCGAAAAGCAGCGGCGGTGCGATCAGGTTGCGATCAGGAGTATGCGGTCCCCCATTCGCCAAAGGAGGGCGGATGGGGCCACCAGTTTCCGGTTAACCAATGCGGCGTGTGTCGGTAAGAGCATCATCCAGAGCGGAATCCAGGGCGCGGCCGAGGTGGGAGGCGCGGCTGGTGTACTCGCTTTCGATACCTTCGTACTTGCGCCGGAGCTGGTAGTAGTCGTCGGCAATGTTCAGCGCGGCGAGCACAGCTACGCGCAAGGAGTCCACGGTAGAGGTGTGCTGGGCGACGGCGCGCATCTTGGCATCGACCAGTTCGGCAAGGCGCTGGATGTACACAGGGTCAGAGCCGCGCAGGTGATAGCTTTCGTCGTAAATCTCTACGCGAATACTGTCTTTGTCTTCCGCCACGGTGCCTCGCTTTCTTGCCCTGAAGGACTATTCCTGATCGAGGATTGCGTCCACATCGCCGAGAAGCTTCTCGACACGGCCACGAACATCGGCGCGCTCCTGCCGCAAAGACTCGAGCTGATTGCGAAGAGTTTCGGATTCGGCGGCTTGGACGTCCAGCAGGTCGCGAACGGTTGCAAGTTCCTGCTCGGCGGCAGCTTTTTCAGCCCGGGCCGCTTTGAGCAACTCAATGGCGCGGTAGATCTTCTGTTCCAGCGCGTGGAAATCGCTGGCGGAACCTTCAAATGCGAGCTGACCTTCAGCCATGGAAGCCATGAGAACCTCGAAAAAAACTTTCAACTTTGTATTGCGCGAACCGGGGTTCTTGCAGGGATGGTGCGTCCATGAATCTCAGCGCCAGAGACAGCATTCGGCTGCTTTACTGGATACACCTTCCGCGATCCGGTCTAGCGGCAGTATAGCGCAGAAACGAAGGCTGAGAGGAGTAGTAAGTTGTGGAGAACTCACGTTGCCAGCACAGTTTGCCGGGAACTGTAAGGTGCCCTGATACGGCAAATTAGCAATTGCGGAAGAATGCGCAATAAGTTTTGTGCAACCCTATCGCTTGCGGAAGTTCTAATATGAGGAAGGCGAGCTACGGCCGAAGAAGGCAACGACCATGAAACTGAAATCCACTTTGCTGTTTGGGTTGACTTTTGCACTGGCCAGCTACGGATTGGCTCAGGATAAGAGCCCTGCTCCCACGACTGACACGCCCCCGGCAGCGAGCGCTCCTGCGCCTTCGACAACCGGACCGGCGGACACCACAACTCCTGCGAACAGCACACCTACGGCACAAACTCCGCAGGCGCAAACTCCGCAAAAGGACGCGCCTGCCGACAAGGCCAGCAAGGACGAGAAAGGCGAATTGGATTTCCCGCACGACGGCAAGACCGACGACATCAGCGCGATTGGAAATCGCAACGTGGGATGTAACAAAGGCCTTGGCAACTGGTACTCGCTGGAAGGCCAGGTGCGGATGGGCAAGAGCTTTGCGATGCAGGTGGAGCAGAGCGCCAAGCTCGTGAACGATCCGGTTGTGACCGAATACATCAATCGCATTGCGCAGAATATTGTGCGCAATTCGGATGCGAAGGTTCCGTTCACGGTGAAAGTGCTGGATGACGATTCGGTGAATGCGTTTGCGCTGCCGGGCGGATATTTCTACGTGCAGAGCGGACTGATTCTGGCGGCAGACAACGAGGCGGAACTGGCCGGAGTGATGGCGCACGAAATTGGACACGTGGCGGCCTGCCATGCGGCCCGACAGCAGACACGCGGCAACCTCGCGCAGATTGCGACGATTCCACTGATCTTCATGGGCGGCGGATTGGGGTACGGACTGTATGAGGCGGCGGGGATTGGCGTGCCGCTGACGTTCATGAAGTTCCAGCGCAACTTTGAGGCGCAGGCGGATTACCTGGGCGTGCAGTATTTGTACGCGAGCGGATACGATCCGCAGGCTTTCCCGCAGTTCTTCGAGAAGATACAGGCGTTGGAGAAAAAGAAACCGGGGTTTGTGGCCAAAGCGTTTGAGACGCATCCTCCGACACCGGCACGCATGGAACATACACAACACGAGATTGCGACGATTCTGCCGTCGAAGCCGCAGTACGTGGTGGATACCTCGGAGTTCCAGGACGTGAAAGCTCGGCTGGCACAGTTGGAAAACCGCCGCAAGGTCGACCAGGGTAAGGACAAGGCTCCGAGCTTGCGGAGAGCGAATACGAGTTCGGGCGATTCGACTTCGCAGAACCCGGATGACCAGACGAAGAGTGCGGATGATCGTCCTACGTTGAAGCGGAGGGATTAGGGGCAGGTTGCGCAGGTTACACAAGTTGCGCAGGTTAAGAGCGAGAGGCAGGTTTCAAAGTTTCAAAGTTTCAAGGTTGAGATCAAAGGTAGAACACCCCGCTGGCGCGGGGTGTTTTTTTGTGCGAGAAGGTAGATGCGTT
>Ga0181516_10002120_pt1 | contig 14425 bp, 8 predicted proteins | sample PEATcosm2014_Bin_25_FD_121104 | JGI IMG/M metagenome (GOLD analysis project Ga0181516, IMG submission 121104) | Peatland microbial communities from MTU Mesocosm Facility, Houghton, MI, USA - PEATcosm2014_Bin01_10_metaG | ecosystem: Environmental > Terrestrial > Soil > Wetlands > Peat | place... | reverse complement strand
GGTGTTGGCCCACGTCGAGCTGTTGTCCGCCCAGTTGATGCCGTCGGAGGTCGTTTGCCCGGTAAGACATTTGTAGGCGTTCTCACCGCTGCCGTTGAATAAATTCCAGTCGCCGGCGTAGAGGATGTGCGCCCCGGCCGGCAGGTTGTATTTTGCGTCGCTGCGAACCGCCTGCGCCTCGGCGTAGCGGGCGTCGCCGACCGAATCGTCGCTCGTGCTGCGCGCATGGCTGACGTACATGTAAAAATCATCGCCCGGCCCGTAGCCGACCGGCCGCAGGCGGTAGACCATGGGCGCGCGGGTGATGCCGTTGACCCCGCCGCCCGGGGAGTGAGCCATTATGTAAGTGCCATTCGCCTGCAAAAGCACGGTCTGACCGGTGTGCATCGCGCGGGCCGACACGACCTGGATTGTGTGCGTGTTGTAGATAATCCCATCGGGCCCGCCGCCGGTATTGGGGTCCGAGGTCGGGTCGTACGTGTAAGTTCCGGCACCGTAGATGTTGTTAAGCTGCGCGGCGAAGTTCGCCAGCGTCGTCGAGTTCAGTTCCTCGCAGCTCATCACGTCCATCGGCTGCGCGTTGGTGCCCAGGTGGTGCAAACCAATTGCCTGAACCACCGTCGGCAGGCTGTGGGTTGACCCGGTGATGTTGTTGTCGCTGCCCTGGTCGGCGCAATCGATGTTGTAGGAAACGATGCGGAGCGTCGTGCATCGTGCTTGGCAGGCCCAGATACCGATTACCAGCACGGTCGCCGTGATAACCCGGCTTCGTTGAAACATCATATTTTCTCAGCGGCGTCGCGTTGCAGGGGACAAGCCGTCGGAAAGATTGGGGTTCGGGACGTGGCGTTTGCGTGGAGTTTTTCAAACAATCAGGTGACAAATGGGCTTTTGCGAAGCGCAATCGGCGCAGGGAGGGACGAATTTACTTTCGACTTCGTCGCAGATTCCGGTTATCAAGAAGCTGGAATGCCTGCGATTATTACCGCCGCCGACCTGGTTGTCCGCTACAACCAGCGGACCATCCTCGACGCCGCGACGCTGGGCATCGAGGAGGGCGATTGCATTGGCTTGGTGGGGCGCAACGGCAGCGGCAAAACGACGTTTCTCAAGATTCTGGCGGGCCTCCAAATGCCCGACAGCGGGACGGTGACGGCCCGGCGCGACCTGATCGTCAGTTATCTGCCGCAGGATTTCACACTGGACGCGTCGCTGGACGTGCGCGGCAATGTGCGCCAGGGGGCGCGGCATGTGCTGGATTTGATTTCGGAATTTGAGGCGCTGCCGGCGGAATCGAAGAAGCACGAGGAACTGGAACACCGCATCGCGACGCTCGACGGCTGGTCGCTGGATCAAAGGATTGAGACGGCGATGTCGCACCTGGATTGTCCGCCGGGCGACCGCCGCATCGATTCGCTGTCCGGCGGAGAGCAGCGGCGCGTGGCGCTGGCGCGGGCAATCGTTTCGCAGCCGGAGTTGCTGATTTTGGACGAGCCGACGAACCATCTCGACCCGGAGTCCATCGAATGGGTGGCGGGATTTCTGGAAAACTTCAGCGGCACTTTTCTCGTGGTGACGCATGACCGTTATTTTCTCGACCGGGTGGTCAACCGGATTGTGGAGTTGAGCGACGGGCGGTTTTTCCGGCACGACGGCAATTACACGGATTACCTGCTGGACAAGGCGGAGCGGCAGGCGGCCGACGCGACCATCGAGCACAAGCGGCAGATGTTCCTGAAAAAGGAGCTGGCGTGGGTGCGGCAGGGGCCGCGGGCCCAGCGCAGCAAGCAGAAGGACCGCTTCGAGCGCTACTACGAGACGGCGGCGCAGGAAACGACGCCGGTGGAGGAGGACATGGAGCTGGTGATTCCGCCGCCGCCGCCGCTGGGCAACCGGGTGGTGGAATTGACGGGCGTGGGGATGGAACTCGGCGGACGGATGCTGTTCAGCGGGTTTGACTTCACGTTTGCGAACGGGCGGCGCGTGGGCATCTGCGGACGAAACGGCCTGGGGAAGACGACCTTGTTGAAAATTGTGCTTGGGGGGCTGGCGCCGACGCAGGGCACGGTCAAGACCGGCCAGTTGACGCGGTTTAATTATGTGGACCAATCGCGGCTGCAATTGAACGAGGAACGGACGGTGCTCGAAGAGGCGGCCGACGGCACCGAGTTTGTGCAATGGGGCGAGTCAAAAATCTCGCTGCGCAGTTATCTCAAGCGCTTTCTCTTCGCCGATGAACGGATTACCACGCGGGTCAAGCACCTGTCCGGCGGCGAGCGCAGCCGGCTGTTGCTGGCGCGCATTTTGAAGTGCGGCGGGAATTTTCTGATTCTGGATGAACCGACCAATGACCTGGACCTGCCTTCACTGCGCGTACTGGAGGAAGCCTTGATCGCCTTCCCGGGAGTGGTATGCGTCGTCAGCCACGACCGCTATTTCCTCAACCGCGTCTGCACGGACATCCTGGCATTCGAGGGTGACGGACGGATTCATCACAGCGTCGGCGATTACGATTATTATCTGGAGAAAAAGCGGAGACGAAGTGACAACGAAAGGCGGCAGGAGGCGGCAGTATTGCCGGAAAAACGAACGCCGGTTCCTTCGCGAGCGCCGGCGACCGCGCCGAAGCCGGCCAAACTTTCGTTCAAGCAACTGCGCGAATTGGAAGGCATCGAGCCGGAAATCCTCGTCACGGAGGAGGAGATTGCGCGCATCGAGCGGCTGTTCGCGTCGCCGGATTTTCATCGCACCCACGCCACCCGGACGAATGAATTGCTGGCCGAAATGGCGGCGGCGCGAAAAAAGGTGGCGCAACTTTACGCGCGCTGGGCGGAATTGGAGGCGCTCAAGGGCGTGCAGGCGGGGTAGATCGCGAAATTGGACGCGCGCAAAAGATTTGTGGCGTTATTCCGGCTTCTAGGGGAATAATCAGCGCCGTGAATTTAACGCCGACCGTGAGCAACCGCGCCCTGCTGGGCCTCATCGTCCTGCTGCCGCTCGTTGCGCGCGCCGAAAACAGCGCGCCGGAGGCCCAGCCCATCGTGGACACCATTCCGGCCGCCCGCGACGTCGCCTGGCCGGGAGTGATCACGGAATCGGTGGACGCGTCCGACATCACACGCGGTATTTTCCAGGTCGACGAGACGATCCCGGTCGCCGCGGCCGGACCGCTGACGCTGCTTTACCCGAAATGGCTTCCGGGGGAACATTGCGAAGGCGGCGGCGTCTCGCAGCTCGCCGGACTCAAGCTCACCGCCGGCGGGCAGACGCTGGCTTGGCGGCGCGACCCCGTGGATGTCTTCGCCTTTCACCTCGACGTACCCGCGGGCGCGTCCAGTGTAGAGGCGCAGTTCCAGTTTCTGGCGCCGACGGACGGCAACCAGGGCCGCATCGTTACGACCCCGGACATGCTTAACGTGGAATGGAACGCCGTGACGTTGTACCCCGCCGGTTGTTATGTCCGGCGCATCGAAGTGGAGGCGTCGTTGAAACTGCCTGACGGTTGGAAGGCGGCAACGGCACTGGAGATTGCTTCCCAGGACGGTGCGACCATTCATTTCAAGCAGGTGGCCCTCGACACGCTGGTGGACAGCCCCTTGTTCGCCGGGGCCAACGTCCGGGTTGAAACTCTCGCGCCGGGCGTGCGGCTGGACATCGTCGCGGACGAACCGGAGCAACTGGCCGCGACGACCGAGCAGATACAGCTTCATCGGAATCTGGTGACGCAGGCCGTGAAACTGTTCGGGGCGCAACATTACAATCATTATGATTTCCTGCTGGCCTTGAGCGACCGCCAGGGCGGGATCGGGCTGGAACACCATCGCAGTTCAGAGAACGGCGTTGAGCCGGGATATTTCACTGATTGGGACAACAACGCGACCGACCGCGGCCTGCTGCCGCATGAATACACGCACAGTTGGAACGGCAAGTTCCGGCGCCCGGCGGATCTTTGGACGCCGGACTACCGTGTGCCGATGCAGGACAGCCTGCTCTGGGTCTATGAGGGGCAGACGCAGTTTTGGGGTTACGTGCTGGCCGCGCGCTCGGGCCTGCTCTCGAAGGACATGACGCTGGGCGCATTCGCCAGCCTGGCCGCGCGTCTGGACAGCGACGCCGGCCGCACCTGGCGTCCGTTGGCCGATACCACTGATGACCCCATCATCGCAGAGCGCGGGCCGAAGGGCTGGAGAAGCTGGCAGCGGGCGGAGGATTATTACAACGAAGGGCTGCTCATCTGGCTGGATGCGGACAGCCTCATCCGCAAGCTCTCCAATGGCGCCCGCTCGATGGATGATTTCGCCCGCGCGTTCTTCGGGATGAACGACCGCGATTGGGGCGAGTTGACCTATAACTTCGACGACATTGTTCACACGCTTAATCAAGTCCAGCCAAACGACTGGGCGGGTTTTCTCCACGAACGCCTTGACCATGTGAGCGACCACGCGCCGCTGGACGGCTTCACCCGCGGCGGTTACCGGCTCGTCTACACCGACACGCCGAGCGAATGGTTCAAGGCCGCCGAGAAGGCCCGCAAGATTACGGTCTTGAGCTATTCAGGCGGCTTGATCCTGGGGAAGGACGGGGAGATTGTGGAAGTTGCCTGGGACAGCCCGGCTTTCAACGCCGGTCTCACGGTCGGCACCCATATCATCGCCGTGAACGGGCATGCCTTGGACATCGACAAACTGAAGGATGCGATCAAGGCCAAGAAATCTCCGCTCAGCCTGCTGGTGAAGACGGGCGACATCTACCGCACGGTGGAGCTTAACTACGACGGCGGCTTGCGCTATCCGAAGCTTGAGAAAACCGGCACCGGCCCGGGCAGCCTCGACGCGCTGCTGGCGCCCAAGCCTTGAACTTTGTGACATCTTTCAAGAGGTAAATGGATCTCAGACTCATCAGTTTGCTGGGCTGGGTCCTGATGATCACGGTGGCGTGGGCAATCTCCTACAACCGGAAACTTTTCCCGTGGCGCACGGTCATCTGGGGCATCGGACTCCAATTCATCCTGGCGCTGTTGATTTTGAAGACTCCGTGGGGTGGCAAGCTGTTTGAATTCGCGGGCAAGGTTGTCCAGAAGCTGATTCAATTTTCGACGGACGGCACGAAGTTTGTCTTCGGGCCGCTGGGGGATTCGGATTTGCTGGGCAAGGCGTTCGGGCCGGAACACGACCTGGTTTTTGCGATTCTTGTCACCGGCACCGTCATCATCGTGTCGTCGCTTTCATCGCTGTTTTACCACTGGGGAATTTTGCAGCGGGTGGTGCGCGCGGTCGCGTGGGTGATGCGCAAGGCGCTCGGGACGAGCGGAAGCGAGACACTTTCGGCCGCCGCCAACATTTTCATGGGACAGACCGAGGCGCCGCTGGTGATCCGTCCTTACATTCCGAGGATGACGCGCAGCGAATTGATGACAATAATGGTCTGCGGCATGGCGCACATCGCGGGCGGGGTCGCGGCGGTTTACGCGGCGATGGGCATGGCGGCGGGTTATCAGAACACCGCCGGGCATTTGCTCACCGCCTCCGTCTTGAACTGCCCCGCCGCGCTGCTCATCGCAAAAATCATGCTGCCGGAAACGGAGGTGAGCGAAACCGCCGGCACCTCGCCGGCCACGGTGCCGCGCACGACGTCGAATTCCATCGACGCGATCTGCCGCGGCGCGGGCGACGGCTTTCACCTTTCGCTGAACATCATCGCCATGCTCATCGCTTTCATCGCCATCATCGGGCTCGCGAATTACGTCTTCGGCTTTCCGCAAACCCATCTCGGCATGAAAAATCCGGTGACGCTGCAAAACGTCTTCGGCTGGATCAACGCGCCGTTCGCGTTTCTCATGGGCGTGCCGATGCGGGACTGTGTGAACGTCGGACAAATCCTGGGCGAACGCATCGTGCTGAACGAATTCGTCGGCTATCTGGACCTGACGACGAACGCGAAGAAGCTGGCGCTGGATCCGCGCAGCTTCACGATTGCGACTTATGCGCTGTGCGGGTTCGCGAATTTTGCGAGCATCGCGATCCAGGTCGGCGGCGTCGGCTCGCTGGCGCCCGAGCGGCGGAGCGAGATGGCGACGCTCGGCTTTCGCGCGATGATCGGCGGGCTGCTGGCCGCCTATATGACGGCGTCGCTGGCGGGTTTGTTGATTTAGAGCAAGTTCGACGGGTCGGTCGCCGTCGGGGTTGTTACAAGACGAGTTTGCCGGAATCGAGGTCGGCCCGGACCGCCTGAAGGCATTTTTCAAATTCTCCCTCGACCAGCGAGCCTTTGAGAAACATCATTCCGCCCTGCATCATAAGATTGATGGCATTCCCGAAGACCTCGGAGACGAGATAACCGTCCTTGTCGATGTCGATTCCATCTTTGTATGGTTTGCAGGGATAATCCCGGGCGGTCCGCTTGAAGAGGGGAGTCAACTCGCGAATGTAACCATAGGAGGGTTTCTTGAGCGCGTTGCCGTAGCCGAGCTCGTAGGCCGTGCCGTCATCCATGCAAACGCCGCGGAAGGGATTGCAGTTCGCGACGACGATGTCGCATTGATGAATCTGGGCGACATCGGCGAGGTAGATGCGCAGGGCCGTGCCGATGTCGCGCTTTCCGGGGTCGACGTTGTTGTCCATCGGGTGGATGGGTTCGAAGCCGTACTGGTGGCAAAGGGCGCGTTGTTTTTCGGCGTTCTCGAGGGCGTTGGGAAGAAATACTTCGGGACCGGCAAGATAAAGTTTCGGCTTCATTTGGTTGTGTTCGGGTTTTAAACAACAGGAAACGGTGGAGGACTTTCCAACAAACGGCGGCTTTTGCCAATGGTTTTCGAACAAATGTAACAATTAGAGGGAATCAAGAAATATTGTGGCCACCCGGCCGGGTTGGATGTGGTCGGCGAGGGCGCCAACCACAGCACGCGAGGGCGCGTGCGCTCCCCAGGAGAAGAATTTCGCGGCTGCACCATTTCTCGAAATACCACAGCGGCTCGTGTGCGCAGGGAATGAGCGCGGGAACCGGGCAAGCGGCGAAGGAGCGGGGACGAGCCCAAAGTGCTTCGCGATCGGAAATCAACCCAGGCGGCGCGTCAAGCTGGTTTGGGAGGCCAGACGGTGCTGGTCGTTTCGCCACGGGCATCGAGAACGGAGCGGTCGATCCCGCGCAGAATATCGCCCATCAGGCTCATCACGTCGGCAGTGTCGAAGTAAGCGCCGTGAATCTGGAGGCCGGTCAAGTTGTCCGGGAAGAAGCAGGAACAATCCACCTGCCAGACGTTGTCCTTGTCGGTGGGCGGGCAAACGGCCAGTCCGCTCCGGCCCAGACGGCGCGTGCCGAAATGCTTCAGGCCGGCGGACGCGCCGAGGACGGCATCGCGCCCGCTGTAGAGCGCGGTGATGCGGTAGGTCAAGTTGGCCACGGCGTCGCCGTCGCTGCCGTCACTGGATTGCGATTCAAACAAGTCGTTGTCGACGTCGGCCGCGACCATGACCAGTTGGTTGATCAAGGTGACCAGGAGCGGCTGATTTTTGCGCGTCCAGACGGTGGCCATCGCTTTTTGGACAACGTAATTGCCCATGCTGTGGGAGATGACGGAAATCTTGGCCTTGCACGGATCGGGAGGGTTCTTGGTCGCATCCTGCTGTTTGACCAGGAGCCAGTCGTAGAGCTGGCTCAAAACGTCGGCCAGGTCTCCGGCGCAGGCCTGGGCGTGCTCGCGGTCGGGCAAATAATCAACGATGCTGCCCAGCGACGGCCAGTCAAAGCTGATGCAGATGCCGAGGCTGTTATCGCCGCTGTACAGACTGTCGCAAACTTTTTGATAGAGATGCGCGGCATCCGTCCAACCGTTGTTATAGCCATGGATAAGAAAAGTAACGTGGCTTTGATCTTCGTTCGCGCCCTGCGGAAGGGCATCGAATTCATTGGCCGCGCCCTTGAGGAGAGTTGCGAAATCATCAGCGGAGACGACCTTCCAATTGGCCATGTTGTCGAGCGGGCCCTGGTCGCTGACGTAATATTGAAGCGGCCCCTGGTCGCCGGTGGGCAGGCCGTTTACGATGGCGCGGTCGGATATTTTCCAATAGGCAGGCATATCGGGAGTTAGTTATAGACGCACAATTTCGGGGAGCAAGGCAATTTATGTGACAATTGTGTATCGCGGGAATACCAGCGCAATGGCGATGCTATCGCTCAACAACGTTACTAAGAAGTGACATATTTCCCATAGGATTAGCGGCCATGAGCCGGTCATTTGAAATACGTTAATCAGGACTGTTTCTTGCAAAGAAATGATTACTTTTCGGGGAAAGCAATTTTCGATTCTGATTGATTTCGGCTGGGGATATGTCAGAGTTGGTGGCGTGGAGGGCGCGCGGGCGGTAAGCCGTGAGCAGTAAGCGGTGAGCGGCGAACAGAAGGAAAAAAAGCGCGAGTTCTTTGACAATTTATTTTGGCATTAAATCATTGAAACGCGGAAACGTTACAATGGGGCAACCACAGTGGCGCAATTCCCGCCGGGTCGGAAACCGGGTTCAAAGCCCAAGGTCCGAGGTCCGAAGTTCGGAAAGCGGCGGTCGTAACGCTTAAGTCCGCTTAAGTCCGCATATTTGAAAGGGGGGAAGGGGGGGCGCGAATGGGCCGGAAGAAAAGTTGAGGATTGGGTGTTGATAGTTGAGGGCGGGGAAACAGCTACCAGTCCAAGGCTCAAGATTAACAGCGCGGCTCGCTCGGAGAGCGAGCCCTACCGTTGGACCGGAAGAATCGACGCAAGTGGTTGATTTCCCGCGTTTGAAGTCGGAATTCGGAGACTTCGGCGAGCTCAGTCGAGGCGTGCGGAGTGCGGAGTTGGGACATTTCGAGTTCGAGGGGGTGTGCCGCTTTGTGCCGCTTTGTGCCGCTTAAGAAAAGGTTGTGGGTTGAGGGATGAGAGGTGAGGGTCGGATGGGCGCAAATTTGGTTGGAAAAGGGGGGTGTGATAGGCGAGAGTTTCGGCTCGTTTCCACGGGAAGATGGTGGAATAATCGGCATCAGCTAATGAAACGCACGCATCATTGCAACGAGTTGCGCCCGGCGAACATCGGGCAGACGGTCACCTTGTCGGGCTGGGTCCATTCCCGGCGCGACCTCGGCGGCCTCATATTTATCGACATCCGCGACCGCGAAGGCCGCACTCAGACGGTCTTCGACCCGTCGGATTTGGCGCGGGAATTGTTCGACCAGGCGTCGGCGTTGCGCAGCGAATGCGTGGTGAGCATCACCGGCAAGGTGCGTCAGCGCCCCGCCGGCACGAACAACCCCAAGATCCCCACCGGCGAAGTGGAAGTGGGGGCGGTGTCGCTCGAGGTGTTGAACATGGCGGACGTGCTGCCGTTCCCGGTGGACGACCCGGAGGTCTCGGCGAAGGTGAACGAGGAATTGCGCCTGCAATATCGGTATCTGGATTTGCGCCGGCCCGAGATGGCGCGCAACCTCAAGGTGCGCAGCAAGGTGGCGACGGCGGCGCGGTTTTACATGGACGAGCACGGCTTTCTGGAAGTCGAAACGCCGACGCTGTTCAAGTCCACGCCCGAGGGCGCGCGCGAGTTTTTGATTCCCAGCCGGCGCGAGCCGGGAAAGTTTTACGCGCTGCCGCAGTCGCCGCAGCAGTTCAAGCAAATCCTGATGGTCGCCGGGGTGGAACGGTATTTTCAACTGGCGCGCTGTTATCGTGACGAGGACCAGCGGGCGGACCGGCAGCTTGAGTTCACGCAGATCGACATCGAGATGTCGTTCATTGAGCGCGAGGACATTTACGCGCTGATCGAGGGCCTGCTCAAGAAGGTCTGGAAAACCGCGCTGAACATGGAAATTCCGACGCCTTTCAAGCGGCTGTCCTTTGCGGAGGCATTGAACCGGTTCGGCATCGACAAGCCGGACACGCGCTTCGGCATGGAGCTGGTGGATTTCACGGAGGAATTTCGCGCGAGCACGTTCAAGGTGTTCAGCGGCGCGATTGCGGCGGGCGGGGTGGTCAAGGCGCTCAACGCAAGGGGCCTGGCCGACGCCACGCAGGGGCAGATCGAGACGATGACTGAATACGCGAAAAGTTTTGGCGCAAAGGGCCTGGCGTTCATCAAAGTGGAAAAGGGCGAATGGAAATCGCCGATCGTGAAGTTCTTCAGCGAGGCCGAGAAGGCCGCGCTGACGCAGAAGCTGGCGATTGCCGAGGGCGACTTGATTTTGTTCGCCGCGGACCAGTGGCTGACGGCTTGCGAGATCCTGGGGAAAATCCGGTTGTATTGCGCCGACGTGCTGAAAGGGCAGGGGAAGCTGACGGTGGACCCGAACCGGTTTGATTTCCTGTGGGTGGTGGATTTTCCGCTGTTGAGCTTCGACAAGGAGCAAAACCGCTGGTATTCGAGCCATCATCCGTTCACCGCTCCGGTGGCGGAGGACGCGCCGCTGCTCCTGAGCGATCCCAAGAAAGTACGCGGCCAGCATTATGACATTGTGGTGAACGGCGTCGAGCTTGGCGGCGGTTCCATCCGTATTCACCAGCCTGAATTGCAGAAGACGATCTTCGAGCAGGTGCTGCAAATTCCGCCGGACATGGTCAAGGCGCGCTTCGGCTACATGCTGGAGGCGTTTCGCTATGGCGCGCCGCCGCACGGGGGCATTGCGCTGGGCTTCGACCGCATGATTGCGATTCTTTGCGGCACGCCGAGCATCCGCGACGTGATTGCCTTCCCGAAAACCGCGAAAGGCACCGATTTGATGACCGATTCTCCGGCGCTGGTGGAACCGAAACAACTACGCGAGCTGCACCTGGAATTGAAAGTGGCGAAGAAGGAACAGGCCGGTTGATGACCTCGCTGGCGGGATTAAAAGGACGAATCCTGTTTGTAGTGCTCGCGGCGGCGTGGATTTTGCCGGGAACGGTCGCGCGCACTCCGTGGAAGGCGGACGAAGCCTACACCTTCGGGCTGGTGCATCACATCGTGGAGAGCGGCGACTGGGTGATTCCGCAACTGGGCGGCGAACCGTTCATGCAAAAGCCGCCGGTGCTGTTCATCACCGCGGCGATCTGCGGCAAATTGTTCGGCGGCCTTTTGGGAACAGACACCGCCTACCGTTTGGCGGTGGTGATTTTTCAGACGCTGACGCTGGTGTTTGTGGGCGTCGGTGCAAGGGAGTTGGTCGGTCCGGGCAAGGGCTGGTACGGACCGGCGCTGTTCATGGGTTGCCTGGGATTTGTCCAACTGTCGCACATGCTGATTTGCGACGTTTCGCTGGTGACGGGTTTTGCGATCGCGTTCGCGGGGCTGGCGATGTCGGGACGGCGCGGAGTCATGGGCGGGATTTTGCTGGGGACCGGTTCGGGGATAGCTTTCATGTCCAAGGGTCTCATCGGGCCGGGACTGATTGGCCTGACGGCGATGCTCCTGCCGCTTTGCGGCCCGCACTGGAGAACGTTGCGTTACGCCACGAGCCTGGGCGTCGCCGTGGTGGCGTCGCTGCCGTGGGTGTTCGTCTGGCCAATTGCGGTGTATGAGCGGTCGCCAGAATTGTTCAAGCAATGGTTTCTGGACAACAACCTCGCGCGATTTGTCGGTTCGGCGGCGGTGCATCGCCCCAACAACCTCGGGCTCGCGGGCGACCGTTACAATTTCTTCCTGGCGTTTCCGTGGTTCACGTGGCCGGCGTTTCCGCTGGCGTGTCTCGCGTTCTGGAAGGAACGCCGCGCGGCCTGGCGGGAGCCGGGTGTGCAACTGGGAGTGGTCGGCCTGCTGGTCATTCTCGCCGTGCTGAGCGCCTCGCGAAACAGCCGCACGCTGTACGGACTGCCGATGCTGGTGCCGGCATGTTTGCTGGGCGCGCGCGGCATGAGCCTGGTCACGCCTATTTGGACGGCGCGGTTGCGCGTCGCGTGCGCGGTTGCGTTCGGCGTTGCGGCGGTTGCGGCGTGGGGGTTTTGGATGGTCCAGCTTTTTGGCTGGTTGCCATCGAATTTGTGGCAACGCATCCACGACCAGGTTCCCAATTATGAACCGGTGTTTCAATTCTGGGCATTTTTCGTGGCGCTGGCGGCGACGGCCGGCTGGGCCTGGTGGTTGTGGCGGCAACCGCGGGAGGACGGCCGGACGGTCGCGATTAACTGGTCTTCGGGCCTGTCCCTGTGCTATCTCCTATACATGACGCTGTACCTGCCGCTGGCAGAAGCGAACATGTCCTACCGGCATCTGGCGCCGTTTCGCGAGAAGGTCGCCGCGATAAATTCACCCGTCATGAGCCGGGGCATGGGCGAACCGCAGCGCGCAATGTTCGATTATTATTGCGGGTTAAAAACCATCCGTCTTGAAGTGCAGCCCCAGGCCGACTGCGACTGGTTTCTGACGCAGACGGAATATCGCTCGCCGGAGGGCCGCGAACTGAAGGGGGCGCCGTGGAAGCTGGTCTGGGAGGACGTCCACAGCCGCAAGGAACTTTTCCGGCTCTACCATCGCGAACCTGCCGCGACGGGAGCCGGCTCGCCCTGAGGAATTTCGCGTGAAAAAAAGCAGCACGACTACAACTTCCGCCGCCACGGGCGCGTTGCCCTGGCTCTCGGTGGTGCTGCCTTGCTACAACGAAGGCGAGGTCATCGTCGAAACGCATCGGCGCGTCACGGCGGTTTGCCGGGCGACGGGGCGGACTTATGAATTGATCGTGGTCAACGACGGTTCGAGCGATGATACGGGCGCCAAGTTGCTGGAGCTTGCCAAGGCCGACCCGCAACTGGTCATCGTCAATCTTTCGCGCAATCACGGACATCAGGCCGCGTTGTCGGCGGGACTGCATTTCACGCGGGGCGGCCGGATCCTGATCATGGACGCGGATTTGCAGGACCCGCCGGAACTGCTGCCGGACATGCTGCAAAAAATGGAGCAGGGGGCGGACGTGGTTTACGCGCAGCGTCGAAGCCGGTTTGGGGACGCGCCGTTGAAGCGATTTTTCTGCGCGGTGTATTACCGGCTGCTGCACTGGCTGGCCGACACGCACATACCGCTGGACACGGGCGATTTCCGGCTGATCAGCCGGCGGGTGCGGGATTTGATCGTGGCGATGCCGGAGCGGCAGAGGTTCATCCGCGGGATGGTGAGCTGGGTCGGGTTCCGGCAGGAGCCGATATTATACGACCGCGACGCGCGTTTTGCGGGCCAGACGAAGTATCCGTTCCGCAAGCTCGTGGCCCTGGCGGTGGACGGCATCCTGTCGTCGACGTGCAAGCCGCTGCGGTTCGCGCTGCCCGTGGGCGTGGCGGGGATTTCGCTGAGCGTGGTTTTCGGGGTGTACGCGGTCGTTTCGTTGCTGTTCGTGAGCCGCACGCCGCCGGGTTGGTCGAGCACCATAGCCGCCGTGGCATTTTTCGGCGGGTCGCAATTGGTGGTGCTGGGCATTCTGGGCGAATACCTGGGACGGATATATGAACAGACCCGTCGCCGGCCGCTGTTTCTCGTGGATTCCGTGGTCCGGTCGACCGACGAACCGCTGCCGACAGACCCAATCTGACGCGGCCGTGGGAGTGGAGCCGGGGATGGCGGCAAGATAAGAAATTCTTGGAGGATGGATTATTTCCAATTGCGATTGGCACGCAAAATGTTCACCCATTTTTGACCTGTGCGGCAGGATGAAGTTACGAAGTAGGTCAGACGTCCAATGGTTGCCGCATGGCATGAATTTTTATGAGAATCAGCCCGGAACCGCTCCATCCGCTGCGTAGCTGGCGGGAATTATGGCAATCACAGCCTGCCGCGGGCGAACCCGGCGGTCGCGAACACACCGCTTCCCAGACCGACCATTGGAAGCAGCCAAAACGGGCGAGGTTCAACTGGTTCAACCACTTGTTTCACCGGGATACCCAAAAGTAACCGATCTTCGCGCAGGGGTTCATTAAATCTTTTTCACGTTTGGCTTATTCAAGCCGGGCTTGAGCCATGCCCCGATTGAGAAGTCACTGTCTCAAAACAATCCAGCCTGCGAAGTCCGCGAAAGGGCTGCGGCAGGGAATCTTCCCGAGTTACAGCGTCTTGAGGATAATCACCCTGCGGCGGCGTTGCGGCCGGCACTCATGAAATCGAGGTAATCGATGAGCTGCTTTTTCATCTCCTTGCGCGAAACGATGGCGTCGATCAACCCGTGCTCCAAAAGAAACTCGGCCGTTTGAAACCCCGGCGGCAATTCCGCCTGGGTGGTGTCCTTGATGACCCGCGCGCCCGCAAATCCGATATCCGCGCCGGGTTCGGCGATGATCAGGTCGCCCACACTGGCGTAACTGGCCATGACCCCGGCGAAAGTCGGGTTCGTCAGCACGCTGATATACGGCAGACGGCTTTTGGCATGGTAGGCCAGCGCCCCGCAGGTCTTGGCCATCTGCATCAGACTGAACATGCCTTCATACATGCGCGCGCCGCCGCTGCTAGAAATG
>Ga0181516_10002119_pt1 | contig 14432 bp, 4 predicted proteins | sample PEATcosm2014_Bin_25_FD_121104 | JGI IMG/M metagenome (GOLD analysis project Ga0181516, IMG submission 121104) | Peatland microbial communities from MTU Mesocosm Facility, Houghton, MI, USA - PEATcosm2014_Bin01_10_metaG | ecosystem: Environmental > Terrestrial > Soil > Wetlands > Peat | place... | reverse complement strand
TTACGGGACGAATTCCGCCGTAACCGACTCTAGATATTGCAGTTAACCACAAAATTCGGCCTGTCAACAGGTTACGGGTGCTTTGTTAAAGTGGTTGACCCGAAATGTGGTACGTCAATTCAGATCGTGATCAATACGAGGTTGGCCGAACAAAGATTCTGTCAAAGAAGTAACGCTCGAATTCGAGCGTCGGAAGGCTTGCCGGTCGCTTCTCCGGTCCCCTATTTACGATTGTGCGCTTTTTGGGGAAATGATCTGCAAACACCACCTGCGTTGGGGCTGACTCCGCTCGTGCGGGGCGAGGTCCGTGCATTCCCACTCATTCGCCGAAAAGAAGGCAAATGGATGGGGCACGGGGCGCTCTCGCCGCATTCAACGGCTTCAGTGCTCAGTAAAAAAATAGCTCAGCCCCAGGAGGACCATGAGCCCACCCACCACCCGAAAGAGAAGCCGTCCCTTCCATGCTGAGATTTCGCGATTGGATAATGAAGCGCTTAGAATTCCCTTCGCCGCATAAAACCTCTTGATCAAAAAAGATGCGGTGATGAGTATGCTGCCCGCCACGATTGCGGCAATCGCCTGCCCCTGATCTTTCATGATGCCTTTGCTCCTGAAATTCTCTCTCCAAAGGCCGGGTGGCGCGCCCTCGCTTCTTCATTTTGGACCATCCCACAGATTTGGGCTGCGCCACCAACCGGCGCAGTTAGAGGCTGGGAAGAAATGTCCCCTCAATTCCTGTGCAAGGCGCCGCCGTTAGCATTTGCTCTCATTCCGCTTTAGAGATTTCCCCTAGTAATTCCAAAAGACCAATTCTCATCTCCTCGGCAGTATTCATGCGTTCGTATAAACGGGGAGTATGCTCCCTGTCGATAGCGGAGCCGTAGGCTGCCAGCTCGGGAAAGTGTTGGAAAAAATCCTTCGACAGTAACCTTGCAGCAACTCGCAGTTCTTCCCGGGATCGTTCGCTTAGTCTCGACGCGGAACTCCCATAGCCCGCCACCGTGCCGAAATACCAGTCCAATGCAGGAATCAAGTCCGATCCTTGGCACAGTGCGTTGTCCGCGAGCCACCAGCAATCGTCGTACGGAAATCGACCTCTGAAAGATAACGCGTAAAGCTCTTCTATTTGTGGTCCCAGGCTCAATCTATGACCTCTCCGAACGGGAGGATTGCATGCCGCGGCATCACCCTTTGCGCACGCGCCATTTTCTCATTTCTTGGTAGTGGCGGGTGGTGCCACCCATCCGATGTGGGAAACTCACTTTTCTACCCAGGGAACCCGTGGGTGGGACTGATATGTGGTCTCCCAGGTCTGAGAATCCAGACCTGGGGCACCCGGCTGTATTGCCGGAGATGAATCTCCGGCCTACCGCGCCCAGTTTCCCGGGAACATGTCGGAATCCAAGGCGCCCAATCTGTTCGCGAGTTGGCGGGTCAGCAAGTTAGCTGGTTAGCAACCGACGGCGGTTTGAGATTCGTGGTTTTTCCCACCCATTTCGCAAGAAACCGCGAAATGGATGGGGCACGGGGCCTTTGTGCGGAGAGTCACTTTGCTACCCTGGGCACCCGCGCCGGGGACTGATCTGTGGTCTCCCAGGTCTGAGAATCCAGACCTGGGGCACCCGGCCTTTCAACGATCGATTTACGAGACAGCTTCAAACAGTTGAGCCCAAAATCCCTATTTGAAGATCACGACGTTCATGCTCCACGGGGCGAGAGTCAATGTGAGCGGGAAGCTCTGCGCGCCCATATCGGTGTTCGTGGGGCCGGCCCAGATGGGGGTTGGGTTGACTGCTGGATTTGTCTCGTCGTAGATCGCTTTGTCGTAGGTCTCCACCGTCACGTCTGTTGTGCTAGTTTCGATGGAAGGCTTGATGATAACCGGCACACTGACGGTCTCGCTGAGGTTGAAGAGGACCATCGCCGTGCCTCCGCTGTGGGTTGCGGCGTAGGCGCGGACATTGGTCGTATCCCCGGCGACAGTGGCTGTGTACACGTGCTCGCCGTTGACGGCTACGTTCTGGAAGAGATTGAATGCCTGCGCGGTGGGTCCCATGGTGCCGGCCGTGCTCCAGGGCGTGCAGGGCGAATCGGTGGGCCCATCGGAAAAGATGTTGTAAGCGCCAAAGTTCTGCCAGCCGTAAAGCGTAGCGCTTTCGTCGCCTGCGCTATCCGGGTTGGTGCAGTTGCCGAAGCCAATCCACCAGGTGAGGCGAGAGACGCCGTCGTTCATGGCTTCGCCCAATACCTGCCCGGCATACAGGCCCTGGGTAATGGACATGCTCTGCTTGCCCGGAGTGGTGTAGGCCGAGCTGATTTCACCGATATAGATGGGCGTGTTCGGCGTTCCGGCTGTGGTCAGCTCGGCCCTGATGGCGTTGATCTCGGTGGTTAACCCCTGCGCAGCCTGCTGGGTCAGGAATGTGTCGTTGGGCGGCTGTCCGCCAGATGTAGTGTTCGGAGCTTCAGGATAGTAGTGGTATTCGACAAAATCGTATGCCGTGGTGGACGTGTTCAATACGGTGGGGTCCCACGCCGGTGAGTTGCCGGGATTGACATCGATGCCAACCAGCACGTTTGAGTTGGCGGCTTTGATCTGCTGATAGAAGCCGTTGCTGGTTGCGGTTCCAACGGCAGCGGCGTATGTGGCGGCATTGTTGGGGAGCGTGTGCATATCCGTTTCCCAGGTGCCGTATTCCTCGTTACCAACGGTAATGTGGGTCACGTTGGCGTTCAAGGTAGCCGCTTCAGCCGCCCAGGCGGCAGCTTCGCTTGGCAGTCCGCCGCCGTTGCAGGTTGGGTTGGTGCCGTAATCGGCAGTAAGAGCCACATCGAGTCCCGCCGGAATGACCAGGTCGGAGACAAATTTCGAGAATGTTGTGTTCGAGGCTGTAGTTCCGCCGCACAGGCTGTCGGTTTGCCAATGGTAATCGTCGGACCAGGAACCGCCTGGCCAACGGACGGCTTTGATACCCGCTGCCTGGAAGGCGGGGACAATGAACGATTGGGTGGGGTCGTACCATGCCGCCATATTCACGCCCAACAGGGTGTCGCTGATGGCTGGGCCGGTGCTGGACTGATTCACACTGATCGAGCTTTGAACGGCGACAGAGAGGGTTTGCGTGATTGCCGTTCCCGTGGTTGGCGTAACGGTAAGTGTGTAAGTGGTGGCGATTGCGGGGGTCACATTGACTGCCGTCCCGCTGGTGACGGAAATGTTTCCGGGCGTGATAACGCCAGTGCCATTGGCAAAGACGGCCGTCAGGGCGGTACTCGATCCAAACGCAACCGAGGTGGGATTGGCCGTGAAGCTGCTGATGGACGGCGGCCCTGTAACGGTAACCGTTGCCGTCTGCGTCGCGGGCGCACCGACAGCGCCAGAGACGGTGAGGGTATAGGTGGTTGTCGAGGTCGGGCTCACGTTCACCGCAGTCCCGCTGGTGACGGCAATGTTGCCCGGGGTGATGACGCCGGTGCCGTTCGCGAAGACTCCTGTGAGGGCCGAGCTGGAGCCGGAGGAGATGGTTGCCTGATTGGCGCTGAAGCTCGTGATGGACGCTCCGGCACTCACTGTGACCTGGGTGGTTTGCGTGACCGTGGAGTTATTTGGATTGGTCACGGTGAGCGTATATGTGGTGGTGATATTGGGGCTGACGTTGACGGGGGTTCCGCTGGTGACAGCGATGTTGCCCGGCGTGATGACGCCGTTACCGTTGGCGAAGACTCCCGTAAGGGCCGAACTTGCGCCAAGCGCGATGGTCGCGGGATTAGCGCCGAAGCTGGTGATAGTGGGCGCGGGATCGACGGTGACCGTTGTGCTCTGGGTGGTCGCCGTATTGTTCGAATTGGTCACGGTGAGGGTGTAGGTGGTGGTGACATTGGGACTGACGTTGACCGCAGCTCCGCTGGTGACAGCGATGTTGCCCGGCGTGATAACGCCGACGCCATTGGCGAAGACCGCAGTGAGGGCCGAACTGGAGCCGGCGGTTATCGTCCCCGGGCTGGCGGTAAAGGTGGTGATGGCGGGCGCGGGAACTACGGTGACCGATGCGGTCTGCGTGATGGCCGTCCCGGCTGGATTGGTGACGGTTAGCGTATAAGTGGTGCTGGCAGTCGGGCTCACGTTCACCGCAGTTCCGCTGGTGACAGGCAAATTGCCCGGAGTGATGACGCCGGTGCCGTTGGCAAAAACGGCCGTAAGGGCGGAGCTGCCGCCGGCCGTTATCGTGGCCGGGCTTGCCGTAAAGCTGGTGATGGAGGGCGCGGGGGACACGGTAACGGTAACAGTGCTAGTGGCCGTGCCGCCGGAACCCGAAACGGTCAGGGTATAGGTGGTCGTCGCCGCGGGGCTGACGCTCACCGCCGTGCCGCTGGTGGCGGCGAGGCTGCCCGGCGTAATGACACCTGTGCCGTTGGAGAAGACTCCGGTCAGGTTCGTGCTGGTTCCGGCCGTGATCGACAAGGAGCCGGCCGCGAAGCTCGAAATGACAGGCGCGGGATTGACGGGCGTTCCACCGCCGCCGGAGGAGCCTCCACAACCAGTGAAACTTGCGCTGAGAACCACACACGAAGCCAGGGCCACGACAAACCGTTTGATCATTTTCACAATTCCCCGTCAATTAGACGATAATTTCTGTGACTTACTGCAGCTGCTTTAGAGAACTCCCTCTGGCGCACACTCTAAAAACTCAGGTTCCGACCAACCGAGATCGGAAGCGAACACGACCGTGCGAGTAACTTGAGGAAGTAACACTCGGTGAATACTCCCGCGGGAAAGGGTATGGATCGCCCTCATTTTCCGAGGTGGAGATTACGATACCATGAACCCGCAATGGTTGGCAGCCGAAGCCATGGACTGCACCCGATTTCCGGGGAGTTCCGTGGGGGCTGGATGCGCATGGACTAAATGGCGCGGAACCCTCATTCGCGACGACTTAATGCGCGGCCGAATCGATTTACGTTCGCCCGTCCGGCACTGGCTAATTCGCTTTACTCAAAAGCTTTTTTACTTGACAAGCGCAAATTTTGTCGGGTACGGTGTACCGTTACCAAATTTGCAGGTGAACCCGCGCGGAATTCCAACGGACCATGTAGCATTGCGTGCGGAAGTATGCCGGGCGTGGTGTTGGGTTTTTAATTAGTCTTTCCCTTCCTGTTCCTGCAAAGCCCCTTCAAGTGAGGGACAGTGGGCGTAGGAAGCTGGATGAGTTTGCTTTCAGCGGTGCTTAGAATTGTGTGTTCGCGTTCTGGCCGGCATTGGAAAGTGGAGCGCTGCGAGGACAAGAATTGCGCAGTTCCCTTGCGAAAGCGAGCACGAAGGATGTAGATGTAAGAGTTCCAAACGCAGTGATGTTGACGGTAGGACGCGGGCTTCGGCCCCGTTCGTAAGAGGAGCGGAAAGCACTTAAGGCCGGGTGTGACGCGAGCCTGCGGTAGGCATAGGGCAATACGGGACCAACCGGGCCGTAACTGATTCCCGAATTCGGAGAGAACCTGATCGGAGGAGGAGTAATGCATACTACTTTGAACAAACTGATGAATCCAGTGCGGTTCCTCGCGGCGGGAACATGGGTAGCCCTGTTCTCTGTGCTGGCCCTTTGCTTGTGCGCTTCGGTTGCGAACGCGGCGAACCCGGCGGGACCGCCTATCGTGGTCCAGGGCACGCCGGTTCTCATCGGAAGCATGAACTTTACGCCTCCAGGCGGGAAGGCTTCAGGCGGCGGGTGGGAGAGCGGTCAGTCGCCTCTGGGCGGCACGCTGGTGGTTGCGCCCAACGGCGATGTGATCGTCGGCGCGGGTTACGGCAGCAACACGTTCCAGATCACGCCAGCCGGCGTTCAGTCCGTTATCGCGCCGTTTAACAACAGCGACGCGGCCGGAATCGACAGCTACGGCAACGTGTATATCGCGAGGGACTACGCCAACAGCATTATCAAGCTGCCGTATATTGCCTCGACGGGCACGATTGTTGGATTCACGACACTGCCGACGGCCAACTGCCTGGGCGGCACGCAAGATACGACCCCTTGCATCTTCGCTCCCGGGACTCAGGCGACAATCACAACCGGCGCAGGGTCGGCAAACCCAGGGTTCAACTCCCTGTTCTTCGACCAGAAGGGCAACTTCTTCTTCGTCACGGACACGAATCCGAAGCTCAATCCGAACACGATTTATGAGTGCAGCGCACAGTGCCAGGCTGAGACGGACGGACTGGGAACGTATCCTCCAGTGGTGGTTTACGCAGACTCCACGGTCATCGGTCCCGCCAGTGTCGACCCCTGGGGCAACATTTTCTTCTCCGATGGCGCCGATGATGGGGCCAACTCAGGAAAGGTGAGCAACCTGCAGGAATTGCCGATTTCGGGTGGAGTGTATGCCTCCTCCCCGACATTGATCACTTCCTACACGACGAGCGCTGGTTATAACGCGATTTGCGGCGTGGCGGCAGATAACTATGGCACGGTTTATTTCTCGGTTCCCAACGATGGCGTATTCGCCCTCCCCGACCCCGGTGGCGTGGCCAACCCGGCGGGAATCTACAAGGCGTCAAACCAGGGCGGCAAGGGCCTTACCGTCGACGCATTGGGCGACTTCATCACGGTGGACTATAGCGGCACGCTGAGCGGGGACGGAATTTTCTTCACCCCAATCAACAACTTTTCGCTCGGCACTGTAGCCGTGTCCGGTGGGACACCAGCGACGGCGACGGCCACGCTCATCGATAGCGCCGGCAATTGCACCACGCAGCCAACGCTGACCTTGCAGGGCATTGAGGCTGGGGTCAACAAGACTGAATTTTCGACTGTGGCTGGAAGCAGTTGTTCAACAGCGGTTGGCACGAGCCAGGGAACGTTCAGCCCCTCGCTCGCGTATACCGGCGCCGACTATACGCTTACGGTTACCTTTACTCCTTCACAGGTGGGCGCGCGCACCGCGATCCTCAAATCTACGGATTCCACAAACAACGCGACCGGCGGGGCGGCATTGGCCGGCGTAGGACAAGGTTCTCTGCAAGATCTCGACCCCGGCGTCTGGACCTCATACACAACCGGCTTCAGCAACCCGCAGGCGATCGCAGTGGACGCGGCGGGCAACGTTGCCGTAGCGGACGAGGGAGCGAGCGCGATTTTATCGATCCCCGCAGGGGCAACGACCCCGGTTTCGATCGGCACAGGTTTCAGCAAGCCCGAGGCAGTTGCCTTCGATCCAGCCGGGAACCTGTTTATTGCCGATAGCGGAAACAAGCAGGTCGAGTTTATTCCAAACGTATCGGGATCCCTGGTTCCTTCTTCCCAGGCAACGACGATTTCATCCACAATGACGTTCGGCGGAACGGCGCTAGGCGATCCGACCGGATTGGCGGTGGGACCGAACGGCGTCTTGTATATCTCCGACCTCACCAACAATAGGGTCGTGACCTATGACAAGGGGAACACCAGCGTTTTCGCAAGCGGGCTCTCCCATCCTTGGGGAATTGCCGTAGATAGCTCGAACAATGTCTACGTTGCGAACACCGGTGGCGGGAACGTGATGATCTTTACCTTTGACGGCGGGTATTCTGCCCTGTCGGTCACAGGCATCACCAAACCCTGGGGCGTAGCGGTGGATGCGTCCGGCAGCCTCCTGATCTCTGACGAGCTCACTGGAAATATTGTGTGGGTTCCGGCTCTGGCAGGAGTGTTAACGCCCGCCAATGCTTTCGTGGTTGAGACCAACCCGAAATCGGCTTACGGAATCGCGATCGACGGCTGGGGCGATCTGTACACCTCGGACGGAACCGGCCAGGCGGTGTACGCGATCCAGCGCACGGCGTCGGCAATCAACCTCGGCACCGTTCAGAACGGCCTGACGAATTCCGGCACGGTTTGGGTATCGGTCACCGGCAACGAGCCGTCATCGATTGCCAGTTCCGGGCCCACGCAGTCTGCGAACACGTTCTTCACTCTGACGCCCGCAAACAATGACGGGTGCAGCAACGGGACCTCTGGAAATCCCGGACAGGCCTGCCAGTATGTGGCCACCTTCGCCCCGGCAGTTGGGACGGCAAATGGACCGCAGACGGGAACGGCAACTGTCAATTTCAGCCCTTCCGGTTCGGCAGCAGTAACCATGACCGGATCGGCAACGGCATCCGCGGTGCTGGCGCAGAAGATTACCGGCTTCGCGCCGCCAGCTTCAATCGTTGCCGGCCAGGCGATCACGCTGACGTCAACTGGCGGCGGCTCGGGTAATTCGATCATCTACACCATCGATGCAGCTTCGTCGTGCCCGTCTTGCGCAATCACAAGCGGACCTACCGGCAGCACGCTTTCAGGAGTGTCGGCGGGTTCGGTGATCGTTGACGCGAACCAAGCGGCAGGCACAAATGGAGGCAAGCAGTACGCCGCGGCGGGTCAGGTGCAAGCTACCATAACGATCACCAACGCGACATCGGCAAGCGTGCCGGCCCTGACGATGAACCAGCTCAAGTGGCTGTTTGCGGATCCGAGCGGAGGGTTCACCGACGGGCAGAATCCGCAGGGCGGCAGCTTCGCCATTACCCAGGACGGCCAGATTGTGCTCGGCAACGCCTATGGCAACGATGTCTTTTTCGTCAACGCGTCGACAGGCGCCGTGAACAATACGGTGTCAGTCAACGGACCGGGCGGAATCGCAATTGACAGCAAGAACAACCTCTACATTTCGCACCTCTACAACTCGGTCGTTTACAAGGTTCCGTTTGTGAATGGGGCCTTCGTAACCTGGGCCGACAACCCGACACCCGCGCCGCCTGCCTGCACGGGTACCGATACGGTACAGTGCACCTTTGCCAATTCGGGCCAGAACACAAAGGCGATCGCATTCGATCCATCGGGCAACTTCTACGAGGTGACGGAGCCGTCATCGAGCGGCAGCGGCGCCAGCGCGATTTACGAGTGCACAACGAGCTGCCAACCGACAGGAACCGGCACCAAGATCTACGCGGATACACTGGGCATCTCCCAGATCGCGTTCGATCCATGGGGTAACCTGTTCTTCACCGATGCCAACTATCTCATCAGCGGCGCAAGCGATGAGAGCAACTCGGGGGCCTCGGTGAGCAACCTGCAAGAATTGGTCTACACGGCGGGATCAGGTTTCGCCGCCTCGCCGACAACGATCCAGACGTTCACCACGGCATCGCCCGGCAACTACGATGACATGCTTGCCAGCGTGGCTGTGAACGCCACCACGGGCACCATTTACTACGGCATTCTGAATGACGGAACCTTCGCCATTCCGAACAGCCAGGCGCACGGCCCGTCAATCGCGAACCAGTACGTTGTGTCGGGTCAAGGCGCAAAGGGACTGATCACCGATACACACGGCAACATCTACCTTGTGGCCAACCACAGCGGCGCGGACTCGGCAGCATCTCTCTTGCTTGGCGATTTGGTGACTCCTGGCGGCCAGTACGAGGGCGCCGCGGTCACTGCCGCAGCCACCGTGGTGGACAATGCAAATGGATGCGGAAAGACAGCCGCATTGCTGATCACATCTACCAATTCAGAGTTCTCCGGGACGGGTGGGACGACTTGCTCGTCGATTGCGGTTGGCGCGGGTAACGGGACCTTGACATCCCCGGTAACCTCCGCCTCCAGCTACGCGGCAACAATCTCCTTCGCTGCAACGAACGTCGGCGCGCAAACTGCAACGCTGACAGTGAGCGACACGGCCAATGGAGGCATCGGAACGGCAACGGTGACGGGCGTCGGTTTGGAGACTGCTCAGAGCCTTACCTTCACCGCACCCACAGTGCTCAATCCAACCTATTCGCCGACGTTGACGATTACGGTGAGCGCCAAGAACGGCGGATCCAACAACCCGATCACCTTCAGCGTTGATGCTGCCAGCACGGGAGCTGGAACTTTCGGCGTCACCACTGTGAACGGAACAACCTCCACGGCCACCCTGACAGTAACCCAGGCGGGCACTGTGGTGATCGACGCCAACGAACTGGGCGGACTGGTAAACGGCACCTTCTATTCGGCGGCGACCCAGGCCCAATTAACCCTGACGGTTGGTCAGGCTTCACAGACCATCGCGTTCCCGCCACCGGCTACACCGGTGACCTACGCGCCCGGGTTGAAACTGACCATCGGCGCGAGCGGCGGCGGATCGGGCAATGCGATCGCCTTCAGCGTTGACTCCTCAAGCACGGGCTCGGGAACCTTCGCCGGAAACATACTGACGGTGACGGGCGCGGGCACGATCGTGATCGACGCCAATGAGGCAGGCAATGTCGACTACCTGGCGGCTCCTCAGGTTCAGGGCACCATCGTAGTGAACCAGGCTAACCAGACCATCACCTTCCTGCCACTTGCGGTTCCGACTCCGGTCCACTTTATCGTGGGTGGAGTTCAGATCCCGATCAGCGCGACCGGCGGCGGATCGGATAACCCGATCGTCTTCACCGTGGATAAATCCAGCACCGGCGCGGGAACGTTCTCGACCAGCACGGTAGCCGGAGCCACCTCCACGGCGACGCTGACGATCACCGCTCAAGGCAACATCGTGATCGATGCCAACCAGGCCGCCAACAACAACTACCTGGCCTCGACTCCGTCCCCAACTCAAGAGACGGTTGCCGTACTGTCGCCTCTTCCCACACAAACCATCACCTTCAACACGATTCAGACTCAGGTTGAGGGAGCACCGCTGACGCTGACGGGAACGGCAAGTTCCGGCCTGGTGGTCAGCTACAGTGCAAGCCCCTCGGCAGTCTGCACGGTTTCCGGCTCGACGGCCACATTCGTAGCTGCCGGTAACTGCACCATCACCGCTATGCAGCCCGGCGACAACATCTTCTTCGCCGCAGCTCCTCCGGTGTCGCAGACCTTCATCGTTAACTCAACTGGCCAGGTCCCGGCCATGCTGCTGAATCTCTCGCTCGGCACAGTGACCGTCACACCTGGAACCGTGGGGTTGACCCAGTTGACCATCACCTCGCAGAACAACTTCACCGGAACCATAACCTTTGCTTGCAGCGGTCAGCCCGCAGGCAATGTCTGCACCTTCACCCCGAACCCGGTAACGCTCCTGCCCGACCAGAGCACAACCACGACGCTTTCGATCCAATCGGAAACATCGGCTTCAGCTGCCCAGCACGATTCACGGCCGCTGTTCCCGGTGGCGACGTTGGCGGTCGCGTTCTGCTTACTGGGCTTCAAGAAGCGCAAGAGCCTGCAAATGCTCCTGCTCCTGGTAATCGCCATGGCCGGACTGGGCGTGATCTCGGGTTGCGGCGGCGGTTCTTCAGGCACAACGACAACCCCGACCACAACGACAGTGACCGTCACGGCAACCGGAGGAGGCACCTCAACAACCACCAGCTTCAACCTTGTGGTTGACTAGGGCACTTCATCCGAACCTGCAGTAAATGCCTGGGCCTCTCCACAGTTGTGGAGGGGCCCAGGTGCTTTAGGCCTATTGTTCAGGATGCGGAATTCTGTCTTTCTTCTGTGAGCTAAAGCAGTCTAACCTATCAAACGCAACGGAAATTCTGGCGCATTAAGAGATGCGGAGGCAGAAAGACAATGGAAAGGCAACGGGCGTTTCTCTTAATCGCATTGGGCTTCGTCCTTTCGGTGGGTTTCGCAGTCGCCGGATGCGGCAGCACCACGCCGCCCGTTACAACTGTTCCGCCGCCCAACCTGATTCCCAGCCTGCAACCGTATTTGACACCGACGGGAACAGTCTCCACATTCAGCGCAACGGGCAGTATCGACCCCACCGGAATCTTCTTTCAGCCACTGGGCACGAATGCCCGCACCTGCGCGAGCTGCCACCAATTGAACCAGGGAATGTCGATCAACGCCAGTAGCGTTCAGGCCTTGTTCACCAGCAGCAACGGGACCGACCCGCTCTTTCTGGCCGTTGATGGCGCCAACTGCCCCACAGTGGCAACAGGCGACAGCGCTGGGCATAGCCTGATCGTCAATAATGCATTGATCCGGATCGCCGAGGCGCCGCAGAATGCTCAATTCCAGATCGCCGTGGAGCAGGACCCGTACGGCTGTGCCGTGACAACCAACGCGTCGACCGGACAGCAGGCGTATTCGGTGTATAGGCGGCCGCTGCCTACATCGAGCCTGACATTTCTCAGCGGCGTGATGTGGGATTCAAGGTTTACACTTTCCCCTCTAAACTCCGCGCCGTCTCTGAGCGCCAATTTGATCACCGACCTGAGCGCCCAGGCCGCGAATGCGGTTGCGACGCACCAGCAGGGCACCACTGCGCCAACTTCGGCCCAGCTCTCTCAACTGGCTGCGTTTGAAGAAGGACTCTTTACCGCGGAAGCAACAGACACACAGGCCGGTTCGCTGAGCGCCAACGGAGCAACAGGCGGGGCCGCGGCAGTTGCTGAGCAGAACTACTACCCCGGCATCAACGATGCGTTCGGCCAGGATCCGCAGGGCAAGATCTTCAATCCCACGGTGTTCACGTTGTTCCAGGCGTGGGAGAACAGTTCGAATCCGGCGCAAGCCAGCATCGCCCGGGGCGAGGATATCTTCAACAGCGCGCCGATGCTGATCACCAACGTGCGCGGCCTCAACGACAATCCGGCGCTCGGCAGTCCGGCTGTGATCTCAGGCACCTGCGGCACATGCCACGATACTCCAAATATCGGGAACCACTCGCTTCCATTGGCAATGGATATTGCAACCAGCCGGTTGGCAGCGAGCGAGACGGATTCGAGCATCATCGCGGGACTCGAGCAGCTGACTCCGCCCAGCTTGCCCGTTTACGAGATCACCGGCTGCAAGGATGTAAATGGCAACCCGGTGGTCTATCTGACTACTGATCCGGGCGCGGCACTTGTCACGGGTCAATGTGTCGATGTGAATCGTGTAAAGGTGCCAGGTTTGCGTGGGCTTGCGGCGCGTGCGCCCTACTTCCACAATGGATCAGCCGCGAATACGAGCGAGGTGGTGAAGTTTTACAGCTCGCGCTTCCAGATGAATCTGAACCCGCAGCAGATGGTGGATCTCATCAATTTTCTGAACGCGCTGTGAGCGGGGCGGCGAGCTTTGCCGCCGTCGAAGATGGATGGATCGACAGATTCTAGCTTGCTACTCGATTTCTATACAGCGCATAATCTCGATGGCGCTTTCGTCAATAATCAGCTGGTTCCAGGCTCAGTTTTTCAACCTCCCCGGAGTTCAAGATGCACCGTTTGTCCAAGCCAGTTTCGCCGCTTGCCCCGACTGTTCTAGTTTCTACAGAACCGCTGAGGCTGCAAAGCGCTTCCCTTCCCTTTTATCGGAAAGAAGATTCCGAGAAGACGCGCTCGATTCACAATCTCTTGCGGCGGCTGTTTTTTTTCGCAGCGGCTTTGTTGTTCGCGGGCGCGGCAACCGGCGGGGCGCAGACGAACTTCGGTCCGGTCAACATCGGCGGAAGCGCTAACTTAACGGTGACCGTCAACATCCAGAGCCCGGGGATGCTTACGGGCATCTCGGTGGTGACACAGGGTGCAACAGGGTTGGACTTCACCAATGCCGGAAGCGGCACCTGCGCGACCGGAACAAGCTACACCGTCGGAGAGTTCTGCACCGTGATGGTGAGCTTCAAACCGGTATATGCCGGAGTGCGCTATGGAGCAGTGCAACTGAAGGATGGATCAGGAAATGTGCTCGCAACGGCGTTGTTGCTGGGAAATGGCGGGGGACCACAACTGGCGTTCAGCCCAGGCACGGCGCTTGCAATCGATCCGATGGTGAATGGCGTTACCTTGAACCATCCCTTCGGCGCGGTTTTGGATGGAACCGGGAATGTCTACATCGTCGATCAGCTGAATCACCGCGTGGTGGAGATGCCCGCCGGAGGCGGAGCGCCGATTGTTATCGACCCGATTGTGAATGGGCAGGGATTGATTAATCCGGGTGCTGTTGCGGTGGATGCGGCCGGCGACCTGTTCATCTCCGACCTGGACGGAAATGTTTTGGACGAGGTGCCGGCCGGAGGCGGCGCGGCTACCGTTATCAACCCAATCGTGAACGGGCAGAGGATGCATTATCCATGCGGGATGGTGATTGACGCGGCTGGAGACCTGTACGTCGCGGATGTGGATAACGGCCGAGTACTCGAGTTGCCGGCAGGCGGTGGAACACCGATTGCCATCGACCCAACAGTAGGTGGTCAATCATTTGAATATCCAGTCACGCTGGCGCTTGACCCGGCCGGGGATCTTTTCATCGCGGATGAACTCGCCAATCGGATCGTGGAGATTCCAGCCGGAGGAGCTGCGCCAACTGCCTTCGCTCCTGCTGCCAATGGACAAGGTTTATATCACCCATACGGCATTGCGATGGATGGCGTCGGCAATCTGTTCATAGCCGATGCCTACAACAGAGTACTGGTGGTGCCGCCTCCCTACACAGGTTCGGCGACTGCCATTGCGCCCACGGTGA
>Ga0181516_10002118_pt1 | contig 14435 bp, 17 predicted proteins | sample PEATcosm2014_Bin_25_FD_121104 | JGI IMG/M metagenome (GOLD analysis project Ga0181516, IMG submission 121104) | Peatland microbial communities from MTU Mesocosm Facility, Houghton, MI, USA - PEATcosm2014_Bin01_10_metaG | ecosystem: Environmental > Terrestrial > Soil > Wetlands > Peat | place... | reverse complement strand
CGGAATCGCGCTGCTTGATGTCATCGCGTTTGTCGAACTCCTGCTTGCCCTTGCCGACGCCGATGGAAACTTTCACCTTGCCGTTCTTCCAGTAAAACGCCAGCGGGAACAGCGCGTTGCCCTTCACCGCCGCGAGACCGAATAGTTTGCGGATTTCCGATTTATGCAGCAGCAGCTTGCGCGGCGCCTTGAGCGCGTGGTTGTGGACATTGCCATGCGAATACTCGTCAATGTGCGCGTTGTAGAGCCAGACCTCGTCCTTCTCCACGCGCGCGAAGGCGTCGGCGATCTGCCCCTTGCCCGCGCGCAGCGACTTGACCTCCGTGCCATGCAGCACGATGCCCGCCTCGAAAGTTTCGAGGATGTGGTAATCCCGCCGGGCTTTGTGGTTGGTCACGATGTCGGCCATGGGCTAAAGGTAGAATGAAAAATGAAGAATGAAGAAACAAAAATGCTTCATCCAAATCAATGAATGAAGCAGAAAAATCCGTCAGTCCGGCAGAACGAACGTTTCTTCATTCGTCATTCTGCCTTCTGCCTTTGCTTTAGTGCTTCTTGCGCTTCTTGGCGATCGGACGGACGGCCGCGACTTCTTCCGGCAATTCCCAGCCCATTTTGTCTTCGAGAATTTCCGTCAGCGCGATATCCGCCAAGCCCATGCTGGCCGGCACGTCCACCAGCGGACGGCCCAAACCGCCACCGCCCTGGTTGAGCTGGCGCACCCGGCGCGAGATGAGGTTCACCAGCACATTGGGGTTGCCCACTTTTTCCACGGCACGTTTGCAAAGTTCAGCGTTCATTGGTAATAAAATCGAGTTGGCAAGCATAGCTGATAAAGCTATTTGCGCAATAACAAAATCAAGCTTTCGCCGGCAGCCATTAAAATCAGCCACGCCACGAAATCAACGGGCAAAGCTGTTAGAACCCGGTGCGAGAAAACAAATTCACCGGCCGCTCCGTTTCGTTCCAGGTTTTCGAACGGTCACCACCGGGGCTGCGGCTGGGAAAAGCAAATCCCTTCGCTGGCAATCGTTGCTAAAACACCGCGTAATCCGATGCGCTTTTGCCGGCGTTGATTGACGGAACGCAACTGGCTCCCAGCCCGGTTTTTCTCGTTCTTCCAGAACAAATGCCTTTTTTGAAGCCGATTTAACCAAAACACCATCTCAAAAAATGTGATGCCCTCGGCAAGATACGATAGGTATTCAAGGCCCGATGCGCCTAAAATATATTGATTGTCACCGCCACCGGGCTGGGCGCAGCCGCCAAGCGTCCACCCATTCCACGGGACAGTCGAACTAAAATGAGCCTTCTGCACGATGTTCTTCAGTTGCGCGTCCGCTACAGCGAAACGGACCAGATGGGCACGTTTTACAATTCCCGCGCGCTGGAATGGTTCGAATGCGGCCGCACCGAACTCATGCGCCGGCGTCTGGGCATGAGCTACGCCGCGCTGGAGGAGAAAAATGTTTTTCTGCCGCTCGTCGAGGCGCACCTGGAATTCCAGGGCGGCGCGCGCTACGACGATTTGCTCGACATCGCCTCCACCGTGGAAATGTCTGGCCGCGCGAAACTGCGCTTTGAAGTTCAGATCACCCAAAACTCGAATGGCAAGCCCGTCGTGCGCGGTCACACGATTCACGCGTTTGCCAGTGCGGACGGAAAACCGATTCGCCCGCCGACGTGGTTTCTGGAACTGATTCAAAAAGCCGCCGGGCCGGCAGCAGCCTGATTTTTCAAATGATTTCAACCGAACGACAATTATTAAGTGGCGACAGCGCCATCGCACTCGGCGCGTTGCATGGCGGCGTGGCGCTGGGCACCGGCTATCCCGGCACGCCTTCCACGGAAATTCTCGAATACCTTTCCCACATCGGCGGCAAGGCCCAGTGGTCGCCCAACGAAAAAGTCGCGCTCGAAGTCGGCATCGGCGTGGCGTATGGCGGCGCGCGTTCGCTCGTCACGATGAAACACGTCGGGCTCAATGTCGCCGCCGATCCATTCTTCAGCGCGGCGCACACCGGCGTGGTGGGTGCGCTCGTCGTGGTTTCCGCAGACGATCCCGGCATGGCGTCCAGCCAGAATGAGCAGGACAACCGCCGTTACGCCGTCGCCGCCGCTGTGCCGATGCTGGAGCCGTCCGACTCGCAGGAGGCCTACGACTTCACGCTCGCCGCCATCGAAATTTCCGAGCGCTGGAAAATCCCCGTGCTGCTACGCGTCACCACGCGCGTCTGCCACACGCAGGCCCCGGTGCAACCGCGCGCCGCCGTGCCGCCGCCCCAGCCGCACTTCGAGCACGACTTGCGCGGCAGAAATTTAATTCCGTCCAACGCGCGGCCAGCACATCGCCGGTTGCGGCAGAAACTTTCCGAGATGAACGAGTGGAGCGAAACCACGCCGCTGAACCACGTCATTTCCGGCGACAAAAAACTTGGCATCATCACGTCCGGGGTTTGTTTCATGCACGCCCGCGAAGCCGCGCCGGACGCCAGTTTTCTCAAGCTGGGCTTCACACATCCCCTGCCCTTGCGAAAAATCGCGGAGTTCGTCCGCAGCATCGAACGGTGCGTCGTCATCGAGGAAGGCGATCCGTATCTCGCTGATGCCATCCGCGCCGCCGGACTGAAAATTGAGAGCAAGCCGGAAATGTTCCGTTTCGGCGAACTGAACGTGGACCGCGTCCGCCGCATCCTCGCGCACGACAATTCTCCAGAACCAACTCGTCCGCCCGGCAAGCCGCCGGAATTGTGCGACGGTTGCGGGCATCACGTCGTTTTCCAGGCACTGCACAATCTGGATTGCATCGTGGCCGGCGACATCGGCTGTTACGCGCTCGGCGTGCTGCCGCCGTATTCGGCGATGGGCTGCTGCGTGTGCATGGGTTCGAGCATTCCCATCGGACTTGGTTTGCGCCACGTCTTGCCACCCGCCGAGGCGAAGCGCGTCGTCAGCGTGATCGGCGACAGCACGTTTGTGCACAGCGGCATGACCGGGCTGGCCGAGATGATTTACAATCCGCCGCCGACCGGCCACGTGGTCATCATTCTCGACAACAGCACCACCGCGATGACCGGTCATCAGGAACATCCCGGCACCGGCCGCACGCTGGATCACGCGGGGACGGGCAAGGTGGTTTACGAAAACCTCGGCAAGACGCTCGGCATCGAAGACGTGCGCGTTTTCCCACTCGGCAAGGATTGCGCGGAATTTCAGCAGATGCTCGTGGAAGCGCTCGCCAGCGAAAAACTGGTGCTGATCGTCGCGCGCCGGCCCTGCGTGCTCGCCGCCAAAAACATCCGCGACTACGAAAAGTGCGCGACGTGTGCCACGGCGCAGGAGGTTTTGGCGAAATGAAACACCGCTTTGTTGTAGCGGCGGTCTATGACCGCCGGCTTCAAACCGCGACGGCGCTCACAGAGCGCCGCTACAAAAGATTGGCAGAGATTTCAAAATGAACAAAACCGTCAACGTCGTCATCGCCGGGCTCGGCGGACAGGGCGTCATCAAGGCTTCCGACATTTTGTCCGAGGCGGCGTTCCGCTCCGGGTTCGCGGTCAAGAAAAGCGAGATTCACGGCATGAGCCAGCGCGGCGGCTCGGTGACGAGCGACGTGCGGTTCGGTCCGCAGGTGTTAAGCCCGATGGTGCCGCCGGGCGAGGCGGATTTTCTGGTGGTGCTCGCGCCGGATCAGGTGGAAGTCAATCGCGGCCAGTTGCGCGCAGGCGGCGTGCTGATTGCGCCGGAGCTGATTGACCAGGCGACGCTCGCCAACCGCAAAAGTTTCAACATCGCGCTGCTCGGCGCGTTGAGCACGCGGCTCGACATCAGCGAGGAAACCTGGCGCGCGGCCATCCATGCCTGCCTGCCGGAAAAACTGCACGCGGCGAACGAACAGGCTTTTGCCGTGGGCCGCCAGGCCGCCGCCAAACTTTGAGCCATGAAACAGAATTCCACCGCCAGTTTTCATCCGGTCAGCGCGCCGGATTTTCTGCCGCCTGAACAATTGCAGGCGCTGCAATTGCAGCGGCTCAAGGCCATCGTCCACCGCGCCTACGACCACGTGCCGCTGTTCCGCAAGCGGATGGACGAACGCCGGATCAAGCCGGAGCAGGTCCAGTCGCTCGACCACATTCTCCTGCTGCCCTACACGGTGAAGACGGATTTGCGCGACACGTATCCGTTCGGCCTGTTCGCCAGCCCGATGAAGGACATCGTGCGGCTGCACGCCTCCACCGGCACCACTGGCAAGCCCATCGTCGTAGCCTACACGAAGGAAGATTTGGCGGTCTGGGAAAATGTGATGATGCGCAGTTTTGCGGCGTGCGGTTTGCACGCGGGCGACATCATTCAAAACGCCTACGGCTACGGCCTGTTCACCGGCGGACTCGGCGCGCACTACGGCGCGGAGGCGCTCGGCGCAACGGTCATTCCCATTTCCGGCGGCAACACCGAGCGGCAGTTGATGGTGATGAAAGATTTTGGCTCCACGGCGATCTGCTGCACGCCGAGTTATTTTCTGCACCTGATTGACCAGGCGCAGCAGCTCGGCATCAACCTCAAGGAACTGCCGTTGCGCGCCGGCGTTTTCGGCGCGGAACCGTGGACGGAATCCATGCGCCGCCGCATTGAGGCCGAGAGCGGACTCAAGGCCTATGACATTTACGGCCTGTCGGAAATCATCGGCCCCGGCGTGGCGATGGAATGCCAGTGCCAGGCCGGCCCGCACATTTTCGAGGACTGGTTTTATCCCGAAATCATTGACCTCAAATCCGGCCAGCCACTGCCCGACGGCGAGGAAGGCGAACTCGTCCTGACCACGCTCGGCAAGCAGGCCATGCCGATGATCCGCTACCGCACGCGCGACATTACGGCACTGACGAGCGAGCCATGTGCGTGCGGTCGCACGTTGCGCCGCATCCAGCGCATCGGCCGGCGCAGCGACGACATGTTCATCATCCGTGGCGTGAACGTCTATCCGTCGCAGATTGAAACCGCGCTGCTGAAAGTGGAAGGCACGCTGCCGCATTATCAAATTATTTTAACGCGCGACAAAGGGCTGGACGAAGTCGAGGTGCAAGTCGAGGTGACCAAGGAAGTTTTCGGCGACACCGTCGGCGCGCTGGAGGCGGTGCAGCGCACCATCGGCCACAGCATCGAAACGCTGACCGGCCTGCGGATGAAAGTGCGGATGGTGCAGCCGCAGACCATCACGCGCAGCGAAGGCAAGGCCAAGCGCGTCATCGACCAGCGGAAAATGTGATTGGCAATATGGCTGATCTGTTCAACTTAAATTCTGATGCAAGCCAGCGCGTAGCTGCGACGCCTCGTCGCAGAAAAGTGCAGGCGACGCCATCGTCGCCATTTGATGCAGCATGGTTGGCACAATCTGAAAATTGCGGCGAGGGCGTCGCAACCACCCTCGGTGACGGGGCGTCACCGCTACACTAAGTCCTATATGAAACTCAAACAACTCTCCCTGTTTTTGGAAAACAAATCCGGCGCGCTGAGCCGGCCCGTGCGCCTGCTGGCGAAGGCCAGGTTCAACATCCTCACGCTCTCCATCGCCGACGCCAACCAGTTCGGCATTTTGCGCCTGATTTTGCGCGACTGGGAAAAGGCCAAGAAGCTGCTGGAAAAAAACGGCTTCGTCGTGAAGGTCACGGACATGGTGGCCGTGGAGGTTTCCGATCAGCCGGGCGGACTGGCGCAGATTTTGGACGTGGTGGAAAAGGCCGGCCTCAACGTCGAGTTCATGTATGCCTTCACCGAGAAGCGCGAGAACAAGGCGATCCTGGTTTTCCGTTTCGACGACCCGGACAGCGCGATCAAAATGCTGCAACGGAGCAAAGTGAACGTAGTTGCCAGCGTGGATTTGCTTCAGCAAACTGATTGAATGCAGTGCAAAACGAGTGCCATCGTCTCATTAACACCGGGCTTCAGCCTGGTGACGGCGGATGCGGAAGGTCCAAACCGTTTCAACGGTTTGCCTCGTGCGAGGAAGCCGTTAAAACGGCTTTCGTCTCCCGCCTGCTGGCACCACCCGGCTGAAGCCGGGTGTTAATGAGAACCACTGTCTGCCTCGAAAATTTACGATTTCGCAAAACCACCATGAATTTAAACGAAGAAGAATTGAAGCGTATTTTCAAGCACGACCGCTACGCCGAGCTGTCCAACATCGAGCTGCTCACCGCCGGCCCCGGCCACGCGACGGCGAAGATGACTTTGCATCCGCACCATTTGAACGCGCTCAAAACCGTGCAGGGCGGCGCGATCTTCACGCTGGCGGATTTCACCTTTGCCGTGGCCTGCAATTCGCACGGCACGATGGCCGTGGCGCTCAACGTCAGCATCACGTTCATGAAGGCCGCCACCACCGGCACGCTCTGGGCGGAGGCGCGGGAGCTGTCGAAAAATTTCAAGGTCGGCACCTACACCGTCGAGATCAAGGACGATGCCGGCGACTTGGTGGCGCTGTTTCAAGGGCTGGCCTACCGGAAGAAAGACAAGCTGCTTTTGTGAAAGCCATCAACTTCCTGCACGTGGAAACCGGCAGTTTTAAGAGGCCGGCAGCTTGAGCTGTTCGTCGAAATAGAACGGCACATCTTCACTGATCGGCGCGAACGACTGGTGGAATGATTCTGACGACAGCGGCCCCAATTTGCCATCCCCTAAAAAAACGACCTTCCGGTGGAGCCGACAAGCCGTTGACACCCCCGCCGGCTTTGTTAGGTTTCGCCAGCGGTTAATCCAAATTTACCATGACCATTGGCGTCCCCAAAGAAATCAAGGAGCAGGAATATCGCGTGGCGTTGCTGCCCAGCGGGGCCTATCAACTCATCAACCGCGGCCATACGGTCGTCGTCGAACGCGGCGCGGGCGTGGGCGCAGGCTATCCGGATGCGGAGTATGAATCAGCCGGCGCCACGTTGGTGGACGCGCACGCGATGGTTTTTGCGGCGGCGGATTTGATCATCAAAGTCAAAGAACCGCTGCCCAGCGAACTGCCGCTGCTGCGACCGCGACAAATTCTTTTCACTTATCTGCACCTGGCCGCGAGCCGGCCGCTCACGGAAGCGCTGATGAAATCCGGCGCAACGTGCATCGCCTACGAAACCATTGAAGTGAACCGCCGGTTGCCGCTGCTCGAACCGATGAGCGAAATCGCCGGGCGCATGAGCGTGCTGGTGGGCGGCTATTTTCTACAGAAACATTTTGGCGGCAGCGGCACGCTGCTCGGCGGCGTGCCCGGCGTGCTGCCGGGAAAAGTGGTGGTGCTCGGCGGCGGCTCGGCCGGCGTGAACGCGGCGCGCATGGCGCAGGGCCTCGGCGCGGACGTGACGATTCTCGAAGTGGATTTGGAACGGATGCGCTTTCTCGACATCACGCTGCACACGGCGCACACGCTGTTTTCGAGCGAATCACACTTGCTGGATTTATTGCCGACGGTGGATCTGCTCATCGGCGCGGTTTTGGTGCCCGGGGCGAAAGCGCCGAAATTGATTTCCCGCGGCATGCTGCGCCGGATGCGGCCCGGCAGCGTGCTGGTGGACATCGCCATTGACCAGGGCGGCTGCGCCGAGACTTCGCGCGCCACGACGCATCACGATCCGGTTTATGTCGAGGAAGGCGTGACGCATTATTGCGTGGCGAACATGCCCGGCGCCTATGCGCGCACCGCCACGCAGGCGCTGACGAACGTGACCTACCGCTATCTCGAAATGCTGGCGGATTACGGCGTCGAGGAAGCCTGCCAGAAATTTCCCGCGCTCACCGGCGGCATCAACATCCAGCATGGCAAAGTCGCCTGCAAGGCCGTGGCCGAGGCGCACGGGCTGGCGATGTGATCGTTTAGGGCACCCGGCTTTCGAACCAAGTTTTCCCCTGACTTCGCAATCAGGGTTTGCGCGCATGAAAAACAAGACAAATTCCCCGGTGCCGTCGCCCGGAAAAATAATTATTCGAAAGCCGCGCAGCCTTCCGCTTCCGCCGCGGCCAGAAATTGCTGCAATACCAGCAGGCGCGGCTCCGCCAGCTTTTGCGCCGCCGGCAGTTTGAGCTGGCCGGGCAAACGCTCCGCATTTTTCCGCAGCACGCGCAGCGCATCGGGGAAAATTTGAAACCGCGTGTCGCGGCCGATTTTGCAGACCGTCCGCAGCACCGTGACCGCGCCGAGCTGTTCCAGAATGTCCGCATCCCGCACAATTACGCCTTCGATGCTCGCCGGCTCATCCTGCGGCTGATGCGTGCGGATGGCGGCCACCACGGCGGGAATTTTTTCGACGGGAAAACCAAATCGCGCGAGCAGCTCCGGCGTGCGGTGCATCGCGTAAGCCACGCAATCCCATTCCGCCAGTGCCGTCGGATCTTCGGGCCGGTGGCCGACGAATACGCCGAGGTCATGCAGCCAGACGGCGGCGAACACCACGTCGTCGTCATAGTCCTGGCCCGCGCCGAGGACGCGCGTCAATTCATACAGCCGCGGCTGATGGCTGAACTTGTCCACCGGCCGGGCCTGCTCGCGGATGTAGGCCACGATGGCCGCACGAAAATCGGGCGCTGTCATGCGCCGAAGTTTGCGGGACGGCACCGGAAATTCCAGCACAACTTTCTTGGCCCGAAAATCACCGGCCGCTTTGGCCGCCAGTCCGTCGGGGAATTTTTTTTGATTCGCGCTGATGGCGGCGGTGGTGTTTTATTTCCAACAGCAACAACAACCGACACATCAACTTTTATGGCCACCCTTGTTTTCGACATCGAAACCTCCGCGCTTCCGCTGGAATTGTTTGACGAGGCGCAGCAGGAATATCTGTTCCGCGAAACCGAAAAAATTGACGACGCCATCGCCAAGCAGACCAAGCGCGAGGAGATCACGCGCTTCATGTCGCTCTGGCCGTTCACCTCGCAGGTTGTGTGCATCGCCATGCTCAACGCCGAGACCCAGCGCGGCCAGTCCATTTACATCGCCGATGATTTTGAAGACGACGTTCCCGACGCCGGTCCCGTCGAGTTCGTGCCCGTGGCCGACGAAACCGAATTGCTCACGGCGTTCTGGGACGTGGCGAAACATTACGACAGCGTTGTCACCTTCAACGGACGCGGTTTCGACGTGCCGTTCATCTACCTGCGCTCGGCGCTGCTCAACGTGCCCATCACCAAGAAAAACTGGCTCGGCTACCGTTATGCCGTGGAACCGCACTGCGACCTCGCGGAGCAACTGACGTTTTACAGCGTCAGCGGACGCGACGGCGCGGCGCGGCGGTTCAACCTGGATTTTTACTGCAAAGCCTTCGGCATCGAATCGCCCAAGAGCGCGGGCGTGACCGGCATGGACGTGGGCACGCTGCTGGCGGCCGGCAAGTTCCGCGAGATCGCCGAATACTGCCTGCGCGACGTCCGCGCCACCGTGGAGCTTTACAAAATCTGGAAGGAACGGCTGGCGGGGATCAAATGAAAACCCGGCCGGCCCTAACGAGCGAGCGAAGGCCGATGTCGCGGCCTTGGCCGGCGCAGTCGGAGCCATGATGGGGGATGTCGGAACCTTGACCGGCAATGTCGCAGCGCCGACTTTCGATGTCGGAACGATAAATTTTGAAGTCAGCACGAAAACTTTCGATGTCGCAGGCAAAACTTTCGATGTCGGGACCAAAACTTTTGATGTCGCGGAGAAAACTTTGGAAGTTTCGGAACTATAAATTAAAAGCAATTGGCTAATTTTCAATGGTTTGCAACGATATTTTGCAAGAGTGGTCAAAAAGCGACAGTTTTGGTCTTTGCCGACGGTCACCGGTGCCAAATGGACGTTTGAAAATAGTCAGCCATGCATGGCTGGGTTCACGGTTCGGGAACAGCACCAATCCTAGCCGGGACCGAAGCAATGTGCTGCCGTCCCAGCCGGGACTGGGAAAGATTGATTGGCGAGGTTCCCAGCCAAAAATGGCTGGGCTATTTTCGCGGGCCGCATCCGAACATGGATTTGATCTTCCCCATCGGTTTCGCCGAAAGAAGCCGCCGCGCTTGTTAGACCAGCTGGCGGCGGGCAGCGTGGCGAGTCCGCGCTTGCGGTCGGAAATCAATCGCCGTAGTTTGACGCCATGAAAGAACTGGTGTTTGAAGTGACGCAAGAAGAGGACGGCGGCTATTGCGCCGAATGCCTGACGGAAAACATCTTCACGCAAGGCGATACTTGGGACGACGTCCGCAAGCACGTCCAAGAAGCCGTGCGCGGTCATTTCTTCGACCAGCCCCCGACGCCGCGCCGTATCCGCCTGCATCTGGTCCGCGACGAAATTCTGGCCGGCACATGAAGATCCCGCGCGATTTGAGCGGCGCGCAACTGGTAAAAGTCCTGTGCCGCGACTGGGGCTACCGGGTGGTGCATCAGGAAGGCAGCCACATTATTTTGCAAACCGACACACCCGCACCGCAACGACTTTCAGTTCCCAATCATCATCCGGTGCGGGTGGGCACGCTCAACAGCATCGTGCGCGCGGTGAGCGCACACAAAGGCATCGAACGACAACACCTGTTGGAGGCGCTGCGGTAGCAGCGGCGCATTTGGAAATGTCCACCCTCGTCTGTTTCGCCCTGAAAGAAGAAGCCGCGCCGTTTCATAAAATCGCGGCGCAGCATCCCGGCGTCATCACGCTCATCGTCGGCATCGGCCGGCAGAACGCCGAGAAATCCGTGCGCCGCTTTCTGAATTCCGGCGAACCCAAGCTGGTTTTGACCTGCGGTTTCGCCGGCGGCTTGAATCCTGATTTGAAACTCGGCGACGTAGTTTTTGAGATGCCCCTCACCCCGGCCCTCTCCCCATCCGCTGGGGAGAGGGGGGCGAAGCCGGATGAAGGGTTGTCCGCCAAACTCCTCGCCGCCGGGGCCAAGCCGGTGAAATTGTTCTGCGCCGACCGCATCGCCACCACCGTCGCCGAAAAGAAAGCGTTGTGCGATCAAACCGGCGCGGACGCGGTGGAGATGGAATCGGCGGCGATCCACGCCGTCTGCGCCGAGCGCGGCATTCCGTGTGTCACGGTGCGCGTGATTTCGGACACGGCGGACGAAAATTTGCCGCTGGATTTCAACGCGCTGGCCAAGGCGGATAGGAGCATTGATTTCGCAAAACTATTTCTGGCCATTGCCAGGTCGCCGGGAAAAATCGGCGCGTTGATGCAGTTGCAGAAGAAAACCCAGTTCGCCGCGGAACGGCTGGCGGAAGTGCTGGCAAAGGTTTTGCCGGCGGAGTGAACTGAATGAATTTACGATTTGCAATTTACGAGTCGCCGGTGAGTGGCGAACGTATGGCGGCTCGCAAATCGCAAATCGTAAATGGCGGCACTAAGGATTATTGGCGGCCGGCGCCGTTTGATTTGCCGCCGCCGCCGCCACGGGTTTTTCCCTGGCGTGTTCGCTGTAGCTGATGAAGCCGGCGCCGAGCACGATCAGCACCACGCCCGCCCAGCGCACCGGCGAAACCTGCTCGTGCAAAAACCACCTCGCGGAAAACGTCGCGAACACAAAGCTCAAGCCGGTCAGCGGCCAGAGGAAGCTGATGTCGCTCTTGGCCATCAGCACCAGCAGGCCGATGAAAAACAGCGCCTCGAAAAAAATGCCCAGCCAGATCATCTGGCTGGTCAGGCTGGATTTGACGACGCGGAAAATCTCGGCGGCGGTGTAGCCGTTTACGTCGCCAATCTGGTTGATGCCTTTTTTGAGCAGCACCACGCCGGCGGATTCGCAGACAAGGCCGACCAGCAAAATCGAAAGGAGTTTGAACATTTTACAAATCTTGATGGCGAATCAGCTGGATGCCAAGCCTGGAAACGAGCGCTTTCACCCGCGGGCTGACGAGGGCGTCAAACTCATGCTGGAAGCGATCCAGCGACGGATGCGCGTAAAGCTCCGAATCGCCGGCCGGCAATTCAGGCAGCAGCTTCAATAGGTATTCTTCGTCCACGCGCGAATCCTGCAGCAGGCCGAAGGTGATTTGCGCGTGACGAATCTTTTTCGCCGCCAAAACTTTTCGGGCGCGGCCGGAAAGAAATTCAAAAATCGCCGCATGCGAAACTTTGTAAAAACAATGGCCGCGCGACATCCGCCGGCTGCGGGCGAGGCAATCACGCGTCAGGCGCAGGTGCCGGATGCGCAGCGCGTCCGCGTCGTCCATGAGAATTTTGAAGATGACGGGATGCAGGTGCAGGTGCAGATGGCCGTTGACGTGGTCGAGCAGCAGGCCGGTGGCGTGGAACTTTTCAAACTGCGCGTGGATCTCGGCACGGAGCTGCTGGCGCAGGCTGCGCTTGAAAAAATAATCCAGGCCGACGCCGACGGGAGAGTTGCTGAATTCGCCGCGCGCGTTGACGAGGCCGGGGATTTTTGCCGGCGGCAGCGCGGCGTGACCCATCAGCAAGGTGAGATGCAGGCCGACGCCGAGCCGGGGATTTTCCTTCGCGAGCTTCACCGCTTCGTCAAAGCCGGCTTCGTTCACCATCAGGCTCGCGCTCGTCAAAATGCCTTCGCGGTGCGCGCGGACGACGGCGGCGTTCACCGAAGCGGAAAGGCCGAAGTCGTCGGCGTTGACGATCAGCCGGCGGATTGATTTCCAATTTCCAATTTCCAATTTCCAATTTGAAGCGGCCGCAGCCATGTCACGGTGTCCCGTAGTTGGGGGAATTTATCCCGGCGACGTAGCGCAGCCACGACTTGAAGACCAGCGCGAGCTTGTGCGGCTTGCTCAATTTCAGCGGCTGCGGGCCGAAGACGTCGAACCGGCCGCGCTCCAGTTTTTGCAGCAACTGCCAGTAAACCGAACCCATCAATTCGGCGGCGACCATCGCCTGCCGGTCGGCGGGCGGCAAGGTCTGTTGCGCGAGCGCATAAAAATGTTTGGCGCGGCCGGCCACGCTGGCGGCGAGCGCGAAATAATTTTCGGAGAATTTGGAATTTAAGATTTCAGCTTCGGTGACGTTGAATTTCTTGAGCTCCGATAGCGGCAGATAAATTCTTCCGCGCGCGGCGTCGTTCTTCACGTCGCGCAAAATGTTCGTGAGCTGAAGCGCCTTGCCGAGATAAATGGCGTAGTCGTGGCACGCCGGATTTTGGTAGCCGAAAATCTCGATGCTCAGCAGCCCGACGACGGAGGCGACGCAGTAGCAATACAATTCCAGCTGCTCATAATCTGCGTATCGCAAGGTGTCCAAATCCATTTCGCAGCCTTTGATCAATTCGTCGAACAAAGCGAACGGCAGCTTGAACTGGTGGATGACCGGTTGAAATTCCTGGTTGAGGATGAATTCCGGCTGGCCATTTTCGCAGGCGCGGCGGATGTCCGCGCGCCAGGCGGCGAGCTGTGCGCGGCGTTTTTCCGTGAGAACGGAATCTTCATCCGCCACATCGTCCACGGCGCGGCAAAAGGCGTAGAGTGCGGACATGGCGTCGCGTTTTTCCCGGGGCAACAGGATGAAAGCCAGCGCGAGGTTGGAGGCGCTTTTTTTGGTGAGCGCGCGGCTGTGCTGCATGGTCAGGGTCCGGGCGGCGCCTGGCTGGGATCACGTTTGGGCGGCAGGCCGCCGGTCTGGGCCAGCGTGGGGTTGAGGCTGCGATGATGCTTGCGCTTGCGGCGTTTGCGCTTGGTTCGATTGGCCCGCAGCACTTTCAGCCAGACCACAAAGCCCCCGACGCACGCGCACACCAGCACCAAAAAGAGGGCGAAGACCAGCCATTCAATGACCGGGCTGTCGGCACTTGGCAGATAAAGACTTTTCATCAGTCGGCAACCGTCGCAGTTTCGCCACCGTCACCGGCGGCGGTTTTCATGTTTAATCGTTGCATCCGGTATCGTAACGAATGCCGCGAGAGCTTAAGCCGTTCCGCGACGCGTGTCAGGCTGAAATTATTCTGCTCCAGCATGTGCTGGATCAATTCGCGTTCCAGCCGCTCCAGCGCGGCGTCGAGCGATTCGCCCGGCGCGACCGAAAACGCCGCATCTTTTTGCAAGCGCGACTCGACGGCAAAGCCCGGCAGGCTCGCCGGCTGCACTTCGCCGGCGGTCTCCAAAATCAGGGCGCGCTCGACGACGTTGCGCAATTCGCGGACATTGCCGGGCCAGCGGTGGGCCAGCAGCTTCGGCCGCGCGGCGGCGGAAAAGCCGGTGATGTTTTTGTTCAGCGCGACCCGGAAGATTTTCAAAAAATGTTCCGCCAGCAGCAGAATATCCTGCCCGCGCTCGCGCAACGGCGGCAGGTTGAACTGCACCACGTTGAGCCGGTGAAATAAATCCTCGCGGAATTCGCCAGTCTCGATGGCCTTCACAATGTCGCGGTTGGTCGCGGCAATGAGGCGGACGTTCACCCGCAATTCCTCCGTGCCGCCGACGCGCGTGAACGAGCCGTCCTCCAGAAACCGCAGCAGCTTGGCCTGAAGCGATTTGCCCATGTCGG
>Ga0181516_10002117_pt1 | contig 14438 bp, 14 predicted proteins | sample PEATcosm2014_Bin_25_FD_121104 | JGI IMG/M metagenome (GOLD analysis project Ga0181516, IMG submission 121104) | Peatland microbial communities from MTU Mesocosm Facility, Houghton, MI, USA - PEATcosm2014_Bin01_10_metaG | ecosystem: Environmental > Terrestrial > Soil > Wetlands > Peat | place... | reverse complement strand
GTGTTCGCCGGCATCGCCCCCTGGAACTTCCCGGCCATGATCCCCATGGGCTGGATGGCGCCGCTGTGCATCGCCACCGGCAACACCATGGTGCTCAAGGCCGCCAGCTTCGTGCCCCAGAGCGCCATGCGCATCCTGGAACTGTGGGCGGAGGCCGGGCTGCCCAAGGGCGTGCTCAACCTGGTGACCTGCGGCCGGGACCAGGCGGAGCTGCTGCTCAGGCACCCGGACGTGAAGGGCATCTCCTTCGTGGGCTCCACCGCGGTGGGGCTGCACATCTACGCCACCGCCGCCGCCGCCGGCAAGCGGGTGCAGGCGCTCACCGAGGCCAAGAACCACGCCCTGGTGCTCAGGGACTGCGCCCTGGAGCGCACCGCCCGGGGCATCATCAACGCGGCCTGCGGCTGCGCCGGCGAGCGGTGCATGGCGCTGCCCACGGTGGTGGTGGAGGAAGCCATCGCCGACCGGCTGGTGGCGCTGCTGAAGCAGTACATGCAGGAGCTGAAGGTCGGGCCGGCCTACCACAAGACCTCCCAGCTGGGGCCGCTGGTGAACGCCGAGCACAAGAAGTTCGTCACCGAGTGGATCCAGAAGGGCAAGGACGAGGGCGCCCAGCTGCTGCTGGACGGCCGCGGAGTCAAGGTCCCCGGATACGAGAACGGCTTCTACGTGGGCCCCACCCTGTTCGACCACGTCAAGCCGGGCATGGCCATCGGCGACCAGGAAGTGTTCGGCCCGGTGCTCTGCGTGAAGCGGGTCAAGGACTTCGAGGAAGGCCTGGCGGTGATGAACGCCAACGAGTTCGCCAACGGCTCGGTGATCTACACCCAGAGCGGGCACCAGGCCCGGGAGTTCGCCAAGCGCACCCACGGCGGCATGGTCGGGATCAACGTGGGCATTCCGGTGCCCCTGGGGGTGTTCGGCTTCACCGGGCACAAGCGGTCCTTCTTCGGCGATCTCCACGCCATGGGCACCGACGGCGTCCGCTTCTTCACCGAGCTGAAGGGCATCACCGCCCACTGGTTCGAGGACGCCGCAACCCCCGGCGAAGTGTCCAATTCCTGGGACGGCATGATCGCCATGCCCGACGACAAGAAGTAGGCCGCAGTCCCACCCCGTGAACCGGCGGCGCTGCCCGGGGGCCACCCTGGCCGGCGCCGCGAGGAGATCAGACATGAGCCCAGCCCTGCGCATCGGCATCGTCGGCCTCGGCCGTCTCGGCAAGCGTCACGCGGAGAACCTGGCGCTGCGCGTCCCGGGCGCGGTCCTGGTGGCGGCCGCCAGCCCGGTGGCCGCTGAGCGAACCTGGGCCGAGCAGAACCTTCCCAGCATCAGCAACAGCCTCACCACCTACGACGACCTGCCGGGCCTGCTCCGGCATCCCGGGCTGGACGCGGTGTGGCTGGTGACCCCCACTTCGCTCCACGCCGGCCAGACCGTGCTGGCCCTGGAGGCGGGCAAGCACGTCTTCTGCGAGAAGCCCCTGGCGCTGGAGACCCGGGACTGCGACGCGGTGATCGAGGCGGCCCGGTCCCGTCCGGGGCAGGTGGCCATGGTCGGCTTCATGCGCCGGTTCGATCCCGCCTACGCCGAGGCCAGGCGGCAGCTGCGGGAGGGGGCGCTGGGCGAGCTGTTCCACATCCACTGCGCCTCCCACGACCCCATCGATCCGCACGGGTTCTTCGTCAAGTTCGCCCCCACCTCGGGCGGCATCTTCCTGGACTGCTGCATCCACGACCTCGACCTGGTGCGCTGGATGCTGGACGGCGCCAGGCCCCTGCAGGTGAGCGCCGCCGGCACCCGGCGGATGTATCCCGCCCTGGAGGCCTGCGGCGACATCGACACCGGGTTCGCCACCATCACCTTCGAAGGGGGCGCGGTGGCCACCTTCCACGTCTCCCGCACCTCCCACCGCGGCTACGAGGCGACCATGAGCCTCAACGGCACCCGCGGCGCGCTCAGCCTGGGCCGGGACCTGACCCGGCTGCCGCTGGTGACGGAGCGGGACGGGCAGCGCTGCCTGGAAGGGCAGCCGGACTTCTTCGCCCGCTTCAACGACGCCTTCCTGCTGGAGGCGCGCGCCTTCGTCGCCGCGGTGCGGGAGGGGCTGCCTTCGCCCCTGAGCCTGGAGGACGCCCGGGAGGCCACCCGCCTGGCCTGCGCCCTGCGGGACGCGCTGGTGCAGCCGGGGGCGCTGCCGGGGCAGGCCTGACCTGGTCCCGCAATACCGCGTCCGGTCAAAGACATTGCCACTGGGGCAGGTGCACCCAGGGCGAAGGCAGCTCGCCCAGTCAGTCCCGGCCGCAGCGGCGGCAGAGGAAGGCCATGGGCGCGCTGGTGCCGTTCAGGACGAGCCGGTGCGGCCGGGCAACCGGCTCTGAGCAGCAGCGGGCTGCCGCACGCCGGACAGCGGTAGACGATCTGGGGCGCGGCGCGGCGAGCCTGGACCAGTGTGCGGTCCGGGGCCAGGCCCATGGGGACCTTGAAGGCCCGCCAGTCGGATTCCGGTTCAGGGCTTTCGGGCGGCCCCGGAAGGTCGGCAGATGGTTGCATCCGGGCTCGACGGCGCCGGAACTACCTTGCGCCGGCGAACACGCTGGGGAAGCGGGCCAGGAAGGCGATGCTGTGCTGCAGTTCCCGGAGGTCGACGCACTCGCCGATCTTGTGGGTGTTCTGCTCGATCCCGGGGCCGAGGCCGAACATGGCCGGGTGCTTGTAGGCGCCCGAGACCACCCACCCTTTGGCGGGGGTGACCGGGATGCTGGTGTCGTCCTTGGGCACCGGGTAGCCCACCCCGTCGGTGGAGAAGATCCAGCGCGCCACCCGGGGTTCCTTGGGGATGGTCCCGCCCTCCCCGGACCGGCCGTCCACGTTGGGGGAGATGACGCCCCGGTAGGTGCCCACCGCGGCCTGGACGGCCGGGTGCTCCTCGGGGGTGACCCAGCCCAGGTACACCTGGGGATTGTTCAGCACGTAGCCCTTCCAGCTGGCCTCGGTGTAGGTGGGCACCGACACCTCCACCTTGAGTCCGGCGGCCCGGGCCCGGCCCACGGCCTCCAGCCCGGCCACGTCGGCCACCGCCGCTTCGGGGGTCTCGCCCACGGTGAGCCGGCGGTCGAAGCGGAACACGAAGCGGTCCGGGACGGCGCAGTCGCTGGGGCTCTCCAGGGTGGCCCAGGAGGCGGTGCGGGTGCCGTGGCCCAGGAACGCGTTGTCCAGGAAGCCCACCCGCCGCTCGTAGTTCTCGGCCGCCTCGCGGATGATGGCCGAGCCGAACTCCAGGGGATTGAGGCCCTCCCAGGGCATGGAACCGTGGCAGGAGCGTCCGGTGACGGACACCTCGATCTGCATCCGCCCGCGCTGCCCGCGGTAGATGCCCAGGGCGCCCAGCCTGGAGCAGCCGGTGCCTTCGGTGAGGATGACCACGTCGGGGATGAGCTCGGGCCCGGCCGTGGGCAGGACCTGGCTGCGCAGGTACATGGGGCCCGCGCCGTCGTTGTCCTCCTCGCAGGCGGTGGCGTAGGCGCGCACCACCACGCCCCTGAGCGAGCCTTCGGGGGCGAGCTCCAGGAGGATCTTGGCGGCCACCGCCTCGGCGATCACGCCGCCCAGCTGGTCCGCGGAGCCGCGGCCGAACAGCAGGTTGTCCCACTGGTCCTCGGCCGGCAGCCAGCCCAGCTCGCGCTTCAGGAAGGCCCGGTCCAGCCGGGCCGGGTCGGTGAGGCCGTTGAAGCAGTCCACGCCGCCGCCGAGCTTCTCCAGCCACTGGGCGCGCAGGGGCCGCACGGTGTCGGAATGGCCGTCCAGGTAGACGATCTTCTTCTGGGCCGCGGGGATGCCGTCCGCGGGATCGTCCACCATCCACACCAGGTTGCCGAAGCCGTCGAAGCCCACGTCCTCGGGCCGGCGCACGGCGCCGATGGCGATGATCTTCCGGCGCAGGTACTCCAGCCGGGGGAACTCGTGGTTGGAGGTGCCGCACTTGGGATCGCCGCCCTGGTCCTCGGGCCGGTCCACGTAGTCGGCGGGGATGCGGATCACTTCGGCCAGCATCTCCGCGGCCAGGGGCCGGTACTTGGCCGCCAGTTCCGCCACGCGGGTATCGAGATGGGTGAGGACGGTGGCGTCAGGCATGAAGACCTCCGGGTTGAAAAAAGAGAGCAGGCAGCACCATTCTCGGTACAAAGGATTCAATCATCAATAAAAATTTTCACTCAAGGGAAAAAAATCATCCATGCCGATCCTGGAGGGAAGGGGAACCTTGCGCTTTCACCGCAGGCGGTCCTGAAGAAACAAACGGATACTGGGCGAAGCCTGGTCAAGCTGGGCGAGTTGCAACGGATCCTGGCAAGGGCGTGCGCAGGCACGTCCTTGCCAGGATCCGAATGCGGCCGCAGTGCCGAAGCGGACCTACGCCTCCAGCGCCTCCAGCAGCGCCAGGGCCACCGCATGGGGCCCTTCGGAGGCCATGCCCGGCACCGCCAGGCGGGTGCGGATCTGGCCCACGTAGACCCCGGCGGCGAAGGCGGCCTCGAAGGTGCGCCGGGCCAGGCCCTCGTGCAGCTTGCGGAACTGCGGCGCGCCGAAGGGGTTGGCGAAATAGCTGCCGGTGAGGCCGGTTGAGCTGGTGGTGCCCTTGGACATGGCGCGGCCCGCGGAGAAGACCTCCAGGGCGCTCTCCAGGTCCGGGAACCGCTCCAGGACGCCCTGGCCCTCGGACACCGGCTCGTAGTTGTTGGCGTAGAGCAGGAAGTCCACCTGGTAGCCGGCCAGCACCTCGTCCAGGGTGGTCACCGGCAGCACCACCCGCGCGTTCACCTTCTGCGGGCTCATGAAGATGGCCCGGTCCATGCTGCCGAAGGCGTAGCCCAGCTGGAGGTCGTCCAGCCGGACGAAGGCGCCGGTCTCGGTGCCGAAGCCCTGGAGCTGGCCCTCGGGGGAGATCCGCAGCGAACCCATGTCGTCGGCGACGATGCGCATCTCCCGGATCTGGCCGGCGCCGAGCGTGCGGAAGGCCTCCAGGGACTCGGACTTGCCTGTGGCGGTGTCGCCGATGATCAGCACCGAGGCGGTGCGGCCGCTGCGCAGCTGGATGCGGACCATGGCCCCGTGGAAGGGCAGCCGGCCCTGCTTGAGCATGGCGATGTTGTGCAGGGTGAGAGCCATCTTCTTCAGGTAGCCGAAGTAGCCGAAGCGCGGCTCGCCGGGCACGGCGCCCACCAGGAGGCCCGAGGGGTCCTCGTAGAAGACCGTGGGCAGGTCGCCGAACTGGGCCATGGCGCCGGCGTCGGCGCCGTAGACGAAGACGCCGTCGGGGCCGGCGGCGATCTGCCGGTCGGTGGCCATGGGGAACAGGTTGGCCAGGGCGCAGCCCAGGCCCACGAACTGCAGGTGGAAGTACAGGAAGATCACCACCGGGCCCACCTGGGCCGGGTAGCAGAGCCACTCCTCGCGCTTGAGGCTGAGGCCCAGGACCGGGTTGCGGTCCACCGCCGCGAACTGGCCGGTGCGGGTGTTGCTCGGCGGGTCGAGGATCATCGGCGGGTCCAGCCAGACCTGGCGGATGAAGGGGATGCCGCCCAGCACCTCGCGCAGTTCCGGCGGCATCGGGCTGGCCTTGGGGGCGGCGATGACGCCCGCGTTGCAGCCGGCCGGGACCTGGCGGTAGATGCGCGGGTGGTCGCCGCTGATGTTCTCGCAGAAGTCGCGGTAGATGCTGCGCACCAGGTGGGTGAAGGACTCGATGGAGGTGTTGAAGGCCCGGTACGGGCGGTGGTCCGAGCCGCTGGGGCCCGGTTCGGTGTCGAGCACCATGAATCGGTCGTAGGAGCGCCAGAAATCGTAGAAGGCCTCCACGAACTCCAGCAGGGCCTTGCGCCGCTGGGGGGCGAGGAAGTCCACCGCGTGGGGCAGGCGCAGGGCCGCGTCCTCCAGCGACTGCTCGCAGATGGCGGCGAACAGCTGCTGCCACTGGGGCACGGTGAGGGCGGCGGGGCCGGTCTGGTTCATCTGCTCCAGGACCGGGTGGTCCACGGCCCGGAGATGATCCAGGTACGAGCCCAGGAAGCCCAGGAAGAAGTCGCTGGCCACCAGCTCGCAGGCGCTGCCGCACATGCTGCCGGACGTGTGGAACACGGCCTGTTTCCCGTAGATCTGAAGCGTTTTCCCGGTCATGCAGCCCCCCTCGGTGCGAAGCCCGGAAGGTTTGGCCCGACCCTGGTGGTTGCCGAGGCGCCACTGGCAAAGAGGAGACCTGGCCTTCCACGCTCCATGTCTGGTCCATGCGGAAGGTATCCGCGCAGGCCTTTGGGTGATTCTAGAGGCGCGGCCACGGATGTCAAATTCAAATTCCTTATGGGGCTATGCTTTCGTCCCCGCCTCCCGGAGCGCGCTGGGCGGAACTGCACAAGCTGCGTGGCCCGCAATCCGCCCCCGGTGGAGTATCCTTGAGGTCATTCCGGGGGAAGTCATGAAAGCAGAGAAGAAGTCCGCAGATCCCCGCCTGGTGGCGGCCGCTGAAGTGGTGCGCCTGTACCGGGCCTCGACTTTCCAGGACATTCCTGACGAAAGCGCCAACCAGGTCTTCGACGATTTCGAGAACGCCCTGGAAACCTTATCCAAGGTTTGGGGTGACGAACCTTATCCCAAATGATGGGGAACCCGGCGGCGGCCGCTTCCGCCGCGGCCCGCAGCCGGCGCCGGGGCCCGGGCATCTGCTGTCTGGCTTTGCCGTTGCGCCTGGGCTAGGGTTGAATCATGGACGCTTCGTATCTGGCCTGGATGCTCCTCCTGCTCTCCCTCCCCGGGGCGCTGCGGGGCCAGGCGCCCCTTGAGCGGATGGATCCCGCCAGCCGCATCGCCGCGACGGAGATCCTGCGCAAACCGGACTTCACCTTCCAGACCACCACCCAGCCCGCCCATGTCCGGGTCGCCACCATGGAGAACCTGTTCGACCATCCGCGGCTGGCGGCGGCCATGTGGCGGGAGTGCCAGTTCTCGCCCAAGCTCTACGCCTTCGCCCTGCCGGCCAGGGGCCTGACCGTGGACGACGCCAACGGGCTCCGGGGCACCATGACCCTGGCGTTCCGGGAGCCGGGGGTGCGGGTCTACCTGATCGAGGGCCGGGTCGAGCGCTGGCGCATGGGCAACCCGTTCGCGGTGAGCGCGAAGATGCTGGTGATCTACAAGTACAGCGATGGGCCCAAGGGCTTCCAGAGCCACCTGCAGACCTGGACCACCCTGGACAGCGCCATCCTCGGCATCGTGACCCGACCGTTCCGCAAGTACATCCAGCGTCGCCAGGAGGAGTTCATGGCCTACATCATGGGCAACATGGCCAAGGGCGGCGAGTTCGCCGAGAACAGCCACGACGACTTCCTGGGGCCCATCCAGCGGGAGGGCGATCCCACCGCGGTCCAGCAGTTCCTGAAGGTGTTCAAGGCGCGGCCCTGACGTCCTTTCCGCCCTCCCGCGCTTCGGGTGAAGGGATGCGCCGGGCCCAGGGCTCCCCGGCCGGTCCAGGCCGGCGGCATCGGGGATGCGGGATCCGGCCTTGACAGGTGCAATAAATATAACATATTTCTTGGACGCCATGCGCGCCTTCCGGAGCACCCGGGCAGGTGCGGCGTGCCGCCCAAGGAGCCTTCCCATGACCGCATGGCACACCCGAGTCCTGGAGCTGGCCTCGGGCCTCCTGACGGGCGGAGCGGTCAAGGCGGATCAGCCCTTCCAGATTCTGGCGGTGGAGGTCCGCAACCGGATGTTCCAGATCGCCAGGGACTTCCAGGACGGACCCGGACCGGGAACCATGGTCCTGGAACGCAAGGGCTTCCCCGATGTCGCCCTGGACCGGCCGGGCGAATTCTTCGATCTGCCGCCTGGCCTCACCTATCATGTCCTGATAATAAAAGGCCCGGGCGTGGATTGGCGGCACCAGGTCAGGATCCAGGAGAAGCAGAACCCGGACGTCTTCGGGGTGTTCGACATTGTGGGCCTGTTCGGCGGCCTCCAGGTGGCTTCCGTGCCGTCCTACAACCCCGCGTTCTGGAATGATGCGGCCCCCGATGGGCGGCGGGCGGGGCTTTACATCGGCGTGGGGGGAGGGTTCTCCCGGCGCTGAATGTTCGCGGATCCGCCGCCATTCCAGGCATACTCTTGGCAATAACCGGCACCAGGAGGGCGGCGCGTGATCGACAAGGTGGTGGCATCCGCTGACGAGGCCGTCCGGGACATTCCCGGCTCAGCGACCCTGGTGGTGGGCGGCTTCGGCCTCTGCGGCATCCCGGAGAACCTCATCGCCGCCCTGGCGCGGTCCGGCGTCAGGGGGCTCACCTGCGCCTCCAACAACGCCGGGGTGGACGGGTGGGGCCTGGGCCTGCTGCTGCGCCATGGGCAGATCCGCAAGATGATCGCCTCCTATGTGGGCGAGAACGCCGAGTTCGAGCGGCAGTACCTCTCCGGAGAACTGGAGGTGGAGTTCGTGCCCCAGGGCACCCTGGCGGAGCGCATGCGGGCGGGGGGCGCCGGGATCCCGGCCTTCTTCACCCCCACGGGCTTCGGCACCCCGGTGGCCGAGGGCAAGGAGGTCCGCAGCTTCGACGGGCGCCCCTGCCTGATGGAGCGGGCGATCGTGGGCGACTTCTCGCTGGTGGCGGCCTGGAAGGGGGACCGGATGGGCAACCTGGTGTTCCGCAAGGCGGCCCGGAACTTCAACCCCGTGGCCGCCGGCGCCGGCCGGGTCTGCATCGCCGAGGTGGAGCAGCTGGTGCCGGTGGGCGGGCTGGACCCCGAGCAGATCCACACCCCCGGGGTGTTCGTGCACCGGGTGGTGGTGGCGCCCCGGGAGAAGCGCATCGAGCAGCGCACGGTGCGGAGGCGGCCGTGACCCTGACCCGGGAGCAGATCGTGCGCCGCGCGGCCCAGGAGCTGCGCGACGGCGCCTACGTGAACCTGGGCATCGGCATCCCCACCCTGGTGGCCAACGCCATCCCGCCCGGGCTGGAGGTGGTCCTGCAGTCGGAAAACGGCATCCTGGGCCTCGGGCCCTTTCCGGCCGAGGACCAGGTGGACGCCGACCTCATCAACGCCGGCAAGCAGACCGTGACCGTGCTGCCCGGCGCGGCCTTCTTCAGCTCCGCCGATTCCTTCGCCATGATCCGGTCCGGCAAGCTCGATCTGGCCATCCTCGGGGCCATGCAGGTGTCCGAGCGGGGCGACCTGGCCAACTGGATGATCCCCGGGTCCATGGTCAAGGGCATGGGCGGCGCCATGGACCTGGCCGCGGGCAGCCGGCGGCTGGTGGTGACCATGGAGCACGTCTCCCGCAAGGGCGAGCCGAAGCTGCTCAAGGCCTGCACCCTGCCGCTCACGGGCGTGGCCTGCGTGCACCGGATCATCACCGACTATGCGGTGCTGGACGTCACCCCGGCCGGGCTGGAACTGGTGGAACTGGCCCCGGGGGTCACCGCGGAGGCGGTCCAGGCGCTCACCGAGCCGCGCCTGGTCATCCGCAGGCGGGTGCCGGAAATGGTGCTCTGAGCGGCTGGTCCCGGCCCGCGTGCCAGCGGTTGCGCCCGGCGTGCTTGGCCCCGTAGAGCTGGACATCGGCCCTGGCCATCAGGCCTTCGAAGGTGTCGGACGCCTGGAACGCCTGGGCCACTCCGATGCTCACCGTCACCTGGAAGGAGCCCTGGGCCCCGCCCATCACGCAGGCCGCCACGGCGGTGCGCATCCGCTCGGCCACCTCGCAGGCCTGGTCCAGGGTGGTCTCGGGCAGCAGCACGGCGAACTCCTCGCCGCCGGTGCGGCCGAAGGTGTCCATGGCCCGCAGGCAGGTGCTGCAGGCCTGGATGAAGCGGACCAGGGTCGCGTCGCCCACGCCGTGGCCATGGGTGTCGTTGACCTTCTTGAAATGGTCGATGTCCAGGGCCAGCAGGCTCAGGCCGCGCTGGGTCCGCAACGCCCGGGTGAGTTCGTATTCGCCAAGCTCCAGGAAACGGCGCCGGTTGTAGACCCCGGTCAGGGCGTCGGTGCTGGCCAGGATCCGGAGCTCCACTTCCAGGGCCTTCCGGGCCTCCACCTCGTGGGCCAGGTCGGTGTTGAGGATGCGCAGGTGCCGGGCCTGCTCTTCCAGCAGCCCGGACTTCTCCTTGAGCTCCATGCTGACCAGGCGGAGCTGCGCCTGCTGGCGGTCCCCCGCGCGCATCAGCTGCTTCTGCTCCCGCGCGCTCTGCCGGAAGGCCCGGATCAGGTCGCCCACGGCGGTCCGCAGCCCGGCCGTGTCCTCCGGATGGTCGGCCAGGAACCCCGCCGCCCTGCGGATGACCCGTTCCTCGTGGTCGAACAGGTCGAAATCCTCGTCAGACCGGCACAAGTTGGAAGTCGACATGTTCAAGCTCCGTGGCGAAGTCCTCGCCGAATTCACGCATGACTTCATCGTCCTTCTGGAAGGCCCAGCGCAGGACCACCCGGGTTCCCCCCCGGGCGGAAGCTTCCAGCAGCTGGATCATGTTCATCAGGGCCTTGGCGCTGCTGGTGTTGAAGTATTCCAGCTGGAACTCCACCAGCAGCTCCTGGCCCCGGACGGCTTCGCAATGGGCGGCCAGTTCCTTCAGGATGGGCCCGAAGAACGCGGCCGCGTCCTCCGGAAAGGCCTCGCCCCGGAGGGCCAGATGGTTCTCCTGGTACCGGAAATCGACCTCCGGTGAGCGCTCCCTGGCTGGGATATACAGGTTTTCCAAGGGAAACTCCAGGATCAGATGAACACCTTCATGCAGTAGAACGTCGTCATGTCGTCGATTTCCAGGAAGTCGTACTGGATCGGCTCGCTGGCCCGGCGGGCGATCTCGATGAGTCCGAGGCTGGCGCCCATGCTGGTGGATTCCACCGTATCCCGGATCCTTTCCAGGTAGAAGGCCTTGATTCCGGCGGCATCGAGGCCGCGCAGCTTCTCCAGGCGGTCCTGGAGCGGGCGGGCGTCCACCCGGTGCATGACGTTGCCGCACCCCACATAGAAGCGCCCGTCCTCCCGCCCCACGGTGATCAGCCCGGAACTGATGCGGCTGTCCACCAGGTCGTCCTTGACCAGGGTCTCGGCGGAGTAGCGGATGATGTTCTGGGCCTGCTCCACGAACACGGAGAACACCCGCTTCATGGTCCCGGCATTGACCTCGTCCACGGACAGCTTGCGCTTCAGGGCCTTGCCCAGGGCGAAGAGGATGCCTTCCGAGATGAACCCGTTGAAGGAGAATATGATGCCCCGCTGCTTGTTCTCGAGCTTCATCCGGTAGTGGTCGGCAGCTAGCATCGGTGAAACCTCCATGGGCGCGGGAGCGGGGGATGGGAAGCGGCCTCCGGGGCTCGCGGGGCGGACAAGGGGGGTTTGGCGCATGGAGGGGGGCCCTGCGGTCAGGATGACCTCTGGAGCATGGGGCACCCGTGTGAAGCGAAGGTATCCCGAGGGTGAATTCCGGGAAGAACTTCTATTTGGCGTTGGGGTGCCGTTCCAGCATCAGGCGCAGCTGGGCGTTGCGGCGCACCAGCTCCTGGCGCAGGAGGTGGGCCAGGAGCTGCGGCGGCGCGGCGGCCCAGCGGGCGAGGTGCTGGATGAGCAGCACTGAGACGTAGGTGTGGCGGCAGAGCAGCTGGGTGGTGTGGCCGTCCAGGGTCACGCCGCCGAGCAGGAGCAGGCAGCGCCCCTCGGTCTTCAGGATCAGTTCGGCCTTCTCCTCGGCGCTCCTCCGGGCGAAGCTGGCCTGGAGCAGTTCCCGGGCCATGGCCCGGGTCTGCTCCGGGACGTCGTGGGAATGGGCCACCAGGTACTGCTCCTGGAGCCGCCGGGGGGACCAGAGGCGACGGTAGAGGCCGGCGGGCAGCACCGGATTCTGCAGCAGGGCCCGGCGCACCCCCGGATCGCCGGCGAAGGCCGCCTGGGACGCCACCAGGTCGAGCCCGGCCGTGGTGCGGTGGTGGGCCGCCACCAGGCGCGCGTGGCGGAGCCCCGCCCTGGGATTCTGGAACAGGGCCTGGATCACCTGGGGCATGGGGTCGAAGCAGTAGGCCCCGAGCTCCGGTTCCTCGGCGCCCCGGGCCGCGGCCGCCCGGGTCTCCGGGGCGTCGGGACGGAGCCGCTGCTCGAACAGCCGGCGCAGGTCCGGCGCCGGGTCCGGCTCCGCCGGTCCGGTCTCCGTCCCGGTCTCCGGCTCCGCCCTGGTCGCCGCCTCCGGATCGGGGAGCACCGCGCCCAGCGCCACCAGTTCCGCCAGCATGACCGCGAGCCGCTCAGGCTCCAGCCCGGTCAGGATGGCCAGGTCGTCCAATGCGGCGATGCCGTCCAGGCGCGACAGCAGGAAGCCCTGCTGGATATCCAGGGGCAGCAGGCGCAGGTCCTTATCTTGGCGAAGGCGGGGTCTCCAGGACATTCAAGGAGGATAACCGCTGTGGCGCCACCGGGATGGGTGGGAAATAGCCTGGCGCCATGACAAAATGACGTTGCGTCCGGATCTTGAAAGGCGGCAATGAACAAAGTGCTCTTGGTATTCATCGGCGGAGGCATCGGCGCGGCCACCCGCTACGGCATGACCCTGCTGGCGGGGAAATGGTTCGGCACCGGGTTCCCCTGGGGCACGCTGATCGTCAACCTGGGCGGCTGCCTCATGATCGGCATCATCCTGGGCCTCGCCGAGAAGTCGAACCTGGTGGAGCCCTCGCTGCGCCTGTTCTTCGTGACCGGGTTCCTGGGCGGGCTGACGACGTTCTCCAGCTACGCCATGGAGAGCATCCTGGCGCTCAGGATCAGCATGACCATGTCCCTGGCCAACATCGCCGCCAACAACCTGCTGGGCCTGGCGCTGGTGGTGGCCGGCCTGAAGATGACCGAGTGGATCCTGTGAACCCGGGGGTTGCACCATGCCTATGACCTACACGCTCGCGCGCATCTTCACCAGCGAGGAGTCCCGGTACCATGGGAAGCCGCTGTACCTGGAGATCGTGAACCTGGTCAAGCGGCAGAAGATCTCCGCCCGCTGCCAGGTCACCCGGGGCATCGCCGGCTGCTACGAGAACGGCGAGATCGCCACCCAGGGCATCGAAGTGCTTTCCTTCAACATGCCCCTGGAGATCATCGTGATCATGCCGCAGCAGGAGAGCGCGCGCCTGCTGCCCCTGATCGAGGAGATGGTGGACGAAGGCATCATGACCGTCGAGGAGCAGGACGTGCACTGGCACAAGTGCCGCAAGCGGATGATCCCGCGCCAGATCCGGGTGCGGGACGTGATGACTCCGGGGCCGCGGACCCTGCCCCTGGACGCCCCGGCCTCCGAGGCCATGCGGATCCTGGGTGCGGCCCATTTCCACGGCCTTCCCGTGCTGGACGGCCGGAACCGCCCGGTGGGCATGGTGACCCACGGCGACCTGCTCCGCCACACCGCCCTGCCGGTCAAGGTGGGCCTGTTCCGCGCCGGCGGCGGCGCCCCGGGGACCGCGGAGGATGCGCTGGCGGGAACGCCCGTGGCGGAGCTCATGAGCCGGCCGGCGGTGGTGGTCAAGGAGGACGAACTGCTGTCCAGGGCCGTGGACCTCATGCTCGAGCGGGACCTCAAGCGCCTGCCCGTGGTGGGCGGGGACGGGGCCCTCACCGGCATGCTCTCCAGGCTGGACGTGTTCAAGACCATCATGGACCGGAACCCCGACTGGGCGACCTTCGGCAGCCAGGGCATCAAGCTGCGCGACCTCACCGTGGTGCGGGACGCCATGCGCACCGACACCCCGGTGCTGCCCCCGTCGGCGCCCCTGTGGGATGCCATCAAGCTGATCGACACCACCAGCATCAAGCGGGTGGCCGTGGTCGGCCCGGAGGGCCAGCTGCTGGGCCTGGTCTCGGAGCGGGTGCTCATGGCCGCCTTTTCCGCCCACCAGGGCGGCCTCCTGGACCTGATCGTGAACAAGCTCTCCTTCACCGCCCTGGCCCGCAAGCACGCGGAACTGACCAGGGCCCTGCGCGCCAGCACCGTCGGCGAGGTCATGCGCACGGACCTGATCTCGGTGCGGGAGGACAGCCTGATCGACGATGCGCTGCTGCTGATGGTCGAGAAGCAGCTCAAGCGCATCCCCGTCCTGGACGAGGGCGGGGGCTTCCGGGGGATGCTGACCCGGGATTCCCTGCTGCGCGCGATTCAGGGCCCTGGGGAGGGGTAGCGAATCCATGCCGGGACCCGAACGATCCCCAAGCTCAGATCCCCAAGTACGCCTTCCGGACCATGTCGTTGGCCTTCAGATTGGCGCCGGTGTCGGTGAGGACGATGTGCCCGGTCTGGAGCACATAGCCCCGGTGGGCGATGGACAGGGCCATCAGCGCGTTCTGCTCCACCAGCAGGATGGTGGTGCCCCGGGCGTTCAGCTCCTTGATGATGTCGAAGATCTGGTCCACCAGCACCGGGGCC
>Ga0181516_10002116_pt1 | contig 14442 bp, 13 predicted proteins | sample PEATcosm2014_Bin_25_FD_121104 | JGI IMG/M metagenome (GOLD analysis project Ga0181516, IMG submission 121104) | Peatland microbial communities from MTU Mesocosm Facility, Houghton, MI, USA - PEATcosm2014_Bin01_10_metaG | ecosystem: Environmental > Terrestrial > Soil > Wetlands > Peat | place... | reverse complement strand
GCTCGGGATGACAATACACTCAATGCGGACATTTGCGGCCCGGCTGAAGCCGTGCCCTTGTTACAAAGCCCTGGGTATCGTGCCAATACCGAGTTTTTCCGCAGCCTTTGAAGTTGTGCCCTGACACTTGCCGCGCGTCCGATGAAGTTCTTGCGGACCCTTTGAGATTCAATGCAATTTCGCGAAGAGGACTCCGTCATCAGAGTGTGGGGGCTTGTTCCGAGGCCTCTGCAAGCCGTTTTCTTAAGAGGTTTTCGCGCAGCGGGCTTGCCAAATCGTGATTTCCAGTCTATTTTACTAACTAGTTAGTTAAAATGTCAGCGACCACTCCAACCCGGACCCAGGCTGAGCGCGCAGACCAGACGCGCGCGCGGATTCTGGACGCCGCGGTGCGCGAATTCAGCGAGAACGGCCTGGCCGGGGCGCGCACAGAGCAGATTGCCGAGGCCGCCGGCGTGAACAAGGCGCTGCTTTATTACTACTTCCAGGGCAAGGAAGCCCTTTACGAAGCTGCTCTAGGATCGGTGGCGGAGCGGGTTGTCGCAAGCAGTCTCGCAGCGATGACCAGCGACCTCTCCGTTGGCGAACAGGTAGTGCAATTTACGCTCAACCACTTTGACCGCATCCACTCGCAGCAGGCATTCCAGAGCCTGATGCAGCAGGAGATGATGCGCGCCAACCGCGGCGAAGAGAACGCACTGACGCCGATCGTCGAAAAAGTCTTCCGCCCCATGATGCTCCGGCTTCGCGATCTCTTTGCCAAGGGCAAGCTCACCGGAGAACTGATTCAAGCCGACGAATGGCAGATCCTGTATGCGGCGCTCGGGGCCAACGTCTTCTACTTTTTGTCGGCGCCGATGGTTGGAATCATGCTCCAAACCAACCCGTTGGAACGCAGCGCCATGGAGCTTCGACGCAAAGCCGCAATCGAGTTTCTGGGGATGGCCATCTTTACCGACCGCAAGCATGGGGCGGAGGTCGCGGCACGCGTACTGGCAGCCACACCCATGCCGGAGAGCGGCGAATTCAAGGTATTTGAGAGGAACGCCAAGTGAACGCACGCAATCGAGTTTTCCTGATCCTGGCCCTGCTGACAATCGGATCGCTGATCTTTTATTTCGTGACGGTGAGGCCCACGGGCGACCTGCAACTGATTGGCACAGTGGACGCCAACGAGGTATTGGTCAGCGCCAGGATTCCGGGCCGCATCCAGACCCTGACGGTGAAGGAAGGCGACACAGTGAAGGCCGGCCAGTTGATCGCCGTTATCGAGAGCGACGACCTGGATGCGGCGCTGAAGGCAGCCGAGGCCACCGCGGCCAGCCAGAAGTCAAAGCTCAACGGGTCAGTCGAGACCGAGCGCCAGAACAGCGGTGAAACCACCAGCGCAACAGTGAGCGCCGAGGCCCAAGTTCGCGTTGCCGAGGCTTCGCTGGCCCAGGCCAAGGCCCAGCTGGAACACCAGCAGGCCGACACCAGCCGCACCGTAGCGCTTGCCCAGCAGGGCATTATGAGCGCGCAGTCGCGGGATGAGCAGGTGACCGCGCTTCAAGCTGCGCAGGCCGCCGTGAATGCGGCTCAGAACAGTCTCTCCGCGGCCCAGGCTAACCTGCGCCAGGCGCGCGCTCATGAAATGCTGGCGTCGGTTTCCGCGCAGACCGTTGTCTCCACGCGCGCAGATGTGGCAAACGCCCGCGCATTGGCCGACCAGGCGAGGATTGAGAAGAGTTACGCCGAGGTATTGGCGCCGGTGAGCGGCAGGGTGAACGTGTGGGCGGCAAGGCAGGGCGAAGTAGTGGCCATGGGCGCGCCCATCGTCACCATCATTGACCTCACCCAGACCTGGGTCTACGCGCCGCTGCCGGAGACGCAGGGCGATGCCGTGGAGTTGAGCGATAGTCTGCGCGTCGTGATGCCCAGCGGCGAAACCGTCTACGGCAAAATAATCAACAAGGCCGCGGAGGCAGACTTTGCCACGCAGCGCGATGTAAGCAGCCGCAAACGAGACATCAAGACCATCCAGTTAAAGCTGCTCATCGACAATCCTGGCGAAAAGTTTGTCCCCGGCATGACCGCCGAGATCTACATTCCCAAAGACAAGCTGGTGAAGCAGTGAGCGCCGTGGATACAAGTGGTTCCGTGATGGAGAAACCCGCCGGCAATGCGCCTGACGCCATTGTTGTGGATCATGCGGTGAAGCGCTACGGAGCGTTTGAAGCAGTCAAGGATGTGAGCTTCTCGGTTGCCGAGGGCGAGATCTTCGGCTTGCTCGGTCCTAACGGCGCCGGCAAAAGCACGCTGATCCGCATGATGACCACGCTGATTCCGCTCACCGGCGGGAAAGCTATTGTTGCAGGCCATGACGTAGCCAAAGAGCCGGATGCAGTTCGCCGCGTTATCGGCGTCATTCCCCAGGCGCTCACCAGCGATCCCGACCTGACGGTGGGAGAAAACCTGAGCATCTACGCCAAGCTCTACAGCGTCCCAAGGGCGGAGCGGGCAAAGAACATTGCCGAGGTACTTGAAGCGGTTGACCTGACCAAGTGGCGCGACGCGCAAACCAAGACCCTTTCCGGCGGAATGCGACGCCGGCTCGAGATTGCCCGCGGCCTGGTTCACAATCCGCATATCTTCTTTCTCGACGAGCCCACCACCGGCCTCGACCCGGTCTCCCGCATCGCCGTATGGGAGATGCTGGACAACCTGAGAAGGACCCGTCATCTGACCATGCTGCTGACGACTCACTACATGGAGGAGGCGGACAAGCTCTGCGACCGCATCGCCATTGTGGATCACGGCAAGCTGGTGGCCCTGGGCACGCCCATCGAACTGAAGCACAGCGTGCCGGGAGCCAACGTGGTGGAAGTGCATTTCGACCGTGAAACGCCAGAGTGGCAAAAGCGTCTCGAAGGCATGGAAGGGGTGACCAGCGTGCAGGCTGAGAGCGCAGGCTTCTATCGCGTCCTCACTTCTTCAGGGTCGAAGACCACAATGCAACTGGTGGAACTGGCCGCTTCGCTGGGCGAAACCCTCACATCGCTCAGCGTGCAGAACACCACGCTCGACGATGTGTTTGTCCATTACACGGGCCGCCAACTTCGCGATGAACAGGTAAAGCCTCCGGTCTTCATGCTGCCGCCCCGGCCAGGAGCGCAACCATGAATCGAATGTCCGCAATCATCGAGCGCGAGATGCGCAAGTTCTTCCGCTCGCCCACGCTGATGATCATGTCTCTGATGATGCCTTTGCTGCAGCTCGTAATCATGGGCAACGCATTCGGCGGCAAGATCGTGGGAGCGCGCGTGGCCGTGGTCGACTACGATCATGGTCCCGAGGCCGTCAAGCTCCGCGAATCCTTTGACGCCATCGCCGCCAATATCAAGACTTTCAAAACCATCGAGTACAAGGACGAATTGCAGGCGCGGGAAGATGTCCGCACCGGCAGGATCGACGCAGCCATTATCATCCCGGCGCAATATTCCCGCCGTGTTTACTCGCAGGACAAACCCCAACTCGGCCTGGTAGTCGATAACTCGGACCAGTTCATGTCCGGCTCCCTCGAGGCTGAGATGCAGTCGCTGGTAACGGCTCTAACCACTCCGGTGATCCAGCCGCGGCTGGCTAACTCGATCGCTCTTGAGATCGTGGAGCTCTATCCCTACGTCAACTACATGAAGTTTCTTCTCCCGCTCACGGTCTCGCTGGCCATGTATATCTCGGTGATGATCGGCGGCGGCATGTTATACATTGACGACAAGGCCCGCGGCGTGCACGAGGGCTATCTTGTTACCCCCATCACCAAGTTCGAGTTAGTCTTCGGCATGAACATCGCGGGTTCAATGAAGGCCGTGCTGGCCGGCATTTGCCTCACCGTAATCGGGTCGCTCACCGCCGGGCTGGGAGTCATCTTTCATCCCATGGCCCTGGCAGAGCTTTTTTGCCTGATCGTCGCAGCCTCCATCGCCTTCAATGGCATGATGTTTCTGATGATGGTTCGCGTCGACGATCCGCTGGTTCCGCGCGCCATGTTCGGCGTTCTCAACACCCTTCTTCTCTATCCCTCGGGAGGCATGTATCCCATCGCTGCATTTCCGCGCTGGCTTCAAGCCATTTCTGTCGTTGACCCCTTCACTTACTGCGTCCACGGCTTCAAAGCGGTGTTTTTGAAAGATGGCGGATTTGCAGCCATTCAATACGATTTGTTGTTCTTGTTTGTCTTCGGCATCGGCACGCTGCTGATCGCGACGCCACTCTTCAAGCGGACGCTGTAGGGCCCGTCGCTGAAGTTTTGAAGGGTGCGGGCTTTAGCTTCAGAGGGAGCGTGTTTCTCCATTGCCCGTATTCTTTGGCCGTTCACGCAAAATAGTCGATCTGACTAATCCGGCCATGCTCTGCAGCATGATCGCCTGACACAACGTCGTTGCCTTCTTCCAGATCGTCGGTCTCGTCATCCTGCCCACCCGCCGACTTTTTTCCATTACCCGAATAGCTGTCATCGTTTGGCTTCGACGAGTTCTCGACATCGAAGACTTTGGAGAGCCCTGACTCCGCTGGTGGAATTTTCACCAACGGCATGGCGCGAATTCCGGCGATCGGGCTAATCTCCATCGCTCCTCCTCGATCGGGCTTCCCCTGCTACCGCTTATCGACGGAACCATGGCGAACTTTAGTTACGCACATATCTGCACAATTCTGAGACACATTGTCCAGATTTTGGACATGCCCCGCTCATTGCATTCCCAAAACGCCCAGAAGAACCTGACGAACGGAACTTGCTACACTGGGGCCATGCTGGATGAACTGGAATTTCGCCGTAACGTCGAAGTTGCCCTTGAGGCACTTAAGCAGCATCTGATCGAGCGCGAAGAAGATCTGGAAGCGGGATTCGAGGTCGAAGAACAGAACGGCGTATTGAATGTATTGTTTGAGGAACCGGCGGGCAAATTCGTCATCACTCCCAATACGCCCGTGCGCCAGATCTGGATTTCGGCGCTCTCCACGAGCTTCAAACTCGACTGGAATGGCACGGCCGCCGCATTTGTTCTGCCGCGCACAGGCGAGGCTCTCACTCCACTTATCGACCGGCTGATCGGGGAGCACCTGACAAGCTAGCGTGGCGTTTCTGAAGTTCGTTGCATAAGCTGAGGACCCGGACCGCAGATCCCCATTCGACTCCGCTCAGAGGCAGGCTTTCGATTACGGTCGCCGCGGCGACCTCCGCTCAGGATGAACGTCCTATTCCGGTAACACTTCGCTGCGCCCCTCCGCGGCTTGGACTGCTGACAAAGCTTGAGACCATCCCTCAGCGGCTAAAGCCGGCCTGATATTGCGGGACTTGTGGCACGGATAAATCCGTGCCCTTTCAAGGTTGTGGGTTTTTCATCAACCTGAGCCCCGGGGCTTGGACTGCTGACAAAGCTTGAGACCATCCCTCAGCGGCTAAAGCCGGCCTGATATTGCGGGACTTGTGGCACGGATAAATCCGTGCCCTTTCAAGGCTGTGGGTTTTTCATCAACCTGAGGGTTTCTCATCAACCTGAGGGTTTCTCATCAACCTGAATTGTCCGGAGGACAAGCGAGACTGCTGACAAAGCTTGAGACCATCCCTCAGCGGCTAAAGCCGGTCTGATATTGCGGGACTTGTGGCACGGATAAATCCGTGCCCTTTCAAGGCTGTGGGCTTTTCATCAACCTGAGCCCCGGGGCTTGGACTCTCTTTTGGCAGTAACCCAGGACGGCGTCCCCTATGGCGGACTTGTCCATGGGCTATTTTCCCGCATCTCCGGGATGCAATGCAGCCCGTTCATCTCTGGACATAGCGCGCCTGAGCGAGTAAAGCTGCTCAGGATGGCAGCGTCGATAAGTTCAATCGAATTAGAGCCCCTCGAACTGTCATTTTCCGCACGGATCTCGTGTCCGCGAGTAAAGCTGTTCAGGATCGCAGTCAATTTTTTCTCAGGAGCTTCAGAGACAGGACATTAGCGTGCGATGATCTGTTGTTCAGCTTGCTGCTTCACAAAGTCGAACGTGCAGGTGCGCCCAACGATGCCCAGCCCCTGGCCCTTGGTGCCTGTGCCGGTCGTCTCTTTGAACTGTGCCTTGACGTCCCAGCTATAATCCGCGCCCTCGCGGACAAACACACCACGGGCATATGCCTTTGAGCCCACGATTCCATTTGCAGTGAGTTTGGCTGAGCCGTCTTCCTTGATGGGGCCTTCGACCAACATGTAGCCCGGCTGGCCGGCCGTGCCGTGTTCTCCCCTGAAGTTGCCGTTCTCAATCGCGCTGGGAAACTTCCAGGTATAGCCCTCGGTGTTCCCTTTTGGAGGGCAGGTAAGCGTCGTCATCCACTTGCCGTCGAAGTGTTCCCCAGCAATCAAAAGCCCCGGCATGAACACCAGGGCGCAAACCACCGCTATCCGGACCGCTTTCAACATACCAGTCCCTCCGTCGGTCAACCATCTTAGCACAGCGTTCATGCCGCGCCTGGTGATTGCGAATGCAAACGGAAAGGGCCCGGAGTAAGATCCGGACCCTCCGTCAATTTTTGCAACTCAATCTCCACGGCCCAATTTCTACGGTAATGCGTAGATGGTCTTGAGGACCTTCTCGGCCACGTTGCTCGGCAGCGGGGCATAGGAAAGATTCGAGACCTCGCCTTCGCCGGAGTTGACCATCCAGCTCAGCATATCCTTGAGCGTCTTCTCGTTGGCTGGATTTGTCGGCTTCGCCGGAATGAGCAGATAAGTGAAGCTGGAGATCGGGTAGGCCTGCGCGCCGGGTGCGTTGGTAATGGAGATCCGATAGTCAGCGGGCATGTTTTTCACGCTTGCCGCCGCATCGGTTACGCCCTGGATGGTCGCCTTGACGTAGTTGCCGGACAGGTTCTTCACCGAGCCGTAATTGATGTGGTTCTGCAGGGCATAGATCAACTCGACGTAGCCGATAGAGCCGGGTAGCTGACGAATGAGTCCAGCCACTCCCTCATTGCCCTTCCCGCCTACGCCGGTGGGCCAACTGACGGCCGTGCCTTTTCCCGGGCCGTCCGCCCAATCCTTGCTGACCTTGCTCAGGTAATCGGTCCAGATGAAAGTTGTGCCACTGCCGTCTGAACGATGCACGACAACGATCTTCTGGTCAGGCAAATGCACTCCCGGATTGTCCTTAGCAATGCGCGGATCGTTCCAATTCACGATCTTGGCCTGGAAAATGTCGGCAAGCACGTCCCCGCTGAATTTGAGATCGCTGGCGCCGGGCACGTTAAAGGCCGGCACGTCCGCGCCGAGCACGGTTGGAATGTGGATAAGCTTGACTTTTGAAGCGGCCAACATGTCGTTGGTCATTGGCATGTCGGATGCACCGAAGTCGACGAGGCCCTTTGTAACCTGGGCGATTCCCCCACCCGAACCGATCGACTGGTAGTTGATCTCGACGCCGGGATGCGCCGCGCTATACTCGCTAAACCACTTGGAATAGATGGGATAAGGAAACGTGGCGCCTGCTCCGGTCAATTTCTGTGCCTGGGCCGTACTCAGGGCCAATAACAACAAGACAACGGCTACCAACGACTTTTTCACGGTACGCTCCATTGCAGTTTTTTGCTGCCGCATACCATTGTCTATAGCGATTGTTACGGGGATTTGAATGTTGAGAGTTTTTCGCATTGGTATCTGGGGTGCCTGTGCATAAACGCTGCTAATTCAGCCGCTAATCAAGAGTGGAGCGAAGGTCCATCCCGCGCCGCCCTTTTGACCTCACGAACAGGCTCTACCGCTCCATGCGACCGCGCCACTTCGCGGCAAGGTCCTTGTCCGCAAGCGCCTTGATGTACACACCCCCGACGACTGAACGCGCCTGAAATGCCATTTGTTTCCCGACCTTGGTGTCGTACCAGTCCGTGAGAGGAACGCGGGCCGGTCCCTCATTGATCCAGCGCCCAATGGGAGCCATCAGCGCAGCGAACGGGTCAGGGCCGGCCGGTTGGGGCGCGTCGGCCAGTGTTGCCGTCCAAATTTCCCAATCGAGCTTCGTATAGTCAGCACGGTTGTCCAGAGGAAGGCCGAATTCATTCAAATGTTTCAGATAAAACGCCATCTCGGTCTGCCGAACCGTGGCCGGAAAGAGATTGAAATCCAGAATCCGATCCCAAACGAGGTTGTATTTCTGGCTCCAGGTTCCGGGCTTGTCGAAGGCCAGCTTGTAGTGGTCGCCGTCGATGGCCATGGCTTGCCATTTGGCAGCCATATCGGCCGCCAGATGCGAGTACTCATCCGCAACTTCGGGCTTGCCCACCCCGCGCGCCATCTGTGCATAGGCAGCTAACCCCTCGATCGCCTTTATCGATAGGTTGGAGTTGTGAGCCAGGTGGCCTGCAAAGTCGTCGGTGGAGAGCTGATTGGCCGGGTCGAGCCCCTTGTCGCGCAGATACTCCGCCCACTTGGTAAACTGCGGCCAATACTGCCGCGCAAACTCCCAGTTCCCTTCCTCGCGGCTCATGGCGGCCACCATGATGAGCAGATTGCCGCTCTCCTCAACCGGCATCTGGTTTTCTTCCGTCTCTTCGCCGCCGCCGTACACCTGACCGTCGGCTAATGGATAGGTGCCCAGGTCATGAGGCGCAAACGGCCACTTCCAGCGAGGCAGCGCAGCGTACTCCATGACCGGCTTCAACTGCGCCTGAATCAACGCGGGATTAAAGAAAAGAAAGAACGGCGCCGACGGATAAAGAACATCCACGGTCGAGATGCAACCATTCGAGAAGTTCTCCTTTGGAAACAGCATGGGCGTTCCATCGAAATCCGCAGCAAGGCCGTGCGCGGCGAGCGTCTGCCGGTACGCCAGAATGGCGAGTTGCGCATAATCCTTGCCGCCGGCCTTTTGGAGGTCGGCAGTCAGTTCGCGATCGAACTTGTCGCCGCGCTGTTCCAGAGAGGGGAACCCGCTTTCGGCGGCAGCCAGCATCTGCTGAACCGTCATGCCGTTGCGCTGCCAATAGGGCCGCAGTTTGCGGCCGAGATACTCGATTGCGTAGTCCTCAGTGTAGGAAAGCAGGACGTGACGGCTCTCCGAAGCGCCGGAGTGCATGTTCATGGGCAAAACCGCGGCTAGATGGGCGGCGTGCTCGCGCGGCATGCGGGGCATGTCCATGTCGTCAGCCTGGGGCAGCGCACCGGTGGAGGCAAAGCTGTCGACTGCATCCCTGGTTTCGGCGAACTGGGCTGCCGCGGAATCGGGAACCGCCAGGTGGAAGTATCCCCAGTCGATGCGCAGATCGTCGCCGGGCCGATTGAGAACCCGCTGATCGCGCGAGCCGACATTTAGAACGGTGAGCCCCTGCGCTCGCGAACGGCCCCAGGTGACTGCTTCGTCGGGCGTATTGACGGCGATAACGGGGTCCACATCGATGAGCACGGAGAGTTCGTGATCGCCTTGCCCGGTGGCACCAAAGGTCATGTAGGTGACGGGACGGGAGAGCAGGTCGAGATCCCTCGGGAAGGCCGGGGTAAAGAAGCTCACGGTAAGAGTGACCCCATCGGCTCGAAACGTATAGAGGGTGTGAGTGGGCGTGACATCAAGCGCGAGCTGTTCCATCGCAGGCACGTCAGGTGGAATTGCGCCCATGAAGCGGTAGGTCTTGCCGTCGATGCGCGCCAGCCCCGCAATCGGCTGCTTTGCGCCGGTCCAGTGCCTGGTGTCTTGATCGGTCAGCTTGTCGGCCATCGACCAGATGCTGAAATAAGGGTTGTGCGCCACCAGCGGCACCGCGGGAGGCCGCTGCTGAGCAACTGCGAGAGATGCTGCAATGAACCACAGGATGGCGAGAGTGCAACTGCGCCGAACGGAGGCGGTAACTGGAATCGATTTCATGATCGCACTCCAGTGTACGCGGCAGAATGCAGGCGACAAAAGTCCCATCTTCGCGGGCAATTTCTCAAGCCTCATTGAATGCACGCAGATTTACCTGGCTCCAGGAAAGGCCGTTCCGATGACGACCGCGCGAGAGAGCGCTAGTCCCCGGCAACAGCCGGCTGTTGTGCGACCGGCGCCAACGGCAGCGTAAAGTGGAATGCCACACCATTGCCGAGTTCGCTCTCAGCCCAGATGCGGCCACCATGGGCCAGCACAATATGCTTGACGATGGCCAGACCGAGGCCCGTCCCGCCGGACTCGCGCGAGCGTGCCTTGTCAATGCGGTAGAACCGCTCGAAGATCCGCTCAAGGTGCTCGGAAGCAATGCCGGGACCGAAATCCTGAACGGTGAATTGAACCTCGGAGTCAAGCTGGCGTGCGCCGACGCGAATACGCTTGCCATCCTTTGCATATTTCAATGCATTCTCAATCAGATTGCCGAACACCTGATTCATGGCGTCGGGATCGGCCATGACAAGCGAGTCCGGGGCACCCGCGGATTGAAGTTTCACGCCGGAGTCGACGACCATGCCGCCAAGGGAATCGATGGCGTCCTTTACCAGGGCCTTGGCCCGCGCCGATTGCAAGGAGAGCTTGTAATCCGGACTCTCGACGCTGGCCAGAGCAAGCAGGTCTTCCGTCAGCCGACTCATGCGGCTGGCATTTTTCAGGATGACGCCGAGAAACTCGCGAGTGGTTTCAGGGCGTGGATTGGGGTCTTCAATTAAAGTCTCCACGTAACCCTGAATGGAAGTGAGCGGGGTGCGCAGCTCATGGCTCACGTTGGCGACAAACTCGCGCCGCGATTTCTGTGCCGCCTCAATGCCGGTGACGTCGTGCAAAACAACCAGCGCGCCGCCGCTGGGCAGCGGAGCAGCGTTGACCTCAAACACGCGTCCGGGAGCGAGCGAGCTGGCGCGGCCAAAGCATACCTCGTTGCGCTCCAGCGCGCCCCGAATGCAAGCCAGCAATTCGGGATCGCGCACCGAATGCACCAGCGGACGTCCGGGGTGAATCTGTGTGCCAGCGATGCGCTGCATCACGGCATTGGACCAGCGGACAAATCCCTCGGGAGTAATGGCGACGACTGCTTCCTGCATCGAATCCAGCATGGCGGCCAGTTCGTGCCTGCGGTTCTCGAGCTCGGCAAAGTTCTTGCCCAGCCGCTCCGCTGTCTGGTTGAGAGCAACCTCCATTGCAGAGAGCTCGTCCTCCCCGGTGCGGTCAAGACGGGCGCTCAGATCGCCGTCTGCAATGCGGCGCGCAAACGCGACGACGCTTTCCAGGCGCGCGGAGATGCGGCTCGCGACCCAGGCCGCCAGCGGGATTGCCACGGCCAGCGCGATCAACCCGGACCAGAGGGCCTGGCGGCCCAGGAAGTGCAGCGTTCGCCCAGCCGTCTGCTCCACCATGCTGTGGAAGACAAACTCCATCATCACGGTGTGGAAGACAAGCAGGAGAACGAAGAGACCGAGCAGTTTTGTGAAGAACTTATGAGTCAATGAGATTACTCGCCCTTGGGCAGCTCGAACCTGTATCCGGCTCCACGCACAGTTTTAAGGTAGCGCGGATTCTCCGGATCGACCTCGATTTTTTCGCGAATCCGCCGCACATACACATCGACGGAACGCGGCGTGACAAAGCGGGCATCTCCCCATACAGCGTCGAGCAGGTGGTCGCGGCTAAAGACCCGTCCGGGGTGGCGCGCCAGGTAATCGAGCAAGCGAAACTCGGTGGCGGTTGTCGTCGTCAGCTCGCCGCGGACCTTCAGTTGCATGGCGCCAGCATCGATCACGACTTCTTCAAAGCTAATGATCGAAGGCGACGTTGGACGCTCGAACCGGCGCAACACGGCCTTGACGCGCGCCACCAGTTCCCGCGTGGAAAACGGCTTGGTAATATAGTCGTCCGCGCCCAACTCGAGGCCAAGAACGCGGTCGTTTTCGCCCGCGCGCGCGGTCAGGAAGATGATGGGAATCGTGGAAAGTCCGTGGTGACTGCGCAGACGCCGGCAGACGTCAAGCCCATCCCCACCGGGAACCATGATGTCAAGAAGGAACAGCGCCGGCGGCTTGCGCTCGGCATCGGAAATTACATTGGCAGGAGTGTGAAACAGGCGCACATCGAATCCCGCGCCTTCCAGGTGATGCTGCACCAGCCGTGAGATATCGGCGTCGTCTTCCAGAACAAATACGGTTTGGCTCAAACGGTCTGCCTTCCTTCACCCCACGGACGAAGACCAGTCCGCGGGGACCCCGCCCTCGTTCGGCGGCCGATAATTCCGCAAGCTGCTTCAGGCCGCACGGAACCACTAACAGACTACTTCAGCCAGGCAAACATATTGCAAACGTTTGATGAATTTGCGCACGGCCGATCCAGCACCTTTGAGACGCATCCGGAAACGCCGCGCGGCCTTGAAATGATGTTTTTTCTTGACGATGGCGGCCGCCCTCTGCAAGACTTCCTGCGCGCATTCAACAAAGAGGAACGGCCCGATTCCCCCAGATCAGCAGCCGCCTTGCTCCCGGCGGGCACTTTGAAACTGCCTGCTCATAGAAGTGAACCGATCCCGCGCGGGCTCGTGCGGATTCCAAACATTCAAACGGCAGGAGGGAACATGAAGAAATACTTCGCGGAACTCGTGGGCACCTTCATTCTGGTGCTCTTCGGCTGCGGCACGGCGGTGGTGGCCGGCGACAAGGTCGGCATTCTTGGCATCGCTTTCGCCTTCGGCCTGGCGCTGATCGGGGCAGCCTACGGCATTGGCCCCATTTCAGGCTGCCACATTAATCCCGCGGTAAGCCTGGGCGTCTTCGTGGCGGGACGCATGTCCATCAAGGACATGATCGGCTATTGGGTTGGCCAGTTCCTCGGCGGCGCGCTGGCCGCATGGGTGCTTTCTGTCATTGTGAGCGGCGTTGAAGGCGGATACAGCGTTGCCACAAGCGGACTCGGCCAGGATGGCTGGGGACCCGGTTACCAGGGTGGCTATAACATGACTTCTGCGATCGTCTTCGAGTTTGTGGCCACGCTGATTTTTGTGATCGTGATTCTCGGCTCGACGCAGAAGAGCGCGCCAGCCGGTTTTGCCGGCCTGGCCATCGGCATCACGCTGGTCGCGATCCACATCTTCGGCATCCACATCACCGGCGTCAGCGTGAATCCGGCCCGCAGCCTTGGACCCGCGTTGCTGGCAGGCGGAAAGGCGCTGGCGCAGGTGTGGCTCTTCCTGCTTGTACCCAGCCTTGGCGGGGCCGCGGCCGGGTTGCTGTTCAGGGCGAAGGCGCTGGCTGCCGACTAACTCAAGCTCAGAGGACGAATAGACCGTGTCCCACCCTCTCGTTTTTTCCGGCGAAAGGGTGGGACACATGGAAACTCACACCTTCGCGATGAAGCGCAGGCGCACATAGTCCGCAGTCCAGTTCCCTTCCTCATCGCGCAGCACCGGTTCCAAGAGCGCCACTGCTTCCTCGACAACTCTCTCGCGCATCGTCTCCGGCAAAGTGGCGAGCACGCCGCGGCGAAAGGTTCGAATCCATCCGATCATTCCCGCATTTCGGCCATCTTCCGCCAGCGGCGTCGGGCGCGGAATCAGCGCAATCCGCTCCACGCTAAAACCATGCCGCTCAAGCCGCCGGCTATACGCGTCCGGGGTTGGATAATAATTCACATTGTCTTCGCGGCCTTCGAATCCATGCCGCGCCATCGCCGCCATCAGCGCTACGCGAATGGCCGCAATGTTGCCGTGTCCGCCCATCTCCGCCACAAAACGTCCTCCGGGTTTCAGCACCCGCCGCACCTCTGCCAGCATGGCATCCTGATCGCGCACCCAGTGCAGCGCCGCATTCGAAAACACCGCGTCAAAGGTATGCTCCGCATAAGGCATCGACTCTGCGCCGGCTTCATCCACCGCAATGCCGCGCGTTCTTGCTGCCGCGACCATCTGCGGCGAGGCATCCAGCCCCACCACGCCGGCTCCGCTCGAAGCAATTCGCTCGGTCAGTTGTCCATCGCCACAACCCAGGTCGAGGATGGACTCCCCAGGCTTGGCCGCCAACCACTCAAGCACCCCACCCGCCAGACCGTGCACAAATGCGCCGTTCTGCCCATAAGACAGCGGATCCCATGTCTGCATTGCGCGAGACCTCCTCTTCCAGTTTCGGGCGAAACGGGTACATAACACAAAGCAATTTTGTTTTGTTTCGGATTTGAATAACCAAACATTATGCTATTAACGAGGAACATAGCGTGGTGTTTCTGTAGTTCGTTGAACAATTCGACAAATCGAGATGGTTCGAAGAAAAGCCCTCAGGGGCTAAAGCCCATTCGTTTTGCATCATTTACGGCACGACTAAAGTCGTGCCGTGACACTGAACCAGGGAATATTTCTTTAACGGCCGCAGTGACAGAACACTAGCGTGGTGTCTCTGAAGTTCATTGCATAGGTTGAGGACCAGAACCGCAGATCCCCATTCGACTTCGCTCAGGGCAGGCTTTCGACTACGATTGGCGCAAAATACGCGCCAATCTTCG
>Ga0181516_10002115_pt1 | contig 14443 bp, 6 predicted proteins | sample PEATcosm2014_Bin_25_FD_121104 | JGI IMG/M metagenome (GOLD analysis project Ga0181516, IMG submission 121104) | Peatland microbial communities from MTU Mesocosm Facility, Houghton, MI, USA - PEATcosm2014_Bin01_10_metaG | ecosystem: Environmental > Terrestrial > Soil > Wetlands > Peat | place... | reverse complement strand
GAACCAGTTGGCCGCCAACAACGTGAACGCCGGCGGCAGCTTCGTGGAAGAGGGCTTGCAGCAACTCAACGTCCGTGAACTCGGACTTTACCGCAGTGTGCAGGACATCGAGAATACCGTGCTGACGACTTCGAATGGTGCTCCAGTCCGCGTAAAAAACATCGCGGTGGTCGAATGGGGTCCCAGAATTCGGCTGGGGCACATGGCCAGAGCCGATCATCGTCCGGACGGCGTCATCGTCGATGAGCCCGACGTCATCCAGGGTGGCGTGCTGATGCGCAAGGGCGCCGAAGAGGGCCCCACGCTCGAAGGCATTCACAAGAAGGTGGAGGAACTCAACAATCACATCCTGCCTGAGGGTGTGAAGGTCGTTACCATGCTCGACCGCAGCGATCTGCTTCATTACACGTTACACACGGTCCTGCACAACCTCGGCGAGGGGATGATCCTGGTTACCATCATCCTGCTCCTTTTCCTCGGCAATGTTCGCGCGGCCTTGATCGTTGCGGTCACGATACCGTTTTCCCTGTTGTTTGCCTCAATCTTTCTGAATCTGAGCCATATCCCCGCAAACCTGATTTCACTTGGCGCGCTCGATTTCGGTATGGTCGTCGACGGCGCAGTTGTCATGGTGGAGAACATCGTGCGCCACCTGAGCCGTGAGTTTGGTTCCAACGTAGCGCATGCACAGCAAACCAACGGTCAGCCCGGCGGCCGGCAAACACTTCCCAAGTCTGTCTCTACCGTAATTCGTGAGGCGTGTCACGAAGTGCAGCGGCCGGTCTTCTTCGCCATTGCCATCATCATCACCGCCTACATGCCGATCTTCACGCTGCAGCGAGTCGAAGGGCGTTTGTTCCGGCCCATGGCCTGGACCGTTGCCTTCGCACTCCTCGGCGCCATGACGTTCTCCATCCTGATCGCGCCGGTGCTGTGCGCCATTGTCTTCCGGAATGGCGTCAAGGAATGGCGCAATCCGGTCATGATTTTTCTCACCAAACGCTATCGCACCAGCGCGCGCTGGGCTGTCGAACACCGCCCGGTTGTAGTTGGCGGTGGCCTGGCTGCGTTGGCCGTCGCTCTTTACCTGGCGTTTAGCGGAGTTATCGGCTCGGAATTCCTGCCGCATCTCGACGAAGGCGCGATCTGGGCGCGTGGCGCGATGGCCAACAGCGTAGGCGAGACGGAAGGCACGCGCTTCACCCAGCAATCCCGCTATATCTTCGCCTCGTTCCCCGAGGTCACCAAGGTCGTTTCGCAAGCCGGAGCGCCCGACGATGGAACCGACACGGGAGGATTCGGCAACACGGAATATTTCGTCGACTTGAAGCCCAAGGACCAATGGCGGCCCGTCTTTCATCAGGATAAAGAGGAGCTGATCGCCGCCATGGACCGCGAACTGGAGAAACACCCGGGGGCTTTCTGGAATTTCTCCCAGCCCATTGAGGACAACGTGGATGAAACGATGACCGGCACGAAAGGCGGATTGTGCGCCAAGCTCTACGGGCCGGACCTGGACGTTCTCGAGCAAAAGGGCGAACAGATCAAAGAAGTGATGGCCAATATCGACGGGATCAAGGATTTGGGAATTCAACGTGATTCCGGCCAGCCGAATATCGATCTCACCGTTGACCGCCAGGCGGCTGCGCGCTTCGGCATCAATGTGAGCGACATTCAAGATGCGATTCAGACCGCTGTCGGCGGTAATCCTGTCAGCCAGGTCCTGCAGGGAGAGGCAGTCTACAACGTGGTTGTGCGCTATCAGAAACCGTATCGCGATACCAAGGAGGCTATCCAGAATATTCGACTGCTCTCGCCCTCAGGTGAGCGCGTCTCGCTCGCCCAGGTGACCAAAGCCGAGATTCGCGATGACGCCTACGACATTTACCGGGAAGATGGCTCCCGCTATGTAGCCATACGCTTTGAGGTTCGCGGGCGCGATCTGGGTACTACGGTCCGGGAGGCCATCGACAAGATCGCCAAAAATGTGCAGTTACCGCGTGGCTATCACCTCGAATGGTCGGGAGAATACGATAGCGAAACACGAGCTGAAAAACGGTTGGCCTTCATCGTCCCCCTGACGGTCTTTTTGATCTTCATCATTCTCTACGCCATGTTTCGTTCTTTTAAATGGGCGCTGCTGATTCTCGCCAACGTAGCCATGGCTCCCATTGGAGGCCTGCTCGCGCTCCTCGTGACAGGCACATACTTCAGCGTATCTTCCGGTGTCGGCTTCCTGGCGCTGTTCGGCGTCTCGGTTCAAACCGGCGTCATCATGCTTGAATACATCAACCAATTGAGAGCTCGTGGCTATACCGTTGCGGATGCCGCTGTCGAGGGCGCAGTCTTGCGGCTGCGGCCGATCATGATGACCATGCTGGTGGCTACTCTGGGACTTCTTCCGGCGGCGACGTCCCACGCCATTGGTTCCGACACTCAGCGGCCATTTGCCATCGTCATAGTCGGGGGACTCATGACGGCTCTCGCGATGAGCGTTTTTCTGCTGCCCACGTTGTATGTCTGGTTCGCGCGAGAGGGTGACACGCTGCCGGAACCGGAAGCGGAGGGATCCTTTGAACACTAAGCGCACAGTTCATCGCGTGAATTCGTGCTCCACGAAGGGCTGGATCGTCTGCTCCAGGGGCTGCGCACTGAGCCTTGCGTTGCTCGCCGCCGAAGGAGCATGCGCGCAGCAAGCCCTCACCTGGGACCAGGTGGAGGCGAAATTTGAGGCGAACAGCCCGGCAATGAAGGCTGATGCCGACAACGTCGATGAGATGAAAGCTGAAGAGATTACCGCCTTTCTCCGTCCCAATCCACAGTTCACGATAACGGCTGATGGCACGCAGGCCGCGCCACATAATGGCGTTTGGACTCCTTTCAAGGGCACCACTGAGCAACCCAACTTCAGCTACCTGCATGAGCGTGACCACAAGCGCGAACTACGCCTGGAGAGCGCGCAGGAGGGCACGCGCATCACCGAATCGCAGCATGAAGACCTGGACCGGAACATGATCTTCGCTCTGCGCGCGGCGTTCGTGGGAACTCTCCAGGCCAAGTTCATTCTCGATCTGGCCAAGGCCGACCTCGACTACTACGACAAGATCATTGACATTAGCCAGGCAAGCTTCAAGGCCGGCGCCATCGGCCAGATCGATCTGGACCGCATTGAGCTACAGCGAGTTCAGTACGAGTCGGAGATCGAAATCGCCATCGTCAATCTACGCACCGCAAAGATACAGTTACTGCAGATGCTGGACGATCGCACGCCTGTGGATCAGTTCGACGTGACGGGCGAATTCGATTTCAGCGACAATCTGCAGCCATTGGAAACCTACCGCGACGCCGCTCTTGCGGCCCGGCCCGACCTGCAGGCTGCGCTACAAACGATTCAGCAATCCGATACCAACCATAAGCTCGCCATCTCCAACGGCTCTACCGATCCGACCTATTCAGGTTGGTTCACAAATAACTCCTCGACGAATAACCCCAACGGCCCCGAGACTGTCGGCGTCAGCGTGAGCATTCCTCTGCGTATCTTCGATCGTAACCAGGGCGAGAAGAAACGCACGCTGATCGACATCGACCGCGCCCAGCAGGCCAGCGAGGCGACGCGGGCTCAGGTGTTCAGCGATGTAGATACGGCCTACGAGCTGGTGCGCAGCAACGTCGCCCTGCTCAAGCCATACAAGGAAAAATACAACGATCAGGCACTCAGGGTGCGCGACACCGTGACCTACGCCTACCAGCACGGCGGCGCCTCATTGATGGACTTTCTCAACGCGCAAGCCGACTTCCGTCAGGTGCAGCTGGCCTATGCGCAGCTGATTGGGTCCTACTTAACTGCCGTTGGTCAGCTGAATCTTGCCGTGGGACGAGAGACAATTCCATAAGAGAGTTTTGCTCGGCAGCCCTGTACATCGGTCATTTGCAGAGAATGGGCATTCAAACTTCCAGGGAGGTCCAATAGGCTCTATGGAGCGAAAAGAAGTCAGCACCCGGATCGAAGAGATAGGCATATTTCCTGGCATCCGAGTCAAAACAGCGGATGAGGCTCTTTATGCTGCCGAAACCTTGTATCACGCCGGCATTCCCGTAGCGGAAATCACCATGACCGTTCCTGGCGCAATAGGCGTGATAAGCAAGCTGGCACAGAGTTTCCCGGAAATGGTTGTCGGCGCCGGCACCGTTCTCGATAAAGACACTGCGCTGCGTTGTCTCGACGCTGGGGCCAGGTTTCTTACCAGCACTGGACTCGTGCAGGATGTCGTCGAGTCGGCTCTCAGTCGTGGTGTCGTTGCCATCCCCGGTGCTCTCACGCCCACTGAGGTCATTGCCGCATGGAAGGCCGGTGCGGATTTTGTGAAGATATACCCCGCTGCTCCGGTAGGCGGGGATATGTACATCCGCTCGCTAAAAGTTCCCTTGCCTCAAGTGAAGCTCATCGCCGCGGGCGGTGTTAACCAGCAGAATGCGACGAACTTCATTAGGTCTGGGGCCAGTTCCATCGGTGTTGGCGTTGAGTTATTGCCAAGAGACGCTGTGCAGAGGCGTCAGGATCACCGGATCCATGAGTTGGCACGCCGGTTTCTCGCCTTTGTAGCCGAGGCGCGAGTGACTGAATAGCCCCGTCAGGCTCTCTTAGCGGCCTTCAGCGGTTTAAGTTTGTTGAATATGAGATGCAACAGGCGAATGGGCTTTATGTAGGTCTATCGGAGCCTCCCTTGTGCTCCGCGCGACAGAGGCTCAGGTTAGGTCAGCACGCTCCTACGAAAGGCCTGATTACCCCATAAAATACCTTATACAAATCCAGCTAATTCTTCATGCTTCATTCACGTTTTAAGCCCCATCCTTGAAATGTAAGGAGGAAATCACCATGACTCGCAAGATACAGGTTTTAGCAGCAATAGCGGCATTTGCAGTTTCCGCGGGTCTCGCACGCGCGCAGAATTCTATGAACGCGGGCATGAGCCCTGCCCAGGCTGAACAGATGCTCCGCAGTGCCCACACGGTGGAGCAGTACAAGATGCTGGCAAGCTATTTTCACGAGCGCCAGTTGGTGTTTGAAGAGAAGGCACAGGCAGAGAAGCAGGAGTGGGAGCGCCGCAGCCAGATCACGGCCGCAAGCTACCAGAAGTATCCCCGGCCGGCGGACTCGTCACGAAACCGTTACGAGTACTTCACGTACGAAGCCCAGCAGATGAGCGATCAGGCCGCGCACTATGAGAGCCTTTCAGCGAGCGCTAAGTAATCAATACCCTGCAAAGGTATTATGCGACACAAGGGCGGGGATGAAGGAACTGGATCCGCAATGCGATCCACTCCTCATACCCGCTATTTCTTTGTAACTTATTTATGTTTTGTTGATGCCCCTCTAGGTATCGTCTTCCTACATGCATTCCGAATCGGAAAGCCTTGTAAGCCATGAGGATTTCAGACTTCATTGGGGAGCGGAACCACCCCACACGTGCGCAATTCGCAGGCGAATGCTTCGCGGGATGCTGGGTAATTGCGCTGCTGGCATTTGCGGGGTTTGTACTTCATTTCAATGCTGCGCCGGTCGGATTTCTCTTTCTTCTCGTGGTCGTGTGCGAGGCGATCCTCTGCGGGTTCTGGCAGGCATCGGTGGTCTCAATTCTGGCGTGCGCTTGCCTGGACTACTTCTTTTATCCCCCGATTTTCAAGCTCACCGTCTCCGACCCACAAGACTGGGTTGCGCTCGGGGCTTTCGAGATCAGCGCACTCCTCGTCAGCAGGCTTTCTTCGCGGGAAAAACTGCAGACGCGCGAAGCCACATTGCAACGAACATCCATGGAGCAGTTGTTCGAGCTGAGCCGGAGCACGCTGCTCATGAATTTGCACCAGGCTCCAGGGCCGCAGCTGGTGCAGCTGATCCAGCGCATCTTCAGAGCAGAAGCCGTCGCCATCTTCAATGCGGAGTCGGGAACGTGCGACTTCTCCGGGGTATGGGCGGCAGACGAGCGCGAATTGGCAAAGGAATGCTACCTGGCGCAGATGGATGATGAGGACAAGACGGCGCGCATATCCCGGCGTCTCTTAAGAAGAGGAGTGGATTCCATCGGCGCGATTGCAATACGAGGTGATCTGGGATTGCTCGTGGTCGACGCTTTGGCCTCACTGACGGCGATTACGCTGGACCGATGTATTTCTTTTCAAAAGGAGAGCGAGATCGAGGCGGCGAATCTTAGCGAGCGGCTTCGAGCCGCAGTACTCGATTCCCTGGCGCATGCTGTGAAGACACCACTCACCGCGATCCAGACTGCAACCGCCGGGCTCAGCGAAGTGGGTAAGTTGAATGCACCGCAGCAGGAGTTGGCTGCCCTCATCGATGATGAATCCCGGCAGTTGAGCCAGTTAAGTACGCGATTACTGCAGACGGCCAAGCTCGAGGCTCAGGAACTCCGCGTGGCCCGCGATGAAATTGTCGTTGGCGACCTGGTGGCGGAAGCACTTGAGGAACAGCGCGGGCACATGGCAGGGCATGCGGTGGAAATCAAAGTTCCGAATCCCGAGCTCAGAATCCGTGGCGATCGTGAGCTCCTGTCCATGGCATTGACGCAGTATCTCGATAACGCGGCTAAATACTCCTATGCTGGCGCCGCAGTCGAAGTATCGGCGTGGGAAAGTCATTCAGAATTGATGATCTCGGTTCATAACTTCGGCCCAGCGATTCCTATCAGCGACAGGGAGCGCATCTTTCAACGGTTCTTCCGCAGTGAGGGAACCATGCACGTTGCCGCGGGCACTGGGATCGGCCTGTCCACCGTAAAAATGGCCGCTGAAGCCCATCGAGGACATGTGTGGGTGATCAGTAACGCAAATGAGGGAACGACATTCTTTCTCTCCTTGCCTAAGGATGGAGGATAACAGTGAATTCGGAATCGGGAAACGTCCTGATTGTGGACGACGAGCGTTCGATTCGGCTGTCGTTGAGAACGATTCTCGGAAACTTCGGCTTTGACATTGTTGAAGCCGCGCGGGGCGAGGAAGCCCTGGCGCTCGTCCGCAATGAGCAATTTGATGCGGTTTTGCTTGACATCAACATGCCCGGAATTGGAGGCATCGAAGTTTGTCGGCTTATGCGCAAAGCGTCTCCGCGCCTGCCGATCGTGATGCTCACAGTTCAGGGCGGCGAAGACCGTAAGGTCGAGGCTCTGAACGCCGGTGCCGACGATTACATTACCAAGCCCTTTCAACTGCGTGAGTTGACCGCGCGCCTGCGGGCTGCGGTGCGCCGCAACCGATTGGCTGAAGACACGGATGCCGCAATCCTGATCGGCGAAGTTCTCCTTGACCCAGGTCGGCATCTGGTTGAGAAAAAGGGCCATGCCGTCCATCTGACTCCTAAACAATTTGAGTTGCTGCACTATCTGATGGCCCACGCGGGCAGGCCAATTCCCCATGCAAAGTTGCTGCGCTCGGTATGGGGGCCGGAATACGGAAACGAATTAGAGTATCTGCGGACGTACATCCGCCAAATCCGCATGAAGATCGAAGACGATCCAGCTGATCCCAAATATCTACTAACGGACTCTCATATTGGTTACCGCTTCAGCGAGTCGGTGTAACCGACGGAGCACTGTGTTACGGGCCTGCGAAGCGCTCTCGCAAGAACACATCCAGCGCGTATCTACACTTTCGATGCCCTCACGGCCGATTCGCAACCGATTTGGCACGGTCGATTCTTGGCTGAACGCTTCGACCGCACCCTCCTTGGACAACCTCCGCAAGTGGGTGACTGGCGGGGCTTGTCTGCGGGTGAAAAAACGCTTCTGTCAGATCACACGCAAGCCAAATTGTGGCAGTCAGCCGGCAATAATGGGCCGACGCCCTCAGTGCCCGGTTCTCCAGTTTCTCGGCGTTCTGGTCGGGTTGTCGCCAATCCGGAAGCTACTTCTTGGTACTGAATCTCTGGCGGCCCAATCGCTACGCAATCGATGAGCGACAACACCATCCTAACGGTACTGGCCCACAGGGTTTCAAAGTGAAATTGACGGGATACGGTTTTCGCGGGCTGGTCACCATCATTCCGCATAAGCAAGGCTGCGCGCATCGGGCCGTCGGGTAATTTGTACCCGGGTGAGTTTTGGTGTCGCGCGGCCCGGGGAGCGAGATCCTGCGGCGTTCCACTTTGAATTGTCTGGAGCGAAATTCCAATACCTGATCGGCATGCGGCCTACGTGCCTTTCGCCGTGCAAGGTATATACTTTTCAAGGGGTCCGCACACATGGTCGTGCTGCCGCACGTCCATCGGGGTTTTCTTTCCGACAAGCTCCTGGCAGTTTCTGAAAACTCAACATGAGTGACTCCACGCGGTCTGATAAAAAGGCTTTCCCCAAGAAGCCCGGCCCTCCGGGTGTCGGAACCCCGTTCGCCGGTGAGAGTTCCTCCGGCGACATCTCGATTCCTCAAGAGAATCGGCCCCAGGACGTTCCCGACGCAACGATCGTTGACGCTGGGCCACGATTTGATCCCAAAGCAAAGCAAGTAGACTCCGACGCTACGATTGTCGACGTGTCACCCCGAGTTGACTCCGACGCCACCATTGTCGATCTCCAAGCGACGTTGTTTGATGTCGGGGCTACGATTGCGCCGGGAGCACCAGCTCGACGAACTCCCCAGTCGCCATCGTCGCCCGACAACGGGGCTTTATTACAGATTGGTGATTTGCTTGCCGGACGCTATGAAATTCTGCAACTGCTCGGCGAGGGCGGGATGGGCGCCGTCTACAAGGCTCGAGACGTGGAGCTGGAGCGGGAGGTCGCGCTCAAAGTGATCCGGCCGGAGATGGCGGATCATCCTGAGATCCTGCAGCGCTTCAAGCAGGAGCTGATTCTTGCGCGCCAGATTACCGACCGGAATGTCATCCGCATTTTCGATATCGGGGAAGCGGGAAGGATAAAGTTCATCACGATGGAGTATCTGGAGGGTGAGAGCCTCCATCAGATCCTGAAGCGACAGGGCAAACTGGAAGTTGCGGAAGCGATCGGAATCATGGAGCAGACGGCCAGCGGACTGGCTGCCGCTCACCGGGAAGGAATCATCCATCGCGATTTGAAGCCGGGCAACATCATGCGCGACAAAAACGGCCGCGTGGTGGTGATGGATTTTGGATTGGCCCGGACGTTTTCCGGCGATGGGATGACGCGCACCGGGGCGATGCTGGGGACGATCGAGTACATGTCTCCAGAGCAGGCGCAGGGCAAGGACGTGAAGGCCAGCTCGGATATCTTTACGTTTGGCCTGATCCTCTACGAATTGCTCGCCGGGGTCACACCGTTCCATGCGGACAGCGCGATCGCGAGCTTGCTTATGAGGTCGCAACAACGCGCTGTGCCGCTGGCGGACGTCGCCAAGAATGTCCCGGGCACGCTGAGCAACATCGTCAGCAAATGTCTTGAGACGGATCCCGCAAAGCGCTACCAGAGCGCGGAAGAGCTGGATGCGGATCTTCGCGCTTGGCAAGGCCGGGGCGGCAAATCCCGGGTTTCTGCTTCGTCGGTTCGCCTGCGCTTGAATCGTATTCGGGAGCTGCCATGGCAACGTACAGCGATCACTGGCGCTCTGATTTTGGCGATCGCGGCGGGGATCTCGTGGTACGTGATCAAAAGGCAACTCGCGGCGAAATCAGGGACGCACGCCCCAGTCTCGGTGCTTGTCGCCGACTTTACGAATCTTACGGGCGACCCGGTTTTGGATAACACGCTGGAGCCGATGCTCGGCGTGGCCTTGGAAGGCGCCAGCTTCATCAACGTCTACGGTCGGGGGGATGCGCGTAAGCAGGCTGAAAAACTCCCAAGACCCACCGACAAACTTGACGAACAGACGGCGCGGCTCGTCGCTGTAAACCAGGACGTTAACACGGTCGTCACGGGCGAGATTGAATTGCGAGGTGACGAGTACGATATTTCGGCCGTGGCTCTGGACGCCGTGAGCGGCAAGGTGCTCGCAAAGGCGGAAGTCACCGTCTCCAACAAGCAGGAGATTCTGAGCAGCCTTCCGAAGCTGGCGGCGCCGATTCGCAAAGCCCTGGGTGACTCCACGCCTGCCTCGGTGCAGTTCGATGAAGTCAGTGGAGGGTTTACCGCCGCATCTCTTGAGGCGGTTCACGAGGACGCTCAAGGTGTTGACGAGCAGTTCGCGGGCAAGTTCCAGGATGCGTTTGATTCGTTCCAGAAAGCTTCGCAACTGGATCCAAAGTTTGCGAGGCCGTATACCGGCATGGCGGCGATGGCCCAGAATCTGGGCAGACCGGGAGACGCAGTAAAGTACATGAAGCTTGCGATGGAACACGTCGACAGCATGACGGAGCGGGAACGCTATCGCAACCGCGCGCTGTACTACCTCATCACGGGTGACTGGCAAAACTGCGCACAGGAATACACGCAGCTCGTTACTCACTACCCTGCCGATCGCGTCGGCCAGTACAACCTTGCTACTTGCTATATGCAGCTGCGCAACGTGCCGAGTGCGTTGCAAGCAGCGCAACATGCGGTTGCGATTGTCCCCAAGGGAGTGGGGCCCCGTCTGAACCTGTCATTCATCAGTTCCTTTGACGGAGATTTTGCGGCGGGCGAAAGAGAGGCGCGTGCCGGGTTGGTGCTCAATCCCTCGTCCGTGCAGGGTTACCTGGTGCTCGCCGAAGCTCAAGTTGGCGAGGGCCAGATCGACAACGCGACCGAGTCGTACCGCCGGCTTGCGGACCTTGGACCGGCGGCGGCGTCAATGGCGAACGCTGGATTGGCCGATCTCGCGGCCTATCAGGGGAAGTATGCAGAGGCAGCGAGCATCCTCACAAACGGAGCCGCTGCCGATGTTGCGGCGAAGAATACCGACGGTGCCGCGAGAAAGTACGCAGCGCTGGGAAACATCGAGGAATTGCAAGGAAAGCATGCGGCAGCGCTCTCTGATGTTGGCAAGGCGCTGACATACAGCCAGTCAACTCAGATTGAATTTCTGGCGGCCGGAACGTATGTCGATGCTGGAGACATGGCTAAAGCGCAAAAGCTTGCTGCAAGCCTTTCTTCCGCGCTGACAGGTGAGTCGCAGGCTTACGGCAAGATCATAACGGGCATGATGGCACTGAAACGGAAAGACTCGAACGAAGCAATCCGGCAAATCACGGCGGCGAACAACCTGCTCGACACCTGGATCGGTCATTTCGATTTGGGGCAGGCTTACCTGGAAGCGGGAGCGTTCACTGAGGCTGATTCGCAATTCGATCAGTGCATGAAGCGGCGAGGAGAAGCCATCGAATTGTTTTTGGACAACACGCCGACTTATGCCTATTTCCCCCCTGTTTATTACGATCAGGGTCGCGTACGGGAAGGAATGAAGAGCGATGGATTCGCTGACTTCTATAAGAACTATCTCAACATCCGCGGGCAGTCGAAGGAAGATCCGCTGGTTGCCGACATTCGGCGCCGTCTTGGCCAATAATCGCTCGCTAAAAAGCCGGAAATCGAACAACTAAGGGAGTGCCGGACGGCACTCCCTTTTGCTGGCTTCGTCGCGTTGCTGGGTGCTCGCGATTCGCCGCGGAGATTTGATATCGCTAGCTTCCCGAGAGCGAGACGGTCTGCGTGGCAGTCTGGGTGTTGTCGGTGACTGTGATGCTGGCAGAGGCTCCCTTGCCGCTCGAATTGAACGTGACTGTGATGGTGCAGGTCTTCGTCGGCGCGAGTGAACTCGACGCGGCTGGACAATTATTGGTTTGGGAGAAGTTGCTTGCGTTCGTGCCCGTAATAGCGATGCCGCTGATGATCAGTGGTGTTGTTCCCGTGTTTGTGAGGGTCAAGGGCAGAGATGCGCTGCTCTTATTGCTCACCGGCCCAAAACTCAGGCCCGCCGTTGGAGTCAGGCTGGCCTTGGAATAGACCGCGGTTACCGTCGTTGTAATCTGCGGCGCCGCAGCGTAGTTAGTGTTGCCTGCCTGGCTGACAATCACCTTGCAGGTTCCCGTGCCGCTGGTCATCGTGTAGGTTGCGCCTGAATTGCTGCACACCCCGGAACTCGTGTAGGTCACGGCGAGCGTACTTGAGGCGGTAGCCGCGACTGTAAAGCTGGTCTTATACGATGCGCTGGTCGGTGGGCTGGTGTTGAACGTGATTGTCTGCGGGGCCAAAGTCGCGGTTACGGTTTTCGTAACCTGCGCCGCTGCCGCGTAGGTGGAGTTGCCTGCCTGGTTGGCAATCACCGAGCACGTTCCCGTGCCGCTGGTCATCTTGTAGGTTGCCGTGCCCGGCGTTGTGCCCGTGATGCTGCACACTCCGGAACTCGTGAAGATCACCGCATTCCCGCTGCCGCCGCCGGTGGCAATCGCCGTGAAGGTGCTGTTGTATGCGGCCGTCGCCGGCGGGTTGTTGGGGTTGAACGTGATTGTCTGTGGCTGCAGAACAAGCGCGCTCAGTATCACCGGCTGCGGATTGCCTGGCGCATTGTCCATGATCTCCAGGGTCGCGGATTGCGGTGTGTAGTACGGACCCGCAACGAAGGCGATCGTAATCGTGCAGCTTCTTCCCACTGCTAATGACGCCGGGCAGAGACTCACTGCCACAAATTCATTGGAATTGCCTCCATGCACGATCGAGAGGAGGGGTTGGGTGATGGTGACGGGCGCCGTTCCATTGTTGGTCACTGTGATGTTCTTTGTTGTGATGCTTCCCAGGGTCACCGAGCCGAAACTGATTGCAGATGGAGTCACAGTCAGCAGCGGGGCCGGCACGATGGTCAGCGTTCCGTTCACAAAATAGAAGGAGTAATTGGCCGCGGCCAGGGAGCCGGTCGAAATCGTAATGGGGTAGCCGCCGGGACTGCTCCCTTGACTGGCAGTCGTGGACAGCGCCGGCGCGGTGCTGCCCAATACCGACGCGGCCGAATCGCCGGGTTCAAAGCCAGTGACGCTGTAGGTGAGCGCCGGAATTGGCGTCCCATACGGAACCGAGGGGAAGCTCGTTGCTGTCACTGTGAGCACCGCCGGGGTGATGGTGAAGGACTGGGTCACCGAGGCGACGCTATAGGAGTTGCTCCCGACGGTGCCTGCTGGCGCCGTCGCCGTAATCGTACACGGGCCGACGCCGGTCGTGGTCCCGGCTGTCGTGCATGGGCCGGACGCCTTGAAGGTCACTGGCAGCCCATCGGGCATGCCATTCGATTCAGCGGTCGCGCTCAACGAGAATGTGCCGCCATACTGCACGTTCGACAGAGTCGTCCAGCTAATCGTCTGCGGCAGCACGTTGGAACCCGCCGGCTCGATCGTGAACGATTCGGAGACGGAATTGGCGGCGTCGTAATACGGTGGCATGCTCGACGCTGTCGGATTCGTGCCGGGTTGTGACGCGGTGACGATGCAGGTAGCCGGGTTGCTTCCCGGGTTGTTGACAGACACAGTGGCCGTGGAAACCGACAGAACGGTGACGGAGCACGGACCTGTTGCGACAAAGTTCACTTGCAGTCCGTTCGGGCTCCCGTTCGTCTCGGCTGTCGCTGTCACCGGAACGGTAGGCGGCATTGAAGTTGAATATGTAACAGAACTCTGTATCGGGCCGAGGACAATAGTCTGGTGATTCTTAATGATCGCGGGCACCGAAGGCGCACTCGAGCGTTGGGTCTGATCGATCTGTACCGGATTGAGTGTGGTCGCAATCGTGTAAATCACACCGGATGAGCCCGAGCACGTCACGGGGTTTGAGTCAATAAACTCCGTCGCTGGAGCTGCTCCACCGACACCGTTGACAACGCCAATATTGACGGCGTCCGAGCCGTTGGGATTGCAGCCGCGATAGACCGTGTAGTACTGAACGACACCGAAAGCCGGCGCCGTCCAATCGACCGTAACACTTGTCACCACCCCATTTGTCATCACAGGCGTGAGCGTGGGTGAATTCGGAGGTCGCACGATTGAGTTGACGGTTAAGTAATCCACTTCAGTGGGGACGCCGCCGCTGCCCCCAATGCTGAGGCCGCCGCTGCCTCCAATGCTGAGTCCGCCGCTGCCCCCGATGCTGAGGCCGCCGCTGCCTCCAATGCTGAGGCCGCCGCTGCCCCCGATGCTGAGGCCGCCGCTGCCCCCGATGCTGAGTCCGCCGCTGCCTCCAATGCTAAGGCCGCCGCTGCCGCCGTAGAAGACGCCGGTGGTGCGGTACGAGATCTCGTTCGCCAGGGCTGCGAGCTCGCCGCTGGCAGCGCCTACCTGGCGCAGGTCGAAGCTGGTCACGTCGTCGTATCCCCGCAAGTCGGAATACTGCGCGCCGTCGAATGTAATGTTCTGGTAAGGGCCCCACGCCGGAGTGATGGCGTCAACAGGCCCATTCACACGATATCCCGTATCGCCAGTGAGCGGTGTGCCGTCACAATGCATCGTGGCGGGGCTGGCTGTTGTGCTGGGCGCCGTCGGAGTGTACCAGGACGAGCTTGAGAACGT
>Ga0181516_10002114_pt1 | contig 14450 bp, 11 predicted proteins | sample PEATcosm2014_Bin_25_FD_121104 | JGI IMG/M metagenome (GOLD analysis project Ga0181516, IMG submission 121104) | Peatland microbial communities from MTU Mesocosm Facility, Houghton, MI, USA - PEATcosm2014_Bin01_10_metaG | ecosystem: Environmental > Terrestrial > Soil > Wetlands > Peat | place... | reverse complement strand
TGCGCGAGTAGCTCAGCAGCTCGGCGCCCATCTTCCAATCCGTCGAAGCCTGTCCGCTGCGTCCCACCGGTCCCGCCGCTGCCGACGCGTCTCCGCCGATTTTGAATTTGTTCTTAAGCAGATCCTGCATCCCGTGATCGTTCACCGCCACCAGCACCAGGTCCGTCGCCTGTCCGCCGATCTGCAACCCCCACGATCCGCCCGCCATGCGAATAAACACCGGCGCGCTCCATCCATGTCCGGTCCGGCACGTCACCACGCCCTGCCCATACTGTCCGCCAAACACAAACGCGCCCTTGATCATGCCCGGCACCACCGCCACGCACGTCGCCTGCTGCAAAATGTTCATCGGAATGCTGTGGTCCTGCGCGCTCATGATCTGGTCCATCACGATCTTGGCCGAGTCGATGCGCGCTTGCAGATCTTCTTTTGAGCTGGCCGCAAACGCAGCCGAGGTAAGCAGGAAACAAATGCAGATCAAAGCAATTTTCTTCTTCATTGGGGATCCTTTCGAAATTGCGCCGCCTTCGGCGCCTCTGGGGCTACAGGGATAGAAGACGTTCCGCCCGGTCCGAGGTTTTCGCCGCGCCGCACACGCGTCCTCAAACCAGTTAACGTCGGAATCGCCGCTGTTTGGGCGTCATTCAGAGGGCCAGTTTAAGCGGCCCGGCTGGGCCCTGCAACCAAAGACCTTGTGAATCCGCACAATTCCGCACTCTCCCGGTTAACGCCGAGTGCCGATTCCCTGCATTTCGATCGAATTTGGATCTTTTTGGCCGCGAATGCGGCCCGAGGATGGTCTAAAAAACAGAAAAAAGAGGAGTTCCCAGGCTTCATGTGAAACATGCTGCCTGGGAACTCCTTTCCCCAGATCTGCGTTGTTTCTGAAGTGAGTGTCTTATTGGTGACTAAATAGCACAAGAGTACTAAAGGACTACACCTATTGGTAACACTCTATTTCGCCCCGTCGGTAACGATCCCTCGCGGCGCGAACCCGGCATGCCCCTGTTTTGTGTCTGCCTTCACCGCCAGCGAACCGCTCAGCGCCCGCATCGACAGATCAATCCGATTATCCGCCCCCGTTTTCCTCATCAGCCTGCCCACGTGAGCCTTCACCGTTCGCTCTTCGATTCCCAGCTCCCGCGCAATCTCCCGGTTCGAGCGCGCCGTCAAAATCAGATCCAGCACCTGCCGCTCCCGCGCCGTCAGATGCGGAGCCAGGTTGTGCAGCCCGCTCTCCGGCGAATTCAGCAGCCGGTCGATCAGCTTCGACAGCAGCCGCCGCGGCGCCCAGATCGACCCCGCCACCACCACTTCAATCGCCTCGCGCACCGTCCGCGGCCCCGCCGACACATCCAGATACGCCCGCGCTCCGCCCACAATCGACTCCAGCACCAGCTCGTCGTTCCCCGTCGGACCAATCACAATCAATCTCAGATCGGGCCGCGACCGCCTGATCTCCGTCAGAGCCTTCAGCCCCCCTGCCGAGGAATTCAGGTCGAATACCAGGTATTCGAGCTCTTCGCTCTTCATCAGCTCTTCCAGGCTGCCCACCACCGGCATCAGCACCGACTGACCCACTTCCATGGGCCGGTCAAACACGCTCGCCAGGCCCTCAAGCCGAATAGGCTCGCCGGCCACCACTCCGATGCGTATCGAACTCGGTTTGGTCGCTGTGTTCATTTCTATCCAACGGCGTCGGCCGCAGAACTAGGTTCGATTCTTTGCTGCCGGCAATCCCACCGGCTTCGACTGCACCAATCTACGCAAAAAATGGATTGCAGGATCATTCCGCCATGCGCGGTTTTCACAGCTTGGGAAGAACGATCCCCTGTTGCTTTTGATACTTCCCCTTGCGATCCGCATAGCTCACTTCGCACGGCTCGTTGCCGTGAAAGAACAGAATCTGACACAGTCCTTCGTTGGCATAAATCTTTGCAGGCAGCGGCGTCGTGTTCGAAATCTCAAGGGTTACAAACCCTTCCCACTCCGGCTCAAACGGGGTCACATTCACAATAATTCCACACCGCGCATATGTTGACTTACCCACGCAGATCGTCAGTATGTCGCGCGGTATCCGAAAGTACTCTACCGAGCGCGCCAGCGCAAACGAATTAGGCGGCACAATCACCGACTCCGCCTGCACCGACACAAACGAACGCTCGTCAAACGCCTTGGGATCGATGATCGCGCTGTTCACATTGGTGAAGATTTTGAACTCGTCCGAAACCCTCAAATCGTATCCATACGACGAAAGTCCGTACGAGATCACCCCCTCGCGCACCTGCTTTTCGCTGAAAGGCTCGATCATCCCGTGCTTCACGGCCTGTTCCCGGATCCAACGATCGCTCTGAATCGGCATGCATCTCCTGTGCTGGACCGCGCGCCCCTTCGAGACGGCTCCAACTGGCCTATAGCCTGCTTGAATGCTTCATCTTACGAAACGGGCTCTGCGAAGACAACCGCTCGCCCCGTTTCCCCGGAGGAAAACCCGTCCGCCTTTGATCCGCCAGACAGCGCCCAGCCCGTTTTCCTCATCCAAGCAGTTGTTTGGCGTGACATAAAACCTACAAAACCTGTACCATCAGCCGGGTAGAGCGTGGTACAGTCGTTTCCGTAGGATTCGCCCCAGCGAGGTAACCGCTTTGATTAAGCAGGACATCGTCCATCACGTGATCGAGCGCACCGGACTGCCCCGCACCAAGGCCGAGGCTGCGGTGGACACAGTCTTCGACGGGCTCAAAGAAGCCCTGGCCAAAGGCGAGCGCATCGAGTTGCGCGGCTTTGGCGTCTTCAGTGTGCGCGCGCGCAAAACCGGCATCGGCCGCAATCCCCGCACCGGCACCGAAGTCAGCATCACACCCGGCAAAGCCGTCCGCTTCAAGCCCGGCAAAGAACTCCACACCCTGCACGCCGACGGCAAACCGCCCTCCGGCGACAGCGGCGCTGCTGAATCCGACGCCGAATAACTTCCGCGTCCGTTCTTCGCAAATTCTCTCTCAGCACGAAAATGTTTGCAGCACCCTTGCGCTTTTTTCTAGCGCAAGCCCCGCCAGCACAAACTCCAGTGCGAGCCTCCCGCGAGCGTCTGCCGCACTGCAAGTGCCGCGAGCAGTTGGCCCCACCGCAGGTGGCTACATCAGACGCTGCGCGTCCACATCCACCACCACATTCCTTCGCGGCACGCCCGCCTCTTCGGCGTGCGCCAGCGCTCCTCGCAGCGCCTCGTTCAGCACCTTGCGCGAATTCGATTTCAAAATCAGGTGAAAGCGATACACGCCCTTGATCCGCGCAATCGGCGCCGTGCACGGCCCCAGCACGCGCAAAGCTCCGCTGTTCTGCCCTTGCAAAAACTTGCCAATTACCGCCGCCCACCGCGCCGCCTCCGCCATCTCTTCCGACTGCACCAGCACATTGGCCAGCACGCCAAACGGCGGATAGTGCATCCATCGCCGATACTTCAGCTCGCGTTCCACAAAGCTGATGTAGTCGTGCGTACTCGCTGCCACAATCGCATAATGATCGGGATAATACGTCTGCACCACCACCCGCCCCCGCAGATCGCCGCGCCCCGCCCTTCCGCTCACCTGCGTCATCAGTTGAAACACCCGTTCCGCTGCGCGAAAGTCCGGCATGCTCAGCGCATGATCGCAACCCACCACGCCCACCAGCGTCACTCCGTGAATGTCGTGCCCCTTCGCGATCATCTGCGTGCCCACCAGCAGATTGATCTCACCTGAATGCAATCGCGCCAGCAGTCTTTCCAGGTCGTGCCGTCCGCGCACCGTGTCGCGATCCATCCGTCCCATCCGCGCATTGGGAAAAATCTCTGCCAGCCGCTCCTCGCCCTGCTCCGATCCCGCGCCGAGATAGTACAAGTGCTCGCTGCCGCACTTCTCGCATTTCTGCGGAACCGTCCTTTTGTACCCGCAGTAGTGGCACTCCAGCCGCTGCCCCGCATGCGCCAGGCCCGACTCATCCACCGTCGGTTTGTGATGCGTCAGCGCAATTGCGCAGTTCTCGCACTCCAGCTTCGCTCCGCACGCCCTGCACATCACCGCAAACGAATACCCGCGCCGGTTCAGCAGAATCAGCACCTGTTCTCCGCGATCCAGCGCCGCCTGCGTCTGCTCCACCAGCGATCGAGAAAACAGCTGCTCCTTCCCCGTTTCTTGAAACTCGCGCCGCATGTCCACCAGCTCCACCTCCGGCAGCGGCCTGTTCATCACCCGATCCCGCATCTCGATGCGCTCGTACTTGTTCTGCGCCGAATTCTGCCAGCTCTCCAGCGACGGCGTCGCCGATCCCAGCACCACCACTGCGCCCTCCAGCTTCGCGCGCATCACCGCCACATCGCGCGCGTTATAGCGCGGCGTCTCTTCCTGTTTGTAGCTCTGGTCGTGCTCCTCATCCACGAGAATCAGGCCCAGCTTCGGCACCGGCGCAAAGATTGCCGACCTCGTCCCCACCACGATCTGCGCCTCGCCGCGATGAATCCTCCGCCACTGCTCGCTGCGCTCCTCCGGCGTCAGCGCCGAGTGCAGCAGCGCCACCCGCTTCCCAAACGCCGCGTCCAGCAGCCCCGCCGTCTGCGGAGTCAATCCAATCTCCGGCACCAGCAAAATCGACGCCATCCCGCGATCGAGCGCCCTCTGCATCGCCGCCAGATACACCGCCGTCTTCCCTGACCCCGTCACTCCCCGCAGCAAGAAGGTGTGGAAGGCCCCCAGACTCGCGGCAATCGATGCCAGCCCGTCAAACTGCGCCGGGTTCAGACGAAACACTTCTGCCGACGGCTCGATCCCGCCCAGCTTGAACTCCGCCGCCCGCTCCTCGATCCGCACCAGTTCTCGCCGCACCAGCGTCTGCAGCGTCGACGCGGGCAATGCCTTGCGCCGCAGCTCCGCCAGAGGAAGCTCGCCGCCCGCCGCCGCCAGCTCCGCCAAAATCGCCGCCTGTTTCTCTGTCAGCGCCGGCAACCGCGCATCGGGAATCAGAACCGCGTAGCGGTCAGTCCTGCGCGCATCGCGTTCCACCGCCGACGTCTCCCGCGCAATCCATTTCTTCTTCACCAGCCTCGCCAACACTGGCAGCGAAGCAGCCGTGGCTGTCCGCAGCGTCGACACCTTCACCGCCTCGCCGTCCGCAAGCCTGCTCAGCACCTTCTGCTCGATGTCCTGCTGCTCATCCGAAAGCCGCGCGCCGCGTTTGCGTATTGGCTCTGCATGCGGCTCATCCTCCGCACGCTTCGCCAGCACATCCCTGCCCAGATCCGTGATGCGGTAGTAGAGCGTCCGCCGCACCTCCGCCATCAGCGGCAGCATCCCCCGCAGCACCTCGCCCAGCGGCGCAATGTAGTACTGCGCAATCCACTCCGCCAGCTTCAGCAGGTTCTCGCTCAGCAGCGGCTCTTCATCGAGCACCATCTCAATTGGCCGCGCTTCAAATTCCGTTGGCGCTGCGCCGCCAACAGCCATCACCACTCCAATCAACTTTTCCTTGCGAAACGGAGCCACGACCCGCGCGCCCCGTTGCACCGCTTGCCCCTCCCGCACCGCATAGGTGAAAGTGCGGTCCAGCGGCACCGGCAGCGCGACTTCGCAATAAGCCGTCATGGGAGTCAACCCTCAGTGTAGGCGACCACCCCAGCTTCAAATTCCCCCTCCGCGGCCACTAGTCCTTCAATCCCTATTCCCTATTCCCTAGTCCCTCGTCCCTGGTCCCCTGTCCACTGTCCGCTATCATTCAGTACAATTCCTGCTGATGACTCCCACACCAGCCAAACCGTCCGCTCCTTCTAATCCTGCCGCGCGCTCCACCCGGTCTCCCATCACCCTCGCCATCGACATCGGCGGCTCCGGACTCAAGGCCATGCTCCTCGATCCCGCCGGCAAACCCGTCAGCGAACGCCAGCGCGTCGAGACCCCCGCCATTCCCACTCCGCCTCTCGTCCTTCGCGGCCTCGAGCAGTTGCGCAAGGCGCTCCCCGCCTTCGATCGCGTCTCTGTCGGATTTCCCGGCGTCATCAAGCGCGGCACTACCTACACCGCCGCCAATCTCCATCCGGCGTGGGTCGGCTATCCGCTGCAAGCGGAGCTTGAGAAGCGCTGGAAGAAGCCCGTCCGCGTCGCCAACGACGCCGCCGTCCAGGGTTACGGAGCCATCACCGGCAACGGTGTCGAGCTCACTCTCACCCTCGGCACTGGCATGGGTTCGGCGCTCTTCACTTCCGGCCGCCTCTGTCCCGGCCTCGAACTCGGCCACCACCCATGGCACAAGCTCACCTACGAGGACTACCTTGGCCGCCGCGGCCTCGACAAATTCGGCAAGAAGCGCTGGAACAAATTGCTCCTCGAAGCCATCGATCAGACCGCCCGCACCTTCAACTGGGACCACCTCTACATCGGCGGCGGCAACACCAAGAAAATCGACTTCGACATGCCCAAAGACGTCAAGATCGTCTCCAACGAAACCGGCCTCCTCGGCGGCGTCGCCCTCTGGCACGACGATGCCCTCACCGCCAAAAAGAAGTAACGCCCAGCCCCGGTGAATCGCCCGACCCGCCTGGCTCTTTACTCCGGCTGCTTCGCTCCCTGCTTGGCTCCGTTCACCGCGCCCTTGGTCGTGTTTGCCGTCTTGTGATAGGCCTTCTTGGTCGCGTGCTTAGTCTTGTGGTAAGCCTTCTTCGTTCCTTGCTTCACGCCGTGTCCTGCGCTTCTGGCCGCGTTCTTTGTGTCGTGGCCGGCGTTCTTCATATCCTGCTTGGCGCCGCTATCCTGTGCCGCAGCCAACGCGCCCAGGCCCACAGCCGCCCCGCAGATCAGAGCCGCTGTCATAAACATCATCGAGTTGTGGCGTTTCATTCTCATATACAGCAGGATTCCGCTTCCGACGCTCTAGTTGTCTGCCAAACGCAAAAATGCGGCCGCGCGTCTCACTTCCCGCACGACCGCATCCTGATTCAACTAGCCCGCCTCACCTCACCGCGGGTTAGGATTGCATCCACCCACCAGCCGTCCCGGCGGCGTCTTCTGATCGCTGGGCAGCATGTTCGCAATATCCTTCGTCTGCCACGGCCCCGCCAGGTTAAAGAACGCGCCCGAGCACTCCAGGTTTCCATCCAGCTTGAAGAACGCATACGTTCCCACTGCTCCGCCGCTGTAGCTCGTCTTCTCGCCTGTAATCAGGTTGCCTGACTTCATCAGTGTGCCGCCCGACTCCAGCGCCTTCAGCCACAGCACATACCACGTGCCGTTCGCTCCCGACTTCTCATCCTCTGAACCAGCCCCCAGCTGCTGCGCCAGTCCATCCGCCCGCAACACCGCGCTCAAATGCGTGATGGACGGTGACGCGGCCGCAGGCGCCGCCTCGCCCGTCTGATCCTTGGCCGTCCCCTGCGTCGGAACCGGCGTGTTCATCGATTTCAAATACGCATCGATCGCCACCACGATCGCCCGCTTATCGGCATCCGCCTCCGCTTCCTTCGCATGCTCTGCAGACAGTTGATCCGTATTCGACCCCGTCGCTTCCTTGTGCATCTCCGCGTCCCTCGCCGGTGCGCTCGGCGTCACGCATCCGCGCGCCTTCATCAGCGCCACAAACCTCGCCAAAAACGGCGAGTGCGCCTGGTCCAGCGACCGCAGCGACAGCGGCATATACATGTCGGGAATCACCACTGCCAATCCAAGCTCCCGCAGATGGCCTGAAACATCGTTCACCAGCGTCTGGTCCAGAATGTTTCCTTCCAGAGGCGCCGTCGTTGCCTGCGCCGACAGCAGCCCCTCCGCAAACGATGCCGCTTCACTCTCAGGAAACATCGACATCAGCGACTGCAGCCCCGACAGCACTCCGCGCGACTGCGCCGCCGGGCAGTAGCGATTCGCACGCACCGTCAGCATGTCCATCGTTGAGATATCCGTGCGCCATAATTGAAACTCGTCCAGCGCGCTCGACCCGTCCGACACCACCACCACGCCCGCCGGCGGTCCCGTCATCGTGTGCGGAGTGCAGCTTGCATCTACGGCTCCCGCGTTCTTCGCGATGCTGCACGCCACCGCTCCCGCTTCTGTATCCATCGCCGTGTACGTCAGCATCTCCGACTCAATCGCAAATCCCTTCTTCGGAGCGCCCGCCGTGTCCCCCGCCCCGCTCGCCGCAGGCGCAGACTGGCCGTGCGCCTTGCCGCACCAGCCCACCGCGCACAACACTGTTGCCGCAACCACCAGCACCATGGGGCTTCGTGCCGACCAAACTTGCTTGCCTAGCGTACGCATCCTTACCCTCCGCACTGACAGACGGCAACCTTCGCCTTTTGATGACACGTGAACCAGCTGACACACCTCGAACCGGCTTCGAGGCACATGGGGGATGAACGCGATACTACCACCATTCTGTTGCAGTTGGAACCCGCTTTGCCTCCCTCCGCTCACCGCGCAAATATTCCTGTTCCCCCCATCGCAACCAGGTCCTCTTCAACCCTCAACACAAGCTTTCTCTCCCTTTCGCATCGCATTGCATCGTATCGAGCGCTCAAATAAGTTCACCTTTGCTTGCCTGCCTTAACAAAACAGTCCGCACATCAGCAGTCCTCCGTCCGCCGGTCGCTCTCATCACGCGCGCATCTTCGACCACTGCACGCGAAATCCCATCCTCAATCCGAACGAACATGGGTGTGTTTCTTGAAGTTGATTTTGTCTTTAGAATTGTCATCCTGAAAACTCGCGCGACTTGGGCCCTATTCACGATCCATCGTGAATGGGGTAAGCGGGGCGAAAGCCTGCCCGCCGTGGCGGGGACCTGCTTCTGCTTTTGAATTTCGGAGGGAGCAGGGGCCTTCCAGGCCCCTGAAGGAGCCTCGGAAATGGAATCCCGGCTTTAGCCGCGGGCATTGGGCTTCCGATCTTTGTCCCGTATAGCTGACTGAGCTTTCGGCTACCAGCTACCGGCTACCGGCTACCGGCTACCGGCTACCGGCTACCGGCTAACGGCTAACGGCTAAAAGCTCGCCTCTCAAATTCTTGTCAATAGGTAATTCGAAAAATAATTTGCAACTCATTGATTCCACAACGAATTTTCCTTGATCGATTTTGCGTATTAATTATCTCGATTAGCGCACAATAGAGAAGTAGTCAAAAAACAAGGGCATGGGAACCAATTCCCATGCCCTTTTGCTTTTCAGGAGCGAATCGATGGAGAGGAAAGGAGTGAAAATGTCGCTTTCGTCAAACCTTCGCCAAAATCCGCGCACCGCCGACTCTTTTACTCATTCCAAACAGGTTATTGGCGATGCAAATGCACACCCCTCCCCTACCCTCTTCGCTCCCTCTTCGCCCCATTCGCACCGGTTTCAGGGAAGTTCCCCATTGCGCGCAGCGCGTCTGCCGCACCGCAGGTGCCCGCTAGCTCCGCTAACACCGCTAACCCCGCTTACTCTTACGCCGTTAACCCTGTACGGCTGTATCCCCGCCCCGCACAAACCCTTCCGCTGCACCAGTTGCCACACGGGAATTCCCAAGTTAGCAACGACACTTTTTCCTGTATCCCTGTACGAACAACGGAGGCCGCACCCAAAGCGTCAGACTTCACGCGAAGCGGCTGCCGCACCGCAGGTGCCGCGCAGTCCCTACTCCTCTCGCTTCGCCGGCGAGTCGCCATAATACCCGGTCCGATACCGAATGTTGAATGCCTCCGCCGCCGCTCGCGGAACCGTCACACTCAGCCGGTGAAATGTCCGTCCCGGTTCCTGGTTTTTAGGATAGTAGCCCAGCAGATATTGCGTGCGCAGGTCGTCGCTCACCTTGGCAAACGCCTTGTCGAGTCCGCCCTCGCTGGCATAAAAGCTTTTGCCGCCAGTCTGCTCCGCCAGCGTAATCAGCGCGTGTTCCCCGCCCAGATCGCGTCCCGCGCTCGCCTCTATCGGCACGTCGATGATGGAGTAGATCATCACCTCGTTGCGCAGTGCCTGTTCCAGCGCCTGCGCATACGTAGTGCTCTTCACCGTATCGCCGCCATCTGAAACCAACACCAGCACCTTGCGTCCCTGCTTCGGCCCCAGCCCGTCCGAGCCGAGGTAGATCGCGTCATACAACGCCGTTCCACCCTCGCCGCGCATCCGGCTCAGCCCGCGGTCGATCTGCGCCACGTTGTTCGTGAAAGGAGTCAGTCGCGTCACAAATGTGTCGAACTCGATCACGCTCATCTGGTCCTGCTGCCGCATCAGCGCATGCACAAAATGCCGCGCCGCATCCTGCTCCAGCCCTCGGTCTTTATAGGTGCTGGCGCTGGTGTCGATCGCCAGCGTCAGGTTCAACGGCAGTTCCGATTGCCGCTCAAACACTGAAATCTCCTGCGGCCGTCCATCCTCCGCAATGGAAAAGTCCTCGCGCTTCAGCCCGCCCACCAGCGCGCCATTCGCGTCCGTCACGTTGACAAAAATATTCACCAGCTTCACATCGACATGCAGCGTCATGCCGCCGTCCTGCGCAACCTGCCCGTAGCCCGCGGATACAGAAAGCGACGTCCCTATGAACAGTGCCGTCCAACCCAAAACGCGCCGCATCGCGCTACCGCGCATCGCCAGCCTCCACCGCAGTCCCGTCAGGAAAAGGCTCGCCGTCCGCCCACACCGCCCCATCGACAAAGGTTTCCTTCTTCCAGATGGGTACAGTTTTCTTCAACGTATCGATCAGCCACCGGCACGCATCAAAGGCCGACCCGCGATGCGCCGATGCCACCGCGATCAGCACGCTCGTCTCGCCAATCTCCAACCGCCCCAGCCGGTGAACGATCGTTACCTGGCGCACGCCAAATTGTTCGCGCGCCTGCCGGGCAAGTTCGTTGATCTGCTTCAGCGCCATCTCCTCGTAGGCTTCGTAGTCGAGATGCAGCGTCTTCCGCCCCCGCGAGTTGTCGCGCACGATGCCGTCAAACACAACCACCGCGCCGTCTTCGCCGCTCTTGGCCGCAGCCACGATCGGTTCGGCGTCGATCACATCCCGCGTGAGCCGCGCGACGATCGCAGGCCGAGATTCTCCAGAAGCGTTCGCCGCACGCGCATCAGTGCCCCCCGAGACCGGCGGCAACAATCCAACTTCGTCGCCGTCGTGCAGCACTTGTCCGGCGCCCGCATATTCGGCATTCACGCTGACCGCAATCCCGCGCAAGTTCACGTCGGGATTGGCGCGCACAATCTCAGCCAACAGATCGGCCACCGTCGCACCGTCGCCCAATGCGACCGAAGCCGCCTCCGCGCCGAGCGCGTCCTTGAGCCCGCCAAACGCCAGCACTCGCACCTGAATCATCAATGAAAGGATACCGCCCACAAGCCTTAGACGTTTCAGCTGGCAAACAGTCCGAAACCGCGCAGCCAACAAAAAGGCCGGCAGTTTCGCCGGCCTCTCGCCTCTCCAACTGCAACCGTATTATGCCGCTGCGCTCGTGCCCCGCTCGGCATCAATCGGCGTCGCTTCGGGCCGCGCCTTCAGCAGCGGCAACGCCACCGCCAGCACGTCTTCAATGTGCTTCGCGTAGTGGACCGTCACGCCCTTCATCATCTCCGGCGTAAGATCCTCTTCCACGTCCTGGCGATTTTCCGCGGGCAGAATAATGGTTTCTATCCCAGCCCGGCGCGCCGCAAGGAATTTCTCCTTGATTCCGCCGACCGGCAGCACATTGCCGCTCAGCGTGATCTCGCCCGTCATTGCCGTCAACGGACGCACCGGCGTATTGGTCAGCAGCGACGCCAGCACCGTCGTCATCGTCACGCCGGCCGACGGTCCGTCCTTGGGAATCGCACCCGCCGGTACGTGTATGTGCAGATCGAGGTCCTTGTTGAAGTCCTCGCTCAGCCCCAGCCGGTCGTAGTTCGAACGCACCCAGGTCAGCGCAGCCTGCATCGATTCCTGCATCACCTCGCCGATCTGTCCCGTCATCGTGAATCCGCCCTTGCCCTTCATCTTGTTGGCTTCGATGAAGAGTATGTCGCCGCCGGCCGGCGTCCACGCCAGGCCCACAGCCACCCCCGGCCGCTTCACGCGCTCCGCCACTTCCGTGTCGACACGCACTTGAATTCCGCCCAGGAACTCCTTCAACACCTCGCGGTCCACAATCAGCTTCTCGGTCTTACCCTCGACTACACGGCGCGCCTGCTTGCGGCACACCGTCCCGATCACCTGTTCGAGCTTCCTCACGCCTGCCTCGCGCGTGTAGTGGCGCACGATATGCCGCACCGCTTCCTCGGGAAACTCGATCTGCTCCGTCGTGATGCCGTTGGCCTTGATCTGCCGCGGTATCAGGTAGCGCTTCGCAATATGCACCTTCTCCTCTTCGCTGTAGCCCTGCAGAGGAATGATCTCCATGCGGTCGATCAGCGGCGGCGGCACCGTGTCCAGCATGTTCGCGGTGCAAATGAATAGCACCTTCGATAGATCGAACGGCACATCGAGATAGTTGTCGCGGAACGTGTTGTTCTGTTCCGGGTCCAGCGTCTCGAGCAACGCCGACGCCGGGTCGCCCCTGAAGTCGCGCCCCAGCTTGTCCACTTCATCCAGCATGATCACCGGGTCGTTGGTTTCCGCCCGCCGAATGCTCTGAATGATCTGTCCCGGCAGCGCGCCAATGTACGTGCGCCTGTGCCCGCGAATCTCTGCCTCGTCGTGCATGCCGCCCAGCGAAACCCTCTGGAACTTGCGTCCCAGGGCCCGCGCAATCGACCGGCCGAGCGAGGTCTTGCCCACTCCAGGAGGTCCGACAAAGCACAGGATCGGTCCCTTCATATCGGGCTTGAGTTCCAGTACCGACAGATAGTCGAGGATACGATCTTTCACCTTCTTCAGCTCGTAGTGGTCCTCGTCCAGGGCCTCCTTGGCTTTGTTGATGTCAATCTTTTCGCCCGAGCTCTTGGCCCACGGCAGCACCGCCAGCCACTCGATGTAGTTCCGCGTCAGCCCGTAGTCGGCTGCCATCGGCGACATCCGTCCGAGGCGGTTCAGTTCCTTCATCGCCTCTTTCTTCACGTCCTCTGGCATGCCCGCGGCTTCGATCTTCGCGCGCAGATCGTCCACTTCGCGCTGGCCCTCGTCCTGCTCGCCCAGCTCTTTTTGGATCGCCTTCATCTGCTCGCGCAGGTAGTAGTCGCGCTGTGACTGCTGCACCTGGTCTTGCACTTCGCTCTGAATCTTGGTGCGAAGCTGCTGCACCTCGAGTTCCTTTGCCAGATGCTTGTTGAGCTGTTCCAGGCGCGCCAGCACTGCCGGCGTCTCCAGCAGCTTCTGCTTGTCGTCGGTGGTCAGGAATGGCAGCGACGAGGCAACAAAATCGACCAGCCGCCCTGGGTCCTCAATGTTGGCCGCAATCGTGCGCAACTCGTCCGAGAGCGTCGGCGACTCCGTTACGATCTGCTGAAACTGGCCGATCACATTGCGAACCAGTGCCTCGACTCCCGACGTCGATTCTGGCTCTGCGTCCGCAAGCTCCTCGATCTCGGCGATCATGAACGGCTCGGTCTGCACGTAGCGAACCACCCGAACCCGCTCCACGCCCTCTGTGAAGACAAACCGGCTCTGGTTCGGCATCCTGACAACCTTGTGAACCGTGGCCAGCGTGCCGACTTCGTGCAGGTCCTCCGGCTTGGGACTGTCCAGTCGCGGATCGAGCTGGGCCACCACCGCGATGGACCGCTCATCCCCGAGCGATTCGATCAATTGAATGGAGCTCTCGCGCCCAACCGTAAGGGGCAGAACAGCATGCGGAAACAGAACAGTGTCGCGGACGGGCAGGATCGAAACCCTGCGATGTCCCGAACCCTCGCTTTCTGAGGGCTTTACGGGCGGAAGTATCGTTGGCCTACTTGACATTGAGTGTCCTTTTATCAACTTTCCTTCATTAGACCACGCATGGTTGCAAAAAGTTTCAGGAAAGTGACGCCCACCTGCTCCATCGGCAGGTAAGACCAGATCAATCAATCTCCGGGCAATCCCAAGCCCAATTCCAACACAATTCTAGATGGGAGGACGATCCGGCCTGCGCTCGATCCCTCGATGGCCTTGAACCAATCTGGGTCAGGAGCCCTCTTCCTTCTTAATCGCAACCTCAATTCGCTCCCAGAGGTCCTCTTTGGGCTGCTCCACCGGCAACAGCTGCTTTGCAGCTTCGGCAATGGTCTCCAGATCCGCTAAAAGGGCCCGGCACGTCTCGCACGTTTGCAGATGAGGATTCTTGGACACATCCTCGCCGGATCCGATGAGATCTGCCAATTGCGATTGGAATTCCTGGCAGCTCTGGTTATTGCGATCCCCGGTCATCTCGCCCCCCCCTCAGGAGAGAAGTGCGCAAGGCATCGCGCAGCTTCATTCTTGCTTTGTGCAGCTGTGACTTGCTGTTGCCGATGGAGCAATCGAGCATGGCTGCGATCTCATTATGCTCGTAGCCCTCCACGTCGTGCAGGACAAAGA
>Ga0181516_10002113_pt1 | contig 14452 bp, 7 predicted proteins | sample PEATcosm2014_Bin_25_FD_121104 | JGI IMG/M metagenome (GOLD analysis project Ga0181516, IMG submission 121104) | Peatland microbial communities from MTU Mesocosm Facility, Houghton, MI, USA - PEATcosm2014_Bin01_10_metaG | ecosystem: Environmental > Terrestrial > Soil > Wetlands > Peat | place... | reverse complement strand
CGGCGAGGAGCTGGGCGGATTGCTGGGCCGGTGCGGCTGGAGCGACCGGGACCGACGGTTGCGCCGGTGCCAGGCCACGGACCAGAAACGGTCGAGGCCCGCCGGGGTGCCTGCGACGCCTAGGCCGTGAGTCCCTCGTGGGCCCGGTACGCCGCCAGAAGAAAGGCATGCAGTCGTTCCAACTGGTGGATACCGGTTCCCTGGGGGACGCTGATGACCAGGACCCGGTTGGGTTGGGTGCCGCTGCTGTCCAGCGAGTACTTGTCCAGGTGGAACCCCGCGGAGGTGGTGAAACCCGCGTCCCCGAATTTCTCCGGGAAGTGGTCCCGGAAGAACTCCGTGTTGGCGATGTCCTCATAGACCTCGATCTCCAGGGCCTCCCGGGGCAGGTTGGCGGCCTTTTCCTCCATGCGGAGGTAGTACCGCTTGCAGAACCGCACGCGGTAGGCGGAGTTCTCGTAGCGCGAGGTTCCCGGGGCGCCCCCGTCGTGATGGGCGCCGATGCCCATGCAGGTGTGCCGCGAGGAGAACCACGGGATGGCCTTGCCGCGGAAGAACTGGAACAGGGGCCAGGTGGGGAGGGCCTGCACATCCTCCTCCACGGGGAAGGTCCCCGGCTCCTTGAACGCCTCCTTCAGTTCCCGCGCGAACACCACGAAATCCCGCATGAGCTGCCAGGTGAAGGGGAGGCAGGCTTCCGGGGGGTCCGCCAGGACCCGCCGCAGGATGGCTTCCACGCTGTCCTCGCGGCTGGCATCGGCATCGGTCCAGACCATTTTCCGGGTCCGGGCCGGATACAGTCTTTGCACCACCTGGAAGGCATGGTCCGAGATCCGCGTCTCGCCTCCGGGTACCAGGAACACCAGGAACCAGTCCTTTCCGGCCTTCCCGGCCATGGCCTGGAGGGCGCCGGCGTAGGCCGGGAGCTGGGCGTCGGGCGAGTCCTCGTCCTGGGCCGAGCGGTCATGGATCTTCACTTCGATGCCCACCAGGACGCGCGGGGCCTCGATGAGGATATCGATGCGCCCCGGCAGGTTCGGGACGCCGAACTTCCCGAACTCCGGGGTCAGTTCGACCGTGTCCGCGGCTGCCGGGACGGCTTCGGCCAGCCCGGCCGAGGTGAGGAACGCTTCCAGGAATGCCGGCCCCAGTCCGTGGTCCGCGTTCGGGTCGAGCAGGTAGGAAAGGGCCGAGGAGCAGACCACCTCCCGGAAGTCACCGTGCCGGTTGAGCTGGAAAAGTTTGAACAGGTTCATGGCCTTCCTTGGGGGTGGTCTGGACGGGACGCCAAGGCCAGGTGGAACGCATCGGATACTGGGGATGATCCCCAGCATAGCCGAAGTGCGCGCGGTTCATCTGGGCTGGTCCTGCACCTGCGCCGCCAGCCGCCCGAGGACCCCCATGGCCTGGTCCAGATCCCCGGCAGCCGCGCCGTTCAGGCGCAGAAACCGGTCGAGGCCTCCGCCCAGGGAGAAGATGCAGCCCGGAGCCAGGCTGACTCCTTCCTTCAATGCCGCCCGGAACAGCGCCAGGGAATCGGTCCCTCTGGGCAATTCAACCCAGAGGAAGAAACTGCCCCTGGGATCGGAAACCCGGGTCCCGGCGGGGAACTGGCGGGCGATGCAGCCACGCAGCCGGGTGACACCCGACCGGATGCCTGGAACCAGATGCCGCAGGTGGCGTTCGAACATCCCCGAAGCGAGGCATTCCGCGGCCACATGTTCGGAGAGGGTGGAGTTGGCCAGGGTGGAGGTGCTCTTCAGATCGGCCAGCCGCTCGATCCATGGGCTTCTGGCCACCACGTAGCCGACGCGGCCGCCGGGCAGGAGGGTCTTGGACAGCGATCCCACCAGGAGATTGGGCAGGCCGTCCTCCCGCGGCGCAGCGCACAGCAGCCCCGGCTTGCGGCCATCCCAGGCCAGGTCACCGTAGACGTCATCCTCCACCAGGGCGACCCCGCTGGCCTGGAGCACGTTCATCCACTCGCGCCGCCGGTCCTCGGGCATGAGGCTGCCGGTCGGGTTGGCGAAATTCGGCAGCAGCACCACCGCGCGCACCGCCCGCCTGGCGCACACGGCGGCCAGGCGCCCGGGATCGAGCCCCGCGACCGGGTCGCCCGGCAGTTCGATGATCCTGGCCCCGGCATTGCGGGCGGCGTCCACCACCCCGAAGAAGGTCGGGCACTCCACCGCCACCAGATCCCCAGGGTCCGCCAGCAGACGCAGGGCAAGCGACAGCGCCTCCATGCCGCCGGCCGTAAGCAGGACCTCGTCCTCGCTGACCTCCATGCCCCGCGCCTGGAGCCTCCGGGCGATCTGGCGGCGCAGTTCCGCGCAACCGGGAGGCGTGGAATAGGTCACCCAGATGTCCTTGCGGCGGTTCAGCAGGTCCCGGGTGATCCTGCGCAGCCCGGACAGGGGGAACAAGGATGGCGACGGACAGCCGAAGCCCAGCGGGGTGATGGCGGGATCCGCCGTGGCCAGGAACAACTGGGAAATGATGTCGGTCCGGTGGGTGCTGGACGAGGTCAGCCTGGAGCGGAGAATCGCCGGGTGGACCAGCGGCGCCACGTGATTGGCCAGCACCCGGTAGCCGGAGCGGGGCACGGCCGCCACCAGCCCGATGTCCTCCAGGTGGCGGTAGGCCGCGAGGGCGGTCATGAGGCTCACCCCCTGGTTCCGGCAGAACTGCCGAAGGGAAGGGAGCGACTCTCCGGGCTTGATGACGCCGCCCTGGATGGTCAGGGCCAGATGTTCCGCAATGTCCAGGTACAGGGCCGCCATGGTCTGTCTGTTATAGCTCTATTTTCCATTTTTGTATCTGTTTTGCGAATCCGGCCAGTGGTCTGCTGGTGCCACTGCCAGTCCCTTTTGAGGAGGCTTCGATGACCTGTGACGACCGGAACGCCCTGCTGGCCCGCGCGGCCCAGCATGGACAGGCCTACCTTGCGGCCGTGGCCGGCCGCCCCGTGGCGGCCAGCGCGACCAGCGAGGACTTGCGCAGTGCCCTCGGGGGCACGCTGGGCACGGCGGGCACCGAGGCCGCGGCGGTGATCGACGCGCTGGCGTCCGCGGCCGAGCGGGGCACCCTCGCTTCCCAGGGGCCGCGCTATTTCGGCTTCGTGATCGGGGGCAGCCTCCCCGTCGCCACGGCGGCGGATTGGCTGGTCTCGTCCTGGGACCAGAACAGCGCCGTCTACGCCATGTCGCCCCTGGTCTCGGTGGTGGAGGACATCACGGCAGGGTGGATGCGTGATCTCCTGGGGCTGCCCGACCATGGCGGCGTGGGGTTCGTCACCGGCTGCCAGATGGCCAGTTTCACGGCCCTGGCGGCGGCCCGTCACGAGGTGCTGCGCGGGGTGGGCTGGGACGTGGAGGCCGACGGCCTGGCCGGGGCGCCGGCCATCGACCTGCTGGTGAGCGAAGAATCCCACTACACCATTTCAATGGCCCTGCGCCTGCTGGGCCTCGGTGCCGGGCGGGCGCGGCGGGTCCCCACCGACGCCCAGGGGCGCATGCTGGTCCCGGACCTGGCGCGGATGCTGTCTGAAAGCACCGGCCCCTGCATCGTCTGCGCCCAGGCCGGCAACGTCAACACCGGCGCCTTCGACCCCATCGAGGAGATCGCGGCGCTCTGCCGCGCCCGGGGCGCCTGGCTGCACGTGGACGGCGCCTTCGGGCTGTGGGCCCGCACCAGCCCGTCCCTGGCGCCGCTGGCCGCCGGCATTGAGCGCGCCGACTCCATCGCCACCGACGGGCACAAATGGCTCAACGTCCCCTACGACTGCGGCATCGTCTTCTGCGCCCATCCGCAGGCGCAACGGGCGGCCATGTCCCTGGCCGCCGCCTACATCGTGGCGGACGCCCGGGAGCGCGATCCCCACGAGTTCGTGCCGGAGGAATCCCGGCGCGCCAGGGCGGTTCCGGTGTATGCCGTCCTGCGCAGCCTGGGGCGCGACGGCCTGCGCGCCCTGGTGGAACGCACGTGCGGTCATGCCAGGCGCATGGCCGAACGCCTCGGGGCCGGCCCGGCGGTGCGGATCCTCAACGACGTGGTGCTGAACCAGGTGCTGGTGAGATTCGAGGACCCCCGTTGGGATGCCGATGCCCTCACCCGGGCGGTGATCGCCGGGGTGCAGCAGGAAGGCACCTGCTGGCTGGGCGGCACCGTCTGGCACGGCATGGCGGCGATGCGGATCTCCATCAGCAACGGGTCCACCACCGAGCAGGACATCGACCGCTCGGCTGAGGCCATTCTCAATGTCCTGCGGGCCCGACGGCAGGAGGGTGCTCCCACCCATTCTTGAGGAATTGGAAGATAATACAATTCCTGCTCCCCCCCATGCGCCAACCTGGTGGACGGGGTGTGCCCAGCCCTGCACCCCCCGGCTCCATGGATCCGGCTTATGATTCATTGAGGTAATGCTGATGTACAGCTTCAAGAACGATTACAGCGAAGGTGGGCACCCCCGGATCCTTCAGGCTTTGCTGGAAACCAACCTGGAGCAGGTGCAGGGCTACGGGGAGGATCGCTTCAGCGTGCAGGCGGCGGAATGCATGCGCCGGCGGATGGAGCGGGAGGACGTGGACATCCACCTGTTTTCCGGGGGCACCCAGACCAACCTCACCGCGCTCTCGGCCTTCCTGCGTCCGCACGAGGCCGCCGTGGCCGCCCGCACCGGGCACATCCTGGTGCATGAGACCGGCGCCATCGAGGCCACCGGGCACAAGGTCATCGCCATCGAGAGCGACGACGGCAAGATCCGGCCCGACCAGCTGCAGGCGGTGCTGGACCTCCACAGCGACGAGCACATGGTCAAGCCGCGGCTGGTCTACCTGTCCGATTCCACGGAGATCGGCTCGATCTACCTCAAGGACGAACTGGAGCGGCTGAGCCGGTTCTGCCGGGAGCACGACCTCTACCTGTACCTGGACGGCGCGCGGCTCGGCTCGGCCCTGTGCTCCGAGGAGAACGACCTGAGCCTGGCCGACATCGCCCGCCTGACCGACGCCTTCTACATCGGCGGCACCAAGAACGGAGCCTTGCTCGGGGAAGCCCTGGTCATCGGCCGGGACACCTTGAAGCAGGAGTTCCGGTTCCACATCAAGCAGAAGGGGGCGCTGCTGGCCAAGGGGCGGCTGCTGGGGATCCAGTTCCTGGAGCTGTTCCGGGACGACCTGTACTTCGACCTGGCCCGCCACGCCAACGCCATGGCCGCCCGGATGCGGGACGGCTTCACCGGGCTGGGCTACGGGTTCCTGACCCACTCGCCTTCCAACCAGATCTTCCCGATCCTGCCCAACCGGGTGATCGACCATCTGGCGCAGCACTTCGAGTTCTACGTGTGGAGCAAGGCCGGAGACGAGGCCTCCGCCATCCGGCTGGTGACCTCCTGGGCCACCCGGGAAGACGCGGTGGCGGCCTTCCTGGCGGAGCTGGCGGCGGCCCACGATCTCTGAGGGGACACCCCGAGGTCTTGCTCCAGGGCGAAGTTCAGATTGATGAGGTCCAACGCTCCGGCCAGGCGGGCGGACCACCGCGCTCCCCGCCGGCTCACTGCGGCGGCGGCGCCGAGCCCAGGACAGGACGCCCGGTCGGGCGGAGCGTACGGATCACCACCCCTCGGGACGTTGTCTGGGTCGAGGTGACCTCGAAGGCAGTGGGCACCGTCCTGGTCCTGGGACCGAAGAGACGCTTGCCGGTGCCGAGGACGATGGGGAATTCAAGCAGGTGCAGTTCGTTCAAATGAAATTCATTGAGGATCAACAGTCTCAAAAGGCATTCCAAACCTACGCACAGCGACACGTCCATCTTTCGTAACATAAATGGGCCAATTACCAACGACAGAGAAATTTAGATCGCGCGTCGAAATGTATTTATCAGTTTGGTAAGGAAAATACCAGCCATCTTCATCCTCTTCGACTCCTTCAAGGATTAGAGAATAACTATCTCCGTTGGTGGGGAAAGATACTCTGTCATTAAGGTATCGGACGGCTATCTTGTATGCATCCTGTTCATTCATCTAATTTCCAATTTAGTTGAAGTTACCGCCATGAATTTTGTCGATATGCAGTTTCTGAAATGAGTTTAGCGCCAGCATCTCTCATTCTTTTCAATATTTCGTTTACTATTTCTTCATTTTCATGAATAAGGACAGGTACCCCATCTTCTAAATCAACGAGGATAGGTGCACGCCCTTTATCATCTTCAATGATACCGAATTTATCCAAGTCATCTTGCCAATAATGGCTATATTTGGAAAGATTTATATTTTCCGTTGTCATCTTGTATACCTCAATGAAGTTCCGTCTGGACGGACAATTCTGGAAGCATTCTGATCTAGCAAGTCAAGAACCCTCATATCCTGCGGGCTGGGAGTCATACTGTAACCTGGAGGATGAGAATGCGAAACCCATCGAGTTTCACCTGGAGCCCAGGGTAATACCTTTACGGTCGCTGGCTCTGCGGCACTTGCTCTTGTGAGCCAGTATTCACCCCGAAGGTATGTCTGACTAAACTCAATCCCGCCGCAATCATTAGTCAACGTTGCCATCTCCTTTGGAGTTAACAATCGAGGAATTCGGACCGGTCTGCCGGGCCGAATTGGAATCCCTATATCATAAACAGGAAGTCCTGAAACAAGCTTCTTGCCTTCTGATGGCCCAAATTCCGCGAAGCCCATGTTTGGAGAGGCAACCTTGCCTTTAGCCAGCGCTCCAATACCCGTCTTCGCCAGCTTCGCAGCACTTCCCAGCAGCAGGAGACTGCCACTGTCATCCTGGAGGCCATTCAATCGATTCCCTACGTATCTCCCTTGATAGTCATACCCATACAAGACATCGCCACCCTGGTCCTCGCCTCGGGGGCCGATCGAACTCCAAGTGATCTTCGATTTATCAAAACCCTCCGGGTATTCAAACCTTGCGATATCACCCCGGTCAAACGCGGCCTGGTTGGCTGCAAGGCGTTCAGCCTTCCGGGCGGCTTCGACCTGGTCCGCCCGTTCCTGGGAAAAGAGCCATCGTGCTTCCGCCTGGGCTGCTTCCAGCTTTTCCCGGGAGGCTTTTGGCTCGGCCGCATGTGGCTTCGCGACCGGCCCACCCTGCCCGACGTTCTTAACCACCCGTGCCCCTTGCCGGGTCAGGACCCCCTCCCGGATCCCGACACCGGCAAAGTACATGTCGAGGCACGCCGCCGTGTAGTCCGGACGATCCACATGCGTGTGCTTGTCCAGCCATTTGAGGACATGCTCCACCGAATTGGCCGGTCCCCCGGACACCCCCATCCTGTGGGCTTCCTGCGTGGGCGGCCAGGTGCAGAGCTGGGTTATCCAGGCTTCGTCGAGCATCGGCTGGCCGAGGTTCCGGAGCTGCCCCAGGGTCAGCTCCAGTCCGCCGTCCGGGCTGACGTAGAAGACCTGATTGGGGTTCATGGGACGCCGCTCGTAGGGGTTCAGTTGCGGCGGTAGCCAAGTGTATGGACTCATGGTGCCATAGTCGTGGGGTGGCCTGCCGAGGCGGGGATCCAACCGGAGGCGAGCCACCAGGGGATCCTCAGGCACCGACGGGCCCAGGTACCGGTAGTCCGCGCTCAAGCCCCGGGCGATCCTTTCGTTGGCCCACACCGTCCAGAGCTGGAACGCTTCCTGGTATTCCTTGGCCCGGCGGAACCTCGCGGCCAGTTGGGCCCAGACCTCTGCGTTTTCAGTGCTGCGGGATTCCGGCTGGCCCATCCACCACCCCTGCGGTTTTCTGCCATGGCTCCAACTGAGCGCGTGGCTAAAAACATTAGGCCATTAGCCTGCTATACACAACTGTTTTTTACTAGGCTAAACATTACAGCACATGATTAAAGTGTCACAATTTAGAGTTGTTGGCCGGCATCGCCTTTGAGAATCGGATCTTCCTCAAGAGCACGGACATCCTCCGTGGCAACGACACGCAATGTCGCTCGGGAAGCCCCAGACTCGTCCCAGCCCGTGGCCCCTCACCGTCGCCGCGGCGCTGATCCCTGGCCTCCAGCCGGGCAATGGTCCAAGCTGGAATGTGGCCCCATCCGTCTCCCCGCAGCCCTGCCCCACCGGGATCCCCATGATCCAACTGACCTTCAGCCACCGCACCGAGAACCTCCTGGCCACCCTGGCCGCCGACCTCGCCGGCTACCGGGCCCGCAAGGGCCCGTGGGCGCCCCTGCACCTGGTCCTGCCCAATCCCTGCGTCAAGCAGTTCGTCCTGGAAGGCCTGGCGCGGGGCCTGGGGGTGGTGGCCAACCACAGCACCTCCTACCTGGAGGGCTTCTGGCGCAACAGCCTGCCCCGCACCGACCCGCCCATCCAGCTCCTGGACCGCACCGCCATCCAGGGCATGCTGCTGTCCCTGTTCCAGGAACCGGCGCTGCTGGAGGACCCGGAACTGGCCCCGGTGCGCGCCTACCTGGCCGCCGAACCCCGCGACCTGAAGGCGGTCCAGCTCTCCGCCGAGCTGGCCCGGTGCTTCGAGTCCTACCTGCTCAAGCGCCCGGCCTGGGCCCCCCTGTGGCAGCAGGGCCGGCCCGCGGCGGCCAACGCCCCGGCGGCCCTGGAGGCCTGGCAGCGCCGCCTGTGGTGCGAGCTGCACGCCCGGGTCCAGGCCGCCCGCACCCACCGGCGCCTGCTCACCTTCCCGGAGTACGTGGCCGACCCGGCCTTCGCCGAGGCGGCCTTCCCCGAGGAGGCGTTCTTCTTCGGGCTGGGGCCCATGGCCGAGATCCACCACACGGCCTTCGCCCGGCTGGCCCGGCGCTGCGAGGCCCGTTTCTACCTGTGGAACCCCAGCCGCGAGCACTGGGACGATATCCGCAGGCAGTGGGACCAGGCCGACGACAGCGACGACCCGTTCCACCTGGAGGGCACCGGCCACCTGGCCCTCCAGCGCTGGGGCCGCCCCGGCCGCGAGCACATCCGCGAGGTGCTCCAGCTGGCCAGCACCGACCACCTGCGCACCCAGTGGGATGCCCCGGAGCCGGCCACGCTGCTGGAGCACCTCCAGCACAGCATCATCACCCTGGGCACCGACGCCGCGCCCCCGCTGCCCCCCGGGCCCGATGCGTCGCTGCGCATCCACGCCTGCACCGGCCTGCGCCGGGAGGCCGAGACCGTGGCCAGCGCGGTCTGGCAGACCATCCTCGACGGCAAGGGCGCCGTGCGCTTCTCCGACCTGGCCGTGGTGCTGCCCGACGCCGGCAAGGCCGAGTACCTGGACCACCTGCGGGTGGCCTTCGCCAGCACCCGCAACATCCCCTGGGAACTGGCCGACGAGGCCCCGGGCCTGCTGCGGGAGACGGTGGAAGCGGCCCGGCTGCTGCTGGCCCTGGCCCGCACCGAGCTCACCCGGGCCGACGTGGTCTGCGCCCTCACCCACCCCGCCCTGCGCCGCCGCTGGGCGGACCTGCAGCTGGAAAACCTGCCGGACTTCTGCGACCGGGCCGGCATCGTCATCCGCTTCGGCGCCGGGGACACCCTCGGCACCGACCAGGAGGGCGGCCTCTGGACCTGGGAACGGGGCCTGCGCCGCACCGCCCTGGGCCACTTCCTGGGCGCCCAGGACGACCCGCCCATGGACCTGCCCCCGGCCCGGCCGGTGGAGGACGCCCCGGACCTGGCCCTGTTCCTCCGGGCCCTGCTCCAGGACCTGCGCCGCCTGGCCGGCCTGCGCCAGTCCCCCCGGGAATGGGTGCCCACCCTGCGCAGTTTCCTGCGCGCCTACCTGGGCCACCCCGACGGCGCCCGGGGCGTGGAGGACGAGCAGCACGCCCTCACCCAGGTCATCCAGGCCCTGGCCAGGCTGGGCGAGCTGGAGCTGCCCGGCCTGGCCCGGCCCCAGCTGGCCTTCCGGGAGGCCATGGTGCTGGCCGGCGCCAGCCTGGACGCCCTGGTCACCGAATCCCTGTCCCGCCTGGGCCGGGGCGTGGTGGTGGCCACCCACGGCTCCCTGCGCGGGATCCCCTTCCACACCCGCTTCCTCATGGGCCTCGCCGAAGGCGCCTTCCCCCGGGCCGCGCCGCGCGACCCCATGGACCTCACCGCCTGCAAGCGCAAGCCCGGCGACATCAGCCCGGCCGAGCAGGACCGCTACCTGTTCCTGGAGTCCCTCATGTCGGCCCGCCAGGCCCTGGTGCTCAGCTACGTCGGCCGGGACGCCCTCACCGGGGAGGAACTGCAGCCCAGCCCCCTGATCCTGGATCTGCGCGACCTGCTGCAGCCCGCCCTGGGCGCGGACGGCTGGGCCGCCCTGACCATCCGGCAGCCCCACCACCGCCACGACCTGGCCGGCTTCCCCGAACTGGGCGGCGCCGGCGGCCTCCCCCCCAGCCACTGCCCCGCCGCCCGGACCGAGGCCGAGGCCGTGCTGCTGGGCGTTTCCCTGCGCGCCGCCGCGGGGGTGGTGGACCTGCCCGCCGACCGGGACCGCTGGAACCTGGCCCCCGGGGCCCGGGCCGCCCTGGACGCCTGGGCCGGCCCCCTGGAGGCCCCGCCGCCCCCGGCCCCGGTGCCCGACCGGCTGAAGCTATCCGTGTCCAAGCTGCGCAAGTGGCTGGAGTGCCAGGTCCAGGGCGGCGCCGCGCTGCGCCTGGGCCTGCGCGAGGAGGACGAGGACGGCGCCGACCTGGCCGAGGAGCCCATGGCCGCCGACCGCAAGGACCTGGGCTCCCTGCGCAAGGCCGCCCTGTGGCTGGCGGTGGCCCAGGACCTGGACGCCCGCACCGCCCTGGACCGCCTGCACCGGGTCCAGGTGGAGGCCGCCCGCATGCCCGGCGGATTCCTGTTCAAGGCCACCCGGGCCGCGACCCTGCGCACGGTGCAGGGCTGGCTCCAGCTGCTGGGCGCCGGCGCCAGGCCGGTCCGGCACCGGTTCGGCGGCGATGCCTCCAGCCGCGCCGGCGCCCTGGAGGTGCAGGCCCACGAACCCCTGACCCTCGACCTGGTCCTGGACGGCCGTCCGGTCCTGGTCCAGCTGGAGGGCAGCACCGAGCCGCTCCAGGACGGCTGGAGCCTGCTGCCCAGCACCCAGGAAGCCCCCGCCGCCAAACGCGCCATGCAGCCCAAGGACCGCCAGGCCCTGCTCCGGGCCTTCATGGACCATGTGCTGCTCGCCGCCGCGGGCCTGGGCCCCCACCATGGCGGCAAGGTGCTGAACGCCCCCCGGGATCCGGACCAAGGCGGCGCCTGGACCGCCCGCGCCCCGGAGCTGACCCGGGAGGCGGCCCGGGCCCAGCTCGCCGCGTGGGTCACCGCCGCCTGCACCGACCGGCGCTGGACCCTGCTGCCCCTGGAGGCGGTCCTGGCGGGCCTGGACGATCCCACGGTGACCTCGCTCGCCCCCTGGGTGGAACAGGCCCTGGACAACGACCGGGTGGGCTTCAGCTCCACCTACGGCCCCCTGCCCCGGGTGGCCCGGTCCGAGGCCACCCCGGTGGAGCCCGGGTGGCGGGAACTGGCCGCCCAGCGCCTGGGCAGCTTCCCCCAATGGAGCAAGCAGTGGGAGGCCGTCCAGTGAGCCGCTATCCGAAACCCGCCCTCCTGGCCAGCCTCCCCCCCCGCAGCGGCGTGGTCCAGGCCAGCGCCGGCACCGGCAAGACCTACCTGCTGGAGCGGATGGTCGTGGACTTCCTGCTCCAGGGCGTGCCCCTGGAACAGATCCTGGTGGTCACCTACACCGACAAGGCGGCCCTGGAGCTGCGCACCCGGATCCGCCAGATGCTGGACACCCTCGTGGCCCTGGAACAGGACTCCGGCCCGGCGGAGGATCCCGCCTGGGAGATCGAAGAGCCCCAGCGCGCCCTGCTGCGCCAGGCCCTGCGCAGCTTCGACCAGGCCACCATCGCCACCATCCACGGCTTCTGCCGGCGGGTCCTGGTGGAAGGGGCCTTCGAAGGCGGCAGCCTGCTCCGCCAGGAGCTGGCCGACGGCGCCAGGCTGTTCGAACAGGCTTTCCGGGAGCTGGTCCGGCTGAAGTTCCAGCCCGGCCCGGGCGCCAGGACGATGTTCGAGGACGTGCTCGCGGCGGAGTGGTCCATGGAGAAGCTGCACGGCCTCCTGGACGAGGCCGGCCGGGAGCGGGGCCGGATGCTCCCCGACCCGGCCCCCCTGGCCGGAGTCCTGGCCCGGTTCGACCCCGCCTGGGTGGACGGGGAGGGCCTCGCGGCCGAGCTCGCCGCCCTGAAGATCCACGGCGGCACCCGCAACGCCGCCCTCAAGCGCATCCCCATCCTCAAGGCCCTCATGGACCGCCGGCCCTCCCCGTTCACCTTCCTGGGCGGCTGGGATTTCACCGGGCTCCAGGCCTGCTGCCTCCAGCTGCCCCCGGGCCCCGGCCTGCGGCTCGGCCAGTGGCTGGAAGCCACCCAGGGCGCCAGCCTCCCGCCCGAGAACCTGGTGATCGAGGCCCTGCTGCCGCCCATCCGGGCCAAGGTCGCCGAGTTCAAGGCCGCCGAAGGCCTGTTCGACCATGACGACTCCATCCTGCAGGTGCTGCGCGCCCTCCGCGGCCCCAGCGCCGGCACCCTGGTGGAGCGCATCCAGGCCAAGTACCGCATCGCCCTCATCGACGAGTTCCAGGACACCGACCAGGCCCAGTGGCAGATCTTCCAGTGCCTGTTCGGCGGCGACGGCCAGCGCCTGTACATCATCGGCGACCCCAAGCAGGCCATCTACGGCTTCCGCGGCGGCGACCTGCCCACCTACCGGCAGGCCCTGGCGTCCATCCTGGCCGGCGCCGAGCCGCTGGAGCTGCTGCACAACTTCCGCTCCACCCCCCAGGTGATCGAAGCCTACAACGACCTGTTCACCGGGGGCGCCACGCCCGAGGAGCGGTTCTTCCGGGACGGGACCGTCTATCCGCCCGGGCGGGCCGTGCAGTGCGGCAACCCGGGCCTCGGCGCGGTGACCGGCGCCGGCGCGCCCGTGCCCCCGGTGCGGATCCTGCGCATGGCCACCCTCACCGGCGGCAAGTCGCTCCAGCGCCGGGTGGCCGCGGTCCTGGCCCGGGAGATCCGCGACGTGGTGACGGCCGGGGTGCAGTTCCAGGACCGCGCCGAACCGGAACGCGACCGCCGGCTGCACTACGGCGACGTGAAGGTCCTGGTGGGCACCCTGAAGGAAGGCCGCCTGGTGGCCCAGGCCCTGGGCCGCATCGGCGTGCCCTGCGTGGCCTTCAAGCAGAAGGGCCTGTTCCAGAGCGACCAGGCCCTGGACCTGCTGGACCTGCTCCGGGCCGTGGCGGACCCCGGCGACCCCGGCCGCCGGGCCCGGGCCCTGCTGACGCCGTTCTTCGGCTACCGGCCGGCGGACCTGGACGGCCTGCCCGCCCTGCCCGAGGACCATCCCGTGCTGCGCCGGCTCCAGGACTGGCACCAGCTGGGCCGCCAGCGCCAGTTCCCGCAGCTGCTGGACGCCATCCTCGAGCGCAGCGGCCTGGTCCGCCGGCTGCGCCTGGCCAGCGGCAACGAGCGGGCCCTCACCAACTTCCTCCACCTGGCCGAGCTGCTCTCCGCCGCCGGCGGCCACGGCGCCGCCGACCTGGAGGGCCTGGTGCGCCTGCTGCAGCGCTGGGTGGAGCAGCGGGAGCTGCCCCCCGGCGAGGACGCCGAGCTGCAGCGCCTGGAGGGCCAGGACCGGGCCGTGCAGATCCTCACCCTCCACGCCAGCAAGGGCCTCGAGGCGGGGATCGTCGCCGTGATGGACCTGGGCCGGGGCAAGGCGCCGGTCCTGTTCCGGTTCCACCAGGACGGCCAGCGCTGCTTCACCCTGGGCGACGCGGGCAAGGCCGCCTTCCAGGGCCCCATCCTCGAGGAGGCCAACGGCGAGCGGGAGCGGCTGATGTACGTGGCCCTCACCCGGGCCAAGGTCCAGCTCATCCTGCCCTGCTTCCTGGTGGCCAAGGCCGACGGCAGCCCCGTCCATCCCCCCAGCGCCTACCAGGTGGTCAACCGCCGGCTGCGCGCCATCGCCCTGGACGACGCCTACCGGCCCGATCTGTACCACCGCGCCGACGTGGACCTGGCCGAGGACGCCGGCCCCCTGGCGGAGGCGGTGGACCTGTCCGGCTGGACCATGCCCGCCCTGCCCGCCGGCCCCGCGCACGACTATGCCCGGGCCCGCCGCGCGGCCCGGCCCGCCTTCACCACCTCCTACTCCGCCCTGGAGCGCCAGCTCAAGCACCGGGCCGCCCCCGCCGACGCCGCGCCCGCGGACCTGGAGCCGGACGCCCCCGAAGCCCCGGCCCGGGCCTACGCCCTGCCCCGGGGCGCCCAGACCGGCCAGGCCATCCACGAGCTGATCGAAGGCGAAGACACCGCCCAGGCCATGGCCCTGGCCTTCGCCCCCTGGTGGCAGGATCCCGGCCGCCGGGCCCGGGTGCGCGGCATCCTGGCCCTGCACGGCCTGGCCGCCCCCTGGGACGAGGAGGCGGCGCGG
>Ga0181516_10002112_pt1 | contig 14457 bp, 9 predicted proteins | sample PEATcosm2014_Bin_25_FD_121104 | JGI IMG/M metagenome (GOLD analysis project Ga0181516, IMG submission 121104) | Peatland microbial communities from MTU Mesocosm Facility, Houghton, MI, USA - PEATcosm2014_Bin01_10_metaG | ecosystem: Environmental > Terrestrial > Soil > Wetlands > Peat | place... | reverse complement strand
GCCTTGGCGTGCTGGGTGAAGGTGGAGGCGTAAACGCGCTTGATTGCTTCGTGGAGTTCCTCAAGACGGGTGTCGAGCTCAGGGTCGCGATTGGCGAGCATGAACGTGTCATAGACGCCGGTGAATGGCTGGTACTGCGAATCCTCCAGCAGGCTGGAGGAGCGCACCGCAAGCGGGACACGGATGACGCGGAGGAAGTCGGCAAGCGCAGCGCGAAGGGTTCGGGGCAAGGCCGCCGTGAGAAAACGGCGCACCAGTTCGTGGTCATCGGTGCAGTGAATGGCAAAGGCTTCGAGATTGTTCTCGTTGAGGAATTGTTCGAAGAGATCGGTGGCGACAACCAGTGTGTTGGGAACGGAGACGCGCACACCGGGAAAGCCCTGGCTGACATCGTACTTGTAGAGCAGGTGGCGGACAAAGGTGAGGCCGCGAGCTTTGCCTCCGAGCGAGCCGCTGCCAAAGCGCAGAAAGAAACCCGGCGAGGGACGGAAGTTTTCGGGCTGGAAGTCTCCGACGAGAACCTGCTTCTGCTCCTGGCGGTAGTCATGGATGGCCGCCAGGCAGTGAGCGCGGAGGGCTTCGGCGTCCTTGAAGTCCACCACGCGACGCGGACGCAGTTTCTCGGCCAGCGCAAGTTCGGTGCGGGCGATGAGCCAGTGCGAAATATCGTTGCGTTCGCCGTGAAAGGTGAGCGACTCGGCGGGAATGTGGCGGAGCTGAGACTCCATGGCATCGAGATCGCTGGCGCGGCCTACCTCGGTGCCGTCGGCGAGGCGGAAGACAAAATCTCCGAAAGCAAACTCATGGGTGAGGAGCTTGCGCATGTCGGCCAGTAGCGTGTCTGAGCCCTTGCGCAGGAAGGCAAAGCCCTCGCGATGGGCCCGCGCCTGGAACTGCGAGTCGCTGGACTGCAGGACGACGGGAATGTCTGGGATGGTGCGGCGGACAAGGTGCGCGAGTTTGAATCCGGCCTCAGGATCGAGATGACGCTCGCGGGGAAACTCCACGTCTGAGACAACGCCGAAAAGATAATGGCGATAACGTTCGACGATGGCACTGGCACTCTCGTAATCCTGGGCAAGAAGAATCTTGGGACGGGCTCGCATACGCACGAGTTTGTGCGCGAGATTGTAGCCCTCGCTGAGGATGCGGCGGGATTGCGAAATGAGCGCGGTGTAGATTTCCGAGAGCAGCGCAGAGTAATAGAGCACATCGTCTTCTACGACGAGCACAACGGGAACGCCCATCTTGAACGTGTCGTGCTCAACGTTGCGCTTGTCCTCGACGTACTTGACGATGGCAAGCAGCAGGCGCGGATTTCCCTGCCACAGAAAGACCTGCTCAATGCCCTGCAAGGGGCCTCGAGCCAGAAGTGCCTGCGCCTCCTGATGATCGAAGGCGAGCACGGCGATGGGAATATCCAACCCGGCGCGGTGCACGGCGGCGGCGAGTTCGAGGCAATCCATGTCATTGAGGTGGACGTTGGCGACTATGAGGTTATAGCGCGACTGGCTGCGTGCGAGTTCCAGCGCCTCGGCAGCGGTGGCTACGTGCGTGATCTCCGGCGTGTGGTGGAGGTGGAGCTCGATCGACTGGCCGATCAACATTTCGTTGAGGCGTCCATCTTCCCGGAGGATGAAGGAATCGTAGAGGCTGGAGACGAGCAGAATGTCCTGCACGCGGAACGGCATGAGGTTCTCGAAGCCTTCAAACAGGCGTTCGGGATTGGCAAACACTTGCGACGTCTCGCGTGGGGGCATGTTGCGAAGCCTTGCAATAACGGTGAAATGACTCGCGCAACATAGTATATGGCGTGAAGGGACCGCGCCAGTTCGAAACAACGGCCCGTCCGTTGGGATGCCTTACGCTACAGATTGGACGTTCCGGGACGATGCGGCATGCCGGATAGAATCCGCCAGTGCGTGTCAGAAAAAGGTAGAAACCCAGCTTGCTTCGCGGTACCCTCGCCTGTAACGTGTCTGCCGGGAGTCCGTTCGCGGCCGAAGGCGATGAGCCGCGGTGAAACTTCGCTCTTTCGTTTTCCAACAATGGAGTACAAAGAGAGAACCATGATGAAACTGATGAAGGCGTTTGCGATCTTCACTGCGGTGCTGGCCGGAATGTCTCTTGCGGCACCCGCCGAGGACATGGATGCGCGAAAGTCCATCCAGAAAAAGCTGGAGTCCGAGTACCTCCTGACAAAAACCACCGCGGATAAGACGGATATCGTTACTCCCGGCTCGGTGCTCACCCTCAAGAAAGACAAGTTCGTGATGACCGCCGCAAGCAGTTCGCAGATGTGCGGCAATTCGTACAGGGATGGAAAGCTCGCGCAGAACGCAGGGTGCAAGGCGAATGCGATGCTGGGGAAGTTTTCCATGCTCGGCCACGGTGCCGATAAGGCTGCTGCGACGCGAACGTTTGTGAACGGCGAGAAGTTCTGGATTACCAAACTTGAGGTGAGGGATGCGGGCAAGGACTCCGGTGTATACATGGAGTTCTTCTCGGACGCGATTAACGACGTCCGCTTTCATTCGTCCCTGATGGTTGGTTTCAAGGACGGCCTTCTGCCGTCTCCCGAGGACGCCCTGGCGCTAGTGCGCGAAGTAGTGACGCCTGTTCCGCCGGACAACGCCAAACCGGAGGAGAAGCGACCGGAAGCTCCGCCCCCGGCTGAAAACGCACCTTCTGCGATCGCTCCGCCTCCACCACCGCCGGACGCTCCCGCTGCGGAACCGCCCACGGTTGCACTGGGACAGACTCCTGACCAGGTGGTGGCAATCCTCGGACCGCCGCTCAGAAAAGCGAAGATCGGGACGAAGGAAATCTACTCGTACAAAGACCTGAAAGTGACGTTCTTGAACGGAAAAGTGAAAGATATCCAATAATCGGCCGCTCCAGCGGTACAGACGGCATTGGGGACAGAGAGAGGATTCGATGACCATGTTGGGAAACTTCAAGATTCGCTCGATCCAGTTTTTAAGCCTGTGCGCAGTTCTAGGGATGCTCGTGTGTCCGGCTTTGAGCAAGGATGAGAAGCCAAAGGCCCCGGCAAAGCCTGCCGCTGCCGCGAAACCAGCAGCGAAAGCAGCTCCAGCCGGAGGTGCCGCGCACACCACCACGTCCACCGCTGGACATAGCGCGACCACGACGACTACGCATGGGCCCACGACCTCTGGCGGCACCCATACGACGACCACGACGACGACTCATCCGACCACCACCACGACAACAGGCGCCCACACCACGACCAGCACAACAGGACACACCACGGTCGGCGCGGGTACTGCACACGGAACCACCGGCGGGACTGGATCGGTACACACGACGGGCACGGGTAGCAGCCGGGTTCCTGCGGGTCAAACGGTGGCCCAGACAAAAACGGGCGGCAGCGTGGCGCGGCGTCCAGATGGAAGAATCGCTTCGGTGCACGACCCCAAGCGCGGCATGGACGTTCATCGCGGCCTCAATGGCAACCGCCGGGTGGTTGTGGAGCGGGCCGATCACAGCCGCGTGTTCGTGGAGCACGGCGGGCATGGCTATGTGCAGCGTCCGTATATGTACCACGGCCATGAGTACGCGGGGCGCTCGTACTATTACGGCGGCCACTACTACAACCGCTACTACGGCCGCTACTACTATCGCGGAATTTATGTAAATCCGTACTATCCGTCCTACTACTACCGCCCGGCATTTTATGGATGGGTTTACAACCCATGGGCCGCGCCAATCGCGTTTGGCTGGGGCTGGGGCGGAAGTCCCTGGTTCGGATTCTACGGCGGGTACTTCACTCCTTACCCTGTGTACGCAAGCCCGGCATTGTGGCTGACCGACTACATGGTTGCCGCGTCGCTGCAGGAAGCCTACCAGGCGCGGGTTGAGTCGCAGGCACCAGCCGAACCCCTGAGCAATGCCGCACCGCTTACTCCGGAGACGAAGGCACTGATCGCAGAAGAAGTGCGCCGCCAGATTGCTCTGGAGAACACCGAGGCACAGAACGGACAGACTGCTGAACCGGACGCGGCATCCAGCAGCATTCAGCGCATGTTGAGCGATGGCACGCAGCACGTCTTCGTAGCCGGGCAGGATCTTGACGTGATTGATGCCTCCGGTCGCGAGTGCGCCATCAGCCAGGGAGACGCTCTGCAGCTAAACGGCCATGCAGCGCCGGACGCTACCGAGGTTGATCTTGTGGTGTTGGCCAGCAAGGGCGGAAAAGAGTGCGCGCGCGGTAATACGGTCTCCGTGGGATTGACGGAACTGCAGGACATGCAGAACCACATGCGCGAGACGATTGACCTGGGCATGGCCGAGTTGCAGAAGAAGCAGGGGCAAGGTGGACTGCCAGCGATTCCGCCTTCCGCAGCCGCACCTCCAACCGAATCAGTCATGGCCTTGAATGCACCTCCACCACCGCCTGAGAGCGAGGTTGCAAGCCAGCTCAAGGAAGAGTCCCATGAAGCCGATGCCGCAGAAAAGGAAGCGGCAGGCGATACAGCTCCAACTCCAGGGACGGCGACTCCGCCAACCGTGGCGCTTGGACAGTCTCCTACTCAAGTGACCGGAGCAATGGGACAACCCAAGAGCATCATGGATCTTGGCAACAAGAAGATCTATGTGTATCCGGACATGAAGGTGGTATTCAATAACGGTAAGGTAACGGACATTCAGTAACATCGCAGATGGGGCACGCCGCAGAAACGGCGTGCCCCATGGCGATTCCCCGCGGCGAAATCAATCTTCCAACAATTCGATGAATGAGTACTGCGGGTGGGTATTCCGGCAGGGAGCGAGCGCGGCCTGAGCTTGTTTTCTGTGGCTGCGCGGCAGTTCCCTGCCGGAACATACTCCTCGGCCGCCGCGGGCCTTGTTTTGCGCCGCGGCAGCCATGAGAACGTACGAATCGGCGAATCAGGTCTATACGAGTCCCTGATCCATCATTGCGTTTGCCACCTTCAGGAAGCCGCCGATGTTGGCTCCGGCAACCAGATTGCCCGGAGCGCCGTAGGTTGCAGCGGTCTCGAAGCAATTGCGATGGACTTCCACCATGATGCTGTGGAGTTTCTTGTCAACTTCTTCGCGAGTCCAGGCCATGCGTTGGCTGTTCTGCGCCATTTCCAAGCCGGAGGTGGCGACGCCACCGCAGTTGGCAGCCTTGGCTGGCCCATAGAGGATTCCGTTCTCCAGGAAGAGGCGGGTTGCAGGTAGCGTGCTGGGCATGTTTGCGCCCTCGGACACGACCTTGCAGCCGTTCTTGATCAGGTTCTCGGCATCCTTCAGGTTGATTTCGTTCTGTGTGGCGCTCGGGAAAGCGCAATCGCCCTTCATCGCCCACAGCGGGTTGTGATCCATCTGCATGTCGGTGGGCACGAAGATGGCTTTCTTGAACTTGCTGACGTAGTCGATCATGCGACCACGCTGCACGTTCTTCAGTTCCATGACGTAGGCGAGCTTTTCACGGTCGATGCCATCGGGATCATAAACAACGCCATTGGAATCCGACATGGTGACCGGCTTTGCGCCGAGGTCGAGCAGCTTTTCGACCGTGTACTGCGCCACGTTGCCGGAGCCGGAGACGAGGCAGACTTTGCCTTCGAGCGAGTCTTTGCGGGTCTTCAGCATTTCCTGCGCGTAGTAGACGCAGCCGTAGCCGGTCGCTTCGGGCCGAATCAGCGAACCGCCCCAGTTGAGTCCCTTGCCGGTCAGAACGCCCACGAACTCATTGCGAAGCCGCTTGTACTGGCCGAAGAGGAAGCCGATTTCACGGCCGCCCACGCCAATATCGCCGGCGGGCACATCGGTATCTGCACCGATGTGGCGCTGGAGCTCGGTCATGAAGCTCTGACAGAAGCGCATGACTTCGTTATCACTCTTGCCCTTGGGATCGAAGTCCGAGCCGCCCTTGCCGCCGCCCATGGGCAGCGTGGTGAGGGAGTTCTTGAAGACCTGCTCGAAGGCGAGGAACTTGAGGATTCCGAGGTTGACGGACGGATGGAAACGCAGGCCGCCTTTGTAGGGACCGATGGCGCTGTTCATTTGAATGCGGAATCCGCGATTGATTTGCATGTTGCCGTGGTCGTCAAACCACGGAACGCGGAACATGATGACACGCTCGGGCTCCACCATGCGCTCAAGGATGCGGGCTGAGCGGAATTCGGGATGCTTGTCGAGGACGGGACGCAGGGATTCGAGGACTTCCTGCACGGCCTGATGGAATTCCGGCTCGGCGGGGTTCTTCGCCTTCACCTGGGCAAGTACTTCTTCGATGTAGCCGGCCGGATTCTTGAATCCGGGGGTAGCGAGGTTGACTTCGGTTGGCATTGTCTAAAAGCCTCCAGTTCGATTGAACCATTTGCTATAGAAGAACCCCCAACGGGTCCTTCGCACGAAGAGGAGGAGGATGGAGCGGAGCAGCGGGACATCTTCAGAGTGCGCAACACTATGCACTACGCTGCGGCGTACCAATACACCAAACCACTGGGGTAAAGGTGGCCCGGAGGGCCTTTTGTTCGAGGGCAGAACCCTCGATCCGGAACAGCATTAAATCTCCTGCGGAACGGACGCGCCATGACGTATGTCACCTGCAGTGGTGACGTGCATCCAGATTGCAACGATCCTTCCCCGGACGCCCGAAACGAACCGGCAACGGGCTGGCCGGGTACCCGCAAGAGCTCGTGATAGCATGGACGAATTCAGCTACTTCCAGACGCGCAGGTTGATTCGCAGATCGGGCGGGCCAGTACAGCCGCACCGAGCTTGAAACCGGCATCCTGCTCCCATCGCTCACTTCAGCCCAGACTAAGGAACCAAAGAAGCATGCGCCTGTATTTGAAGTTGATTGCAGTCTCCTTCCAACGGTTTGCTGGAACCTTTCTATTGGCTGGTGTGATGCTGATCGCCTTTTCCGTGGCTGCCATGGCGCACGCGGGATCGGTGTACGTTCCGGTGGATCACTGGGTGTATCCGGCAGCGGAGCGGCTTGCCGCGCTGACCAACACGCAGGCGGGGATCACGGGCATGCGTCCCTGGACGCGAAGCCAGTTTGCCCACTTCCTGGAACGCGCGCGCGAACAACAACACAACGCAGAGGCCGATGCGCTGCAGAACTCGCTGGAGCGCGAGTTCTCACCCGAGTTGAACAGCGAAGTGGAGCGGCAGGCGCTGGAATCCACCTATGTACGAAGCACCAAGATTGCAGGGGAACCACTGCGCGACAGCTTTCACTTTGGCCAGACATTCGTAAATGACTACGGGCGTCCCTATGGACAGGGATTCAACGCGATCTCCGGTGCGTCAGGATACGTGCAGGAACGCGCTGGAATGCTCTACGTGCGAGGCGAGTATCAGCACGGAGCATCACTGGGCGGCCCGTCGGCAGCATCGATCGCCGCAATGGCAAGCAAGGACGAGGTGGCAGACAACCAGGTGCTGACGCAGGGTGGGCCGTCGGTGGAAAATCCGAGGCTGCTCGACGCCTACGTCGGCGTCTCCTTCGGACGCTGGACGGGTACGCTAGGCAAACAGAGTTTGTGGTGGGGTCCGGCAACAGGCGGCGCAATGCTGGCGAGCAATAACGCCGAGCCTATCTGGATGGCGCGACTGACCAATGACGTTCCCTACAAGATTCCGCTGCTAGGCAAGGCCCGGCTGGATATGTTCTATGGGAAGCTGCAGGGACACAAGTACCTGGAGCAGCCGTGGATTCACGGCGAGAAGATTTCCTTCCAGCCCTTCAATGGCTTCGAGGTTGGCTTTAGCCGTACGGTGGTCTTTCTTGGAGTGGGGCGCGGGACCAATCTGCTTTACCGTCTTTGGAACAGCTATACCAGCATTGACGATGGCCCTCCGGGCAACTCCAATGCAGATACGAATGCAAGCGATCCGGGGGACCGCCGCGGAGGACTGGATTTCTCATGGAAGCTGCCGAAGATTCCCGTGACCCTGTACAGCGACAGCTTTTGCGATGACGACCCTTCCCCGCTTGCAGCGCCTACGCGCTCCACGTTCCATCCTGGCATTTACATCGCGCAGCTACCGGGGCCGCTGGCGAAGCTCGACCTGAGGGCGGAAGGTAGTTACACCACGTCGGAAAATCCTTCCATCTACAACGGCGACAACTATTGGAACTCCAGCTACCGGGACGGCTACACGAACAAGGGACTGTTGATTGGCGACACCGTGGGCAGGGCCGGTGTGCAATGGCAGTTGTGGAGCACCTACTGGATTTCCCCGCGCAAGAAGATCGAGGTGAGCTTCCGCGACCACTACCTCAGCCCGGAGTTTCTAAAAGGCGGTGGCACGCAGAGTACGTTTCGCGCCAGTTCGAATTTCCTCGTGAGACGCAAGCTGGATCTGGAACTGGGAGTTCAGTCAGAGCGTTATGTGATGCCGCTACTTACCGGAAGCACCGCGCCAAAATATGACATGAGCGGCTGGGTGGGCGTGCGATATACGCCCGAACACAAAGTGCAATAGAAGGCTGGCCCGCTAGTCGCGAAAGAAGATTCCGTCCACCGAAAGCAGACGCCCGGTGTGCGAATCGCCAAACACTCGTGAGAGTGTCCACAGATTGAAACCCAGGGCCTTGCAGCGCTCAACCACCTCCGGGAAGAGGCACTGGCCCTGGTAGATGGGCACGAGAGACAGTTCCAATTGCAGGCCCACGGTTTTGGGCAGCAGATGCTCCGCCCCAATGAGCACCTGATCTTCATACCCTTGGGTGTCAACCTTGATGAACAAGCGGGAATCCTCCCGAAGGTAGTCCGGGGCCACGGTGTCAAGGCGGCGCAAGGGAGTTTTCTCGCTGCCCACATAGGCGGATTCAGGCGCTGCATCGCGATGAGAGTCCAGCATTTCAAGCACGGAACTGCTGAACGAGTTCCCCGCGATATGAATCTCTATCTCGCCGTCTTCGCCGCCAATGGCTGCGCGCGGTGCGACTTCCCAGAGAGAGTCGTTGCGGCTCACATCGCGCAACTGCTCCCAGACCGCGGAGAGCGGCTCAAAGGAAACGATGCGCCCGCGGTACCCTGCGTCACGAATCACTCGCCCGTAGAGGCCTGCATTCGCGCCAACATCAAACACCAGATTCACGTTGTGTGAGGCAAATACAGCCATCAGTACGGCGTCATCCGAATGCGAAGGATCGAAACGCTTGAGGTCGAATCCAACCTTACGAATCATGCGCTTCACAAAAGACTGCAACATTCACGAACTCCCTGATTGTTTTCGATGGAGGAACTGTACCGGGGCCACGACCCAGGCGCTTGCAACCTCTACGCTAGACAGCCGAGGTGTTGCTCCGGCCCTGCGTCGCAAGGCTCTCGCGGAAGTAATCGAGGCTCAAGATGAGTCCGGAGCGCAGATCGATTTTCGGCTCCCAGCCGAGAAGCGCCTTGGCCTTTGAAATATCCGGGCAGCGTTGCTTGGGATCATCAGCGGGAAGCGGCTCGTAGACGATCCGACTGCTTGAGCCTGTGACTTCCAGCACTACCTTGGCGCACTCCAGCATGGTGAACTCGCCGGGATTGCCGATGTTGGTGGGCATGTGCTCGGAGGAAGCAGCAAGGCGGATGATCCCTTCAATCTCATCGCTCACATAACAGAAGCTGCGCGTCTGGCTGCCATCGCCGTAGATGCTGATGTCCTCGCCAAGCAGAGCCTGCTTCATGAAGTTGGAGATCACGCGACCGTCATCAAGTTTGAGCCTCGGGCCATAGGTATTGAAGATGCGGATGATGCGGGTATCCACGCCGCGATAGCGATGGTAGGCCATGGTGAGGGCTTCAGAGAAACGCTTGGCCTCGTCATAGACCGAGCGGGGACCGATGGGATTCACGTGTCCCCAATAGGACTCTGGCTGAGGGTGTATGTCAGGGTCGCCGTAGCACTCCGAGGTGGAGGCGAGAAAGAAACCGGCCTCGTACTTGTCAGCAAGTTCAAGACAGTTCCGCGTTCCCATGGAGCCTACATTCAGAGTCTCGATCCCCCATTTCAGATAATCCATGGGGCTCGCGGGCGAGGCGAAATCGTAGATGAAATCCACTGCTCCGAAGTCGAATGGGGAGCAGATGTCATGTGACTCAAACGTGAAACGGGGATCGCCGGAAAAGCCGCGGATGTTGTCCAGACGGCCTGTAACAAGATTGTCTACGCAGACAACGGAGTGACCCTCAGCAAGCAGTCGCTCGCAAAGATGTGAACCCAGGAAGCCGGCTCCGCCAGTAACTAATATCCTCATTCACGAATACTAAATCAAAACTCGTTGACTGCGGCGAGCGCGGAATTGTGAAAACAAATGGAGGCGGTGTTCAAACTGTTTTGGAATGTATTGCCCAAAGCGCTAGAAGTGGTAGCCGAGTCCGGATCCCCAATTCTGGTAGAAGGGGGTGTGACGTCCCCACGGCTGGGGCTGATAGTCCCATTGCAAGACGCGCCAATACAACTTGTGTCTAAGCTGGACATCCATGCCGCCACCGAAGCGGTAGGTAAAGCCGTCCTCTGTCAGGCTGGCACCGGGGAGCACTGGCGGATGATGGTCGGCGGCATACATTCCGTTGGAATTCTGCAAGGCAAAGCCGATCTGCCCCGTGATGTAAGGGCGGAATCTGCCGGTAAGTAGATTGATCTTTGGGCCAATGGTACCCGAGACCTGTTTCGCGCTGTAGGGACCGCCGAAAGTCGCATCAATGGCGGCCGTGAGGGCGAAATGGGGACGGAAGTTCTCTGTGTAGGCGACCTCAACTCCGTCAAATCGCAGGCTGTCGAAGTGTGCACCGTAATCCGGAAAGGTGGCGACATAGCCGACATAGATGTCCGATACAGGAGAGGACAATGCAGCTCTCGGCGCCTGCGCAAAAGAAGCGGCTGCCATCAGGAGTACCAACACGGCAATGCAGGAGATCTTCATTCTTGCCCTTCCAAATCCACTGAATTTCGGTTCAACTGGCTGGCACCTTCGCCCTGAATGCACGAAAAAGGATGTACCGGGTAGGGCCATTATAACCAGAATTCCTGACCGGAGTTCAAGCAATTCAGGCTTGGCGAGGTGCACGAATGGACAACACGTCCGCTACCGTCCGGAGTGCTCGTCGCCAGGCTGGCGAACGGGTTCGGCAAACGGACGCCCCATGCAGTAATAATGAAATCCCGCGTCTGCCATCTGCTTAAGAGGAAAGAGATTGCGTCCATCGATGATGACCGGATAGCGCATGGTCTGACGCAAACGTGCAAGGTCGAGGGCGGCGAATTGTGGCCATTCGGTCACGACCAAAAGTGCATGCGCGTCATTGGCCGCGTCCAATTCACTGGAGGCATACACCAGGTTCTGCTGTTCCGGAAGTACGGCGCATGCCTTTCCCATCGCGGCTGGATCATAGGCCGAAACGCTGCACCCTTCCACAAGCAGAGACTTGATGATGCTGATGGCGGGCGATTCCCTGATGTCGTCGGTGCCGCCCTTGAAGGCTAGGCCAAGGACACCGATCTTCTTACCTTTGAGTGTCCAGAGCGCAGTTCTCAGCTTCTTCATGAAATAGGTCTGCTGATTCAGGTTGATGCGCTCCACCGCCTGCAGCAGTTCAAAGTCATATCCCAGGGATTCCGCGATCTTGTAAAACGCCCGCACATCCTTGGGGAAGCAGGAGCCGCCGTAGCCGATGCCCGCGTTGAGGAACCGGCGTCCAATGCGGGAGTCTGAGCCCATGCCGGTGGCAACTTCGTTTACATCGGAGCCAACCAGTTCGCAAATGTTGGAGACAGCGTTGATGAAGGAAATCTTCAGGGCCAGGAAGGCGTTGGATGCGTGCTTGATCAGCTCCGCGCTTTTCGCGCTGGTCTCGAGGTAGAGCGCGCCAGCGGAGAGATCGCGCGGGCCGGGAATGTGGTCGGGACGCAAGTAATAGCTGCCGTCGATGAGCGGCTGGTAGATGCGTCGCGCTACTGCTCGCGCACGTTCACTGTCCGCTCCAATGACAATGCGATCCGGATAGAGAAAGTCCTCGATGGCCGTGCCTTCGCGCAGAAACTCAGGGTTGGAGATGACATCAAAGTTCTCCTCACGCGCGCCGTTGAAGCGGAGGGTGCGGCAAATCCACTGATTGGTCAGGACGGGAACCGTGCTCTTTTCGACGACCACTTTGTAATCGTTGAGTTCGGCGGCAATCTCACGCACTGAAGCCTCAACGTAGGAGAGATCGGCCTCGCCGCTGGGCGACTGCGGGGTTCCGACGGCGATGAAGATGGCTTCGGCATGGCGAACGGCGGCGTGAAGGTCCTTGGAAAAATGGAGGCGGTTTCCGCGATGGCGAGCCAACAACTCGGGAAGCCGCTCCTCATAAATCGGCACCTCACCGGCTTGAAGGGCCTGCACCCTGGCGGCGTCAATGTCCACGCAGATCACGGAGTGTCCGAGCTCGGCAAAGCATGTTGCGGCGATCAATCCCACATAACCGGAACCGATGACGGCGATCTTTATAGAACCATCTTTTGCAAACTGCGAGTCCACGTTATTCCTTCTTCCCGGCGGCCTTGAGAGTGCACTTGCGGTCTGCTCGCGGGAGTCGATCCGTGTATGCAGAATACCAGCTCAGCCCGGGAAGCCGAAAGCGCAGAAGCCGCAGTGGTCGCATTTCGCGGGTGGGTGGAAGCTGGTATGCTTTTCGCATACTCCGGGAATGATCGCGAGAAACCGACGGAATGAAAAAGGCTTTAATTACAGGCATCACAGGACAGGATGGCTCGTACCTTGCCGAGCTGCTGCTCTCCAAGGGATACGAAGTGCATGGCGTGAAGCGCCGTAGTTCCCTGTTCAACACCGACCGCATCGACCATCTCTACCAGGACCCTCACGAACTGCATCGCCGTTTCTTTCTCCACTACGGAGATATGACAGACAGCAGCAGCCTGGTGCGCATCATTCAAGGCGTGCAGCCGGATGAAATTTACAACCTGGCGGCGCAAAGCCACGTAGCTGTGTCCTTCGAGGAGCCGGAGTACACGGCCAACGCCGACGCCCTTGGGACTTTGCGGGTTCTGGAGGCGATCCGAATTCTGGGGCTGGAGAAGACGACGCGCTTCTACCAGGCCTCCACCTCGGAGCTGTACGGCAAGGTGCAACAGACTCCGCAGAGTGAGACAACGCCGTTTTATCCGCGCTCGCCCTATGCAGTAGCCAAGCTCTACGCCTACTGGATCACGGTGAATTATCGCGAAGCCTACGGGATCTACGCCTGCAACGGCATCCTCTTCAATCATGAGTCTCCTGTCAGGGGCGAGACTTTCGTAACTCGCAAAATCACTCGCGGACTTTCGCGTATCAAGGCGGGACTGCAGAAGCAGCTCTTCATGGGCAACCTCGATTCCCTGCGCGACTGGGGACACGCCCGCGACTACGCGGAAATGCAGTGGCTGATGTTGCAGCAGGAAAAGCCCGAGGACTTCGTCATCTCTACCGGCGAACAACGCAGCGTGCGCGACTTTATCAACATTGCCGCCGCAAAGCTGAAGATCAACCTGACCTGGCAAGGCACGGGCGTGGACGAGAAGGGATACGACGAAACGGGCTGCTGCCTGGTCGCGGTCGATCCGCATTATTTCCGTCCCACAGAGGTGGAGACCTTGCTGGGCGACGCCTCTAAGGCGAAGGCCAAGCTGGGCTGGACTCCGAAAACGAGCTTCGACCAACTGGTGACCGAGATGGTGGAGAGCGACTATGAACTCGCCAGACGGGATGCCATGGTGCGCGAGGGCGGCTTCAAGATTTTGAACCATCATGAATAGCTTCATGAAGAGAAGTGCCAGGATATTCGTCGCCGGACACCGCGGACTGGCCGGGTCGGCCATCGCGCGCAAGCTGCGCGCCGAAGGTTACGAGAATCTTGTGCTGCGCACGCGGCAGGAACTCGACTTGATGGACTCCTGTGCGGTGCGCGAGTTCTTCCAGGAACAGCGCCCTGAGTTTGTCTTTCTTGCCGCCGCCAAGGTGGGAGGCATTCTCGCCAATCGCGATTTTCCCGCTGATTTTATCGCGCAGAATTTGCGCATCCAAAGCAATGTGATCGAAAGTGCGCGCGAGGCCGGAGTGGATCGGCTGCTGTTTCTCGGCTCAAGCTGCATCTATCCCAAGCTGGCTCCGCAGCCTATTTCTGAAGATCAATTGCTGGCCGGGCCGCTGGAGTTTACCAATCGCTCATACGCCGTTGCGAAAATCGCGGGGATCGAGATGTGCTGGGCATTCAACCGGCAGTATGGCACCCGATATCTTGCGGCCATGCCAACCAATCTCTACGGGCCGGGAGACAATTACGACCTGGCGGCTTCGCACGTGCTTCCGGCGCTTATTCGCAAAGTGGACGAGGCCAAGCGTACAGGCGATCGGACGCTATGTGTGTGGGGTACCGGTAAACCGCTGCGCGAGTTTCTGTACAGTGACGATATGGCCGATGCGTGCGTCTTCCT
>Ga0181516_10002111_pt1 | contig 14458 bp, 8 predicted proteins | sample PEATcosm2014_Bin_25_FD_121104 | JGI IMG/M metagenome (GOLD analysis project Ga0181516, IMG submission 121104) | Peatland microbial communities from MTU Mesocosm Facility, Houghton, MI, USA - PEATcosm2014_Bin01_10_metaG | ecosystem: Environmental > Terrestrial > Soil > Wetlands > Peat | place... | reverse complement strand
GTTTCTGCCGCGTGGCGCGGATTTGTTGATCGCGCAGGCCGGCATCACCAAAAGCGGCGCGGCCTGGCTGCCGTTTGATGCCGAGACGCCGTTGGCCCGGGTCAACACCTGTCTGCAATCCGCCAACGCCATCGGCCTCGTCACCTGCCGCGATTGGCTGCCGCGATTGGCAGAATTAAATGTGCCGGCATGGGCGGTTGAAGATTTGCTGGCGGCTGAAAACACAAAACCAGTTTGTCCTGCCGCGCAGCCGGACGATCCGGCTTACGTCATTTACACTTCCGGCTCGACCGGACAGCCGAAAGGCATTGTCATCAGCCAGCGCAGCATCTGCCATTTTCTCCGCAGCGAAAATGAAATTTTGGGCGTGGGCGAAAACGACAAGGTTTATCAAGGCTTCTCGGTGGCGTTTGACATGTCGTTCGAAGAAATCTGGATTTCCTATCTCGTCGGCGCGACGCTGTGGATTGCTCCGTCAACGCTCGTCGGCGATCCGGATTTGCTCGCGCAGACTTTGAAGCGCGAGTTCATCACAGTGCTGCACGCAGTGCCAACGCTGGTTAGTCTGATCGCCGATCCGTTGCCTGCGGTGCGACTGATTAATCTCGGCGGCGAAGCCTGCCCGGCATCGCTGGCGCAGCGGCTGATGCAGCCGGGCCGAAAAATTTTCAACACCTACGGCCCGACCGAAACTTCCGTGACGGCGACGGTGGCGGAATTAAAACCGGGCGGACCGGTGACCATCGGCAGGCCGTTGCCGAATTACGGCGTGCTGATTGTGGACGAACAACGGCGTCCGCTCCCCGCCGGCGCCGTGGGAGAGCTGTGCATTTTCGGGCCGGGGCTGGCGCTGGGTTATCTCGGACGGACGGACTTGACGCAGGAAAAATTTATTCCCAATCCGCTCGCAGAAAATTCCGGCGAAGAAAAAATGTATCTGACCGGCGACTTGGCGCGCAGCGAGCCCGGTGGGCCGGTGCATTGTCTCGGTCGCGCGGACAGTCAGGTGAAAATCCGCGGCTTCCGCGTGGAGCTGGATGAAATCACCGCCGCGCTGAACGCCCAGCCCGGCGTGGGCGCGGCGGCGGCGGTGCTGCGGCCGATGGCGGACATGGATCAAATCATCGGATTCATTGTCTCCGCCGCGAATCAAAAAGTGGAGCCCGCTGAATTGCGGCGGGTTTTGGCGGCGCGGCTGCCGGCTTACATGGTGCCGGCGCGTTTCGAATTTGTGCCCGAACTGCCGCGCCTGACTTCCGGCAAGGTTGATCAAAACGCCCTGTGCAAGTTTCCGCTGAAACCAATTGAATCAAATGGCCATCTTGCCGCGGAGCCGCGCAACGAAGAGGAACAGGCGCTTAATGCCGCGCTCGCCAAACTTTTTCCCGTTCGTGACTGGCAGCCGGAAGCGGATTTTTTTGACGACCTCGGCGGACATTCGCTGCTGGCGGCGCGGCTGGTTTCCATTTTGCGAACGGATGAACGCTACGCTTCGTTGAGCGTGCAGTCGGTCTATCGCGAACGCCGGCTGGCCCGCATCGCCACTGCCATGGCCCAACAACGTCTCCGGAAAAAAAACTCGGCGGCCGCGCACCTCGCCGCGCCGCTGTCGCGCCGTTTTTTTTGCGGACTGGCGCAGGCTCTCGTTATTCCGCTGCTGGTTTTGATCCACATCGCCAGCTGGCTGGGGCCGTTTTTTGTTTATCACTATTACACTGGCGATCCGGGCGACCGCATTTCGCTGGCGGTGCTGTATTCGCTGGCGACCTTTGGGCTGATTCAAATCGGCACCTTCGGCCTGGCGATCGCCGGGAAATGGCTCGCGGCGGGCCGGTTGAAAGCCGGAATTTATCCACTCTGGGGCGCGACCTATTTCCGCTGGTGGCTGGCCAACAAATTTTGCGAGCTGCCGGAAGTTTTTCTGCTCGCCGGCACGCCGTGGCTGCCGCTTTACCTGCGCGCGCTCGGTGCGCACGTCGGCCGCGAGGTCATGATTGAAACCTTCACGCTCGGCGCGCCGGAACTGCTGACGGTCGAGGACGGCGTCAGCCTCGGCACGTTTGTCAATCTGGAAAACGCCCGCGTCGCCGGCGGCGTGCTGATTCTCGGCCCGATTCACCTGGCCCGCGATTCTGCGGTGGATTCCTATTCCGTTTTGGAAAACGACACGCGGCTGGGCGAACGAGCGCGGCTCGGCGGACAATCCGCGCTGGCCGCCGGCCGGCAAATTCCCGCCGACGAAATGTGGGAAGGCGCCCCCGCGCGCGCCGTCAAGCCGCCGCCGGAAAAATTGCCGGCGCGTCCGCAGCTTGGGTTTGGCTGGCGCTGGGTGCAAATGTTTGGCTTCGCCGTCACGGCCATTGCGGTGTCGGTGCTTTTTTTCCTGCCATCGTTTCCGGCGTTCATGCTGATTGACTGGGTGGACGCCAACACGCTGGATATTTTCGATTCCAATCTGCATCCGCTGCCCGCCTTCGGACTTTTTTTCCTGCTGGCCATTCCCGCCAGCGCCTTGTTTATTTTCGTGACGGGTTTGCTGGCCGGCGCCTTTCGCTGGATTTTGCCGCGCCAGATGGCGGGCACCGCGTCCATTTACAGCTACGCCTTCTGGCGGCGGAAATTCACCAGCCTGATTCTGGATCAAAGCCTGCGGGTGCTGCACGGCATTTATGCCTCGGTTTACGCGCCGCTGTGGTTGCGTTTTCTGGGCGTCAAGGCCGGCCGCAACGCCGAAATTTCCACGGCCGAAGGCATGGTGCCCGAACTGCTGGAACTCGGCGACGACAGCTTCATCGCCGACGGCGCGATGCTCGGCGACGAGGAACAGCGCGGCGGCTGGATGATTTTGAAACCCACAAAAATCGGCAGCCGCTCCTTCATCGGCAACGGCGCTTACGTGGCGAATGGTGCCAACGTGCCGGACGATGTTTTAATCGGCGTCCAAACGCGCACGCCGGAAAACGCGCGCCTCCAGTCCGGCCAGACGTGGATTGGTTCGCCAGCCATGCTATTGCCGGCGCGTGAATACCTGACCGGCTTTCCCGAATCACTCACGTTCCGGCCCTCGTGGCGGCGGCGGCTGGCGCGCGGTTTCATCGAAGGCTTGCGCATCGTTTTGCCGCTCGCGCTCATCATCGCCACGGGCTATTTAATCGTCGTGCTGGTGATGCCGCTGGCGGCGGAAAATGGGTGGGGCCTGAAAGTGGCCAACGCGCTCGCCCTCGCCGGCGGTTTGTATGGCCTTGCGTCGTTTCTGCTGGTCGTCGCGCTCAAATGGATTTTGATCGGCCGCTATCGTCCCTGCGCGCGGGCGATGTGGACGCCGTTTGTCTGGCTCAGCGAGGCGGTCACGAATTTATATGAATCGCTGGCCGTGCCGAACCTGCTGGATTTTTTGCGCGGCACGCCGATGCTGCCGTGGGCGCTGCGCTTGCTCGGTGCCAAAATCGGCCAGGGCGTTTATCTCAACACCACCGACCTCACGGAATTTGATTGCGTGCGCATCGGCGACGAAGCGGAGTTGAACGCCTGGTGCGGGCCGCAGACGCATTTGTTCGAGGATCGCGTGATGAAAATCGGTTTGGTTGAAATCGGCGCCCGCACCACCATCGGCGCGCGCACGACAGTTCTTTACGACACGCACGTCGGCGACGGCGTGCATCTCGGCCCGCTCACGCTCGTCGCCAAGGGCGAACGGCTGCCTGCCGCGACGCGCTGGGAAGGTTCGCCCGCCGCGCCCGCCGATGAAAAATGAAAGCGGCGCTGATTTTTCACTGGCCGGAAATGCCTGCGCTGCCGCCGCCGGAACAGCCGGTGCTGATTCGGGTGGCGACAACTCAATCGCGTTCGACCGCGCGGCAGGAACTGCGCGTAGTGCTGCGCGCAACGCTCGCGGCGTGGAGCAACTTGTTGCCGGAACAACTGCCGTTGCGCGAAACGGCTGCCGGGCCGGTCTGGCCGGGAGCGCTCGCAGGTCAAGCCTTGGACATCAGCTTTTCCTACGCTGACGGCGAAGGCTGGATTGGGCTGCTGCGCGGCGGCTGGATCGGCCTGGACGTCATGCCGATTCAACGCATCGCCGAAGCGGAAGCCGTGGCGCAGCATTTCCTTGAGGCTGACGAGTTGGAAACGATTCAACAGTCAGCTCATCCGGCGCTGGCATTCGCGACGGCCTGGACGACTTTGGAAGCGCGGTTGAAATGTTTGAAGCAACCGCTGCGCGAGTCGTCCGCCAGCGCCGGCGGACGGTTGGAGAAAAAATGTGCGACGGAAAATTTGTTGCAGCCGAATCATTTCGTGGTGACGGTGGCCACCGCCACACAGTTGGCCAGTTGAACAATTCGGGATTTTTCAAAAGCTGAAAATTCCCCGCGTCTTTGGAATGGCGAAACCCCGGCGGACCTGACAACGTCTCGTTGAATATTGATGACTGGACGTTTGAAACAGCTTGTCTGGATGCTGCCGCTGGCGCTGGCCGGCCTGGTGGCCGTGCTGGGCTGGTGGGGCAACGCGCGGCTGCGCGAAACGATCGAGGGCCAGATCCAGGCGCAGTTGGCCGCCACGCTCAACGCCAATGTCACGGCGCTGGGCATTTGGACGACCAATCAAACCCGGCTGGCCACTTCGCTGGCGGAAGATCCGAACGTGCGGACGCTGGCCAACCAGATTTTTCAAATCACTCCGTCCGTCCGGCGAGATGCGCACACGCAGCCGGAGCTGCAGCAATTCGTCCAGGATTTGCGGCCGCGGCTGACGCGCCTCGGCTATGAGATCGCGCAATTGGTGAACACCAATTTTATCGTGGTCGCCAATTCGATGCGGCCGCAATTGCTCGGCAACATGCTGGTTTCCGACGCGCACACGAACAAGTTCGCCGAGCTGTTCACCTCCGGCCAGCCGGTCATCATCACGCCGTTCAAGCCGGAATTGCTCGATCAAAGACGTTTCATCCGCAATGCCAACGCCGCGGCGCGCACGAATGATCTCCGCCGCCTGAATCGGCCCGTGGCGGCGGGCGGACGCCAGCGGCGCGGGGATGTGACGTTGATGCAAGTGGCGGCCCCGGTGCGCGATCAGAATGGCGCGCTCGTCGGCGCGCTGGCGTTGATCATCAATCCGGACAAGGAGTTTTCGCGGATCCTTTCGGTGGCGCGCTCGGGCTTGTCCGGGGAAACCTACGCGTTTGACCAGACCGGGCTGCTGATTTCGCACAGCCGGTTTGACACGCAGCTCAAGCAGCTGGGCCTGCTTGAGATGACGAACACCAGTTCCGCGCTGAATCTCCGTCTGCGCGATCCCGGCGGCGATCTGACGAAAGGATTTCAGCCGACCAACACCGAAACTTTTGCACGGCCGTTGACGCGGCTCGTCGCCAGCGCGGTGGACGGCGAGGATGAAGTGGATGTGACGCCGGCCCGCGACTATCGCGGCGTGCCCGTGGTGGGCGCGTCCTGCTGGCTGCCGCAATTTGGTTTTGGCGTGGCCACGCAGATTGACGCCGATGAAGCCTTCCGCCCGCTGCACGTCTTGCAATGGCTTTTTGTGGCGCTGGTTTTGTTGTTGCTGCTTTGCGCGACCGGTTTATTTGTCTTTTCCAACCTCACCTGGCGCCAGCGACTGGACGCGGCGGAATTCAAACTGAAACAGCTGGGCCAATACACGCTCGAGGAAAAAATCGGCGAAGGCGGCATGGGCGTGGTCTATCGCGCCCGCCACGCGCTGATGCGCCGGGACACCGCCGTCAAACTGCTGCTGCCCGACCGCGCGGATCCGGCGGCGATTGCGCGCTTTGAACGCGAAGTTTGCCTGACCTGCCAGCTCACGCATCCGAACACGATCCAGGTTTACGATTACGGCCACACGCCCGACGGGATTTTTTATTACGCCATGGAGTATTTGCGCGGCTTGAATCTGCACGACTTGGTCGTCCGGTTTGGGCCGCAACCGGAAGGCCGGGTCGTCCACATCCTCACGCAGATTTGCGATTCGCTTGCGGAGGCGCACGCACTCGGCCTGGTCCACCGCGACATCAAGCCGGGCAATGTTTTTCTCTGCCATCGCGGCGGCGTGGCGGACTGCGTGAAGGTGCTCGACTTCGGCCTGGTGCGCGAATATCGCGCCAGCGCGCCGGAAACGGCGGAGCCGGACGCGGACTTCGTGATCGAGGGCACGCCTTGGTTCACGCCGCCCGAGGCCATCCACGGCGCGGCGCCTACGGACCCGCGCAGCGACATTTATTCGCTCGGCGCGCTCGGCTACTATTTGCTGACGGGCCAATATATTTTTGACGCGGTGACGATTCCGGAGATTCACGAGAAGCAGCTCGCCGCCGCCCCGATTCCGCCCAGCCAGCGCACCACGCAGCCGATCAGCGCCGCGCTGGAACAGCTCCTTTTGCGCTGCCTCGAAAAATCCCCGGAGCAGCGCCCGCAATCCGCCGGCGAATTCCGCGCCGAATTGCTGGCGACGCCGGCGGCGGCGGAGTGGACAGAGGCGGCGCGCGTCGCCTGGTGGGAAGCCTACCAACTGGAGCCGGTCGCCGTGCCGGCGGAAACGGCTGCGCCCGATTCCGTGGGCCTGGCGACGGTGAACGTGGATCTGGCCGACCGCTGAATTAAACATTCTTTGCCGCCGGCAGCCCTACGCCAATTTCATTCTTCGTGGTCAGCGGCGATAACAAGATTTGCAGTCAGCCAGTTGCTGGTTCGCGCCGGTGAAGAATCTTTCTTGTCGTCAGGATTTTATTTTGGCGGCAGTTCGGAGATGAACCAGCCTTCCACTTTCTGACGCGCCCAGGGCGTTTTGCGCAGAAAGGTGAGGCTGGATTTCACCGACGGATTGAACTGAAAACAGCGGACCGGAATCCGTCGCGCCATCTCGCTCCAGCCATGCCGTTGGACGAGCTGGTTGAGAATGTTTTCCAGCGTGATGCCGTGCAACGGATCGCGCGGATGGGAACTGGGCGTCGGCATAAATTAAAATGGCCTGCAACTTCTTCGTCCGGATGGCGGACGAAGCCGCCGGGGTTTCAAGGCCTCGGCGAGGCCGGAAGTTTAGCCGGTCGCGCCGCTTTGAAAACTGCAAGCTGCCGCGGCTTTGGCTGGGCGCACGGCTTACGACGCATGAGGTTCCGGGGCTTCGACAAACAGCGGCTGCTTGATGCCGGAAACGCGGTCGAAATTTTTTATTTTTTCCAGCGTCATCTCGGTCAGGTGATTGCCGGCGCATAAAATCAAGGTGCCGGATTTGGTCTCGACGTCAGACCGCAGCACCATGCCGGGGGTCAGGTCGGCGATGGCGATGGAGATGCGCGAACTCGCGGCGTCGCGGGCGCTGACGGCGACGCCATAATATTCCCGCACGGCTCCGAGCAAGGTTGGATCATACCAGCCGAGCCGCGCCTGCATTTCGTTCAACGCCTCCAGCCGGCTCACGTTGTCCGTTTGCAGCTTGGCGAGGTCGGCGAGAATTTTCAGCAGGCGCGAACCGAGCGGCAGCGCCTCGCCCTTGACCGCGTCCGCCGGCGTGCCGGTGCCGTCGTAATTTTTGTGCTGGTAGCGCACGATGCGCGCCACGCCTTCCAGCCGGGGAATGTTCGCCAGCAGCCGGGCGGCGGTTTCCGGCAACTGCGCCACCAGTTGTTCCTCGACTTTGGACAGGGCGACGCCGGCGCGCGCGCGGAGCAGCAGCTCCGGCGGGATGGTGACATTGCCAATCGGCGCGAGCATGACCGCCAGCGGAATTTCCCATTCATTGTCGGCGTGAAATTTTTTAATCACGCCGCCGATGAGGTCGCGCATCGTCTGCGCGCGGCCAAACGACTGCGGCTCGATCATGGTCAGAATGTCGGTGAGCAGTTTGATGCTGCCGCTCAAAGTTTTGTTGAGCAGTTCCTTTTCGGCGGTCACGAGCCGGTATTGCACCCGCGCGTCCTCAACCGCCTTGCCGAGGATTTCGAGCGGACACGGCTTGGTGAGAAAACGGAAGATGTTGCCTTCGTTCACGACCTTGATCGCGCCTTCCAGATCGGCGTTGCCGGTGAGCATGATGCGGACGGTGTCCGGCGCGCGTTCCTTGACGAGCGATAAAAAACGGATGCCGTCCATCAGCGGCATCTGGCGGTCAGAGACCACGACGGCGAACGGCCCGCGCTCCGCGATTTTTTGCAGCCCGGCCTCGCCGCCCGCGGCGGTTTCCAGCGGGAACTGTCGGCGGAAGTTGCGTTCACACGACGCCAGCAAATTGGGATCGTCATCCACGAACAATACTTTTTCAGTCATAAATTTGATATTTCAGGTTTCAGGTGGCGATCAATTCCTGGCAGCCGGTTCGCCATGCTTCAATTCTCCCGGCAAAACCGAGTTTGGTTAAATAGTCGGTGTCAAGCTGTGGCGGTGGCGACTCGGTCTTGATCCCGGAAAATTCATGGGCGAAAACGTCGGCAACGTGAACGGCGATGGCCGGCGAAAATTCCGGCGCGACGCATCGGGCCGGTTGATGGTGCATGGCGACCGCCTCGATGATGGGATTGGGCAGGCCCCAGAGCGCCAGCAGATACGCGCCGACATCCGCGTGCGAGGCCCCGAAAAATTCCAGTTCCACCTGCCAGACCGGGAGGTTTTGCTGGCCGGTGCGGGCGATGACGTCGGCATATTCCTCGTGCAGGCCGGTGGCGAGGATCAACTGCCCCACGTCATGCAGGAGACCGGCGAGGAAACATTGATCGAGGATTTTAAGCTCCTGTCGTTCCATTTGCGCCACGCCGCGCGCCAGCACACCGGTATCCCACGAATGACGGGCCAGCACGTCGAGCGAAAACAGCCGGCACATCTTCGCGTCATACTGCGAAAAAATCCCCACCGACAGCGCCAGCGAGCGGACGGTGTTCAGCCCCAGATATGTCACGGCGTCCAGCGGATTGCTGATGGGCTGGGCCATGCCGAAAAACGCCGAGTTGACGAGCTGCAACATTTTCGCGGTCATGCCGATGTCGCGCGAGACGATTTCGGCGACGCGTTCCATGGCTGGAGAATCTTTCCGCAATTCCTCGGTAAGCTGGTTTTGGAGCGCGGGCAAAGACGGCAGGTTTTTGACGCGCGTGGCCAGTTGTTTGAGCCGCTCGTTGCCCAGCAGGTCGCGCAAGGCAAAGGCGCGGGCGATGGCCCGGCGCAATTCGTCGGCATCGCATGGCTTGGACAGGTATTGATGCGCCGGGCCAACGAGCCGCAAGACGGCTTCGCGTTCTGCGTGGCCGGACAGGATGATGCGCACCGTCTGCGGATGCCGCTTGAGCACCTCGGTCAGCAGTTGCGAACCATCCATCACGGGCATCATCATGTCGGAAACGATGATGTCCACCGGATGCGCCGCCATGAAATCGAGCGCCGGCTGTCCACCGTCCAGGAAATACATTTCCCATTCCGTGCGCATGGAGCGCAACTGGCGCTGCAGACCTTGCAGCACCTTCGGCTCGTCATCCACAAATAAAAGCGTTTTCATGCGGTGGTGATTTCCGGTGGCAGCGGCGCCCCGGTTGCTGTCCCGGACTGCGGTTTCAACGGCAGCCGCAGGATGAAGGTGGTGCCGCGCCCGACCTCGGTTTCAAAGGTCACGGTGCCCCCATGCTGCTTGACAATGCAGCCGTAAATCATGGCCAGTCCCTGGCCCGTGCCTTTGCCCACATCCTTGGTGGTGAAAAACGGTTCAAAAATCTTCTGCCGGTTGGCTTCCGCAATACCCGTGCCGGTATCGGTCACCCGCACCTCGGCATGTTCCCCGGCACACCGGGTCTGCACGGTTATCAATCCTTTCGTGCCAGGATTTTGTTTGACGACATCGCCGATGGCATGTGCCGCGTTGACGACCAGATTGAGCACGCACTGGTTGAACTCGCCAAGGAAACACGGGACGGCCGGCAAATCCGGTGCCAGTTCCAATTTGAGATCGGCGACATATTTCCAAGTATTGCGGGCGACGGTGGTGGTGCTTTCAATGGCCTTGTTCAAGTCGGCGGGCGTCTTTTCCTTGCCGCCGGGATGTGAAAATTCCTTCATTGCCCGGACGATGTTCGTGACACGTTCCACGCCTTCCAGTGTTTCGTTGAGGGCGGCGGGGATTTGTTCGCAGAGGTATTCCAAGTCGCTGGCCGCGAGCAATGCCTCGCTGCGCGCCAGCAACTCCGGCGTGATGGAATTCTGTTTGGCGGCGGCCAGCAATGTGGCGTGGCTCTGCAACACCTCGCTGATGGCGGCGAAGGAATCTTTCACAAAGCGCGTGTTGTCGCCGACGTATTGCGTTGGGGTGTTGATTTCGTGGGCGATGCCGGCGGCGAGCTGGCCGACGGATTCCAGCTTCTGCGACTGGCGCAACTGTAGTTCCATCCGCTGCCGCTCCTGCTCCGCCTGCTTGGAGGCGGTGATGTCCCGGGAAATGCCCACCAGCCCGTTGATTTTTCCGTCCGGACCGCGAATGGGCACTTTGGTGGAGGACACCCAATGAGGGCCATTGGCCGTGTCGGACTTTTCCACCAGGTCCACCAGTGGGTTGCCGGTGGTCATGAGACAACGCTCCTCCACCAGCTTCTGGCGGGCGTCGCCGCCCGGAAAAAAATCCGCGTCGCTTTTGCCAATCGCCTCCTCGGGATTCGCCAGTCCCAGATGCCGGGCCTGCGCTAGGTTGATGCGGGTGAACCGGCTGTCGAGATCCTTGAAATAAATGTGGTCCGGCAGGTTGTCCATCAGCGCCTGCAACAGGTCGCGTTTGTGCGCCAGCGCCTGCTCGATCCGTTTGCGCTCGGAGATGTCCTGCTTGATGGCGATGAAATTCCGAATGGCTCCGTCCGTGCCGCACACCGGCGTGATGGTCATCTCCTCGAAATATGAACTGCCGTCCTTGCGCTGGTTGACCAGTTCACCTTGCCAGACGTGGCCGCTGGAAATCTGCCCCCACATGGCGGCGGAGAACTCCGGCTGCTGCCGGCCGGAATCAAGCACGCACGGGTTCAGCCCGACAGCCTCCTTGGCGGCATAACCAGTCAATTGGGTGAACGCGTGGTTGACCCAGAGAATGCTTCCCTCGCGATCCGTAATGGCAATGCCGTTGGCCGCCGCCTCCAAGGCTGACGTCTGCAGGTGCAATTCCCGTGACTGCTCATTGAGTTGATCCAACGTCATGGCCAGTTGGCCGCTGGTTCGGCGGGCGGCCAGCAGCACAAACAGCACCAGCCCCAGCATCACTGCCAGATTGGCCGCCCCAAACATAAACACCTTTTGCTTGATCTCGTTAAAGCCGTTGAAACTGGCCTGGGTTTGCGCCCCCGAAAACTGATAGCCGAACTGTTCCAATGCCAGCTCCGCCTCGCTGACCCGCTGGATTTTTGGCGGCAGCTCCTCATCCATCAGCTTCATGGACTTGGCAAAATCCTGGTCCAACAGCTCCCGCATCCGGGCGTATTCCTCCGCCAGATCGTCAAACGCCGTGTCCAGCGCGGCGGTCAGTTGCCGGCCCTGCGGATCGTGCAGGAGCTTTTTTATTTCGCCCAGCTCGGTCCGGATGTTTTTTTCCGCCACCTCGGCGTCCAGCGCCTGCTGTGCCCGGGCGTTTTCCCGAACGAACAAACGCTCATACGAATACAGCCGGAACAGGGCGATTTGCTCCCGCAGGGAAGCCAGATGATTCAGGTTGGGCAGCCCTTCCCGGTTCAGCGCGGTGGCGGCCTTCATGCCGGTGTTGCAAACCCGTTGCAGGACGAACATTTGAACCAGCGCAAAAGCAAACGCCAGCAACACCACCCGGAAAATGTTCTGGAAACCGCGCGCCGACATCTGCCGCAACAGGCCCTTGTCGCCGATGGCCTGGCGGATCTTTTCCGCCGGGCTGACATACTCCTTCGGCAGCGGCGCGGCCAATGCCTGCTGGATGCCGACCTGCCGCTGCAGCCGCCCCTGCACGGCGGTCAGCATGACTTCCATCGCGAACGGTTTGGCCAGGTAATCATCCGCCCCCTGTTCCATGCTGAACCGCGCATCCGCCTTCTGCGGCTCGCCGGTCATCATGATCACCGGGATGGCGGCGGTTTCCGGGTGGCCGCGCAGTTCCTTGAGCACGGCAAATCCGTTTTGCCCGGCCATATTGACATCGCACAAGATGAGGCTGGGTTGCTCGCTGAACGCCAGTGCCAGCCCGGCTGCGCCGCCGCCGGCCTCCTTCACGTCATAGCCCTGCCGTCGCAACGTGGTCACGACCGCCTTGCAAAACAGCTTGTCATCGTCAATGACCAGGATTTTTGGCATCAGGGCATTTTTGCCAAGTGCGGTCTGGATTGACACACGCCGGCTCCTTGTCATCGGCCAGAACCCGGCCTGACTGAAAGCAAAAGCGGCTGGGTCTGGCCACCGCCCGGCCGCCGTCCGGGCAAAAAAAGAACGGGATGTCGCGGGTCATCCCGTTCGTGGCTGGCTGGCGGCTCAGGCGGACGGCCGCGACTGCTTGGCGGCTTTGGCCGCGGCGCGCGCCGCCTTGGCGGCGGCTCTGGCTTCGGGCGTCACCTCGGGGGCGGCAATGACGCCAAAGCCCCAGTCGGTCAGTTTGTGTTCCTGGCCCAGGTTCTGGCCGGCCAAAACGCCGCGCGAGGCGGTCACCAGAAAGCGGAGGCCGCCGGCCGTTTTGGCGTCCGGGCCGATGGCCTTGTCACAGGCCTCGGTGGCGGTGGTCGCCTGTTTGGCGAGGAGCTTGGACTGCTGGTTGTTGGTGTCAGCGGTATTCACGAGCGCGGCAAGATTGGCAATGCCTTCGATGCCACTCAGCGGACTGGCCGCTCCGAGCTCGGTGTGCTTGGTCGAGATAGCCTTGGCCAAGGTGATGAACTGATCCTTGTTTTCGGGGATCGGTATTCGCATTTTGTTTTCTTTATTTGAGGTTTCGTTGGTTTCGGTCCTGCAGTCGCCGGGCTTCGACTGGTCCGGCCGGGCTGAGGGAACCATTACCCCACTATCAGATGCCCCTGCCGGCGAGATTTCCAACCGTTTTTTGTTAAAAATCTGGTAAAATTTGCCATCCAACCTCGTTTCCGCCGGCGCGGAAGCCCCGGCGGCGGTCCCGGAACCCCATCCGGCGACCGCGGAATTGACTTCCCCGGTCACGGAAACCATTTCCGCGGCCCGGGAACCCCGTTCCGTGCCGGCGGTTTGCAATTCCGTGAACGCGATATGCCCTTCCCCGATGGCGGAACGGCTTCCGGCGGTCGGGGAATTGATTTCCGTGGCCGGGCAATTCATTTTCGGCTCCGGGGAACAGGCTTCCGCGCAGCCGGCAGACAATTCCCGCCCCGCCAACGCCCTCGGGGCCGGCCGTGGGTGGTTAAAAATGAAAAATCCCCAAGGTTCACCGGCCTTGGGGAAGAGATTTGTGATCGGTTTGTGCCGGCAGCTTTCAACGGCGACCGCCGCCATGTCCGCCGCCACCATGCCAGCCACCGCCAAACCCGCCGCCGTGCCAGCCACCGCCCCCATGCCAGCCGCCGCCATAGTAGCCCCGGCCCCAGCCGAAGGAGAATGTCACCGGCGGATACCACGCGTAATTCGGATAGTAATACGGCTGGTAATAATACGGCTGATAGTAATACGTCGTGTCCGGGACGGTTTGCACGTAGGTCACCGCCGGCGCCGCCACCGTGGCCGTCGAAGCGGGTTCGCTGGCGTAAGTCGCCGTGGCCGGCGGCGCGGCGGACGCTGGCGGCGCGGCGGCGGCCACGCCCGCGCGCGGCTGGTTCAACATCGTCACGATGACGGCGTCGGAAATGCCCTGCTGCCGCAGATAAATGATTTGATCCGCGTTCAAGCCGTAGCTGTTCCCGGAATTTTTGATGTAGGCGATGATGGTGGCGTCGCCCACCTTCGACTGCGCGAGCTGCAGGATTTGCTGCTCACCGTAAGCCAGTTGCGGGGCGGGCGCGCTGACGGTCACGGGCGACGCCGGACTGGGGGCGGACGAATCTTGGGCCAGCACCGAGGACGCGGTCCAAGCGATACCGGCGACGGTCAGGACCGCCGCCATTTTTTGCAATTTATTTGTTTTCATAAAATCACCGGTTGCTCAATTAAACACTGCAACCTCACTTGAGTTGCGCCAAACGTCAACCGCCGGCAGCCGACATCAGCGCCAGTGGCCGCGGGAATTGTGCCAGCCGTGGTCGTCATGCCAGGCACGGCCGCCAATCCACACCGCGTGCGGCCGGGGCGGGTAGCCCCAGTGGCCGCCGACCCAGAACCAGCCGCCGTTCCAGACCCATTCGCCGTCAATCCAGACATAGTCCGGTCCGGGCGCGACCACGACGGTGTCCACTGGCGGCGGGGGCGGCGACTGCTGGATGTAGGTCGTGGTGCCGCCGGTGGTTTCCGCCGAGGCGCCGACGGTGGTGGGGGTGTTGATCATGTAATTGACGACTTTGTCGGTCACGCCG
>Ga0181516_10002108_pt1 | contig 14467 bp, 13 predicted proteins | sample PEATcosm2014_Bin_25_FD_121104 | JGI IMG/M metagenome (GOLD analysis project Ga0181516, IMG submission 121104) | Peatland microbial communities from MTU Mesocosm Facility, Houghton, MI, USA - PEATcosm2014_Bin01_10_metaG | ecosystem: Environmental > Terrestrial > Soil > Wetlands > Peat | place... | reverse complement strand
GTTCAGTGATGATTTGAAACCCGATAGTCGGGAACAGTCTGGTCAAAGCAAAGTTCGGTCTAGGACAGCAAACATCACATGAGTAATAAATTGTTCGTCGGGAATCTTTCCTTCGACACCACTGAAAACGACCTGCAGGACGCGTTTGCCGCGCACGGCACGGTCACGGAAACCAACCTGATGATGGACCGCATGAGCGGCCGTCCGCGTGGATTTGGTTTCGTCACCATGAGCACGCCCGAAGAGGCGCAGAAAGCCATCGAAGCGCTGAACGGCGCCCAGCTTGGCGGTCGCGCCCTCACGGTCAATGTCGCGCGTCCGCGCGAAGATCGTCCGCCCGGTGGCGGCGGTGGCAGCCGCGGGCCTCGCCGTGAATTCGGCGGTGGCGGCAGCGGTGGCGGCGGTGGCGGTCGTCGTGATCGCTATTAATCGCGATTGAATTTTCACAGCGGGGCTTGGGTAAATCCAAGTCCCGCTTTTTATTTATCGGGGTCGAGGTGATAGCGGCGGTTCATGTAAAGTTCGTCCGCGACCTGAAAGATTGCCTCGGCATTTTTTTGCAATTCCAAATCTTCCGGCGTTGGCTGCGTTGTGAGTTGCAAATTCACTTCGTGCGGATCGCCCGCGTAAAATTCAACGGCCTTTTGCAGGCCGAGAACGACCATGCGATTTTGCGCGAACATCCCGACATCGCGGTTGTGATTGAGCAGTGCGTGGAAAGTTTCCGGCGGATCGTGCAAAAGGTCGCGCCCGAAAAACATCGTTTCATAAGGACGTCCGATCAGTCCGAGAACGGTCGGCGAAACATCCAGCGAACCTCCGAGCGCATGGATGCGCTCTGGCTGCGGCACGGCTGCCGGGCCGAGAATTACAATCGGAATTTCGTAGGAAAAAATCGGGATGTCCTGGCTGCCATAAACGCGTGCGCCGTGGTCGGCCACGACGACAAAAATCGTGTTCGTCCAGAACGATTCCTTTTTCGCCGCCTGAAAAAACTGGCCGAGGCACCAGTCGGTGTATTTCACGACGTTTTCGCGCGAGCCGTTCGGGTCTTCGGGAATCCGTCCTTTCGGGTAAGTGTAGGGCTTGTGATTTGACACGGACAGAATCGTCGCGAAAAACGGCCTGTTCGTCTGGCTCAATTCGCGGAATTTTTCAATCGAGCCTTTGTATAAATCCTCGTCGGCCACGCCCCAGACATTTGCGAACGACGGATTTGGAAAATCTTTTTCGTCCACGATCTGGTCAAAACCATTGGCGACCAGATATGGTTTCATGTTGTCGAACATCGCGTGGCCGCCGTAAAGAAACATCGTGTCGTAGCCGTCGCGCTTGAGCACACGCGCGATGGTCTCGACGTTTTGCGAGCGGTCGCGATGGACAATCGCGTCACCGGGCAGCGGCGGAAATCCCGACAACACGCCTTCCATGCCACGCACGGTGCGGTTGCCGGAGGCGTAAATGTTGTCGAACAACAAACCTTCGGTCGTGGCGAGCGCGTCCATTTGCGGCGTGAGCGTTTCACCTTTGCGACCAAGGCTGCCCCAAAATTCCGAGCCAAGGCTTTCTTCGAGCAAAATTACGACATTTAATTTTGGCCGCGACAAATCGCCGGAAATTTTCCGCGCAATGTCGTCCGCGCCGCCGGTGAAAGTCGCGTTTGTTGACGAAAGCATTTGCCGTACGCGCGTGTAGGCTTCGTTGCGCGGCAGAGTTTTGTAAAAAGTCGGGTAATCAAGATTTCGCGTCCACGCGGCGGCGAAAAAGGAGACCGCGCCGTCGTTGGCGATTTCGTTGAGCGTGCGGTCGTCGCTGACCTGCGGCGGATTCAGATTCACCGTCAAGCTCAAGCCGGAAAACAAAATCAGCACGCCGGCGAACCAAAGAAATCTTGTTCCAACCCAAACGGGTTTCGTCCACATCGTTTTGAAAAGCCGCCCGGCGAGCCACATCCAGACCGCGCCGAGAAAAATGCAGCCGCCGACGACGGCGGGAACCGGATACGCGTCCCAGATATTGATGAAAACTTCGCGCGGATAAACGAGGTAATCCACGGCGACGGGATTGAAGCGCGATTTGAATTCGTCGAAGAAGAAAAATTCCGCCGCTAGCAGAAAAATTTGCACCGCCCAGAACATGGTCATGAAAAGGCGAAACCACAACCGGTGCGCGAACGAGGCGAACGGGCGGTTGCCGATGATGAAGCACCAGAACAACAGTGGCAGAATCAAAAAAAGCGCGGCGATGACGTCGCGGTAAAAACCGGCGGCGAAGGCGAGCAGAATGTTCCACGGCGCGACGTGAGCGGTTTCATATCTAAAAAAAAGGACGGCGCGTAAAATTGTAAAAACTGCGAGCAGCGAAAAAAAACAGAACGCGATGAAGGCGTAGCGCGAGCGCGGTTTTTTCTGGAAGCGGGATGCCGGAGTTTGGTTCATCAATTTCAGATTTTTGACAGGTGGAGTTTAGGGGCGTTCGCTTTTTTGTCCAAGCCGGTTTTCAACCGCGTCGTTCAGATTTGACAGCGCGGGAAATGTCCGCAAAATATAAGACCGTTTCCGGTCGCCAGCGTAGCTCAGTGGTAGAGCAGAGGACTCATAAGCCTTTGGTCGGAGGTTCAAATCCTCCCGCTGGCACCAAGTTATTCACCGCTTGACCTTTTGGCGCGCAGCGGATTTACTGTGTGGCGTTAGGCATATTCATGTTTGCGCAACTTAAAAGCCTGTTTTCCAACGATATTGGAATAGACTTGGGTACTGCAAATTCCCTCGTCTACGTGCGGGATCGCGGAATCGTCCTGCGCGAACCTTCAGTGGTGGCCATCCAAGCGGGTACGACCAACGTGCTGGCCGTCGGCAACGAAGCGAAAAAAATGCTGGGCCGTACGCCCGGCAACATTGTGGCCATCCGCCCGATGAAAGACGGCGTGATCGCCGACTTCGAAATCACCGAGGCGATGCTCCGCCACTTCATCCAGAAGGTTCATCACAGAAAATTAATCGCACCACGAGTCGTGGTGGCGGTGCCTTCAGGCATCACGGAAGTTGAAAAGCGGGCAGTGAAAGATTCCGCCACCCACGCTGGCGCGCGCGAGGTGTATTTGATCGAGCAGCCAATGGCCTCGGCCATCGGCGTCGGCCTTCCGGTGCATGAACCGGCGGGCAACATGATCGTGGATATCGGCGGCGGGACTTGCGAAATCGCAATCATCTCCCTTGCCGGCATCGTCTTCAGCCGCAGCCTGCGGGTGGGCGGGGACGAATTTGACGAAACGATCGCCGCGCACATGAAACGCGCCTACAACATGATGATAGGTGAACGCACTGCGGAAGAAGTCAAGATACGCATCGGCTCCGCGTTTCCGTTGGAACAGGAAATGACCATGGATGTCAAAGGCCGCGACCTCGCGTCGGGCCTGCCCAAAACACTGACCATCCGTTCCGAGGAGATTCGCGAAGCGTTGCAGGAACCGCTCTCGAGCATTTTGGAATCCATCCGCCTCACGCTGGAACGCTGTCCGCCCGAACTCGCCTCCGATCTTGTGGATCGCGGGCTGGTCATGGCCGGCGGCGGTTCGCTGTTGAGGGGAATCGACCGGCTCGTCGCCGAGGAAACCGGCTTGCCGGTCCATTTGGCCGACGATCCCATGAGCGCTGTTGCCGAAGGCACTGGCCGCGTGTTGCAGGAAATCGAATTCCTGAAACGCGTCGCGACCAACGCCAAGTACTGACTTCCCGCCAAGTTCACCTGTGGCGCGGCTGAAAAACCAGCCGCAGTTGCAGGATGTTCAAGCAAAAACATTACCTCGCGCTCGGCGCGGTGACGCTGGTGGCCATGCTGATTTTTAGCCTGCCGCCCAGCGCGGTCGCCCGTCTCAAACTCACCGTCGGCAGTCTGTTTTTGCCGCTGTTCGGTCTCGTCAACACGGCGCAACAACTGCCCGTCGCCGCTGCCGACGCCATTTTGCCGCGCCGCGAACTGCTCCAGCAGGTCGAAAATCTCCGCCGCGAAAATGAACAACTGAAAGTTCTGGCCTTGCAGACCGGCGCGACCTCCCGCGAAAACGATCAGCTGCGTTCGCTCGTCGGCTGGCAGCGGCAAGTGCCGTGGAAACTGAAATTGGCGAACGTCGTCATGCGCGACCCTGCAAATTGGTGGCGCACCGTCGAGATTGACCTCGGCACGCGCGATGGCGTGACTGAAAATCTGCCGGTGCTGACTGCTGACGGTCTGGTGGGTCGCGTTTCATCCGCCGGACTTACGCGGTCGCAAGTCGTCTTGATCGGCGATCCAAATTGCAAAGCCTCCGCGCTTGTCGAAAATCCGGCGCACGACATCGGCATTATTAATGCGAGCGGTCCGCTCGATAATTCGCTGGTCGAACTGACTTATCTTTCCGGCAGCGCCAATTTGAAGCCCGGACAGAATGTCATCACCAGCGGCCTTGGCGGAATTTTTCCTAAAGGTATTCCCATCGGACTGGTCGTGGATTCGCGTCCCGTTGAATTCGGTCTTTACACAGAGGCGCGCGTGAAACTTTCCGCCAATCTCGGCGCGCTCGAACAAGTCTGGGTGCTGCTTCCATGAATGCCTTCAATACAATTTTGATCCTGGCTGTCGCGTTTCTCGCGGTGTTTGGCGAAGCCGCATTTCCCGGCTTGCGCCACTTGCTCGGCGCGCAGGTGGATTTGCTTCCGGCGCTGATGGTCTGCGCCGCGTTGAACACGGAAATCGTGACCGTCGCGCTGCTCGCGGTGTTTGGCGGGCTGTGGTTCGACGCGCTTTCGGCCAATCCGCTCGGCATCACCATCCTGCCGCTGTTCATCATCGGCTTCGTGGTTTGTTCACGCCGCGATCTGATTTTGCGCGGGCTGCCGTTCGCGCAAATTGTCCTCGGCACCATCGCGAGCGCGGCCGTTCCGGCCTTGACTGTTTTATTTTTGCTGACCGGCGGCAGGGAACCGCTGCTTGGCTGGGGTTCGCTCTGGCAATGGCTGGTGATGACGGCGGGCGGAGCGGTGGCGACGCCGGTAATTTTTGCGCTGTTCGATTGGTGCAACCACGCGCTCGGCTACCAGCCGCGAACTGAAATCAGTTTTCGTTCAGATCGCGAAATCCATCGCGGACGAAGGAAATAAAATGCTCGTTTTTGACGAACTGAAAAAGAACGACCCGCAGCTCCGCCTCGTGGCGCTGGTGCTGGCGGCGGGCTTGTGCATTTTGCTGGCGGGCTTGTGGTGGGTGCAGGTCGTTTCCGCGCATGAATATCAATCGCATCTGGAAACGCAGGCTTATCGCACCGTGCGGCTTCCCGCAGTGCGCGGAAAAATCCTCGACCGCGAAGGCCGCGTGCTGGCCGAAAACCGCCCGCGCTACAACTTGTGCCTTTATCTCGACGATTTGCGGAAACAATTCGACGCCGCCTACGGACAGCTGTTCAGACAGGCGCGCGACATGCAAAAACAAAACATCGCCGCACAGGAAAAGAATCTCGGCCGTTCGCTGACAAAAGCCGAACGGAAACAATTGGCATTTTCGACCGCCCAATTGGAGCAGCTACACGAACAGGCGCGTCTGGGTGTGGCCAATGATCTGGTCGCGCAATTCAGCCAGCAACTCGGCCAGCCGTTGACACTCGACGCGAAGGATTTTGAGCGCGCCTACGAAACAAGGCTCGCACTGCCGTATCCGATCTTGAAAAATCTGGACGATGTGCAGATCGCGAGGTTCGAGGAAAAATTCACCGGCGGGCTGGGCACGGACTTGGACTTGGAATCGGCGCGCGTTTATCCGTCCGGCACGACCGCGGCGCACCTGCTCGGTTATGTCAAGCTGGACACCGATTCCGTTGAAGGGGAAGACTCATTTTTTTCCTACCGGTTGCCGGATTATAGCGGCATGGTCGGCGTGGAAGGCGGTTTCGACGCTCAATTGCACGGTCGTGCAGGCACGGAATCCGTGCTCGTCAACAGCCAGGGTTATCGCCAGTCGGAAAATGTCTGGCTCCAGCCGGAGCCGGGACACAATGTTGTTTTGACGATTGACCTCGACATCCAGCATGCGGCGGAAGAATCCATCGCGGCGCATCAGGGCGCAGACGCGCGCTCGGCGGTCGTCGTCATGGACGTCCGCAGCGGCGACGTGCTGGCGATGGTTTCGTCACCGGCCATCAACCCGGTTTTTTCCGAAAACCCACCCGCGTATCTGAACGATCCGAAATTGCGTCCGCAAATCAACCGCGCGACGCAGCAAAATTACGCGCCCGGCTCCATTTTCAAACCGATCATCGGTCTCGCCGCACTCGAAGCCGGTTTGGACCCGGACGCTCTCGTTGACAATCCGGGTTACGTTTATGTCGGCCAGCGTCACATCACGGATTTGGCGGCGCCGGGCCAATACAATTTTCGGCGCGCCATCATTCATTCCAGCAACACCTACTTTATCACTGCTGGCCTGCGCGCGGGCATTGATAACATCATCCGCATCGCGGAAAAATTTCACTTTGGCGAACGGACGGGTTTGCCGACGCGGCAGGAGACAAAAGGAAATTTGCCGTCACTCAGTCGAATTCATTCGGACTGGCACGACGGCGATACGGCCAACGTTTCCATCGGCCAGGGAGAAATTGCCATCACGCCGGTTCAAATGGCCGTCGCGTATTCCGCCATCGCCAACGGCGGAACAGTTTTGTGGCCGCGCCTCGTCGAGCGGATTGAGCCGCAAGACCCGGCTTCGGGCGAAGTCGCGACGAATTTTCCGTCCGGCCTTGTGCGCGACGAATTGGGCGTGCATCCGCGCAACCTGCAAATTTTGCACGACGCGATGCTTGCGGAAACCGAAGATCCGGAAGGCACGGGATATCCGGCGCGCGTGCCCGGCCTGCGGATCTGCGGCAAGACCGGCACGGCGCAGGTGCAGGACGAACACAATCGGGTGATTGACCATACAGTGTGGTTCGCATCGTTCGCACCGTATGAAAATCCGAAATATGCCGTCGTGGTGATGGTCGAGAGCGGAATTTCCGGCGGCTCAACCTGCGCGCCGATTGCACACGACATCTACGAGGAGATTTTGAAAAAGGAAAATACACCGATAAAACCAAGGATTCTTGCGGAGGCAAAGTAAAATGGTCAATCCGTCCATCAACGAACGCGAACCGAAGCTTGAACGGCTGCAACTGGCCGCGTTGTGCGGGCTGATGTTCATCGGCGCGGCGTTCGTGTTCAGCGCGACGATGGCGAACGCCTCGTCGGCGATCCTGCCGTGGTATGACCAGATCTGGGTGCGCCAGATCATCTGGTATGCGCTGGGTCTCGGCGCAAGCGCGGCGCTGTGCCTTGTGGATTATCACACGCTGGCGCGCTGGTCGTTCGTGGCGTATTGGGCGACGATTTTCTTTCTGGTCGTTGTCCTGGTTCCGCACATCGGCACGGTGCACGGCGGCGCCCGGCGCTGGATTGATTTCCGGGTTTTCCAATTTCAGCCGAGCGAATTCGCAAAACTGGCGTTCATTCTCGCGGCGGCAAATTTCTTGAGCCGTCCGGTGGATGAATTGAAGCAGCGCGGCATTTTTTGGAAAGGCATCGGTTTGATGATGCTGCCGTTTATTTTGATCATGAAGGAACCGGACCTGGGTTCGGCGCTCGTGTTGTTGCCGACCGGCGTGGTGATGATGTTTGTCGCGGGCACACCGAAAAAATATCTGCTGAAGCTCGGCGCGGGCGTCGGGATTTTGGGCGCGTTGTTCCTGGCGGACATCTTGTTCGCGCCGCCGGCGTTGCAGATCAAAATCCAGGAATACCAGCGCCAAAGATTGCTCGTTTATTTCGGCGCGGATTTTGCGTCCGCCAACGCGACATTGGAACAAAAAGCCGAGGCGCGCCGTTTGCAGGTTGATAGATCATACCAGGGCAAGCAGGCGTTGATCTCGGTTGGTTCAGGCGGGTTGTGGGGCCAGGGTTGGTGCAAGGGCGACCAGACCGCGCTGGGATTTTTGCCGCCGGGCGCGGCGCACAATGATTTCATTTTCTCCGTCATTGCCGAGGAGGAAGGATTCGTCGGCTCCATTTTGGTGCTGACGCTGTATGCGGTGGTTCTCTTCACCGGTTTGAGAATCGCCGGCCAGGCGCGCGATCGCCTGGGGAAGCTCGTGGCCGTGGGCGTTGTGACGCTCCTGTTCAGCCACGTTTTCATCAATATCGGCATGAACATTCGCATCGTCCCGGTGACGGGCATCCCACTGCCGCTGTTAAGTTACGGCGGATCGTCAGTGCTGTGCTCGTTGATCGCGCTGGGCCTGATGCAAAACGTCCACATCCATCGAAGAGGATATTAAATATGAGCAACAATAATTTTTCACGGCGACGCCGTGGAATGAGATTCCGTCCCAAGGGCGGTCTCGGACCGAACCCGCAAAAGCCAGACCGCGACGCGACGCAGGCGCGTGCCGAAGTCGTCGGGGAACAAGGCGGCAACGAGCGTGTGTTTGACAAGCGCTACACGAATGAAATCGAGCGCGCGGAAAACATCGCCGCAGGATTGCCGCCGCAGGGCGCGGAAATTCCGCAAACGCCCGCGAGCATTCCCGACAAAAAGGATTTTCGCCAGCCGCACACGGAAATTCCCGCGCACGTTGAGGAAGAAAAACCCTACGAGCCGGTGCAATTGCCGGAGCCGCCGCCGAAAGGCATCGTTGAGGCCATCAAATCCGCCGCGACCAATATCGTGAAAAAAGTCCAGCGGCTCATCCGCCCCGAAAAACGCACGAACAAGGATGTCGTCATCAACGCCGAAACGCTCGAAACGCGCGTTGCGATTCTCGAAGAAGGCAAGCTCGAGGAATTTAACATCGAGCGCACGACGGAAGAGCGTTTGGTCGGCAGCATCTTCAAGGGCAAAGTCCGCAACCTCGAAGACGGCCTCAAGGCTGCGTTCGTGGACATCGGTTTCGAGAAAAATGCATTTCTGCATTATTGGGACATCGTGCCGAACCAGTTCGACAGCAGCGTCGAAATCGTCGAGCGCGAAGGTCGCCGTCGCGACAAGCCGAAAATCACGCAGCGCGACATTCCGCGCCTGTATCCACCCGGCAGCGAAATCATCGTGCAGGTCACGAAAGGCCCGATTAGCACAAAAGGCCCGCGCATCACGACGAATTTGGTTTTGCCAGGACGCTATTTGGTTTTGTTGCCGAACTCGGATCAATCCGGCATCTCTCGCAAGATTGAAAGTCAGGAAGAACGCAAACGCCTCAAGCAAATTTTGCGCGAGCTGAACATTCCCGAAGGCATGGGCGTCATCATGCGCACCGCCGGCGAGAACCAGCGCAAGCCGTATTTCATGCGCGACCTCGCGCTGCTGCTCGAAGAATGGCACGGCGTTCAGGAAAAAATCAAAAAGCAGCCGATGGCGACGTGCGTGTTCCAGGAGCCGGATTTGATCGAACGCACAGTGCGCGACTTTCTCACCGAGGACGTTGACCGCATCGTCGTGGACAATCAAAAAGCCTACGACCGCATCCGCGAAATGATTTTGAAGATCAAGGCCAAGAGCGCGGCGAAAAAAGTCATGCTTTACACCGATTCGCAGCCGGTGTTCGACCGCTTCAACGTCAGCAAACAATTGGAAAATACTTTTTCGCGACAGGTTCATTTGAAGGGCGGCGGCTACATCGTCATTGATGAAACCGAGGCGCTCGTCGCGATTGATGTGAACACCGGACGCCACAAAGGCAGTCGCGATCAGGAAGCGACGATCCTGAAAGTGAACCTCGAAGCCGCCGAGGAAATCACGCGCCAGCTTCGTTTGCGCAACATGGGCGGCCTCATCGTGCTCGACTTCATTGATATGAAAGGGCGGCGTGATCAGCAGTCCGTTTATCAAAAAATCAAAGATGGATTACGTCGGGACAAGGCCAAGACGCACATCCTGCCCATCTCGCAGCTCGGCCTCATGGAGATGACGCGCCAGCGCCACAGCGAAAGCGTCCGCTCCGCCGTCTATGACGACTGTCCGTATTGCAAAGGCCGCGGCAAGGTGAAGAGCGTCGTGACCATGAGCGTCGAGATCCAGCGCAAGCTGCAGGAAATCCTGAAGAAACGCACGCGCGACGAATCGGATTTTCAACTGCGCATCGTCGTGCATCCGACCGTGCTGGACCGGCTGCGCACCGAGGACGAAAAACATCTCATCGAAATGGAGAAACGCTACTTCGGCAAGCTGTCGTTCCGCGCCGACACCGGCATGCACGCCGAACAGTTCAAGATCGTGAACGTGGAGAACAACGAAGAACTGGCGAGCGTCGGCGCTTGAAGCAATTCTGAAAACACAAAACGCCTCGTGGGAAACTGCGGGGCGTTTTTTTATTTTACGCGAAGAAATTTTTCAGTCTAAACCTTCGGAATTCCAAGATATTCGTAAGTCGAAACAGTAACAGGCAGTCCATGCTTCTTTTCGTTCAAAATGTAATGCCGAAGCTGGTTTTTCGAATTCATTCGGTCAAGCCACGGAATTGCGAACGAGGAAATAATTGCCTGAAGTTCACTTTGACGTTGTTGCTCGGGAATGTTTTGCTCGAGGTCGGAAATTTGGATGAAGCGCTTTCTGTCTGGAACAATTCCATCGAGTCGTTCTCGAATGTGGCAATCCGCTTCTGAAGGTCGCTCTAAAGTGCCAAGATCGGTGATGTAAATTCCGAGATTGAAATAGAAGTAACGACTCCATTGCGATCCCTGAATATTAAAGACATGGGTAAAAGGCGGCTTTAATCGGTGCCATGTCGCACCAGTTTTCTTAAAGCCTGTAGATTTAAGAATCGGCGCAAACCAAATCTGGAGCAGTTTATTTTCAGGCGATGGCATGGCTTAACTATTTGCGCAAAATCATTTCACAATTTCCCCTTCGTGCTCGGCAGCCGGCCGGCGATGCGCGGGTCGTGCCGGCGCGCGGCGTCCACCGCGCGCGCAAACGCCTTGAACAGCGCCTCGACGATGTGATGCGGCTCGTCGCCGTAAAGCAGTTCGAGGTGCAAATTGCAGCGCGCCTCGTTCGCGAAGCCCTGAAAAAATTCCCGCGCAAGCCCGAACCGGAACGCGCTCGAAACGTCCTGATTTTTTTCGGCCCCGGAAATTTTCTTCTGCGAAAATTTGTCCAGCCCGCGCCAGACCAAATGCGGCCGTCCGCCAAAATCCACAACGCAACGCGCGAGGCATTCGTCCATCGGCACAAACGCTTCACCGGTGAAAGGATTCTTGGGATGAAAGCCCGCGCCATAGCGGCGAATTCCTTTTTTATCGCCGAGCGCAGTCGCAAACGCCTGTCCGAGCGCGATGCCGCAATCTTCAACGGTGTGATGCGCGTCCACTTCGAGGTCGCCCTTGCAAACGAGTTTCAAATCCACCGTCGCGTGCTTGGCGAACAGCGTGAGCATGTGGTCGAAAAATGGAATTCCGGTTTTGACGGAAGACTTGCCCTTGCCGTCGAGATTGAGGCTGACGGAAATTTTGGTTTCGTTCGTGTTGCGCGAAATTTTTGCCAGTCGCTTTTTCATTGCGGTCATTAAATCAAAGCAGGGCGGAAAAAACAAAGCGCAATTGCGCGAAGTTCAAGGAATTGAATTGGTCGGGGCAGGGGACGTTTGCGCGGCGATCTTCTTCTGGATGGCGTCAATCTGCTGCTGGATGAGCCCGGGTGTTTCCGAAGCTTTTTGGGCGGCGTGAAACCAGTTCATCGCCTGCGGCAGGTTTCCGGCGTCTTGTTCAAGCTGGCCGAGGTGCGTGGTGATCTGCTCGAAGATGAGCTTGTTGTCTTTTTGCGTCTGCTGGTCGAGTGCGAGGTATTTGCGGACGGCTTGTTCCCAGACATTCCGCGCGCGGACGGTGTCGTGATAACTTTCATAATAGAGGCGTCCCAACTCGAAGAGGATTTCGTAGCTGTCGGGATTGTTCCACAATCCCTCAAGCAAAACCCGGTTGGCTTCCTTGTCCTTGTGCATGCGCCGCAGCCAGTAGGCGGTGACGGTGTAAGTCTGGATGTTGTCGGGATCGAGTTCGGCGGAAAGTTTCAGCCACGGCAAAATTTCCTCCACTTTATCGCTGGTGCTCAAATCATCCGTCGGGCCGCCCTCGTCCAGATGCGTGTGGCGGTTCGGGATAAAATGCCGGCCAAATGCGTCAATCCAGTCGCGCGGCGGACCCATGAAGCTGGCTTCGTCGCCGTGGTTTTTGCTGTCGACCGCGCCAGTGTCCTCGGCCATGTGCGGAGTTTCAAAGGCTTCGTTGTTGTCAAAAATCGTCGGGTAATAGCCGCTGTGATAATACTCGTCGGCCTTGACGAAAAAACTGTTCGCAAACATCTTGCTGCTGTCGCCGAGCAGCAGATTAAAAAAATTACCCGACTGGTGGCGGCTGTTTTCCAAAGCCTGAAATCGGGGCTGCAAATCAGCGGCAAAGCCGAAACAAAAAACGAGCAGCGCGAGCAGCAGCAGAAAAAATGTCCGCGGCGAATTCATTTTTCAGTTGACGGGCTTGCGGCGGAAAACCAGGCAGGCTGCGACGAGAAAAGCCGCCGCATAAGCCAGCAGGTAAAGCGCGTCGAGGCCGATAAATTTCCATTCGATCAACGGCCAGTCGTGGACGATCAGATTCCTCATCTCAAAGGGGATTTCGACGTGCGGAATGGCAAAATAAAACACATAAAGAATGGAGCGGAACGGCTCGGCCATTGTCACCGCGATGGTGTCGAGGTATCTGCCGACACACATAATGGTCGCCACGATGACGAAGCAGATCGTGGAGTTGGACGATGGCGCGGCGAAAACGAGCGAGCCGAGCAATGAGAGCGCGATGACCACGCTCAGCGTCATCCAATGTAAAAACGCGGCCTGAAAATAATTCAGCAGCGGCCAGGCGTGTTCGCGGCTCGCGGCGAGCGCGCCGAAGAAAATGTAAAAGCAAACCAGCACCAGGCCGCAGGCAAGCCAGCAGCCGAGAAATTTCCCGAAAATCAACTGGGTTCTCGTCAGCGGCTTGGCGAGCAGCGGAAGCAGGGTGCGCTGTTCGCGTTCCGCCGGGATTTGGCGCGCGGTCGTGGTGATGGCGATGACGAGCGACGAAAACCAGATGAGCAGCAGGCAGATTTCCTTGAGGTAGCGTACGATTTGCTTGTCGTTGAAAATGTTGACCGAGGCCATGATTAGGCAGATGAGGACGGTCAGGATGAAGAGGACGTAAAAGTCCTTCCGGCGATATAATTCCTTGATGACGACTCCGGCGACGGCGAAAATATTTTTCATGGCGCTGTTTGGGTTTGGAAGCCGATGATTTCGAGAAAGGCCTGTTCCAAGTTGGCGTGATGCGCCTTTTTGATTTCGTCCACGCGCCCGACGATCTTGAGTTCGCCTTGATGGATGATGGCGACGCGGTCGCAGACGGTTTCGACTTCACCGAGTTCGTGCGACGAGAAAAAGACCGTTTTACCCTCGTCTTTCAGGCGTTGGATGATTTCGCGCACTTTCATCCGGCCAAGCGGGTCGAGGCCGCTGGTCGGTTCGTCCAAAATCAAAAGGTCGGGGTTGTTGATGAGCGCCTGCGCGAGGCCGACGCGCTGCTGCATTCCCTTGGAGTAAGATTTGATGGGACGTTTGCGGACGGCTTCCAATTCAACGAGCTTGAGCAATTGGTCGATGCGCTTGTCCGCCTCGATCCGTTTCAGGCCGAAAATTTTTGCGTAGAACCGGAGCAGTTCCTCTGCCGTCAAAAATTTGTAGTAATAGGTCATTTCCGGCAGGTAACCGATGCGCTGGCGCGCGATGGGCTGGCGGACGTCAATGCCGAAAAGCGCCGCCGTGCCGCTGGTGGGCTGCACGAAGCCGAGCAGCACGTTCATGGTGGTGGTCTTGCCTGCGCCGTTTGGGCCGAGGAATCCGAAGGTTTCGCCGGCGTTCACTTCCAGGTCGAGACCGGTCAGGGCGACTTTGGTGGCCTGCCGGAATTCGCGGCTGCGAAATTCGACGCGCAACTTCTCCGTTTTCAAAATAATGCTCATGGCTGTTTGAGACGGTCTTGATGCACCGGGCTTTTGTAATTGAAACGGGCGCGGGAGTCAACCATTGCTGCCGCGACAAAAATGAAAAAGGCCCGAAGCTTTTTTGCTTCAGGCCTTGAAACAACGCTTGGCGATTACGGCAGTACGTGCGCCGGACTCACCGTGGTGCTCAACGAGCAGCTCGGCTGTCCGCCGACGGTTGCATCGGCGTAAGTGCCGCCAGCCGGGCATCCGGGTATGGAGCCGTCTGAATTCATTTTGATGTAAGGCGTCAGGTCACCGGGATAGTTGATGGGGTCGCCGGTCTTCATGTGTTGTTCCAGCGCGAACTGGCTGGCCGCCGCGTCAATCTGGCGGAGGTTGTTGATGCAGGCATTGGCCTGCGAGGTCGCACGGGCTTTCACGAAGTTCGGGATCGCGATCG
>Ga0181516_10002107_pt1 | contig 14469 bp, 10 predicted proteins | sample PEATcosm2014_Bin_25_FD_121104 | JGI IMG/M metagenome (GOLD analysis project Ga0181516, IMG submission 121104) | Peatland microbial communities from MTU Mesocosm Facility, Houghton, MI, USA - PEATcosm2014_Bin01_10_metaG | ecosystem: Environmental > Terrestrial > Soil > Wetlands > Peat | place... | reverse complement strand
TGGCCGACCAGGTGCAGGGCACCGACGATGACCAGGTAGTCCTGCCGTGCCGCGAGCAGGCCGGTCACCGTGGGCAGCCAGCGCCGGTTGCGGTCCGTGGTGAGCATGCGGAACAGCTCGGGGTACTGTTCCGAACTCTCGCGCAGCAATCGCTCCAGCTGCGCCACATCGCCTGAGCGCCAGGCTGCCACGACGGCGTCGGCGGAATCCAGCGTGTCATCGGCGTCATCGAGCATGTAGAGCAGAAAGCGCCGCTGCTCCTCGATCGAAAGATGCGCGAAGAATCCCAGCTGCTGCCCGACGGTCTCGAGCGCGATGATGGGTTTGTGATCCCCCGCCGCGCGTTCGGCAAACTGCTCATCGACGCCGGAGCCCGCATCGAATCCCTGCTGCGCGAGCTCCGCCTGCTGCATGGCCATGGCGGCAAACCAGGGCTGGAAGCTGCCGAATGCGGCTGCGTCCAGGCCGAGAGTGTGCACATGGGCGCTAAATCGTTCGTAGATCGAAGGGCCGAGCACTTCGGCGAGTGTCTGTCCCGCCGGCAGCGTCTCCAGCTTGGGATCGATGCCGAGCGACCGGTCCGCGCCGAGGCTGTTCAGATCGATCTCCATCACCAGCGCCGCGGCTTTCCTGTAGGCGCGCAGGTCCTCGGCAGGTAACTCTCGATCGCCCGGTTTCAGGACGTGCACCGAGCCGAGCAGGTAGACGGTGTTGTGTGCGCCCTTGACGGCCCAGAGGGTGTGATGCGCTTCATCCGCCCATGCTCGAGGTGCTGGGTGCGCGAGGCAGACGAGCAGCAGCGCCGCCGCGTAACGCCGCAGTCGGCGAGCGCCGGTCAATCCGGCGCCTGCGCAGGCGCCCGCTCGGCCCAGCGCCGCATGATTTCGCGAACCGGATCCATCAATGTCAGAAAAAGGTCCACCAGCGCCGGATCGAAATGCCGGCCGCGATTGTCACGCAGGTAGTCCAGGGCTTTTTCCACCGGCCAGGCTTTCTTGTACGGTCTTTCGGATGTCAACGCATCGAACACATCGGCGATCGCCACGATGCGCGCCTCGAACGGGATGGCCTCGCCGGCGAGGCCTGCGGGGTAGCCGCTGCCGTCCCATTTCTCGTGGTGGCCGAGCGCGATCCGATTCGCCAGCTTCAGCACGCCGCGCTGATGCTCGCCGATGATGCGGGCGCCGATCTCGACGTGCGACTGCATGATGCGACGCTCCTCAACATCGAGTGTACCCGGCTTTTGCAGAATGCGATCCGGAATGCCGATCTTGCCCACATCGTGCAGCGGGGCGGCATGCAGCAGCTCTTCGGCTTCGGCCTCGTTCATGCCCGCGGCCAACCCGAGCAGGCGTGCGAAGTGGCTCATGCGAATCACGTGCAGGCCGGTCTCGTTGTCCTTGTACTCCGCGGCCAGGCCCAGGCGCTGCACGATCTGCAGCCGCGACTCGAGCAACTCATCGGTTCGCACCAGCGACAGGTGCGTGCGCACGCGCGCCTTGACGATCGGCGCGCTCACCGGCTTCATGATGTAGTCGACCGCGCCGGCCTCGAACCCCGACAACTCGTCGCTGGTTTCCGCGAGCGCGGTTACGAAGATCACGGGAACGGCCGCGGTGGCCGGATTCGCTTTGAGCTGCCGGCAGACCTCGTAGCCGGTCATGCCCGGCATCATCACGTCCAGCAGTATCAGGTCCGGGTGTTCCTGCTGCGCGAGCTCCAGCGCGCGCTGGCCGTCCTTGGCATAGAGCATGCCGTACTGGTCCTGCAGAATCTGGCGCAGCAGCTGCAGGTTAGACGGTTCGTCATCGACCGCCAGGATGCGCGCCGGCAACCGCACGCTGGCTTTCATGCCAGCGCCGCCGCCGGCGGCGGTTCGAACTCGGCGCAGATCTGCCGTGTCAGCGCATCGGCGGCCACGAAATCGAAATCATCGACCAGGCGCTGCAGCTCATCGAGCCGCGCGGCCTCCATGTTTCCCGCCAGGGCATCGAGCAACTGGGCGAATGCTGCGCCGTCGAGTCCGCCGCGACGAAAACGGGCGCTCAGTTGATCACCCAATGAGCGGATGCGGGGGACATCGATGGGCTGCGCGGGCCGCGGTCCGCCGCCGGCGGCGGCGGCTCGGGCGAATTCGAGATCGATCGCCGCAAAGGTGTCGTAGATCAGGTGGCGCAGGCGTGCCAGCAGCGGCCGCACGGCATTCGCGGTATCGCTGAGAAGATTGCGCTCGATCTCATCCAGTAACTCTGCCAGCTTCTCCAGCCCCAGGTTCCCCGCCACGCCCTTGACCCGATGCGCCAGCGAGTGCGCCTCCGAGGCTCCGCCGAACACGTCGTAGTTCGACAGCAGCGTGGGCAGCTTGGTGTATTCGTCCACGAAGTGCCGCAGCGCGCGCAGATACGGCTCGCGCTGCCCGCCCCAGCGCGCCAGCGCCTGCTCGAAATTGATCAATCGCGGTCGGCCGCCGGGCCAGTTGGAGACCCGTTCGGTGGCCTCGCCCAGTCCCAGCACACGCGCCATCTGCAGCGACAGCTCGGCCAGGTCGACGGGCTTGGACACGAAAGCATCCATGCCCGCATCCAGAGCCGCGCGGCGATCGTCGCTGAGCACGCTGGCGGACAGCGCGATCACCGGCACGCGCGGCGCAGCGCGCTCGGCCTCCCGCGCCCGGATGGCGCGCGTGGCCGCGTGTCCATCCATGCCGGGCATCTGCACGTCCATGAGCACGAGGTCGAAGCGCTGCTCGCCCGCCAATTGCACCGCCTCGATGCCGTCGTGCGCCGGCACGATGGTGTGACCATGGGTGCCGAGCAGCAGCGTCAGCAGCTCGATGTTCTGCGGCGCATCGTCGGCCGCCAGGATACGCAGCGGCGGCAGCGCGGCGATGCGCCGATTGCGCTGCGTCCGCTCGAGCACGTCCGCGGCCACCGGCAATGGCAGCAACACGTGAAAGCAGCTGCCATCGCCGAGCTTGCTCTCGACCCAGATGCGGCCGCCCATCAGCTCGACCAGCTGCTTGCTGATAGTCGTGCCCAGGCCGGTGCCGCCGTAGCGGCGGCTCATCGAGGGATCGGCCTGGGTGAATGGATCGAAGATGGCTTCGAGCCGGTCGGCCGCGATGCCGATGCCGGTATCGCGCACCGTCAGATGCACCTGGTCGTTGGAGTCCGCCACGCCGAGCGTCACGCTGCCCTGGATCGTGAACTTGACGGCATTGCTCATGAGGTTGGTGAGCACCTGGCGGATGCGCAGCGCGTCGCCGTGGAATCGCTGCGGCAGGGTGTTCTCGTACCTGATCTGCAGTGCCAGCCCCTTGGCGCGCGCGCCGGCGGCAAGTGTCGAGGACACCTCGTCCACCAGCTGCTGCAGGTTGAAATCGCGCAGCTCAAGTTCTACCAATCCCTTGTCGAGCTTCGCCGTATCCAGAATCTCGTTCAGCAGACGCAGCAGTGAGCGCGCCGCGCCGCTGACGGTCAGCAGATGGCGCCGTTGCTCGCTGCTCATGTCGCTCTGTAGCAATACATCGGAGAAGCCGATGATGGAATTCATCGGCGTACGGATCTCATGGCTCATATTGGCCAGGAACGCCGCGCGCGCCGCGGCGGCCTGCTCGGCGCGTTCCTTGGCGGCACGCAGTTCGGTTTCCATCTGCCGCCGCTCGGACAGGTCGAGAATGACACCGTCGAGATACTTCAGCTGCCCCTGGCTGTCGCGGACCGCGCAACCGCTGCCCCACATGTAGCGTTCGCGTCCATCCCGATGCCTGATGCGGTACTCGAGTACGTAGGGCTTGTGCTCACGGATCGCTTCCGCGACCGTTTGTCTCAGCGACTCGCGATCGTCGGGATGCACCAGTTCCATGAAGCGGCGGCTGGAGTCGGGTCCGACAAAATCCGAGGGCGGGTAGCCGGTGAGCCGTTCCACCGCGTCGCTGATGAACACTGCCGGAAAGTCGCCCTGCATGAGGCACCGGTAGGAAATGCCCGGGATGTTGCCGATCAGCGAACGCAGCTGCCCCTCACTGTCGCGCAGGGCCTGTTCGATGGCGCGGCGCTCGCTGACATCGGTCACGAAGGCGACATAGAGTTCGTGCGGTGTCCGCTTCTCCCCGATCGAGAGGCGGATGGGTAAGGTCGAGCCGTCGGGCCGCACCGCCAGCGCCTCGCCCGAGCGCAGGCCGACCGTGCCTCCGATGAGCGAGTTCAGATCGTGGCCGACGATCTGCATGCGCCCCCGCGCAAAGATCTTCTCGGCTGAAGCATTGCAGTCGGCGATCGTGCCGGCGGCATCGAATATCACCATGCCATCGGCGGCGGTCGCGAACATTGCACGCTGCCGCGCGTCGCGATCCCGCAGCTGCCGGACAAGTTCGCGATAGCGCAGCGTGCCGTTGAGAATCATCACGAGCAGCGTCAGGGCAACCGTGATCGCCGAAATGATCAGTGCCAGCAGCCCGGCATTGGTCGTGGTACCCGCCGGCACATGACCGACGAAGCGCGCCGCTGCCATGCCGGTGTAGTGCATCCCGGAAATGGCCAGCCCCAGGACCGCGGCACTGATGAGCATCTTCTGCAGACGGAAACGAACCCAGAGCGCGAGGATGGCCAGTGCCATCGCAACGATGATCGATATGCCGAACATCACCGGGTCGTAGCGCAGGGCCGGCGCCATCTGCATGGCGGCCATGCCGGTGTAATGCATCGCGCCGATGCCGGCACCGACTGCGATGCCGCCGCCGATCAGCTGCCACGGCCGGATCTCGCGGCCGCCGATCAGACGCAGCGCCAGGGCCGAGGCACCGATGCTCGGCAGCATCGACCACAGCGTGATGGTCGGACTGTAAGTGACCGCGCAGACGCTGAAGGCCAGCATGCCGATGAAATGCATGGCCCAGACGCCCGTTCCGAGACTCAAGCTACCCGTGATCAGCGCGACCGCGCGCAGCGCAGGGGTGCTCTTCCGGCCCGAATGCGACGCCAGGCGCAGCGCCATCCAGGAAGCGAAGATAGCCACCAATACCGACAGCGCTACCAGCCGCAGATCGTAGTGTCCCACTGCCAGCAGCGTGGGATCGCTCGGTGGCGAAAACAGCGCATATAAACCAGCCAAGTCCATCGAGCCGCAACTGCCGAAGCTGCCACGCACCGGTGCGGTGCCGTTGGCGATAGTGACAGGAGGACGGCCGCATTCCCGTGGGCCAGCCCACAGTTCAGCGCTTGCGGCACTGCAGCAGCTACCGCGCCTTGCGGTGGCTCAGCGTCCAGACATACGCGGCGACCGCTGCGACTTCATCATCCGACAGCTCGGCGCCTCCCATCGCGGGCATGGGACTGCGGTACTTCTTAGGGGCGGGAACACCCGCCGCGATCGTCTGCCGGATGCCGGCGTAGCCGCCATCGCTCCAGAGCCACTTATGTGGCCCCAGCGTCGGTCCCAGCGACGTGCCGCCGCCGTCCGTTCCGTGGCAGCCCGTGCACCCGGCGCCACTGACTTCACCTCTAAAAACGCTGGCCCCGAGCGTGACCATGGCGGCCGTCGCGCCGGGCGGCACAGGAGCATCTGCGCTCGCCGCGGCGTCAGCAACGGAAGGCTGCCCGGCGATCGGTCCCGCCGGCGCGTCAGGGGCCGGGCACTGCCTCGCGCCCGCGCCAGGCCCCGACGCCGCTTCCGTACCCGGCGTGTAGCTGATTCGATAGACACGTCCGTGCACATCATCGGCCACATACAGGGCGCCGTCCGGCCCCACCGCGAGTCCGGCGGGCCGCTGCTGCGCATGCTGCGGATCGACGCGCGGACCGGCAAAGCCATCGGCGAAGATCTCGCAGCCCTCGCTTGCCTTGCCGTCGATGAGCGGCTGAAACACGACGTTGTAGCCTCCCTGGGGATAGGGAGCGCGATCCCACGAGCCATGGAACGCGATGAAAATCCCATCGCGATAGCGCGCCGGAAACTGCGGCGCGCGATACATCAGCAGCGCATCGGGCGCCCAGTGCGCTGAAAAGTAGGCGACGGGGGCAAGTTTTTCGGCACAGACGCCGACGGCCCTGCCGCCATCGCCGCCGAATTCCGGCGCCAGCACCAGCTTGCGCTGGACCACGTCGAAGTAGCATTCCGGCCAGCCGTAGTCGCCGCCCGGCTGCAGCCGCAGCAGCTCCTCGGCCGGCTGCGTGGCTTCCTCCTCGGCAGTGTAGAACTCGGGCCAGTTATTGCGCAGCTGGTCGCGCCCGTGCTGAGTGACGTAGACACTGTGACCGTCAGGAGCGAGCGCCAGGCCCACGGCATTACGAATCCCGGTGGCGTAACGCCCGGCCTTCGAGAACACCTGCCCGGTGCGGCGCGCCTCATACCGCCAGATCCCACCGCGCGTCTCCAGTTCGACGCAGGGCCTGATACCCGGGGCGTGCCGCGTACGGTTCTTGGCCTGGCAGGAATTGGTCGCCGTGCCGACATCAATATACATCTGGCCGTCCGCGTCGATCACGAAGGGATGCATTGGATGATCGCCGCCCCGCGGCAGCTTCGAAACGACGGTCTCGGCTGCGCCCTTCGGCACCCCACCGCCGGCCGGCAGCTGATAGCGCACGATACGATCATCGATCTCGGCATAGAGATAGCCATCGAACACCGCGATACCGGTGCCGCCGTGGGCACCCGATTCGTGCGTGGGTCCGAAACGCCGCACGGAGTCGGCAATGCCCGCGCCCTTCGAATCCTTGAGCGCGATTAAAAATCCCCCCGGATGCACCGCTCCCGTGTAGTAGTCACTGTCCCAGGTATTGACGTACACCACGCCATCGTCCGCCACGGCGAGGTGGCGCGCGTGGCCGAGATTGTCGGCGAACACAGTGGCGCAGAAGCCGCTCGGCAGCGTCAATCCGGCGTGATCGCACACGGCTGCGGCTGCGACACCCGGCGCCACGGCCGCCTGCGGTGCCGCCACGGTGGCGAGCATCGACGGCAGCGCCAGCCACGCGATGATCTGCGTGCGCGACGAAGTATTCCTGTTCATCGTGAAACCATACCACCATCGCGGGCGGCGGGGATCCCGGTACAATCGAGCGGATGAATCGATGGTTGATGATCAGCGTTCTGGCGTGGTCCGCATCCGCTTCGCCCGGTACGCCAGGCAGTTACGATCCGCGCGAAACCTTTGCGCCGCTGATGCTGCCGCAGCCGGTCAACGCATTCCGCTCAGGTGACGGCACTCCCGGACCGCTGTACTGGCAGAACCGCGCCGATTACACCATTCGCGCCGGCCTCGACACGACGACGCATACGCTGAGCGCCAGCGAGATCATCGCCTACACCAACAACAGCCCGAGCACGCTCGAATGCCTGTGGGTGCAACTCGATCAGAATATCTACCGCAAGGACTCGCGTTCGCACTATGCCAGCGGCCGCGTTGCCAAAGGCTTCACGGTAGGCTTCATCCTCGAGTCGGTGCAGGTCGAGCAGCACGGCCATACGGTCAGGGCCGCGACCGTCATCAGCGATACACGCCTGCAGATCAGGCTCGAGAACGCACTCGCGGCGCATGGCGGCAAGCTCAATATCCTGATTCGCTATCACTACCAGATTCCGGGCGATTTCGGCGGCCGCACGGCCCATGCGGCCAGCCGCAATGGCGAGATCTACGACCTGGCCCAGTGGTATCCGCGCATGGCGGTGTTCGACGATCTGCGCGGCTGGGACACGCTGCCCTACATCGGCTCGGAGTTCTATCTCGAGTACGGCGACTTCGATTACTACGTCACCGTGCCGTGGGACATGCTGGTCGCAGGCTCGGGCGAGCTGGAAAATCCGAAAGAGGTTCTCACGGCCACGCAGCAGTCGCGACTCGCCCAGGCGCGCAACAGCGATCAGACCGTACTGATCCGCAACGCCGATGAGGTCGGTGATCCGAAGAGTCGCCCGGTGTCGCAGGGCTCTTTGACCTGGCACTTCCGCATGCAGAACACCCGCGACGTCGCCTTCTCGGCCTCGCGCGCCTTCATCTGGGATGCCGCGCGCATCACGCTGCCCGGGAATGCGCATTCACTCGCGATGTCTTTCTACCCGGTTGAAAGCGCCGGCCCCGATGGCTGGGTCCGCACCACGCAGTACCTGCGCGATGCGGTGCAGAATTTCTCGCGGCGCTGGGCGCCGTATCCCTATCCGGCCGCGGTCGCGGTCGCCGGCCCGGTGGATGGCATGGAATATCCGGCCATGATCTTCGACGGCGTGGAGGATGCAGGCAAGTTTCTGTTCTGGATCACGGTGCACGAAATCGGACATTGCTGGTTTCCGATGATGGTGGGCTTCGACGAGCGGCGTGATCAATGGATGGATGAGGGATTCAACACTTTCATCGATGTCTACGAATCGGACGACTTCGAGCATGGTGTTTATGGCCCCAAGCGCGATTCCGAATACGCCCCCGGGGGCGGTAATCCCGTGGATGAGATTCTTCCCCTGCTGGCCGATCCATCTGCGCCCGTCATGCTGACCCGCGCCGAACAGGTGCGCGAGACCTACCGCCACCCGCTGACCTATTTCAAATCCGCGCTGGGACTGACGCTGCTGCGCGAGCAGATTCTGGGGCCCGAGCGCTTCGACTGGGCGTTTCGCAAATTCATCCGCGACTGGACCTTCCGCCATCCCTCGCCCTCGGATTTCTTTCGCGCCATGGAAAGTGCCGGCGGCGAGGATCTGTCCTGGTTCTGGCGCGGCTGGTACTTCAACAACTGGACGCTGGATCTCGCGGTGAGCGGGGCAGCCCCGGCCGAGGGCGGCTGGCAGAACGGAGCGCTGATCAGCCTCGTCAATCTCGATCCGCTGGTCATGCCAGCCCTGATCGAGTTGGGCTTTCAGGACGGCAGCACGCGTCGCATCGAGCTGCCCGTGGAAACCTGGATCAAGAGCGCCAGCGTCAATCTCAAGATCGACAGCACGCAACCGGTGATGGCCGTGACCATCGATCCGGACCATCGGCTGCCGGATCGGGATCGCACCAACAATGTGTGGAAGGCCCCGGCAAGCCCATAGTATGGTGAGGTGCCGCCCCCGCTCAAGGAATACACACGATGGTGAGAGAGCCTGATGCGCCGATGAGTCGTCGCGCGCTGTTCCGGATGATCGGCGCGGCCGCCGGCAGCGCGGTCATGTACCAGGCGATGAGCCAGCTCGGCTATGCCGGCGAGTCCGGTTACACCGGTCCGATCCAGCTCTCAGGCGATGTCAAAGGCACCTCGGTACTGATCCTCGGCGCGGGGCTGGCCGGCATGTCCGCGGCCTTTGAGCTGCGCAAGGCCGGCTACCGCGTGCAGGTCCTCGAGTACAACGATCGCCCGGGCGGCCGCAACTGGTCGCTCTATGGCGGTGATACCTACACCGAGCTCGGCGGCTTCACGCAGAAAGTTCAGTTTGCCGAGGGGCTGTACCTGAATCCCGGTCCGTGGCGCATTCCGCATCATCACTACGCAGTACTCGATTACTGCAAGCGTCTGAAGGTGACGCTCGAGCCGTTCACCCAGGTCAACTATGCGGCCGCGCTGCAGAATCCGGCCGCCTTCGGCGGCAAAGTGAAACGCTACCGGGAAGTGCAGGCTGACTTCCAGGGCCACGTGGCAGAGCTGCTGTCGAAGTGCGTGAACCAGGGCGCCCTCGATGAGGCGCTCAGCGCGGAGGATCGCGAAGTGCTGCTCGAGGCCATGCGCGACTGGGGCGCGGTCGATGCGAGCTACGAGTACAAGAAAGGCCTGCTCTCGAGCGAACGACGCGGCTGGGCGTCCGATCCCGGCGGCGGTACCACCTCGGTACCGATACCGTCCGAGCCGATGGCACTGAGCGAGATGCTGCAGTCGAAGCTGTGGAAGTTCATTGCGGCCGGCCACATCTACGAATTCCAGAGCATGATCTTCCAGCCCGTGGGCGGCATGGGCATGATCGGCAAGGCCTTCGGCCGCGAGCTCGAAGGCGTGATCCGCTACAACGCCAAGGTCACCGACATCCGCCAGGACGCGAACGGCGTCCGCGTGGCCTACCAGGATACGAAGTCCGGCGGCGCAACTCAGACCGCATCCGCGCAGTGGTGCATCTGCACCATCCCGGCCTCTATTCTCGGCCAGATCCCGCTGCAGGTCGGCGCGCCGATGAAAAATGGCATCGACTCGCTCTACTACGACGCGGCCATCAAGGTTGGATTGCAGTTCAGGCGCCGGTTCTGGGAACAGGATGAGTCGATCTACGGCGGCATCACCTTCACGGCGCTGCCGAATGCGCTGATCGGCTACCCGAGCACGCGCTACTTCGATGATGGTCCGGGCGTGCTGCTCGGCGCCTACACCTTCGGCGCCAATGCATTTCAGATCGCGGCCATGCCGCCCGAGGAACGCGTGCGCAAGACCGTCGAGTGGGGCGCGCAGATTCATCCGCAGTACAACACCGAATTCCAGCACGGCGTCGGCGTCGCCTGGCACCGCGTACCCTGGACGCTGGGTTGCGCCGGACACTGGACCGAGGAGTTGCGCGCGCAGCACTACGACAATCTGTGCGCCATCGACGGCCGCATCATGCTGGCCGGCGAGCATGTCTCGCGAATACCAGCCTGGCAGGAAGGCGCCTTGCTTTCCTCGCTCGATGCCATCCGGCGGCTGCATCAGCGTGTGCTTGCCAGCGGGAGCGCCACATGAGCGCGCGTACCTGGCGACTGCTCCCGGCCGTGGCGCTGCTGCCAGCGATTGCTTTGCTCGCGGTCACAACCCTGGGTGCATCCAAGGCCCGGTCGCAGGAAATATTCGCCGGCAAGTACCCGCAGCAGACGGGCGAGGATCTGTTCCAGAACATCTGCCAGGGCTGCCACATGCCCGATGCGAAAGGTGCCATCGGCGCCGGCGCCTACCCGGCGCTGGCTTCCAATCCGCGACTCGCAGCCGCCGTTTATCCGGTCACCGTCGTGCTGCACGGCCAGCGCGCCATGCCGCCCTTTGGTCAATCCCTCAGCGATGAGCAGATCGCCAACGTGCTCAACTACGTGCGCACGCACTTCGGCAACCGCTACCGGGACGTCATCACCCCGGCAGCCGTCAATGCGCGACGCTAGAAGGTAGCCGCTGAAAACAAGCAGGCCCGCGGAACTCACGTTCCGCGGGCCTGTGGCACTCGAGCGTCTTGTAGAGCCGACTGCTATCAGCTGCCGACCAGCGCCGTCAGACCCGACTCGTAAATGCCATCGATGGTCTTCTTGGCATCGGCATCCGGGGCGCCCTTGGCCTTATAGTGGCCGTGCCACGAAATTACCGAACCTGAGCCGGACTTGGCGGCCGAGACACGGATGGTCGATTCATAGTCTTCGACCGGCAGCGGGCTGCTGACGATCTTGTAAGTATAGGAATGCGTCTTGTCGCTCCAGCGCACCAGATGCTCAACGATCGTGCCGCCGCCCTTGAGCGTCAGCGTGCGATCTTTCTTGTCGGCCGACAGATCGCACTTGGCGATGGCCGGGTGCCAGTTAGCGATGCCGCAGAAATCACCGATCTTGGTCCAGACCGCGTCAACCGATTGCGAGGTGGTCTTGGAATCCGACGACTTGATCTCGGCCGCCTGCACAGAGCTCGCAACCGCGAACAGTCCCAATGCAGCGAACGCAGTACCTGACGAAACGCGCATAAAACAACTCCTTTGTAAGCTGATTCGAATTCGGGGCCAGGCTGAATGGCGTGCGATCATAGCGCCCCGCCGGCGCATCAGCGAGGGAATCGCCACTCTCCGCGAGCTGAGCTCGCCGAGTGTGTCATTTCTGACATTCGCTGCCTCAACTGCGCATCCGGATCTGCAGTTCATGACGGCGGTAATCGATGATGACGGTGTCGAGCAGGCCGATGGCGTCCATGCCTATGAGTACCACCGGCTCATCGGTGAGTTTCCAATGATCAAATATCCGCATGTCGCCATAGGTGACGCGAGCGCCCTCGATCCGAACCGACCCGAACTGGATGGGCGGTGTGGAATACGATTCGCCGCTTTGCTCATCCGTGGTGACGCCGAAGATCTGCTCTGGCTGCGCCGTCCCGCGCTCATGCCGCAGCAGCGCGTTACGCATCGCCCAATTGCCGATGGTGATCTGGCCGCCGGTGTCCAGGATCGCCTTGACCGGTATGCCGCCGACATAGGCCTTCATGACCACCAGGCCGAGATTCGTGCGTTGCATCGGTACGGTAATGAAACCCACATCCGCGCGCTCGTTGTGCGATCGCGAGATGGTGATCAGATCGTGGCGGAAATCGATGTAGATGCGCTTGTCTTCCAGCCCTTCGGTGCCGAGTATGCCCTCCGCTCCTCCGAGCGCATCGATGACGATGGGCAGAATCACGGGATGCAATGCCAGATCCCCAACCGTCAGCGAGTCGACACGAATAGTCGGAACCTCGGCGCTGCCGGTGACTCCGCGCAACATCACCGGCGGGGAAGCATCGAGCGGAATGCCCAGGGTCTCAGCAACGCGCTCGGTAACGCCGGAATGGCTGGCACCGGTATCGAGTACCAGGCGAAACGGCCCCTGCCCGTTGATGTAAACCGGAGCCCAGATGCGGCCGATGCGATCCCGGCGGGTGGGCGCTACGTAGCGCGGCTCGGGAGCACTGACCTGCACCTGCGGCAATTCCTGCGCCTGCGGCAATTCCGGCACCAGCACGGGTTCAATGGGTTCGGCGGCCGCACGCGGCGGCCGGCTCAGCAGCAACACGCTCAAAGCGATGAGCGTCGCCGCGGTACAGCGCGGTTTCAGGCGGTGAATCCGTTCGTTGTGCATTGCTCCACCCCCGCTCGCGGTCGGACGCACGCCGTCTCCCGCGAACCCGATCATGCGCCTCACGCCGTCATGACGCTACCGACTGGATTTGGGATACTGCCGGCCGCTTCATCCACCTCACCCCAATAGAAGGTGTCTCTTATGTCCACTCCCTGGCGGGGCCGTACCGGCCTTTACGCAACCCTCGCCGCCATGGCATTCGCGCTTCCCGCGCTGAGCCAGGCAGCCCCCGTGGACCCGGCACTGGCAGCCGCCATCGCGAGTCCTGCCCGAACTCCCGCCTTCGCGGCGCGCGATGCCGCGCGGCATCCGGCCGAAGAACTCTCCTTCATGGGCATCAAGCCGTCGATGACGGTGGTTGAGCTGTGGCCGGGCGGGGGCTACTGGACCGAGATCCTCGGAGCCTATCTGGCACCCCAGGGACACTACTATCTGGCGATCGAGTCATCGGGCGACGCCGAGGAAGACGCATCGACCGCCAAGCTGCGCGCACGCATTGCCGCACAAGGCGATCGATTCGGCAAGATCAACGAGACCGTGCTCGGACCCAGGCAATTCGATATTGCGCCCGCTGGCAGCGCGGATCTGGTGCTGACTTTCAGGAACCTGCACAACTGGATGGATGGCGGCTATGCCGATCAGGTGCTCGCGGCCTGCTTCAAGGCGCTCAAGCCCGGCGGCATCCTCGGGATCGAGGAACATCGCGGCCGCAACGACAAACCACAGGATCCGAAAGCCAAGGACGGGTACGTGCGGCAGGACTACGCGATCGCGCTCATCAAGAAAGCAGGCTTCAAGGTACTCGGATCATCGGAGATCAATGCCAATCCGAAAGACACCAAGGATTGGGTCGACGGTGTCTGGACGCTGCCGCCGACGCTATCGCAGAAAGACAAGGACCGCGATCGATACCTTGCCATCGGCGAAGCCGATAACTTTGTGATGACTTTTCAGAAGCCGCGATAGAAGACATAGTCGGCGGTGTAGTGCATACGCACTTCACTGCCAAGGAGCTCGGCGCCACAGCCGCCTTCGGGGGCCTTGCCGCCGACGGTGTTGAGGCGCTGGATCGATTGCGTGTGACTGAGCGGCCCGCTACCCGATGTCGACTTGGCATGCAGCAGCAGCCAGGGGATAGCCATCGGATCCGGGCCGTTGTCTTTTGATACGACCTCTCCGATGACCTTGCTGCCATCCAGGGCTTCCCAGCTCGGCCCCGCGTAATGCTTGATGATGGGATTGCCGGCCTTGTCGAACAGCTGTGCCTCCGGCGCCTTGAACACCCAGTCGAAGCGCGCCGGATCATCGTGGTTGGCCTGGCAGACATAGATCTGCACGCCAACCGCATGCGCTTTCAGGATCAGGGTTTCCCTCGATGACGGCCGCAGCGCTTCGGGGACCGGCGCGGCAGCTGGTCTCATCGGCGCGCAGCCCGCCAGCAGTATCAGCAGCGCCGCTGTACCGGCGCGATATATGCGGCGCTCACCCCGGCGCGTGGCAGACGGCTTCGATATTGTTGCCGTCGGGATCGAGTACGAAGGCGCCATAGTAATTCTCGTGGTAGTGGGGACGAAGACCCGGCGCACCGTTGTCCCGGCCGCCGATGCGTAGCGCCGCCCGATAGAATTCATCGACCTGCTGGCGCGAGGCCGCCTTGAAGGCCACGTGCAGACCGGTCA